>Ga0207647_10000009_pt1 | contig 181324 bp, 168 predicted proteins | sample KBSCornC2_FD_184295 | JGI IMG/M metagenome (GOLD analysis project Ga0207647, IMG submission 184295) | Corn rhizosphere microbial communities from Kellogg Biological Station, Michigan, USA - C2 (SPAdes) (version 2) | ecosystem: Host-associated > Plants > Roots > Rhizosphere ...
AGCATGTAGGCCGCCTGCGAACGCAGGATATCGACCAGCGTTTCATCCGGCAGGCTCAGGCCAACGCTACCCAGGCGGGCCTGCCACTCGCTGGATACCTCGTTGGCCAATGCATCGAATGCGGCCGCCGTGACTCGCGCCCGGTTGACGGGCGGCGGCTCGGGCAGTGTGCCATCCGCATTCGCGGGGTGGTTGCCCAGCGGGAACGCGATGACGATATCGCGCTGCTCGCCTGGCGCAAGGTGCACATCGTAAGCGAGGCTGCCGGCGGCCAGGCCCTGGGGATCCGAGACATCCACCGCCTTCGGCAGCGCATTCGCGGCGATAGCGGCCGTGATCTCCGTGGCGCCGTGGTCACCGAAGGGTGCCGCGCCAAGGTCATCGGGCGCAGTGAGCGGGGTAAACAAGGTGCGTCCGTTGACCGTGATCTTGCCCTTGGCCAACGTCATCGCATGGATCGCCGATGGGCCACCGTTCTGCCAGGGCGGGTTCACCTGCATGGGGCGAACCACGAGGAAGAGCCTGCCATCGATACGGCTCGTGCCCTGGTTCGCCAGGCGGTGGCGGAGCAGGATCACGGGCTGCGCGCCATCCTGGATCGCGACGCTCTGCGTCGTGACGGCAAGGCCTGGCTGCGGGCTCCAGCCGACCGAAGGCATGGGCTTCCAGCGATCGCGCAGCGCATGCGTGCGTTCGACGGTGTCGGCCACAACCGCCTTACCACTGGCATCGCGCCAGATAGCCTGCACCAGTGGGCCACCCTTGAACGGCTCGATATCACCGTACTCATCGAAGATGGCTTTCTGCAGGCCGGCAGGCACGCCCACGTCGGTCCAATACACCTGCTGCATATGCAGTGACGACGGGAACAGTGCCGCGTGCGCACGCGATGCGGTGATCTGGTATCGCTTCATGGCGGTCATGGCGCGTGGTGCGCCCAGGAAGCGCAGGCGCGAAATCCTCGGTGTGCCTTGCCCTGGTGTAATCACCAGGCGCAGGTCGCGCGCGGTAAACGTACCCGGCGCGGCGAGGTAGGACGTGTCGCCGAGGGAGCCAGGGTCGGAATCGATCGTGGACCACTGGCCGTGAGCGTCCTTCGATTGCAGCACCGCGCCGTTTCGGGGCCCGGCCCACGTCACTTCGAGGCCCGCGATGTCGAGCGGACGCGGCAGGTGGATCGTCACGTTGCGCTCGGCGCCCTGGCCGGCGACGTCGCGAGGGTGTCCATCCGCCCAGATCGCGGCTGTATCGCCGGTCCCGCCGAGGCCCGTAGTCCTGGCGGCATCGTCGGCGGACATGGGTTCGAATTCGAACACGGAAACACCCCAGTCAGCGGTTCGTGCCGGGGCCGCGAGGCGGACGTAGCGAGCGTCCTCGGCCGGAAACACGAGGTACTCCACGCCACCCGGTGAATCCGTTACCGCGTAGACCGGGTGAAACACCTTGCCATCGGTCGATACCTGGATGCTGTAGGCGGCGGCAAAACCGCTATCCCAGTGGATGCGGACCCCGCCGATGCGCGCGACCTTGCCCAGGTCGACCTGGAACCACTGCCCGGGGCTGAATGAGCCGCCCCAGCGCGTGGTCTCGTCCTGGTCGATGGCGTGCACGGGCGCAAGCGCCGGCACCTGCTGCGAGGAGCTGCTGGCCACCCAGCCACTGCGCGGCGGCAGGCTGGCGGAGAACGCGGGCATCGCCAGAAGGGTGGCGGCGGCAAAACACAGCATCGAACGCATGGGGCACCTCCGGGGAGGTTTCACAGCCTAGTCACGTAACGCGATGAAACACAGCCCCTGCTGCGAGGAAGGCGCCGGGTTCAGCGCCGTGTCGCGAAAACGCCGTCCAGTGCGAGCTTCGCCTGGAACCCGGCCTTCTCCAGTCGCGTCGCCACCTCGGCAGGGACATCGCGCCCGGTCGTGAGCTTGTTCGGGCTGCCGGTGTAGTGAAACAGGCGGCCGCCACGGCGGATGACGCGAGCGAGTTCGTGATAGAACGCCTGCGAATAGAGCTCGCCAGCGATCCCGAAGCGCGGCGGATCGTGCAGGATGGCATCCACCGAGGCGTCTGCGATCGTTCCGATTTGCCCGGTGACATCGCCGTGTGCCAGATGCAGGCGGCCGCCCGCGGCAGGTGATTCCGGATCGGGCGACCAGGGGTTGATCGTGCGCAACCACAACACGTCAGGGTTCTTCTCGAACGACTGGATCCGGCTCACACCGGCTTCCAGGCAGCATGCCGCGAAGTACCCCAGGCCGCCGCAGGTATCGAGCACCACCTTCCCGCGGGGCTCCACCAGGGCCACCTTGCGCCGCGCATCATCGAGAGGGGACTCCTTCGAGGTGGGCAGCATCTTGATGCCATCGATCTCGAAAGTAGGTGCGCCCCATTCCGTGGGCACCAGCTTGATCAGTGAGCCGGCGAACCGCGAAACCGGCTCGAACGCCTCGCCATCCCAGCGGTAGATAGTCCGCGGCTTGATCTTCCCTGGGTAAGGATAGGTGGTGCCAAGCCAGCTCCAGCCACCTTCGTGCAGGCTGGCGGCGTTCTCGTTGAGGCCCAGGTCGAGCGAGCCATGCCAGCGATCGGCTCCGGCTTTGCGAGCTGCAAGCAGTGCCAGGGCCGTGGATTCGGTGAGCAGGGGGCCGTTGTACCGCGACACGTCAGCCGCCCAGACGGGCCTGGCCGTGGAACACGGCTTCGATGTTGTGGCCATCGGGGTCGAGGATGAAGGCGCCGTAGTAGCCCTCGTGATAATGCGAGCGCGGGCCGGGCGGCCCGTTGTCGCGCCCACCGGCGGCGAGCGCCGCTTCGTGAAAGGCATGCACGAGCTTGCGCGATTCCACCCGGAAGGCCACGTGCACGTGCGGCTGGTTGGGCTCGCCCTTGTAGATCCAGAAATCCGGCTTGCCGCCTTCGCCGAAGCCAGCGACATCCGTGCGGCCGGTCACCGAGGCCGGGAACACAGCGAGCAGCTCGTACCCGATAGAGGCAAGCACGGTCTGGTAGAACGCCTTGCTGCGCTCGAAGTCGCTGACGTACGCGCCAGTGTGGTCGATCATCGGGGCTCTCCTGCGCTATGGGTCAGGCCGGGACTTTAGCGCAAACTCAGATCGTGCAGGCGTCCGTCGCATTGAGCTTCGTGCCTGCCGTTGCGCCAAACGCACTAATGCCAATGCGCGAGCCAGGCACGGTGGTCGTATTCTGGCCCGGCAGGGCGGTACCGGTGGTGACCGCGCACAGCACGAAATACATGGGCTGGGTGGCATTGGTGCGCGTCGAGACCGGCTCCAGCTGGCCCTGCTGACCGAACGTCACCACGCCGGTATCCAGGGCGCGCGCCGATACCATGGTCAGCGCGCCGCCCGCCCGGAGCAGCAGCATGCCCTTGCTCGAATCCGTCGTGTAGACATCGGTCGCCGTGGTGGTTGCCACCGGGTGGGCATACACCAGCCAGCCCGTCTCATAGGTTTTACTGCTCGAGCATGTGGCGCCGTCGGCGCTGGCACATAGCGACACATAGGTGGCGCGAAGGACGGCCTCGGAGCGGGCGTAATCGATGGCCGCCTGCAGGTTATCGGTTGCGCTACGCAAGCGATGCTTCTGGATTGTGGTGCGGAATGAGGGAATGGCGATCGCAGCGAGGATGCCCATGATCACGATGGTCACGAGCAATTCCAGCAGGGTGAAGCCACGCGATTTCACCAGCAGCTCCCGTTCGACGTGATGTTGAGCGGGGCTTTTACGCCAGCGTTGGTGATGCTAAGGGCACCGCACACATCACTCCACTGCGCCGTGCCCGCCGCGGGGGTTGCGGTTGCCGTAAACCCCTGTGCCGCAAACGTATTGACGGTGACCAGGGTCACTGTCGCCGAGTAGTAACCACTATCGGACGTCGACGATGTCGTCGTGGAGAAGCCGATCGTCTTCAGGTCGGCGTATTTGTTCTGCTGCGCATAGTAGCGCTCCTCCGCATTGGCGATTGCCATCAACAGCTTCTGCCCATCTGCGCGACGCGCGCGGAACCCGTAGCGGTTGAACTGGGGAATGGCGATGGCGGCCAGGATGGCCATGATGCCCAGGGCAATCATCAGTTCAATAAGCGTGAAGCCGCGTTTCCGCCGACGTAACCCATTCATGTCAGTTCTCACTATTAAGCACGCGCCAGCCGCGACGACGCGCTGTCGGAATGGCGGTGCTGGTGGTATTGCCGCCGATCGCGGTGGGCGAGCTCGGGTTGTACGCCTTGCCACCAGACAGGCTCGCCACGGTGCTGAGGGCGCCGGATGTGGCGGCGCCCGTGACACGTGCGCCGGCCAGGGTGTAGCCGGTGCCTATGTTGTAGGAGGATGTGCCGATCGAAACGCCGTAGGCGGCGCCCCCCGTCGTCGCATCAAGCGCAAGCACGGAGCCCGAGCTCGATGTCGTGCAGGGATCGGTTGCTGTCGGGATAAGGGTGCTGAACGTTACCGTGCTCGAGCTGGCATCGAGGGCCGGCGTGACCACAACGCGCTCGCCCGCCGGGTTATTGAGATTGAGGTACCAGCCGGATTTGGTCGAGGGGACCGCATTGCTGGTCACACCGATAGCGCCCGTGGCGGCATCGACGGACATGGTCTGCTGCACCAGCGAGCCGACGCCAATGGGCGTTGCGACGTTGGCGCCCGGGTCGCGTACGCCATAAATGGATTGCACGGTCGTATCAGAAGTATCACCGGTGCTCAGGAACCGCCCGGTGCCGAAGACGACCATGAAATAGGCCGAGTTCGGGTCCGCGACAAGGCGCGGCGCCGTGGTGATCGACTGTGTATTCGCGGTTGCCGGCTTGAACAGCAAACTCACGCCCTGGGACTTGGTCGCACTGCTGAGCGACGCCGTGGAAAGGTCAATGCGCCACATGTTGCCATCGAGATCGCCGGCAAACGCGACATCGGCCACCTGGTCGCCGTCGTAATCGCCCAGGGTGGGTGTGGTCAGGCCATGGCTGGTCGTTACGCCAGTGCCCGTCGGGGTGCGGATCTCCTTGAGCAACGTACCTGTTTGCGCATCAAGCACAAAGAGGGAACTATACGTGTTGTCCTTCGCCGTGGCCGTGCTGTCATCGGGAAAATACCCGCCCGGAACGAGTACCACCCAGCGCCCCACGGTGTTGCCCGTGGTGCCGGTTGCGTCCGAATTCGTCCAGGCGATGCGCGCAATGACGGGGGTACCGAAGGTATAACCGAGGTTGGCTGGTGTCCCCGCGGTCGAGACGCTATCGCTGTTGAATTCCCACAGCACCTTCGATGCCACCGCCGTCGCGGTGCTAAGGGTGGCGGCTTTCGGGTCAGTGATATCTATACCGAACACGCCGCGGCCGCCGTAGCGCAGCGAGCCCACCAGTAGCGTGTGCCAGCCCTTCGTGGAGTTGTTGGTGGCATTGGCCGAATTGAAAAAGACATCGCCGGTGACCGGGCTGCCATCCACCGTGGGCGTAAAGGCGAAGTTCTTCAGCTTGCTCTGGGCGGGCAGGTTCGGGTACACGCTTGCGGGCACGTAGGCCCACTGCTCGTTGCCAGGGCTTGCCGTGGTATCCGATGCCAGGTGAGCGTCGAAAGCGTGAAGCATGCCGTCGTTCGCGCCCACGTAGACCATCGCCGGGCGGGTCGCCCACGTGGTGAGGAAGGCCGCATAGCTGTTCGTCGCTACCGCGGCAGCTTCCGGGGAATTGGACGGGAAGATGTCGCTGTAGTTGCCGCTGGGCGTGGCCACGTACGCAGGCTGCGACCCAAAAATCGCGCCAAGGATGGAGCCGCGCGTACGGAACGTGCTGCCTTCGCCCACCTTGGAGCCGGTGAGCCAGGTCAATCGCTGCGATCCCAGGGTGTCGGTGGTCGCTGCGGAGCCGGTGCCGTCGGTTGAGTTCAGGATGGCCTTCTCTGCGGTACTGAGGTTATCCCAGGTAAACGGTACGCCGGTGCCGGTGCCCGGCCCGGTGCTGGTCGCGATAAGGCGCGGCTTCGCATTGAGATCGCGGCCGTCAAGCGTGGTCAGGGTGGTCCATAGCTGGGCACCGACCACGCCGGTGAGGCCCACGCTCATGGCTTTCAGTTCGCCACCCCACGTGGTGGTGTTGTAGCCGGCGTAGTACGCCACCGCGTTGGCGGTGAGCACGTTGGTGCTCAAGCTCAGCGTGAGCGATGTGGAGCTGCTGGCGATGACCGAGGAAAGGATGCTGCTCAGGCTGGTGACCAGCGAGGTCGGGTCCGCCGCACTGAAGTAACCGCCTCGGCTGTTGACCGCCGCATGCCAGGTGTCATCGATATTGACGGCGCCGCCCGCGACCAGCGGGGTAGGCCACTTCTTGGCTCCGGTGCGGAGCGCGGTGTAGTCGCCGCTATAGGCCAGCGTACCTGAGATGCCCATGGTCACCATGTACTGGGACATGTGCTGCCACGTGGCTGGGTCGTTGGCCGGGTTGAAGTACACCTCGGGCGTGGCGCCCGGCTTCGCCGAATCGACCGTGGTTTTTGCGCCGGTGGTGCCCGTGCTGATGTCCGGCCAGTACGCCGGTACGTTATTGGTCAGGTCGGGGCGCAGGTCGGTCGCCCAGTAGGCGAAAGCGATATCGGCGAGCGACGGATCCGTGGTGCCCGACTGGTTCCAGTAAATGGTCGAATTCGGATCCGAGACGGAGTATGAGGTGTTGTCAGGCAGCGTAAGGGCTGCATTATCCGATGGCGTGATCGACTTGACGCTATCGCCGTTCCAGTAGCCGTCGGTCACCAGCATGTGGAAGTTCTTGCGGCAGGCCACTTCACCCGCCGGGCTGCTGTTACCGTTCCAGTACGGATCCTGCGCAGTGGGTGTCGACGTGCTCAGCGTTCGCTTGTAGAACTCGCCAGCCTGGATGGTGGCGACGCGGGTAGGCGTGCCACCGCTTGCAGGTACGCCGTACACCCAGTTCATGAACTGGCTTCGCCAACAGGTATCGGTCGTGCTCGTTGCGGCGCAGCTGGCACCGTTCGCCAGCTCCAGGATCTTGCTCGCGGTCGCAAGCGGGCCGTAGGTGAGCCCGGTATACGCACTGGAGCTGGTGTAGTAGTTGCCGCTGGCTGTCTGCGTCTGCAAGGTCTGCCAGCCCACGCGCACGGCATTATCGCTTAGTGCGCTGAATACACGGCCGATGGCGGCGCGCGCATTGAAATTGCGCGTACGGTAATAGCTGTACCAGATAGCGAAGTTCGCCTGGATCGCAGCCGATTCATTGGCCACGAGATGGTACGTGCAGGTGCTCTCGTCCGTGGCGGTCGTGCACACGTAATAAAAGGCACCGGTATCGTAGGTTGTCGTGTTGCCCGACTTCTTCGAGCCACGCACGGCCGTCGGGATCTCAAGGGCCGGGCAGGTGATGGTGGTGTTTCGCCCGTTGCTCGTCTGCGTGTACCAGCCGGGCTCATTCGCATCGCGCGGGCAAGGGGAGTTGCCCGCCTGGATATTGACGAGGAAGTTCGTGCTGAACACCTTGCTAAGGTCAATCGTGACCGGATCGAGATAGGCGCCCTTGCCGGAATTCCCTGTCGGGGCCCAGCACTTCTTGGTCAGTGTGTTCGCGCAGTAGCCATCACGCCATGCCGCCGTGAAGGTTGGCGTGCCCAGCGGCAGGCCGGTAGCATCCGGCGGCACCACGTAGGTGACAGTCGGATCGAAGTAGATCGGGTTGCCGTCCGCCGAGTAGTAGTACTTCTTGTCGTAGAAGCCATCCATCTCATCGGGGATCGACGTGGAGTTCATTGATCCGGAATCATCGAACGTAACGACGATGTTGGGCGCCACCTTCGAGGTCACGCCGGGCGGGGTTTTACTTAGGGTGACGGTGGTCGCCTGCGCGGCCGAACCGACCAGCAGGGTCGCCAGGAGGGCGAGGGCAGTGTGCCAGGGGAAGGAAAGGCGGGGCATGTCGGTTTCCTTCAGCTCAGTGTGCACGTGAACAGGTTAGGCGTGACGAAGGTCGATTCGACGACGCGGATGGTATTGGGGCTACCACCCGTAGCGCGCGCGGTAATCCGGTAGAGGTAGAAGCGCGCCGTCGTACTGCCGCCCGAGCCGGCCTCCGCCTGCGCGCCCGTCGTATTCGGTGGTGCGCGATCCTGCCCAAGCAGTTCCACGATGTACCAGGGGTTCGCCGCCAGCGTGGCGCTGGCTATGGTGGTATCGGTGGTGGTCGCCGTGTAGTCGATGGAAACACCCGCGCCCTTGTACTCCGTGGCACCGTCGGTCACCCATGTGGATGCACTGCGGAAGGTCGTGACCTTGGTGCTTACGGTGGCCGGGTTGCTCGAGTTGTAGCAGCCCAGGCTGGTGTCACCGGTAAAGATGCGCCACTCCACGCCGCGCAGGGCGTTCTCCGCCGACCACTCTGCCTGCTGTGAATTGCGCAAGGCACCGGCCAGGCGCTCCTGGATCAGTGAGCGGCTCGAACTCGTGATGGCGACGATCGTCAGCAAAAGCAGGAAGATCAACGCCACGACCAGGACAGCTCCGCGCTCCTTCTTCATGGGTTGTAATTCCTGATGGACACCAGCGTGGTGAACTCGCGACGCAGCATGTGATTGTCGAAGCCCTGCTGGCTTGGCGTTACGGCGCGGTTGGTATCATCGGGTGATGCAAGGCCCGTAATCGCGGTATCACCGTAATACTGGTACTGCATATCGCCAGTATTGAGTGCATACAGTGGCTTCTGCCCGTCCATGAGCAGGTGCACCTCAATGCTTTGCACCGAGCGCCACAGGCAGCCCGGGTCCGTACCAAGCACATTGGGGCTGGATGAGGCGCAGGTGGTTGCGTTATCGATATCGGATGCGCTGCGGAAACTGGTGTTTCCCGTGGCATCCATGACGCCATAAAGGAAATCGAGCCGTTCCACGCCGCGCACAACCTCGGCGCTGACCCCGTTCTGCCTGCGCATCAGCGCACCGGTCTTGTTGCCGTTGTTGTCGTCCACGACCTGCAGGTAATACGTGACTGTCTGGTAGTCCCGGTTGAAATCGAACAGCCGTGGCGAAACGCCGGTTGGCTGCGAGAGGTTCACGTAGTTTGAATCCGGGGTGATCGCCGCGCCCGCCACTTTGGCGCTGAATACCTGGCCGGCATTGCAATCGGCAAGCATCATCAGGTCGCCCGATTTGATATCGGAAAGCGGCGGCTCGCCGGTTTTCGGCACGACCGTAATGCTGCTCACCACCTGGGATGCGACAGTCATCTTGCTGTTGACGCCGTCCAGGGTCCATCCGCGCGTCCCGTCCAGGTAGCGAACCGTCAGTACGTCGCTACCGATCACGCGGTTTCCGGTCGCCGTGCCTTGTGCGGGAATAACACCGGTGCTGCTGCTCGGGCCAGCAGGATCCACGGGCGTGCACGCCGTGGTGGTGCAGTCATAGCCGCGCATCGCGTACCAGGATGGCAGAATGAACGGCGCCGTGGGTGCGGCAGGGTAGGTGTTCGATCCGCTCTTCGTGGCCCACGTGGTCGTGACATCCTGCAACGCCGATTGCAGGTTGGCGCCCGACATGATCACCATGGGAGCGCGCAGATAGCGATCCAGGGTCATGGCGCCGTTGGAGAGCGTGGCCGATTGGCCGCCCATGTTTGAGCAATATTGCGCGTTGGCCATGCGCAGGTCACTGGTCAGCGCCGTGATGGCAAAGCGCCCACCCTCCTGGAGCCTGGCCAGTTGCGCCTGGGCGAGGCTACTGCTCGATGTGGTGTTGAAAATATTGACGATGCCGAGCGCCACCAGGATACCCAGCATGATCGCCACCATGAGCTCGATCAGTGATACGCCGCGGATGGAGCGGGGCGAAATGAGATGTGGGCCCATCATGGCTGGAAATTCCAAGCGTACGTGCGCGTCACCACGGCGCCGTTGTTGGTGCTCGCGGATGCGGCATTGGTGGCGTTATCCGTCGCGGCGCGTTCGATCCAACTGATCTTCATGACGCAGTTTCCTGCGTAAGGGGGGCGCATCTGCAATTGCGTGGCATCTGCGGTCACGCCCTTGGTGCATGCGATGGACGCACTCGGGCTGGGCAGGAATGTGTTGAGCTGTGAGCTCCATTGCGCCTGGTCACGCTTCGCAAGTTGTGCGGGCGTGCAGGCCGCCGCCTTCGTGCAGTCCTGCGTTACCGTGAGCGGATATGTCGTTGAATCGTAATTGCCGGCCCACACCGCGAGCGGATTCGCCCGCATGCGATCTGCCATGCTCATCGCAATAAATTCCGCCTGTGTGCGCAGGTAGCCCACCTGATTCGAGCGGAACGAAATGATGAGAAGGCCTGCGAGGCCAACGATACCGACGCCGAACACCAGTACCGCGATAAGGACCTCAATCAGGGAGGCGCCCCTTGCTCGCCCTCGTGGTGACATACAACCCCTTGCATGGTGTAGCAGATAAAAACGCGCGCGCATTGTGTTTGCACTCGCAAGGTAATAGCTACCTTCCGCGACACTTTGCCGCCCGTCTGCGCTGCATGAATATTTATTTACTTTCTTCACAGCGCCCCCCGATCAAGATTCAGGCGGCGAACGCATGTTATCGATCGGCCGGTGTCATCATCCTGCACACACTAGGTGCGAATGCTGCAAATCCGGCACTACACACGCCGCGCATAACACGTTAGACCTGCGAACGTGATCAATACATCACAAATGTGATTCGCAACGTCTTCACGAATGCTTGATGCAACGATTACAACGGTTAAGCGTTGACGAGCTTGATTCGATAGTTGTTGCGACATGCATGTGCGTCGCCAAGAGTGTGAGATGTTTCTCATGTGGGAGTAGCGCTCTTGCGATCAATGCAGTGTTCTTGCGATGGTCGTATGTGGCGCAAAAAAACCGGCGCCCGTATTCGGGGCGCCGGTAGCGAGTCACTCGTGTTTTCGTCGGGCGTCGTTGGTTATTCGAGCCCGGCCCAGCGATGGCGCTCGGCCATGGCGAGTGCAAGCTTCGGGCTGCGGCGTGCTACACGCTCGCGCTTTTCACGCTCGGCACGGATAACGGGCCATGCAGCGAGATACGCTTCAAGCACGGCCGGGTCCGCGGCGTAGCGCTTCAGCGTTTCGGCGTTGGCCGAGCGCAGTGCGACCGCACCGTTGTAGCCGCCAAAGCCCTGCGTGGCGCAGATGGCGCCCCCGTCGGCATTACCCGGCGAAGGCTCGGCCTGCAGGTGGAAGTGGGCGGCCACTTCGGCAAGGTCCGGATCGAGGCGGCGGAGCGTCGGTACGCCCGGCGCCGTGCGGCCCAGCACGAACTGCACCGCCTGCGAGAGCGCCTTCAGGCCCGTCTCGCCCATGGTGTGGCCATCGCCCACGGCCTTGGGCGTGCCGACGAAGAGCTTCGGCAGCTCGCCTTCGCGGCCCTGGCGCTGCGCGGCGCCACGCAGCCCGGCGAGGGCTGTGCCCAGGTCCGTCTTCGAGTTGGTGCGGGTGCCCGTGGCGTGCGCCGCCAGGTACTGGAAATCATCCACAGTGAAGCCGTGTGCCTGGTAGGCCATATCCAACGCCTGCACGAGCGCGTTCTCGCCGCCAAAGCCCACGCCGGCGAAGTGGGCCTTGCCGCCCGCTTCGCCACTCTGGCCCCAGCCGACGATGATCGAGGTGATATCGAGCTGGTTGCGCAGGGCGAAATCGAGCGTGGTCACCAGCAGGCCGGAACCACCATGGCCGACCACCGTGCCGTCGGCGTCGATATCGAACGGCGCCAGCGAGTCGTGCACGGTGCGCTCGGAACCGTCGCCGTGGGCGGCGTTCTTGGTGGCCAGCTTTTCGCCGGTCATCAGCGCGCCGCCACCGAAGGCCTCAAGGATGCCGTAGCGCGGCTGCAGCGCCGCGTCCGCCGCGGTGAGCAGCACCATCTGCGGGCGCTGGAAGCCGGGGTAGTCGAACAGCAGCTGGGGCGCGATATCCGCCAGCGCGATGAGGCTCGACGCGCACGCACCCACCGCCGTCGCCGGTGCCTGCGGCACGCGCGTGAAGCCAACATTATCGGACTTCAGCTGCTCGCGAAGCTCAGGGTTCTTCAGTACACGACTAATGCTGAAGGAGGGCGACAGCATGGTCGAGACCAGGGCCGGGCCGTGGGAGCCGAGCGAATGCGCCAGGCGCACCGCGAACGTGTCCTTCGGAAAGCCGCCCTCGGGCAGGGGTGCATCCGGCCGCAGCCATTGGCCCAGTGCCTCGTTGCCGCCAAAGGCGGTCGCGGACGCCACGCGGAAGTACAGCGGGTTGGGGACGAGCTCGGAGAGTGGGCGTGGCAGGCCGGCCAGGGCACCCAGGGCGCCGTAGGCGAACAGCTGGGCCTGCAGCGAGGGGCTCAGCAGCGGATCGTTCTGGAACAGGCCGTGCATTTCTTTCAGGCCCGATCCGCGGATGTCTTCATAACGCAGGCCGGCCAGGCGGCGCAGGCCCACCGTTTCGAGATCGTGCGGCAGCGGCGCTGCGATATCCGTCACCACACGGGGTGCCAGGTCGCGAACCCCCGGTACGTGGCGAATGCCGGAGTTGGCGCGCAGGTCGGCACCGTGCAGGCGCTTCAGTTCGTCCAGCGACACAGGCTGGCCTGCCTGCTCGCCCTGTGCCCAGCGCATGCCATCGGCGGCGCTGGGCGCCTCCGGGTCGAGTTCCACGAGGCCGGCGTCGAACGCGGCCAGCGGCAGGAATTCCTCGGATTGGGCTACCAGCGCCTGGTAGGTTTCCGTCGAACCCACCGCCGACATGGTGCAGGCGGTGCCGACGGTGACGAGGACTTGGTCGCTTCTCAACATAGGTGCGTGCTTATCCGGACAGACCAAACGTTAATTATAGGCGGACTCAGCCAGCCAAAAGGCGTTCTGTAATATAGCCGGGTAAAAAAATACCAACGGGCCGCGGACGGGCAATGCACCCTAATTGATGATGGCGATGGGGCATGGCGGAATGGCACGCTTGGACACCGTCCGCGAACCCGGAGCGTTACATGATCAAGGCAGGCCTTTTCTTCTCCGTGGCGGCGACCGCCATGGTCATCGGACCGGGTGCATCGGCCGGCCAGCTTCCGAGTGGTCCTGCCGACCTCATGGTCAAGGAAAGCACGTCTGACGTGGCCACGACCCAGGCGCGTGCCACGGCAGCGCTTGCAAAACTGGGTGTGCCTGTCTTCGCGACCTTCGATCATGCAGCCAATGCCCAGGAGGCGGGGCTGTCACTACGCCCGACGGTGGTCCTGGTGTTCGGGAACCCGAAGGTAGGCACGAAGCTCATGCAGGACCAGCAGGCCATGGCCCTCGACCTGCCGTTACGCATCGCCATCTGGCAGGACGCGCAGGGCAGTACATGGATCAGTTACCACGACATCAGGCGCACTGCAGACGCCTATGGGATCAAGGACCACGACACCGTCGGCAAGCTCGCGGACTTCATGACCGCACTCATAAAGCAAGCGGCAGGGGATAGCACGAAGTGAAGCACGCCGTAGGAAATGCGGAGTAGTTCACATATTTGTTGCAACGCCGAAATTGCGCACCCCTAAGTGGCTAGGTAGTTCTACGGAGTTGTTTAACATCCAGTCACCGACGTGAAATTCCTAGGAAACGTCGGCGACATGGCATGTGGCCGGGGTTCGCGAGCGAGTGCTTTTTATTTCGCAAGCATTTGAATCGATTTAGATTCGACTCAGGCCGCACTCCGTACCGGCGCTTTGCGCGCTTTCGAAGATGACGCGATTGCCCGATTGGGGGCGGCCTTGTGCTGCCCGGCGTTTGGCAACGGCGCGTGTTGACAGGGGTAACGAGATGAACCGGGTATTCCGCATCGTGTGGTCCACGGCCGTGGGCGCGTGGGTGGTGGCGTCTGAATTCGCTGGCAGGCATGGCAAGGGGCGCGGTGTTGCCGCGACCACGGACGAGCGCCCGGAACTGAGCCGTGGCCCGTCGGCACGTTTGCTTGGCCTTGCGGTGCTTACGGCGCTCACTGCGCTACACATGCCGGCGGCCGCCGCGGCCGATCGCTACTGGGACGTCAATGGCGGCTCGGCCGGTAGCGGCGGCACAGGCACCTGGGATACCAGTACAGCGCTCTTCAACAGTGCGAGCGATGGTGTGGCCGGCCCCTTCGTCAAGTGGAACAACGCAGCGCTCGATAACGCCGTGTTCGCCGGCACGGCGGGCACTGTCACGTTGAGCGGCGGCATCACCGCGCAAACACTCACCTTCACTATTTCCGGCTATGAACTCGATGGCGGCACGCTGACCCTGGCCGGCGCGACGCCGACGATCAATGCGACGGGTGCAGCCACGATTAACTCCGTGATTGCCGGCAACGCCGGGATCACGAAGACCGGCACCGGCGCGCTTACGCTGGGTGGGGTCAACACGTTTACCGGCGGCATCAACGTGCAGTCGGCCGGCCTGATCGTCAGCAGTGACGCCGCACTAGGTGCCGCCAATAACGGTATCACCCTGGCATCGGGCACCTCGCTCAGCGCAACAGGCAGCGCCCTTGCCAGCACGCGCACGGTCACGACGACGGGCACGGGCGATGTCACCCTCCGCGGCCTGGTGGGCTCGGCGCGCTACACCGGCACGGCGGGCGTGCTCGCGGTCAGCGGCGTGACCATGAGCAATGCGGCCAACGATTACACGGGGCGAACGGTCTTCCTCGCGGGTGGTGGCGGCTACGGGTTCACCTCGATCGCGAATCTGGGCACGCCAAGTTCGCTGGGTGCACCCACTGATCCGACGACCGGCCTCATCGTCGTGCAGGCGGGCGGTGGCCTGGGTGGCACCGTGACCTACAGTGGCACGGGCGATACATCGAACCGCGACTGGCAGTTCCAGAACACGTCCAGTGGCGGTACGACGCTCAGGAATGCGGGCACCGGCACGCTCAAGCTCACCGGCAACATCGCGGCGACCAACGCGTGGCTTCTTGCCATGGGCTTCCAGGCCGTCAATGCCGATATCGAGCTGAGCGGTGACCTGAGCAGCACGTCAGATCGGATCTTCGTTTATTCCGGCAGCGCGGGGCGCAAGGAGACGCTGACCGGCGCGAATACGTACACCGGCTCTTCCCAGATCAACACGATCACGGCCGTTGCCAATACCCTTGCCGATACCGGCACGGCCAGCTCGTTCGGCACAGGCACCGCCACGGGCGCCGTGATCGCCCTGGTGAATGGCACGCTGAGCTACACCGGGGGCGCCGCGAGCAGCAACCGCGCATGGACGTTCGACGGCAGCAGCTTCCTCAACAACAACAGCACCACCGGCGGGTTGGTGCTGTCCGGCAACGCCGCTTTTGTCGCAGGTGGCACGGACACGATTTCGCTTGGCGGCTCCTACACGGGGAGCAATAGCTGGTCGGGCATCATCAGCGGCGTCGGCAACGTCACCATGAACGGTGCCGGCACCTGGGTGTTGAGCGGTGCCAACACTTACACGGGCAAGACCACGGTCAGCGCGGGCACGCTCGTGGCAGGTACCGACCAGGCCTTCGCCAGCACGAGCGGGCTCCAGGTGGATGGCGGCACCCTGGATCTCAACGGGCAATCGGTCACGGCACCCTCGCTCGCTGGTGCGGGCGGAACGGTAGCCCTTGGCAGTGGCACGCTCACACTGAAGTCTTCCACGGGCACTACGGCATACAGCGGCACCATCACCGGCACGGGTGGCGTGACCAAGCTCGGCGCGAGCACGGCCACCCTCAGTGGCGCGAACGCCTATACGGGCGCCACGACGATCGGCGGCGGCACGCTCTCGCTCGATTTCTCCGCCGCGGGTGCGCCCGCAAACAACATCATCAACGCGGCTTCCGCACTGAACCTCAACGGCGGCACGCTCGCGATCAAAGGGCGGGCAGGCGCCGATAGCCAGGCGTTCAGCGCACTGAACATCAGTGCCGGCAGCAACCGCATCAGCGCCACCGCCGGTGCGGGCGGATCGCTCAACGTGGCGCTGGGTGGCATCAACCGCACGGGCGGCCTCATCGATTTCGGCTACAACGCGGGCACGACACTCAGCACGACGCATGCCGATGGCGTGCTGGGTGGCTGGGCGACGGTGAACGGCACTGACTACGCGCAGGTCACGGGTGGCGTGATCGGAGCGTTCACCAACTACGCCAACAAGGATGACGCGAGCCAGTGGCTTAGCGGCGATATCGTCAGTGATGAGGGCGGGGCGGCCAACACCCCGTATACCAATACGGTGAATGGCAACGTCGCGCTGGGCGGCCTGAAGTACACCGCGGCGGCCAACTCCACCGTTACGGTCGGGGCCGGCAACACGCTCAGCGTGGATGGCAGCATCATCGTCGCGCCCAGCGCGGCAGGCTTTAGCCAGAAGATCCAGGGCGGCTCCATGACCGGTGGTGCCGGCGGCAGCCCGCTTGGCGTGCTGCAGAACAGTAGCGGCACGTTCACCATCGCGTCCAACATCGTGGATAACGGCGGGGCGACGTCGTTTGCTGCTGGCGGCAGCGGCACGGGCACGGTCGCGCTGACAGGCGTGAATACGTACACCGGTGGCACGACGGTCAGTGGCGGCACGCTGGCCTTCAGCAGCGTCGCCAATGGTGGTTCGGCGAGCGCGCTTGGTGCTTCCACGGCCGATGCGGCAAACCTGGTGCTGGAAAATGGCACGCTGCGTTATACGGGTGCGACTGCCAGCACGGACCGCGGGTTTACGCTGGTCAACGGCGGTCCGTCGCGCACCATCCAGGTTGATGGCACCACCAACCTGGCGTTTGGCGGACAGGTAACGAGCCCGGACGATGCCGGCTTCACCAAGACCGGCACCGGCACACTGACGCTGTCGAACGGCAGCAACGATTTTGTCGGCCCGCTGGTTGTCAGCGCGGGCCTGGTTGCGACAGGCACGCTCGCCGATGGCGGGCAAGCGAGCGGCATCGGCGCGGGCAGTAGCGATGCGACAAGCCTTGTGTTGCAGAACGGCGGCGGACTCGAGTACACGGGCGCCACGACTTCCACCGATCGTGGCTTCACCCTCGCTGCGGGCAGCGGCGTGGTCGCCGTGGATAGCGCGGCGACCACGCTGACCGATAGTGGCGTGATCGTGGGTACTGGCCGGCTGACCAAGGATGGCGCGGGCGTGCTCGTGCTGTCGGGCCTGAATACCTACACTGGTGGCAACCTGGTCACGGCGGGCACCCTGCGCGCAGGGTCCAACCAGGCGTTCGGTGGTACGGCGACAGGCGCGGGCGCCGGGACCATGACGGTCAACCCGGGCGCAACACTTGACCTGGCCAACTTCAACGTATGGATGGCCGGCCTCAACGGCTCGGGCAATGTCACGCTCGGCTCCGGCACCCTGCAGAGCAACGGTAACGGGACGTTCTCCGGTGCCATCAGCGGCACGGGCGGCCTGCTGATTTCGGCGCACAGCCAGACCATGAGTGGCTGCGGGAACTCGTATACCGGCGTGACCACGCTGGCCAGCGCATCGATCACGACCGATTGCCTTGCCAACGGCGGGCAGGCGAGTGGCCTGGGTGCCGCGGCCAGCGCACCGACCAACCTGCTGCTGCAGAGCGGGACAATCATCTACACCGGCACCGATGTCGCCATCGATCGCGGCATGCAGATCACGTCGGCCGGCGGGATCAATGTCAGCAACGCCACGACGACACTGGGCGTCTCGGGCCAGATCACCGGCACAGGGCAGTTCCAGAAGCTGGGCCCGGGCACGCTCGTGTTGTCGGGCGCCAACAACTACACCGGCGGCACGTACGTGCGCGGTGGCACGTTGCGCGCGAACGTGGTCAATGCACTTGGCACGGGGGCGCTGCGCCTCGACGACACCGCCGGGGCGTCGTTCGACCTCAACGGTTTTAACACCGCGGTGGCCGTCGTTACCGGCGGCGGTACGACCGGGGGCAGCATCGCGCTGGGCGGTGCCACGCTCACGACGAACGGCGCATCCTCCGCGGGCGTGGGCATGTACTCCGGCGCCATTACTGGCAACGGCAATATCATCAAGAACACGGGCAGCGTGCAGTATTTTGCCGGCACGGCCAGCACCTTCGTGGGAACCACCACGGTCAACGCGGGCACACTTTCCGTGCAGTCGCTGGCGAACGGTGGTTTTGCCAGCTCCCTTGGCGCGGCGAGCCGTGCCGCCGGTAACATCGTGCTCAATGGTGGCACGCTGCAGTACCTCGGCACCGGCGACAGCACCGATCGCCTGTTCACCCTGGGCGCGTCGGCCAGCAGCGCACTGGGCGCCGAAGGCACGGGTGCCATCCAGTTCACCAACACGGGCGCTATCGCTTACGCCACGGCCAACACCGCACAAACGGTGACGCTCACCGGTGCCAGCACGGCGGATAACAGCCTGGCCGCGAACCTCGCCGATAACGGCACCGGCAAGACATCGATGCGCAAGACCGGTACCGGCACGTGGATCCTGCGCAACCCATCGAGCACCTATACCGGGGTGACCACCATCGTCGGTGGCGTGCTGGGCGTGGACAAACTCACCAATGGCGGGCAGGCGAGCAGTATCGGCGCCTCGTCCAATGTCGCGGCCAACCTCGTGATCGGTAGCGGCGCTACGCTACGCTACACCGGTGCGGGTGATACCACCGATCGCCTGTTCACCCTCTCGACCGGCTCGAGCGTGATCGAGTCCTCCGGTACGGGTGCCATTGTCTTCAGCAACACCGGCTCGGCCGCCTATGCGGGCAGTGGCGACCGCACGCTTGGCCTGGGTGGTGCGAACACCGGCAACAACACCATGGGCGGCTCCATCATCAACGGCCCGGGTGGCGTGACCACGCTGGCCAAGAACGATGCCGGCACCTGGCTGCTCACGGGTAACAACACGTACACCGGCAACACCGTCATCAACGGTGGCATCCTCCAGCTTGGCAATGGCGGCACCACGGGTTCCATCGCCAGCCCGAGCGTCATCGTCGCGGCGGGTGCCCTGGCGTTCAATCGTTCGGATGCGATGACGCTCGATGGCACGATCTCCGGTGGCGGCAGCGTGCAGCAGAAGGGCGCCGGTACCACGGTGCTCACGGCTACCAACACCTACACCGGCGGGACCAGCATTGTCGCAGGCACGCTGCAGCTGGGTAACGGTGGTGCGAGCGGTTCCATCGTCGGCAACGTAGTGGATAACGGCACCCTCGCGTTCAACCGTTCGGATGCCTACGGCTTCACGGGCCTTGTCTCCGGCACGGGTGGCGTGACCAAGCGCGGCAGCGGCACCACCAAACTGAGTGCGACCAACAGCTACACGGGTGCGACGAACGTCGAAGCCGGTACGCTGCTTATCGACGGCAACCAGGCCGGCGCGACCGGTAGCACTAACGTGCAGAACGGCGGCACGCTGGGTGGCACGGGCGTGATCGGCGGCGATGTCGTCGTGGCCAGCGGCGGCAGCCTGGCGCCCGGCGATACGGGTGCCGCGGGTACGCTCACGGTCAACGGCAGCCTTTCGGTGGCTAATGGTGCTGCGCTGACCTATCAGTTCGGCCAGGCCGATGTCGTTGGCGGGCCGTTGAATGACCTCACGGTAGTACACGGTAACCTGTCGCTGGATGGCACGCTGAATGTCTCGGCCACGCCGGGCGGCAGCTTCGGCCCGGGCCTGTATCGGATCATCAGCTACGACGGCACGCTTAACGACCAGGGCCTGGCCCTCGGCAGCACGCCCGGTGGTTCCTACCAGGTGCAGACATCGGTTGCGCACCAGGTGAACCTGCTCAACGGCTCGGGGCTCACCCTGAACTTCTGGGATGGCCCCACCGGCCATGCGAACCAGACGATCGATGGCGGCAGCGGCACGTGGCAGAACAGCAGCGGCAACGACAACTGGGCGGACCAGACCGGCGCGTACAACGCCCCCTACACGGATGGCGAGTTCTCCATCTTCATGGGCGTGCCGGGTACGGTGACCGTGGATAACTCGCTGGGTAACGTGACCAGCGCAGGCATGCAGTTCGCCGTGGATGGCTACCGTATCAATGGCGACCCGATCACTCTCACTGGTGGCCCTTCAGTGTTCCGCGTGGGCGATGGCACGGCGGCCGGCGCCGGCATGACCGCGACGATTGACGCGACCCTCGCAGGCACGGGCGGCTTGCAGAAGGAAGACCTGGGCACCCTGGTACTGGACGGCGACAACACGTATACCGGCGGCACGGCGGTTAATGCAGGTACGCTGGAAATCTCCAGCGATGCCAACCTGGGTGCTGCCGCGGGCGGTGTGTCCATCGATGGCGCGACGCTGCGGACCACCGGTGCGATCACCACCGCGCGCGCGGTGACGATTAACCAGGATGGGGCGACGATCGACACGCTGGCCGACCTTGACCTTACCGGTACGATTGATGGTGCCGGCGCGATCACGAAGACCGGCGCCGGCACGCTGACGCTGGATGGCACCAATAGCTACGCAGGTGGCACGGTCATCAACGGTGGCGTGGTCGCCGTGGGCGCGGATGGCAACCTCGGCAATGCCGCGGGCGCGCTGACGCTCAATGGCGGCACGCTGCAGAACACGGCCGCGTTGGGATCCGCGCGCAGCGTAACGCTGGGTGCGGCTGGCGGCACGCTCGATACGCTGGGCGACCTGACCCTGGCAGGCGCGATCGCCGGTTCGGGCGCGCTGACCAAGACCGGCAACAGTGCGCTGGTACTGACAGCCGACAACAGCTACGCCGGAGGCACCGTGCTGGGTTCGGGTGTGCTCCAGCTCGGCAATGGCGGCACCACCGGCTCCATCGTGGGTAACGTTGTCGATAACGGCACGCTGGTCTTCAATCGCAGCGACACGCTCGCGCTTGCCGGCCTTATTTCCGGTAGCGGATCGGTGGAGCAGCGCGGCCCGGGCACCACCGTGCTCTCCGGCGCCAACACATACACGGGCTCCACCGCGGTCCGCGGCGGCGTGCTGCTCGTGAATGGCGACCAATCCGCGGCGACCGGCGCGACCACGGTGGATGCGGGCGGCACCCTTGGTGGCAATGGCACGATCGGCGGTGACGTCGTCATCGCGGATAACGGCGCATTGAATGCCGGTGCAGTCGGTGGTGCACCCGGCACGCTTTCCATCCGCGGCAACCTGGCGCTGAACGACGCATCCAACGTCAATGTCGACCTGGGCCAGGCCAATGTGGTGGGCGGCCCGCTCAACGACCTGACCAAGGTCAATGGCGACCTCACCCTGGATGGCGTCCTCAATGTATCGGTATCGTCGGGTGGCACGTTCGATCCGGGCATCTACCGGATCATCAGCTACAACGGCAATCTCACCGATAACGGCCTTGCGATCGGTTCGGTGCCAACGCCCGATTACTTCTTGCAGACCTCGGTGGCCCAGCAGGTCAACCTCGTGAACACCAATGGCCTGCCGGTTAATATGTGGGATGGCAACGGGGGCCGTGGCGACGGTGTGGTCAGCGGCGGCGATGGTGTGTGGCAGAACACCAGCGGGAACGACAACTGGACGCTACTGGATGGCACGGTCAACGCACCGTTCCAGGACAACAGCTTCGCGATCTTCGCCGCCAACGCGGGCACGGTCACCGTCGATGCCAGCCTGGGCGCGATCAATACCTCCGGCATGCAGTTCGCCACCGATGGCTACCGCGTGGAAGGCGATAGCATCGCCCTGACGGGCACCGACCCGGTCATCCGCGTGGGTGATGGCACGACCGATGGTGCCACCATGAAGGCAACGATTGCGTCGCAACTCACCGGAACGAACGGGCTCGTCAAATCGGATCTGGGCACCCTGGTGCTCGCCGGTGAAAACACCTACACCGGCGATACCCGCATCACCGGCGGGACGCTGCAGCTTGGCGAGGGCGGGGCCTCCGGCTCGATCCTCGGGGACGTCGCGAACGATGGCACCCTGGCGTTTGATCGCGCCGACAACGTCACATTCGGCGGCACCATCTCGGGCGCCGGCGCGGTGACCCAGATCGGCACGGGCACCACCGTACTCACCGGTACCAACCGTTACACCGGTGCGACCACGGTGCAGGGCGGCACGATGCTGGTTAACGGCGATGCCAGCCTGGCTACCGGCGCCACCTCGGTGCTTACTGGTGCCGTGCTCGGTGGCAGCGGCACGATCGGCAGCGACGTCAGCGTGGCCGATGGCGCCACGCTAAGCCCAGGTGCGGTCGCGGGCGCGGCAGGCACGCTCACCATCAACGGCAACCTTGCCCTCGGCGCCAACAGCACGCTGGATTACCAGCTGGGCCAGGCCGGTGCGCCGGGCGGCGCGCTCAACGATCTCACCGTGGTGCACGGCAACCTGGCCCTGGATGGCACGCTCAATGTCGCCACCACACCGGGCGGTGCCTTTGGAGCGGGCGTGTACCGGCTCTTCACCTACGACGGCGCGCTTACCGATAACGGCCTGCAGCTCGGTACGCTGCCGGCTGCCGATAACTTTGTGCAGACCTCGATCGACCACCAGGTGAACCTGGTGAATACCAACGGCCTGACCCTCAACTTCTGGGATGGCCCCGACCATGCGAACGATGGTGCGATCACGGGCGGCAGTGGCGTGTGGAAGCTCGGCGACAACGATCGCTGGACCGAAGCCGATGGCGCGATCAATGCGCCGTACAGCAATGGCGCATTCGCGATCTTCGGGGGCACCGGCGGCACGGTTACCATCGACAACGCCAACGGACCGGTGAGCGCATCCGGCCTGCAGTTCGTTGCCGATGGTTACACCGTGGCCGGTGGGGATCTCACCTTGACCGGCGGCGCCACATCGATTCGCGTGGGCGACGGTAGCTCGGCGGGTGCGGCCATGACGGCCACGATCGATAGCGCGATCAACGGTGCGGGCATGCTGGTGAAGGATGACCTCGGCACCCTGGTACTGGGCGGCGCCAACGTCTATACGGGCGGCACCGATGTGCATGCCGGTACGCTGCAGGTCGCCAGCGATGCGAACCTCGGCAATGCACTGGGCAGCCTTTCCATTGATGACGCCACGTTGCACACCACAGGAAGCTTCACCAGCCAGCGCAACGTGGGCCTTGGCGGCGATGCCACGATCGATGTGGATGCGGGAACGACGCTCACGCTGGATGGCGGCATGCAAGGCACGGGCAGCCTTACCAAGGCCGGGGCGGGCACGCTCGCCGTTGGCGGTGGCGCCACCTACGCCGGCGCAACGACGGTGGCTGGCGGTACGCTGGAGGCAACGACTGCGAACGCTTTCAACACCACCTCGGCATTCTCGGTGCAGGCGGGAGGTGCGCTCGACCTCGCTGGCCACTCTCAGCAGCTGGCGTCGCTGGCCAACGCGGGTAACGTGCATTTCGGTGCGATGCCCGGCACCACGCTCACCATCAACGGCGACTACACAGGGCAGGGCGGCACGCTGAGCTTCAACACGGCCCTGGGCGGCGACGCCTCCGCCACGGATACGTTGGTTGTCAACGGCAGCACCTCGGGCAACACGCAGGTGCAGGTGGCCAATGTCGGCGGTGCGGGAGAGCAGACCAACCAGGGCATCAAGCTGATCGATGTGAAGGGCAACTCTGCAGGCACGTTCACCCTGAAGGGCGACTACGTGTTCCAGGGTGACCAGGCCGTGGTTGCGGGTGCGTATGCCTATCGCTTGTACAAGGGCGCGACGGATACGGCGGATGGCGACTGGTATCTGCGCTCCGCACTGGCCGACACCAGCGCGGGCGATCCCCCGGGTAACTCGCCGCTGTACCAGCCGGGTGTGCCAGTGTACGAGGCGTACGCGGGCATGCTGGAGCAAGCCAACGCGCTGGATACGCTGTTCCAGCGCACCGGTAATCGCCAGTGGGCGGATGAGCAGAGCCGCGATGCCATGCAGCCGGGCGAGGGCCTGTGGTTGCGCGTGCAGGGGGCGGACCAGGCGATCAAGCCGGCGAGCAGCACCAGTGGCACGAACTACGATGTGTCCGGCGCCAAATCCGAAGTCGGCGCCGACGCGGTGCTGGCCCAGGGTGGCGATGGGAAGCTGGTCGGTAGCCTATCCCTCCAGTACGGCCATGAAAGCACGAGTGTCCGTTCGGCCTACGGCGATGGCAGCATCAACACCCGCTCGTACGGGGTGGGTGCCGCGCTGACCTGGTATGGCGACAACGACTTTTATGTCGATGGCCAGCTGCACTGGATGCGTTTTGACTCGGACCTGCATTCGAGCGAACTGGCCCGCGTGCTTGCCGATAACAATAAGGCCACCGGTTATGCCTTTGGCGTCGAGGCGGGCAAGCGCTTCTGGCTCTCCGATGCTTGGACGATCACGCCGCAGGCACAGGTGAGCTACGGGCACACTGCGTTTGATGGCTTCGATGATGCCTTCGATACGCGCGTTTCCCAGGCGGATGGCAAGGCGGGCGTGGCGCGCGGTGGCGTGACGGTGGATTACCTACGTACCCGCCAGGGCGACGCGGGCGCAGTGACCACGCACGTGTACGCGATCGCCAACGTCTACAACCACTTCAAGGACCAGGCTGTCGCCAGCGTGGCCGGCACGGACGTGAGTACGCGTAACGAGCGTTGGTGGGGTGGCCTCGGGGTGGGCGGCGCGCTCGATTGGGCGGGTGGGCGCTACTCAGTGTATGGCGAAGTGCAAGGCCAGCATGGCATGTCGAACGGTGGCGACTCGCACGGCGTGAGCGGTACGCTCGGGTTCCGCATGCGCTGGTGATCGCGTGATGGTGGTGAAGGGGGTCCCGCCATGACGGCGGGGCTCCCGGCTATGCGTTTCCTGCATACGTGACACCGTCATGACACATGAAGTTACTTTCATGTTGCGCCGCAACGATAGCGGCGTGCCGGTGTTGCGCGTAAATTGTGGCGGTCGCGTTTTAGCCTGTCGTGCGTGTTACCGACAGGTCGCTAACCTAGCCAGCCTCCAGGGGGCCAAGCCATGTCCGACAAGGACCCTTCACCCGACGCCGTGCAATCGCGTCGCCGCATCCTCATGGGCTTGTCCCTTGCGCCACTTGCCGCCGCGTTGCCGGGGGCGCACGCGGCTGATAAGGCGATCGCAAGCGCGAGTGCGGCGTCCTTCGCGGGAGCCGGCGATGCGCACGCGTACGTGCCGTCGTTCTTCAAGGATACGGAGTGGGCCTTCGTCAAAGCCGCTTGCGACCGCCTGATTCCCTCTGACGACATCGGTCCCGGCGCCGTTAAATCCGGCGTCCCCGAGTTCCTTGACCGGCATATGCAGACCCCGTACGCGGCGGGCGCCATCTGGTACATGCAGGGTCCGTTCCTCGAAGCGCCCTCCGAATTTGGTTATCAGGGCAAGCTGGCATTGCGCGATATCGTCCGCGTCGGCATCGATGCCATGGATGCGCATTGTCGCCAGGCTTTCAACGGCAAGACGTTCGCCCAGCTCGATGCCGCACAGCAGGACGACCTGCTGTCGCAGGCTGAGGGCGGCAAGCTCAAGCTCGAAGGCATCTCCTCGAAGCTGTTCTTCTCCAACTTCCTCAATGAAGTGAAGAATGGCTATTTCGCCGATCCGAAGTACGGCGGCAACCGCAACATGGGTGCGTGGAAGATGATCGGATACCCCGGCATGCGTGCCGACTATATCGACTGGATTGGCGTGCGCGACAAGGCGTACCCGCTGCCACCGGTGGATCTCTCGGGCAAGCGGGGTTGATGGCATGGCGACTGTGAAACCGAAAGTCGACGCCGTCATCGTCGGCATGGGCTGGACTGGCGCCATCCTGGCCAAGGAGCTGACCGATGCCGGCCTGCACGTGGTGGCGCTGGAGCGCGGCGCCGATCGCGATACGCAGCCGGACTTCGCCTATCCCAAGGTGGTCGACGAGCTGGAAGGCTCCGTGCACCGCCGCTTCCTGCAGAGCCTGAACCAGGAAACCGTAACGATCCGGCATACCGGCGATGCCACGGCCGTGCCGTACCGCCAGATGGGTTCGTTCAAGCCGGGCACCGGTGTGGGCGGTGCGGGCACGCACTGGTCCGGCTGTCACTTCCGCCCGTTGCCGGAAGACATGAGCTTCCGCAGCAACGTGGAGCAGCGCTACGGAAAGAAGTTCATTCCCGATGACATGACCGTCCAGGATTTTCCGCTGAGCTACGACGAGCTGGAGCCACACCTGGATATGTTCGAGCGCGTGTGCGGTACCGCGGGCAAGGCCGGCGTGCTCAATGGCGTAGTGCAGCCCGGCGGCAACCCGTTCGAGGGTTCGCGTTCGCGGGAGTATCCGCTGCCGCCAAACCCCAATTACCTGGGTTCGGAAATGTTCTACAAGGGTGCGAAGGAGATGGGCTGGCACCCGTACCCCATTCCGGCCTCCAATGCTTCGGGACCTTACATTAATCCGTACGGCTGCCAGATGGGCCCCTGCAACGCCTGTGGGTTCTGCAGCGATTACGGCTGCCTGAACTACTCCAAGGCCAGCCCGAACGCATGCATCCTGCCGGTGCTGCGCCGCCGCGGCAACTTCGAGCTGCGTGCGAACTCGCAAGTGCTGAAGGTGAATCTGGATAGCACGAAGAAGAAGGCTACCGGCGTCACATACCTCGATGCGGAAGGTAAGGAAGTGGAGCAGCCCGCAGACATCGTGCTGCTGTGCGCGTTCCAGCTGTTCAACGTGCATCTCATGCTGGTCTCGGGTATCGGCACGCCGTACGACCCGCAGACCAACACCGGCACGATCGGTCGCAACTATTCCTACCAGAACCTCAACCGGGTGGTGCTGTTCTTCGACAAGGATGTGCAGGCCAACCCGTTTATCGGCATCGGTGGCGCGGGTGCGACCATGGATGACCTCAACGGCAACCAGCTCGATAACGCGAAGGCCGGTTTTGTCGGCGGTGGACTGGTGTGGGCGCGGCAGCCGGGCGCAGGCCCCGTGCGCGGCGTCAACGTGCCTGCGGGCACACCCAACTGGGGCTCAAAATGGAAGCAGGCCGTGGCGGATAACTTCCGGCACTCGTTCTATTTCGAAGTGCAGGGCGCATGCATGTCGTACCGGCAGAACTACCTGAGCCTTGACCCCACGTACCGCGATGGTTTCGGTCGGCCACTGCTGCGCATGACCTTCGACTGGCAGGCCAACGAGATCAAGGCGTCGCAGTTCTTCGTGGATCAGGCGCTCAAGATGGGCCGCACGCTGAATCCGCTATCGATCCTTGGCGATGCGAAGAAGGATGGCGAGCACTACAACATCACCAAGTACCAGAGCACGCACACCTGCGGCGGCGCGATCATGGGCGATAACCCAACCACGTCCGCGCTCAACCGCTACCTGCAGTCGTGGGACGTGCCCAACGTGTTTGCGATCGGTGCGAATGCCTTTCCCCAGAATAACGGTTACAACCCCACGGGTCTGGTTGGTGGCCTGGCGTACTGGGCGGCTGCGGCTATCCGCGAAAAGTACCTGAAGGACCCCGGTCCTCTGGTGCAGGCTTAGGAGGGGCGGGGCGATGAAGAAGGTCCTGTTAATCCTCGTAGGCTTTGGCGTCGTGGTGCTGGCGTGTGCCCTGGCGTTCGCGTTCTGGCCCACCCATACACGTGAGGTCGCTGAAGGACCTGCGGCGGACAAGGGCCTGGTGGAGAGGGGGCGTTACCTCGCGTACGCCGGCGATTGCACGGCCTGCCACACGCGGCCGGGTGGTCAGCCGTTCGCCGGCGGCCTGCCGATCGCGTCTCCCCTGGGTACGATCTACAGCAGCAACATCACCCCGGATGCGGATCACGGGATTGGTCGTTACACGCTCGATCAGTTCGATCGTGCCGTGCGCCACGGCATCGCAGCCGATGGCTCGTCGCTGTACCCGGCCATGCCGTATCCCTCGTACGCACGCATGACGGATGAGGACGTGCGTGCGCTGTATGCGTACTTCCTGCATGGCGACATCGCGCCGTCGGGCGAGGCCAACCGCGGCACCGATATCGCGTGGCCGCTTTCCATGCGCTGGCCGCTCGCGATCTGGCGGAAGCTGTTCGCGCCGACGCCGGACAACGTGTCGGTCGACCCGAAAAGGTATGCGGAGTCGCGACTCGCGCGTGGCGCCTATCTCGTCCAGGGCCTGGGCCACTGCGGCAGCTGCCACACCCCGCGCGGGTTCGCATTACAGGAAAAGGCCCTGGATCAGCGAGGCAACGATTACCTCGCCGGTGGCCAGGTCATCGATGGCTGGTTCGCGGTGAACCTGCGTGGCAACACGGCCGATGGCCTGGGCCGCTGGAGCGAGCAGGATATCGTCGATACGCTGAAGACCGCGCGTAATGCGCATAGCGCCGTGGTCGGCCAGCCCATGGCTGACGTGGCCGTACACAGCACGCAGCACCTCAACGACAGCGATCTGCATGCCATCGCCGCCTACCTGAAATCGCTGCCGCCCGCGGCACACGACGCCTCGTCGTACACACCCGATACCTCGACCGGCAAGGCACTTCAGGCCGGCATCAATGATAGCCGCGGCGCGGAGATCTACGTGGATAACTGCGCCGCATGCCATCGCACCGACGCGAACGGCTATGCGCACGTTTTCCCGGCTATTGCTGGTAACCCGAGTGTCCTGGCTGATGATCCGACGACGCTGGTGCGGCTGATCCTTGGCGGCAGCCATTTGCCATCGACCGAGGCTGCACCGTCGCCGCTGGGCATGCCAGCCTTCGCCGATCGCCTGAGCGATGATGAAGTGGCGCAGCTCGCGACGTACGTACGAAGCCATTTCGGCAATCACGCGAGCGCTGTCGATGCATCGCAGGCGCGCAAGGTCCGCGCGACGTTACCGAAAGAATAGCCCGGTAGGAGCGCGCTCGCGCGCGATAAGCCAACGACGCGGCGACGCGGCTGGCTATCGCGCGCAAGCGCGCTCCTACTTACGTCTTTTGGGCTATGGGTTGCATGCACGCGACAAGCGTATAACCCTCCTCTTACCCAGCCCCCATGGGCAGGCAGGAGAGTGACCATGGCGTTGCTTCTGGTGAAGGGTTCCTCGGGTGCGGATGTTGCGCTTTTGCGCAAGAAGCTCGCCACCTTGCTCAAGGATGCCAGCGATGCGTTCCCTGGCCTGGCCAGTGGTAATCAGTTCGATGACCTGACCGATGCGGCGGTGCGGCGCTGGCAGTCCGGCGTCGGCCTGGTCGCTGATGCGATCATCGGGCCTTATTGCCAGAGTGTCCTGGGGCTGGTCACGCTCGCGCCGACCGCAGTACCGCTTACCCTCGATGCCGTCAGGCAGCTTTTCCCCGCCACCAAGGCATCGAACATCGCGCGCTACCTGCCTTATGTCGCGGCCGCGCTGGCGGTGCTTGGCCTGCGTGATCGCCCGATGGTATGCGCTGCGCTGGGGACGATCCGTGCGGAGACCGAGGGCTTTGTTCCCATCCCGGAGTTCCCATCGCACTTCAACACCACGCCCGGCATGGCCCCGTTCAGCGCCTACGAGGGGCGGAAGGACCTCGGCAACACGCAGCCGGGTGATGGCGCGCGCTATCGTGGCCGCGGCTTCGTTCAGCTCACCGGGCGGGCTAATTACCATAAATACGCCGGCGAGATTGGCCTGGACATCGAGGCATCGCCCGATCTCGCGGATGCACCAGAGGTGGCGGCAGTACTGCTGGCGACGTTCCTGGGCGATGTGGCCATGAAGGCTCGCGAGCGACTCGCGGCGGGTGACCTTGCCGGCGCGCGAAAGCTGGTCAATGGCGGCACGCACGGCCTGGACAAGTTTCGCAGTGTATTCACCATCGCAAAGACCGTCTGGCCGGAAGCGGCCGGCACGGGGGTGGGAGCGACGGCGCGAGCACGTGCAGGCAAGCGCGCAGCGGCGGCCACGACCGCGCTGCCACCGCGCAAGCTCAATGCCAGCAAGGATCCGGTCGACCTGCGCGACCGGCTGTATGCCCCGCGGGTGGATAGCCTGCCTGATTGCACGCCGGCCGACGAGGACATCGTGGCGTTGCTGCCGGTGTATACGAGGGCTGGCCTGATCATGGACCAGGGGCAGGAAGGTGCATGCACGGGGTTTGGCCTGGCCTGTGTCATCAACTACCTGCGCTGGCGTAAGTCCGGAATGCTTCCGAAGCTTGAGTCCGTGAGCCCGCGCATGCTCTACAACTTCGCCCGGCGTTATGACGAATACGCTGGCGATAATTACGATGGATCAAGCTGCCGAGGCGCCATCAAGGGATGGTTCTACAACGGCGTATGCCTTGAAGACGATTGGCCCTACAAGGCCGGCGACAGCCACCCACCCAAGTTCGGGTACGCGGACCGTGCCACGGCGAACACCCTGGGCGTCTATTACCGGGTGGATGTCGCCACGATTACCGACCTGCAAGCCGCCATTCTCGAGACAGGCGCGGTGTATGTATCCGCCAACACGCATGATGGCTGGCAAAACGTTCCCAACGTGCGTAAGCGGATAACGGGGCACGAGACACTCCCTGCGATCGAATTCGACGGCCGCCCGTCGCACCAGGATGGGCACGCGTTTGCCCTGGTGGGCTTCAATACCCGTGGTTTTGTCGTGCAGAACTCGTGGGGCAAGACCTGGGGCTGCGGTGGGTTCGCCGTGCTCACCTAAGCCGACTGGCTGGCCAACGCCATGGATGCGTGGGTGGTGGCCATGGGCGTGCGTGGGCTGGTGTTCGGCCAGCGTGCCGCTGGCACCACAGGGGTGTCCCGGCGCGCAGGGCAGGCGGGGGCCGCGGCGTGGAGTGATGCCGATGCGTACGAGCACAGCATCGTGCTTGGCAACGACGGCCGTGTCACACGCTACCTGACCCAGGATGAGATGAGCAGGAGCCTTCTCTACCAGGCGTGCACCTTGCCCGACCAGTGGTTTCGCCAGCAGCCCTCGGCGACCAAACGCCTGGTGATCTACGCGCATGGCGGCCTCAACAGCGAAGCCGATGCGATCAAGCGCGCGAGCATCATGGGCCGGTACTTCACCGGGAACGGGTGCTACCCCTTGTTCATGGTGTGGAAGACCGGCCTGCTCGAATCGATCGACGACATCATCAGTGATCGTTTTCATGGTTCGACGCGTGCCGGCGGGCTGCGGGAAACCGTGACCGACCTGACCGATACGGTGATCGAGACCACCATCGGGCGCCCGTTCGCGCGGCCCGTATGGAGCGAGATGAAGGAGAACGCGGAAGGGGCAAGCCAGCCGACGCGCGGTGGCGACCTCCTTGTCACCGCACTGCAAAACCTCACCGAGAGCTGGGGCAGCAAGCTTGAAATCCATCTCGTGGGTCATTCCGCAGGCGCCATTTTCCACGGCTGGCTCGTGGATGTACTGGCGGCCCGCGGCCTGGGCGCGTGGGTGAAATCCATCCACCTCTACGCACCGGCCTGCACCGTGCAGTTCGCGAACCAGCATTACGCACCCCATACGGACCTCATGGAGAACATGTACCTCGATGTCCTGTCCGACGACAACGAGCGCCATGACAACGTCGCCTCCGTCTATCGCAAATCGCTGCTGTATTTCGTCTCCGATGCGCTCGAGTTGGATGTGCGCACGCCCATCCTCGGCCTCGCCAACGTCATGGATGCGTCCTACAAGCGCTGGGATGGCTCCTCCAGTTCAGGAGAGGCCCTGGGCAACTGGCGGCAGGTGGCGAAGCAGAGCGGCCTGGACAAACGCATTGACGTGACCGTTACGCCCACCGTACCCACCACGCTGGCGGGGGCGACCATCCCCGCCAGCCATGGCAGCTTCGACAACAACATTACGGTCGTCGGCCGTACGCTCCAGCGCATCACCGGCAGCAAGCTGGCAATGCCTATCGACGACCTTGCCGGGTTCTAGGCTCTCGCGCCGGAGGCCTGTGGCCTATCAATCGTCTACCGCATAGCGCAGTGCGCGGCGCAGCGACGGGCAGGCGGGGGGATGCCCGCCTGGGCCACCCAGGGCGATCAACGCCGACGAGGCCGCCCACGCCGCGGAATCGAACACGATGTGCGAACCCACGGGCGGCGCCCGCAGCCCCATGCGCCGCAGCGCATCTCGCAATACATGGATCCGGCCCATACGACGTGTGGCGGCGGTGTTGTAAGTAAAGCTGATGGTTCGCGAGGCGTCGGTGCTGGTCTCCACCATGTGCGGGCTCGTCAGTGGCATGTATACGCCCGTACCCGGTTTGAGGTGGAACACGTGTGCACGCTCGCGGAAGGCTTCTTGCCACTTCGCCCGACTCAGGTCGTGGCGCGCGTGAAAGTCGTCGCGCACACGGTCGTCCAGCGTTTCGCGGTCCGTCGGGTCCCACACATACACCGTCTTTGTGCCGGATACCTGGCATAGCAACACATGGCTACGATCGATGTGGAACGGCGTGCAGGTGTTTGGCGACGCAGAGAAGATCCAGCCGGCACGGTAGTAAACCCCCGGGTCGACTCGCTCGATCTGGTCCAGGATAGGTTCGAATGCCTCGTCGACCAGCGTTCGGTACGTCGGATCCGCCTGTATGTGGCGCAGCAGAACCCAGGCCTTCGCATCTTCGATGGCGCTGAGCGATGCCACCGCCGATTGCCTGGAGGGATAAAGCGCGGCCGCTTCATCGAAATCTGTGCCCGGTTCGACCCCGCTGGCGAAGCTGTACCAGCGGTTGGTCCCGCGACAACGCTTGCCCAGTTCGACCAAGGCCTCCCGCTGCAACAGGGGGTGCTCGGTGAATGTATGCGTGAGCGGCGTCACGCGCATGGGGTCAAAGCTCTCCCATGCCATGGTGATGGATGGAGCGACGGACGTGGTCATGTGCGGTCACCGTTCGGGGCCACGCATCGTGTGCGTGTGCACTACCTGCCGAGGACGGTTATACGCTCACGTTTTCGTCGCTCATCACTGCCTTTCGATGTATGCCGTTACGCCGTAAATCGTTGGTACGAGCCGTGTTTGGCGCCTTTCACGCAATATCTTTCGAAATAGGCCGCGTGGCGTGGGTCATCATGCTTAGCGCAGCCTGACGCGGCAAGGACGTGCGCTCAGCACCGTCACGCATGCGGAGGAATTTCCACACTATTGCGCGCTACCGTTCATGGCGGTACGTCAGTGCAAACAGCAAGTTCTCACCGCGGGTTGGACACGGGAAACGTGTGCGGCGCAGAAGGAATAGACCGCATGTACGAGCTCATTCGCGGTGACCTGCATCCGCTTCGCCGCAGGGCGCCCCATCGTTCCGGGGCACGTGGAACTCCATGGAGAGACCGAGATCGTCCTGCGTGGGCGCGAGGAACGCCTCGCCCTGCGCGCCGGCGTAGGTCGGCAGCACCCGCTGGTAACCACGTTCCACCCAGCGCTGAGCTCGTCCCAGGTCGCTCACGGCGAAGCTCACGCCGAGAACGCGCGCACCACCGCTGGCCATGACCTGCGTGGCGATTCCAGGGCCATCGGGCTGCACGGTCATCAGCGTCGTGGGGCCTACGGGCACGCAGAACCCCGAAGCGCCCACGGCAGGCAGCTTGATCGGCACGGCGTGGCCAAAGCCCATCTTCTCCAGTTCCCGGCGGTCGGCGTCGGCATGGGCCGAGACTATCCAGATCGATGTAAGCGCCTCGACACCGTTGGGGTGTTCGCGCGTGACGCGGTAATCGGCCGCGTTGCGGGGGTCGTACTGGTCCGGTGCGTAGCCCGATGCGTAATCGATGAAGAACGTGTTGCTCGATAGCGGTGGCTTGTCCAGGTCGAAGGCGAACAACCGCCAACCCGGCTTGCTGCTGTCCGGGCCGGAGAACACCGGGGTCACCGGGTACTTCAATGCTTGCAGCGATGCGCGAAGCGCATCGAGTGATGCCGTGCGGATACCGAACGTACGCGAGCCGGGGCCGCCTTTCAGCGCCTGCTGGTCTTCCTTCATGCCAGGGTCAAACGTCGGGTTCGGCCGGGTGATGCCGAGCAGTTCGATGAAGCTGGTGTCGGCCATACGCACGTAGCGGTTTTCGACGCCGCCAGGGTCACGTCCCGGACGGACCTGAAAGCCCAGCTTCACCGCCATCACCGAGGTGGCCTCGTCGATACCGTGTCCCCAGAGCAGCACATGATCCAGTCGTGCGTTAGGCACCGGTGGCACGGGTGGTGTCGTCGCTGCGTGGGCCGTGCCGACGCAGAGCAGGGTTGCCATAGCGAAGCGGGTCAGGCGCATGCGTATCCTCGGTTCGAAAGTGATGGGCGCGGCCTTTTATCGGCGACCCCGTGGCGAGGTCGCAAGGACAATTTCCGTGCGAAAACGGCCAGCGCCTGGGCCGGGGCTCAGGCGCCTGCGTTACGCCGCAGCGATTGCGGTGAGCTGCCGAACGCGCGCACAAAGGCGCGGCGCATGCGATGGGTATCGCCAAAGCCCGTCGATACAGCAATGTGGTCGAGGTGAAGGTGGCTGGTCTCGACCGCGAGCCGCGCGGCTTCCAGGCGCAGCCCTTCCACTACCTTGGCAGGCGTCGCGCCTATCTCCGCCGAGAAGGCGCGAGCAAAGTTGCGAGGACTCATGGCGGCTTGCTCGGCCAGCCGCTCCACGGTCATCGGCTCACCCAGCCGGCCACGCATCCAGCCGATCAGGTCACCGAAGCGCCCCGTTTTGCCGCCTTGCTCCACAAGTACCGAGTACTGCGATTGCCCGGCATGCCGACGCTGGTGCACGACCAGTTGCTGGGCGGTACGCCGCGCGATGCCGGGGCCAAGGTCGTCCTCGACGAGCGCGAGTGCCAGATCTATCCCCGCGGAAATGCCCGCCGATGTCCACACCTTGCCGTCGCGGATGAACATGCGGTCGGCATCCAGGCGCACCTGCGGGTAGCGCTGGCGAAACCGCTCGGCGGCGGCCCAGTGTGTCGTAGCCAGCCGGCCATCGAGCAAGCCGGAGTCAGCCAGGAAGAACGCCCCGGAGCAAACGCCAGCCGCGCGCCGCCAGCTATCGCCGGCGAGCAGGGCGGCGATAGCTGGCTGGCCTGCTTCCACCTGCGCAAGGTTTCCGCCTGCCACGATCACCGTATCGAACCGCGCATCGTCCAGCGGTTCGGCGTTGAGGGATACACCCGACGAACTGCGGACCACGCCGCCGCCGGGGGCGACCACCTGGATCGCGTAGCTATCGGGCCTGAAGCGCTCCGCCATCTCGAACACGGCGATGGGGCCGGCTGCGTCGAGCAGCTGGAAACCCGGGAAAACGACGATCGCGATCTCGCGGCGCATGATGGTGGCACCCCGGCGTGGCCTGGATGCGGCGAAGGTGGCCCACGCGGGGCGAAGGCGTCAACCCAACCCAAGGCACCCCCAACGTGAGGGTTCAGCGTGTGCAAGGCCGTAGCGGCGCGGCCGGGGTTGACGGATTACTATGCTCACAGGTCGATTGCCGGGAGATTCCGACGTTATGCCATCAACGTTTACCGTTTCCGTGCCGCGCCTGCAGACGGAGCGCTTTGTACTGCGCGAGTACCGGCCCGAGGATTTCGAGGCCTTTGCAGCGCATCTCGCCGACCCGGAGAGCATGACCCACCTCAACCTATCCGACCGCAAGCTGGCGTGGCGGGTCTTCGGCTCGCACGCAGGCTTGTGGCTCCTGGGCGGCGCGGGCTGGTGGGCGATCGAGCGCAAGGATACCGGGCAGCTCGTCGGCAATGTCGGTGCGTTCTACCGCGATGGCTCACCGATACTGGAACTGGGGTGGAACACCTACCGGTCGTTCTGGGGCCAGGGCGTGGCCCCCGAGGCCGCCACGGCCGTGCTTGCGTATGCCTTCGATGTGCGCCGCGAGGCCCGCGTACACGCGCTCATCAACGCCGCCAACCAGCCCTCCATTCGCGTCGCGGAGCGCCTCGGCCTGCGCTACGCGCAGGACACCGCACTGAACGGCAAGATGACCGGCCAGTACGTGCGTGAGCGTGCCGCATCCTGATCACGGCACAGCGGAACGGCACGCCCGGGCAAGCAGCGGAATCGCGACTGCCCAGGCGGTGCCAAGCCACGCGATGTAAATGAAAGGATCAACACCGAAGGCAACCGCCTCCCAGCCGTGCGCAGCGGCAAGGTAGGCCAGCGGTCCACCGATAGCGCCGAGGAGTGCGCCAAGCCATGGCGCCTGCTCGGCGAATTGAAGCGAGCGGCCGATCGTCGTGGAGAAGCAGCCCCACAACGCCAGGATCCATAGCGGCGCGCCGCCTGATGGCCACGCCGGCGATGGCGTGGCGTAATGCCACCAGCCGAGCAGGGAGGGCACGCCATCAACGAACATGCCCAGCACAACGGCAACGATCAGCCGGCGCAGGTCATTCAAACGTTCGGTGCCGAACGCGATCTGTATCGCGATGAACAACACCGCAGCAACGATGGCGGGTCCGATCGTTCCGCGAGCCGCACCGACCACCAGCGCGAACCACAAGGCCTGGTAGCCGACGAAGTTGAGCAAGCGCATCCACATGGCGGGTCCCTTTGCGTACATCTTACGTAGATGTACGTAGGGCGCGGCCGTATGGATGCAGCGCGGGCCGAAACTTTCGCCCCAGCGGCTGCTCAGCCCAACTGATCCAGCGCTTCGGCGTAGGCCACGTTGATCTCCGAGGCGCGGCGCTCGGCCAGGTCACGGAATTCCTTGCCCATATTCGCCACCCGGTCAGGGTGGTGCTCGCGGATCAGCCGACGATAGGCATCGACGATTTGTTCGCGAGTGGCATCCGGCGCCACATTCAGCACCTCGAACCACGGCCGCTTAAGGGACGCCGGCGGGACGCGCGGCTCCGTGGCGCGCTCTTTCGAATCGACCATCATGGCCGCGGTGAACTTGTAGCCGATGAAGAGCGCCAACGCGATGACGACGATATCGGTGAGGCTCATGCGAGGGCGCCTTCAATCTGCAGGGAATACGCCTGGAGCTGCGCGTGCCGCTCGCCCTCCAGGTCTTCAAGGTCCATCTGGTTCTGGATGCGCGCCTGGATAGCACGGGTGAGTCGCGCTCGCTCGGGGGCATCCAGCAAGGCGTGCGCCACGGATACCAGGTCGAAGCGGTCGGCCGCCCGCATGCCCAGCTTGCGGACCACATTCATGGCGTACGGCGCACACAACAGCGCATCGGAGCTGATGCCGGTGGCATCCTTGCGGTTGAGCCCAAGGGTGCGGCGCACCTGCCATAGCCGCAGCACTGCGCAGGCAATCGCGACGTAAAGCGCCGCCATCCAGGCCAGCATCACCGGAATGGGGCTGTATACGGCAGCAGGCATCAGCGCGAACAGCCAGGCGACCAGCAGCACGGGCCACGCGCAGGCGGAGGCGCCGGCCTGCCACGCGCGCAGGCCATGCAAGGGTGTAGCGGGCGAGGGTGCCTTCAATGACGTCCAGCGCAGCCGCAACACGGGGCGCGCCGGGGCGAGCAGGGCGGGCAGGAACACGTGGCGCCCCGCCAGCTGAAAGTCCGACCCCACAGAAAACGTCCAGCGCCCGCCACGCCCTTCGTGGAACACCACTTCATTGTGATAAAGCAGCAGCACGGCGTCGTAGACGTACATGACGACGACACCGGCCAGCAGCCACCACGCGTGCGGGAGCATTAGCGGGATCAGGCCTTGTTGCGGGTGAAGAGGCGTTTGATGAAGGCGCCGACCGCGGCAAAGCCCACCAGCACCAGCTTCCAGCCGGCCGCCAGTGCACTGAGGATAACGGCGAAGAAGCCCTTCTTGGCGGCCACGGCGGCGGCGCCACCCACGATCAGGGCACCCAGGCCGTACTCGGCGACGCGGTCGCCCGACTGGAAGTCAGTGTAGGACTGGCCGGGATTGAAGGCGAAGCCGTGGATAGCGCCCTTGAAGTTACCAATGGCGGTATTGAGCTGCGCGGGGTCGGCTACAAGCACCACGCTCATCACACCGCTGCGGCCGAGCAGGCGCGCGTTGTAGTTCACCACGTCGTCGTGCGACTTGTCGTTGCGGGCGACAAAGGCCCACGTCAGCGACTTGAACGTCGAATCGTACTGCGGCTTGGACTGCCAGCCGGTCAGGGTCAGCGTATCCCAGCCATTCTTCCGGCGTTCCACGTTGCTTTCCTCGGTACCTTCCTTCACCGACTGCAGCAGGTCGTCCGCATCGAGCTTCTCGTCGTCCTTCACGTAGCCCACGTCGTCGTAATCGAAGTAAGCCACCCAGTCCATGCTTTCCGGTGCCAGGGTGTAGGTCTCGGCATCACCCGGCGGGTTGTGCATGATCAGGTCCAGGCGGCGGGTGCCATCCGGGTTGAGGAACGCGTAGCCGGCCGGGACATCCAGCGTGGCATGGGAGCCGAGCTGCACCTTGGTCGGGCCGATCTGCCAGGGCAGGTCGTTGATGCCTTCGGCGTGGGCGGCGATGGCAAGCAGCGAGAGCGCGACCAGGGTCGCGAGGCGGCGGGCGAAATTCTGCATGATGATCTTCCTGAGCGTGCGCGACGACGCGCGAATACGGCTCGCCAAAGGCGAGCCCCTTGTCCGTACGGGTGCCGCGATTCCCCCGATGCGGCTGCGAAAATTCTGAATGCATAGGGCCGGACCGTCAAGAATCGGGGTGCTTTGCGGCCTATGGCGCGCCGGGCGGCCCGGGATTAGGCTCTGGCTTCCCTACGTCGAAGGGCCTTGCGCCCGAAGGAAGGCGAGCCATGAAGTCCACGCTCCTAGCTGCGGCGCTTGCTGCTGCCGTGCTTTCCACTGCCGCCCTGGCAGCGGGCTCGCCATCCACTAATTCGGCCATTGCCGCGGCCGTCGCCAACAGCCACCGGCCATCGAAGGACACTGACCAGGATGCCGTGCGCCATCCGGCCGAGCTGGTGGCCTTCTCCAAGGTGAAGGCCGGCGATACGGTCATGGACGTATGGCCCGGTGCAGGGTACTGGAGCCGGCTGTTCTCGCCGGTGGTGGGCGCCAAGGGCAAGGTCTATGCGTACGTTCCCGCGGAGATCGCGGAGTTCAAGAGCAACCCGGTCGCGACGGCCAAGGCCATCGGTACCGAACCCGGGTACGGCAACGTCGAGGGCATCTCCGATCCGCTCGCGCAGCAGCCGCCGGCGGATATGTTCAACAAGTTCGACGTCATCTGGACCTTCGAGAACTACCATGACCTGCACAACACCTTCATGAAGGGTGCGAGCGTCGATGGGTTCAACCAGGCCGTGTTCAAGCTGCTCAAGCCCGGCGGCTACTACGTGATCGTGGATCATGCGGCGGCAAAGGGGCAGGGCCTGGACCACACCGAAGACCTGCACCGGATCGATCCCGCGACGGTCAAGGCCGAAGTCGAGAAAGCCGGCTTCGTTCTGGACCAGGAATCGTCACTGCTCGCCAATGCCTCCGACGACCATTCGCTGAAGATCTTTGATCCCGCGATCAAGGGCAAGACGGATCGATTCATGCTTCGGTTCAAGAAGCCTGCCAACGCCAGATAAGGCCCTGCCGGCGCAGGTTGCTGTGACAGGTTTCTTTGCCTTTTCGACCGGCTTGCTCTTACCATCACCCCCGGCATGCGCGCCGCCCTTCGGGCCACGCGCGCATGTCCTAACAGGGGGAAGTCTTCCAGAGCAGTCACGGTGCTAACGCACGCTGCCGCTTACTCCCGCGTTCGCTCGTTGAATGGCACCAGGACTTATGGAGAGGTCAGAAGGTATGAAGATCAAATCGCTCGCCGCCGTGGCGACGCTCGCCGTGCTCGCCGCTTACGCCCCGCTCTCGTTCAGCGCCCCTGCGGGCGGTTCGGATGAGAAGGTGGAAGTTATCGGCACGCCTGCACCGGATAGCAAGTTCACCAAGGTGCACGATGGCATGTACTCCAAGGAAGTGATCGACCTGATCGGCCCGCCGACCGACCAGAAAACCTTCCAGACCGGCAAAGCGTTCATCCCGTTCCATTTCGGTGGCGATAACTACCGCACCGAATTCCACTACAAGGGCGAAGGCGTGCTGACCTTCTCCGGCGGCGGTGTCGGCGCCGAAGGTTCGCTCAAGCTGATCAAGGTGGAAGTGGACCCCAAGGAAACGGGCTACATCCGCGATTGATGCAAGCCAGGGCTGCGACGTGCCGTTGGCAGGTCGCAGCCTTTCGGTTTAAACGATGCCGGATTATTTCGGCGTGAGGTGGAACAGGCCACCGGGCTGGGCATCCTGCAACAGCCACAGCGAACCATCCGGCGCTTCCTCGATATCACGCACGCGCATGCCGACCGTCCAGCGCTGCGCCGCGGTGGCGCCACCCTTGCCATCGAACGTGATCCGCGTGATGCCCATGCTCACCAGCCCGCTGACCAGTGCGCTGCCTTTCCAATGCGGGAACAGGTTGCCCTTGTAGAACATGAGGTTGCCTGGCGCGATCACCGGCACCCAGTAGATCACCGGCTTGACCAGGTCCGGCCGTGTCTCAGGACTCGGGATCGGTACGCCGTCGTAGTTCATGCCGTACGACACCAGCGGCCAGCCGTAATTCTTGCCGCGCTGGACCAGGTTGAGCTCGTCGCCACCGCGCGGGCCATGCTCCACCTCCCACAAACGGCCATCCGGACCAAACGCAAGACCGTAAGGCGTACGGACGCCGATCGCCCAGGTTTCCGCCGGCGCCAGGTTGGGGCCGGGGAATGTGTAGGTGCTGACCACCGGTGCCGTCTTTGCCGCCTCGGTATTCGCTGCCGGATCGATCAGCGGCACCGTGTGTGCGCCTTCCTTGCCGGCCCATGGATTACCCGGCGCCGGTTTGCCATCCAGGGTGAGGCGCAGGATCTTGCCCAGCGTCTGGTCCGGATCCTGTGCGGGCGTAAAGCGCTGGCGATCGCCCACGGTGAGGAACAGGTACTTGCCGTCCGGCGAGAAAGCGATCTGCGCGCCGGCCTGGCCGCCTTTGCCGGTGGGCAACTGGCGCCACAGCACTTCCAGGCCATCCAGCTTCGCCTGGGCGCCATCGAGCACCAGCTTGGCCCGGGCCATGGCCAGGCCACCGCCGTAGTCACCGGGTGCGACATAGGTGAGGTACACGTTGTGGTCGGTGGCGTAATGGGGCGAGAGAAACACGCCCAGCATGCCGTTCTGGCCACCGAAATCGACCGGCGGCACGCCTTGCACCTCGGTCTTTTCGCCCTGCTGGGTCACGAGCTGCAGGCGGCCCACCTTCTCCGTGACCAACATGCGGCCATCGGGCAGGAACGCGACGCGCCAGGGGAGATCCAGGTCCGCCACCTTCGTCATGGTGAAGGGCAGGTCGGCATCAGCCTTCTGGTCGCCCGCATTGGTCTGTGCATGGGCGACGCTTGCGGTAACGAGTGCAAGCAAAACCCCGGTTGCCAGCTTCTTCATTCGTTTGTTTCCTTCAGACAGGACGGCGCATGAGATCGTACAACCGTGAATGCGTTCTGGGTGTGACGCTCGTTGCGGGCGCGCCCCGGCTAACCCCGACCTTCGGGTTCGGGTACATACAGTGTGCACAGCCCCGCAATCAACAGGCTGGCCCCGCCCAGGCCGAGTGCCCAGATCGGCTGGTTGTGGAAACACACGCGCAGCAGCAGGCCGAGCACGCTCGCGGCGAGCACCTGCGGGATCACGATGAAAAAATTGAAGATGCCCATGTAGACGCCCAGCTTTGCCGTCGGCAGGGTGTCCGAGAGCAGTGCGTACGGCAGCGACAGGATCGAGGCCCAGGCAAAGCCCACGCCTAGCATGGAGGCGAGCAGCCAGTGCGGATCGCGGATGACGAGGAATGACAGCAGGCCCACGCCGCCAAGGCACAGGTTGATGACATGGCTGGTGCGCAGGCCCCAGCGGCGCACCATCAGCGGGATCACGACGGCGGCGAGCGCGCCGAAACCGTTATATGCGGCAAACAACACGCCCACCCAGTTGGCGCCCTCGTTATAAGCGAGCGAGCGGGTGTCATCGGTGGCGTAGATGGTGTGGGTGACGCCGGCGGTCGTGTAGATCCACATCGCGAACAGCGCGAACCACGAGAACAGCTGCACCCCGGCCAGGCGGCGCATCGAAATGGGCATGGCGAACACATCGCCCATCACCTCGCGCAGCATGCCGTGGCTACGCGTGCGGCCAAGCCAGGTGAGCAGCAGGCCAAACACGAGCAGGCCGCCGGCGAGCAGGTAAACCTCTTTCTCCAGTTCAAAATGCCTGATCGCGACCAGTACCGCGCCGCCCATCAGCAACAACAGCAGGCCGGGGCGTCCGGCGCGTGAGACGTCGACGCGCGGCCCCTCCGGCACGTTGTCAGCGAACGACTCCAATTGCGCGGGCGTGTACTCCCGCGTGGCCAGGATGGTCCACAGCACGGCACCAAAGAGCACCGCGCCGCCCACATAGAACGCGTATTTCACCGTATCGGGAATGCTCCCGGCCGGGGCCGTATTGGCCACGCCGAACTGCGCCAGGACCCATGGCAGCATGGAGGCCACCACCGCCCCCGCGCCAATGAAGAAGCTCTGCATGGCAAAGCCCGCAGGCCGCTGCCGCATCGGCATCTGGTCGCCCACCAGCGCGCGGAAAGGTTCCATCGATACATTGATCGATGCATCGAGGATCCACAGCAAGCCGGCAGCCATCCATAAGGCGGGCGCATTCGGCATCCATAGCAATGCAAGCGAGGCGGCCACCGCCCCGGCAAGAAAGTACGGCCGGCGCCGGCCCAGGCGGTTCCAGGTGCGGTCGGAGTAGTGCCCGATGATCGGCTGCACGATCAAACCGGTCAGCGGCGCAGCGATCCACAGGGCAGGGATGTCCTCGAGGTTCGCGCCCAGGGTCTGGAAGATGCGGCTCACGCTGGAGTTCTGCAGGGCCAGGCCGAACTGCAGCCCCAGGAAGCCGAAGCACATGTTCCATATCTGCCAGAACGACAGTGCACGCTTCTCTATGCGTGACGACGGCACCGGTACTGGCACGCGCTCGTGCCGCGGGGTCAATTCCGCGGGCACAGTGCCGGGCACGCGCAGCGGGCCTGCGCCTGGGTTGATCCGGGTCATCGATCCCTCCTCCAGCCACCGTTATGTCATGGCCGGGCCGATCCCGCATGCTGCGCGTGCAGCATCGTCGTGGTTTGTCGCGCTTGTAAAGCCACGGGCTGTGGCGGCATAGTCATTCAGCAGTGCAATGACAGCGGAGAATCCATGCGGGTACGTCTCGAAGATGTGGCGCGCGAAGCGGGTGTATCACCCAAGACAGTGTCGCGTGTGCTCAATGACGAGGCCAACGTCACCGATGCCACCCGCCAGCGCGTGCGCGCCGCCATGGAGGCTATGGATTACCGCCCGCATCCCTCGGCGCGCAGCCTGGCGGGCAATCGCTCGTTCGTGGTCGCGATGCTGTACGACAACAATGACAACCCGGCCTCGACCTACCTGGCCGAGATCCAGGATGGCGTGCTGGAGGCTTGCGATGCGCACCGCTACAGCATGATGGTGCGGCCGCTGCGCATGCGCGATAACGACTTCATTCGCCGGCTCGATGCCCTGATCTCCGACCACCACCCCGATGGTGTCGTGCTGACGCCGCCCATCACGGATTACGCGCCGCTGCTGAAGCGTCTGCGCGAGTGCAACGTACCGTATGCCAGCGTATCGCCGGTGCGGCGCGGGAAAACCCTGGGCGTCATGATGGACGAACAGCGGGCGGCCCGTGCGATCGTCGAGCATCTGCTGGAACTAGGCCACACGCGCATCGCCCACGTGATCGGCATCGCCAATCATGGCGCCAGTCGCTGGCGGCTTGCCGGCTATCGCGAGGCGATGGCCGCGGCCGGCCTGGACGAGGATCCGGCCCTCGTCGTGCAAGGGGCCTTCACCTTCGCCTCCGGCGTAGAGGCCGCGCGGCAGCTGTTTTCCTTACCCAAGCGGCCGACCGCAGTGTTCGCGGCCAATGACGACATGGCCACCGGTGTGATGTGGGCCGCCGGTGAGTACGGCCTGAAGGTGCCCCACGACGTCTCGGTCTGTGGATTTGATGACACGCCGCTATCCCGCCAGTTGTGGCCCGCGCTCACCACCGTCCAGCAACCCAGCCGCGAGATGGGCAAGATCGCCGCCGAGCAGTTGCTGAGCGAATTGCGTGGCCAGGGCACCGGCAAGCTGGTGCAGATCCCGTTCTCCCTGCAGATCCGCGGCTCGACGGCGGCCGCTTCCTGAGGTGATCCCGCCGCCCGTGTCAGGCGGGCGGCCATGCTGCATAGCAAATTGACAGCGCTGTCATTCCTGCCAGTATCCGCCACGGAAGCGTACCGCCGGTGCGCGCGCAGGGAGCCTGGTCGTGCCATTGCTGCAGCCGTTGAGCCTGTTTTCGCGAAGCATTTCCCTGGCGCTGTCAGTGACCGGCGCACTTCTCCTGACCGTTCCGGCCGTCGCTGGCGATGCAGCCACCGTGCACCCCGAGCAGTGGCCCAAGGGTGGTTCGCCGCTACCGCCCGATCCCGCGATCGAATCCCGCGTTCACGCCTTGCTGGCGAAGATGTCGGTGGAGGAGAAGGTCGGCCAGATGATCCAGGCCGACATCAAATACGTCACGCCCGATGACGTGCGCGAGTACCGCCTCGGCTCCGTGCTCGCGGGCGGCAACTCCAAGCCACCCGGGCAGCCGTTCCCGGTCGCCACGCAATGGCAGGCGCTTTCCGATGCGTTCTACCGCGCATCCATGGATACCTCGCACGGCGGGCAAGCCATCCCGGTGCTGTTCGGCATCGATGCGGTGCACGGCCACAACAACCTCGTCGGCAGCACGCTGTTCCCGCAAAACGTCGGCCTGGGCGCCACCCGCGATCCGCAGTTGCTGCACGAGATCGGCGAAGTCACCGCGCAGGAACTGCGGGCCAGCGGCATCAGCTGGACCTTCGCGCCGACGCTTACGGTGCCGCAGGATGGGCGCTGGGGTCGCTCCTACGAAGGCTATTCACAGGATCCGGCGGTGGTCGCGCAATACGCGGCCGCTGTGATCGGCGGCCTGGAAGGCAAGCCCGGCACGCCGCAGTTCCTCGATGCCGGGCATGTCATCGCGACCGCCAAGCACTTTCTCGGCGATGGCGGTACGCATGACGGTAAAGACCAGGGCGACGCCCGGATCAGCGAGGCGACGCTGCGCGACATCCACGGCGCCGGTTACCCGCCGGCGATCAAGGCCGGTGTGCAGGTGGTCATGGTCTCCTTCTCCAGTTGGAACGGCGTCAAGATGGCCGGCAACACGGGGCTCATCACCGGCGTGTTGAAGGAGCGCATGGGCTTCGATGGCATCGTGCTGGGCGACTGGAACGCGCACGGGCAAGTGCCTGGCTGCACCAACGAAAGCTGCGCCGCGGCTTACAACGCCGGCCTGGACATGCTCGAGGCGCCGGACTCCTGGAAGGGCCTGTACACGAACACGCTGGCCCAGGTGAAAGCGGGTGTGATCCCGATGAGCCGCGTCGATGATGCGGTGACCCGCATCCTCCGGGTCAAGCTGCGCCTGGGCATGTTCGAGGCAGGCTTACCCTCAGCCAATGCCCTGGCAACGAAGTCCGCCGAGGTCGTTGGCAGTCCCGCGCACCGCGAAGTAGCCCGCCGCGCCGTGCGCGAATCGTTGGTGCTACTGAAGAACGCCAAGGGCGTACTGCCGATCGATCCGCGCAAGCACATCCTGGTGGCCGGCGATGGCGCCGACAACATCTCCAAACAGAACGGTGGCTGGACCCTTACCTGGCAAGGCACCGGCCTGACCAACGCCAATTTCCCGGGCGCCACCTCGATCTGGGCAGGCCTGCGCAAGCAGATCGAAGCCGCCGGTGGCCGCGCCGAACTCGCGGTGGAAGGCGATTACAAACAGAAACCCGATGCCGCCATCGTGGTGTTCGGCGAGGACCCCTATGCCGAGTTCCAGGGCGATCTGCCGAACCTGGCTTACCGTCCCGGCAACGATCACGATCTCGAGCTGCTGCGCAAACTGCGCGAGCAGGGCATACCCGTAGTGGCCGTATTCCTCACCGGGCGGCCGCTGTGGATGAACCGCGAGATCAACGCCGCCGATGCGTTCGTGGTGGCGTGGTTGCCGGGCAGCGAAGGGGAGGGCATCGCGGACGTCCTGCTGCGCGGCCGTGACGGCAAGGTGGCTCACGATTTCCACGGCAAGCTGGCCTACGCGTGGCCGCGCAACGCGCTACAGGTGCCGGCCGCCATCGCGAAGGGTGACCATCCGCAGTTCCCCTATGGCTTCGGCCTGACCTACGCGGCGGGCGGTGCAACCGCCCCGCTGCCCGAGGACCCGGGCCTGGTGTTGAGTTCGGCCCAGGCCGGCGTCTACTTCACCCGGGGCAAACCGGCCCAGGATTTCGTCGTACGCCTGACCGGTGCGAATGGCGCAGGGGCGGCTATGGCCGCAGCACCTGCCGCGACGGCGGATGGCTCGTTGCGTGTCAGTGCACTCGACTACAAGGCTCAGGAAGATGCACGCAGCCTGAGCTGGAACGGCAAGGGCCAAGGTGCTGCCAGCGTCGCGCTTGTCGCGCCCGCACCGCTCGATGTCGACCGCGAGACCAACGGCGATGTCCTGCTGGTCACCACGCTGAAGGTGGATACGGTGTCGCCCGCGGATACGTCGAGCATCGGTATCGGCTGTGGCACCGGTTGCGATGGCTGGGTACCTGTTGGGCCACAGCTTGCCGCGTTGCCCAAGGGGCAGTGGTTGCGCGTGGGCATTCCGCTGAAGTGCTTCCGCGATGCCGGCGCGAACATGAGCAAGGTGGACCGGCCGTTCGAGTGGTCCAGCCATTCCGCCGACCAGGTGGCCATCACCGATGTATCGCTGGGTACCGTCGCGGACCGGACCTTGACCTGCCCAGGGCATGGCGGCACGCCATGACGATGGGGGCGCCCGGCACGAAGGCAGGTAAGGACTGCATCGTGTGTTCCGGGCGCCCAGACGTCTATTTGCTTTGCACCAATATTCAACCGTCAAACGCCTCGTCACTTAGCACGAGGTCGCGCAACAGGGGTTTTTTAGTGCCTTGATGGCTTGCTGCCATGCGGCAAGCATTCATTGCGCAGGAGTTCTATTATCCAGCAATGACAGCGCTGTCATTTGGGAGTGAGGGCGCTCAGGGGAGTGGGGAAATCTTGTCTTGGCCGTCGCACACGACGGGCACACAGATCCGAACGATCGAGGGAGAGCCAGATGAAGCTGCGTCACAAGTTGATGTATGTCGCCATGTCACTCGCGTTTGCACCGGGCACGCTGCTTGCAGCAGACCAGGATGCAACGGTGCAGAACCCGCCGTCGAAGAATCCGGAGGCCGCGGACAAGAAGGTACAGAACCTGGATGCCATTTCGGTGTCCGCGACCAAGCGCGATACGCCACTGCAGAAGACCCCGGTGGCCGTGACCGCCATCGCCGTGGATACGCTCGACCGTGAGCGCGTCATGACGGTGCAGGACCTGACCAAGCTGGTACCGGGCCTGCAAGGCACCTCGCAGGGCGACCATGGCGTGGTAACGCTCACCTTGCGCGGCATCGGTAACGACAGCGCCAAGACCGAATACGCCGACCCCGAAGTCGCAACCTTCGTCGATGGCATCTACGCACCGCGCGCCGAGGCCGCATCAGGCCTGCTGCTGGATATGGATGGCGTGGAAGTGCTACGTGGCCCGCAGGGCACGCTCTGGGGCCGCAACTCCACCGCCGGCGCCATCAGCTTCCAGACCGCCAAGCCGGAGATCGGCGGGGGCTTCTATGGCAACGCGCAGATCGGTGCGGGCAACTACCACCAGTTTGGCTCGCGCGCCGCGTTCAACCTGCCGATCAGCGATACGTTCGCCATGCGCGTCGCCGTGGTGCACGAGCAGCACGATGGCTACGTGGATTACCAGAAGCCGTCGGGCCAGCTGCCCAGCCTCGCCGACCAGCAGGCGGCCTATCTCGCGTCGCCGGCCTCCGGCGGCACGCTGACCAACTTCAAGCCGATCGACCCAGGCCAGTACGTGCAGGGCGGCGATAAGTACAACTCGCAGGACCAGTCCGCCGCACGCGTCAGCGCGCTGTGGCAGCCCAGCGATGCGTTCAAGTGGAACCTCTCCTACGAGTACTTCATCGATCGCGGCACGCCCAGCATGAGCCTGATGCAGCAGCCGCGTGATGGCCAGAAGTTCTGGTCCGCGCTGATCGACACGGCGCCGTACCTGCACCGCACCTCCAGCACGGTGCGCAGCCGCATGGACTGGAACATCAACGATGGCATGCAGCTCAGCTACATCGCGGGCTACAACCATTACTCCGGCCAGAGCGATTTCGACCAGGATGTCGGCGTCAGCGTGCCCACCAGCTTCACCACCAATGGCGTGTACCAGGACGACCGCACCAACAGTTCGAACTACACGAACTGGAGTCAGGAAATCAACCTGAAATCCACCGGGCCGCAGACCGTGGACTGGATCCTCGGTGCGTACTACGGCTACGAAGACAACGATATCCGCTTCGACATCCCCATCATGAACGGCACGCGCTATGGCACGGTGAGCTGGCAGGGTTCCTTCATCCAGCCGAAGGAAACCGTGGAGTCGTACGCGCTGTTCGGCCAGGCCACCTGGCACCTTAGCGACCACTGGCGCCTGACGGGCGGTGCGCGCTGGTCGCACGATGACAAGGAAAACAAGGGCGGCATCAACTGGGGCTGGGCCTACGATCCCACGGTCCCACAGGTACCGATCTCTCCGGACGTCTACCCGAATCCGTCGAACGGCTTCAGCATCTCGCAGCAGAACACGGCCAAGTACACCAAGAGCAAGCCCACCTGGCTCGTGCGCCTGGATACGGATGTGAGCGAGAACGGCCTCGTCTATGCCAGCGTGTCCACGGGCTATAAATCCGGCGGCACGCAGGATGCGGGCACGCTTTACAAGCCCGAGTCGCTGACCAACTACGAAGTCGGCAGCAAGTTCGTGTTCCTCGATGGCCACATGACCTGGAACTCGGCCATCTACTACGAGAACTTCAAGAACTTCCAGCTTTCCGCGCCCATCGTCTACCCGGATGGTAACCACGGCCTGGGCTTCTCCAACGTGGGCGGCAACACCAAGGTGTTCGGTATCGAGTCCGAGCTGGCGTACCAGCAGAAGGGCGATCGCTTCAACCTGATCTTCTCGGCCATCCCGAAGAAGGAGCTGGGCAAGCTGCAGTACGCCGGTTCCAACGATTACCAGGGCCTGCCCGCATGTCCGCCGGAATCGAACCTGGCCAACTGCGCGGACGTCACTGGCAACGACCTGCCGCACGCGCCGAACTTCTCGCTCACCGCTATCTACGAGCACGATTTCCAGCTCGGCAACGGCGGCCGGCTCACGCCACGCCTCAGCGCGCAGTACCAGAGTTCGCAGTGGCTGAGCTACTTCAACCTGGGCTCGGGTGACCGCCAGAAGGCGTACACGCGTGGTGACGTGGCGCTGCGCTACAGCGAGCCGGGCGACAAGTGGTGGGTCAACGGCTACGTGCAGAACGTCTCCAACGGGAAGATCCGCACCAGCGCGGGTCGCTTCCTGATGTCTGACGGCTCATTGCAGTACGTGTCGCAGTACCTCGCGCCGCGCACTTATGGTGTGCAGATCGGCGTGTGGCTCTGATCGAATGAAGGGCGGCCCCCATGAGGCACTGGCCGCCTGAGCTTTGCCGTTCTATCGGCGACGCTGGCAGAGCGTCGCCATCTCTCCCCGTGAATGGCGCTTTTTGCCGGGTGCGCGTGGGGCGGCCCGGCAGTTCTTTTCATAGTGGTAACGGTGAGGTCACGCCATGGCGCGTCTGAAGAAGATCCTGGTCGTGGGCGGTGGCACGGCCGGCTGGCTAGCGGCGTGTTACCTGGCCAAAGCAGTCAATGCGATCGATCCGCTCAGTGTGCAGGTGCACCTGGTGGAGTCGCCGGATATCGGCCTGCTCGGGGTAGGGGAGGCCACGTTTCCTTCCATCCGCGGCACGCTGGCCGCCATCGGGCTGGATGAGCGCCGGTTCCTGGTCGGCGCCACGGCGACGTACAAACAAGGCATTCACTACCGGCATTGGGTGCGGCCGCCGGGCACGCCCGGGGCACCTCATTTCTTCCATCCGTTCAACGCGCCCAGCCAACGGCCGGGCGGCCCGGAGCTGCTGCCGTACTGGCTGCTGGGTGCCGCGCCGAAGGGCATGCCGTTTGCCCAGGCCGTGTCGATGCAGACCACGCTGGTCGAGCACTCTCGGGCGCCACGACGGGCCAAGGACCCGGATTACCAGGGCCCGATGAACCACGCCTTCCACTTCGACGCCGCCTGCTTCGCCCGCGTGCTCGCCGAGCACGGCCAGGAAACGCTGGGGGTGGTCAGGCATGTCGCGACAGTGGAGCGCACGGAGCTCGACGAGCACGGCGCCATCGCGCGCGTGGTCACGAAGGAAGAGGGCGACCTCACCGCCGACCTGTATATCGATTGCACCGGGCTGCGCGGCATGCTGATCGGCAACGTGATGCAGTCGCCGTTTCGCAGCCGGGCCGACGTGCTGTTCTCCGATCGCGCGGTGGCCATGCAGGTGCCGTACGACACGCCGGATGCGCTCATTCCGTCGTACACCATCTCCACCGCCCAGGAGGCCGGCTGGATCTGGGATATCGGGCTGCAGAAGCGGCGTGGTACCGGCTATGTGCATTCATCGCGGCATACCAGCCAGGACCGCGCCGAGGAGGTATTCCGTCAGTACCTCGGCAAGGCTGGGCGCGACGCGAAAGCCCTGCACATCAAGTTCGAAACGGGCTACCGCCCAGAGCACTGGCGCAAGAACTGCGTCGCCGTGGGCCTGGCCGGCGGCTTCGTCGAACCGCTGGAATCGACCGGCATCGCGCTCATTGAACTGGCGACCTACCTGCTAACGCACCTTCTGCCGGGCGACACCGACGACTTCGAAAGCGCTGCAAGGCACTTCAACGAGATGATGGTGGCGCGCTACGACCGCATCATCGACTTCATCAAGATGCACTACTGCCTTAGCCAGCGCCGCGACTCTCAGTTCTGGATCGATAACTGCGATCCGGCCAGCATCCCGCTAACGCTTCAGGACAAGCTGGCGAAGTGGAAGAGGCGGCCGCCACACCGGTTGGACTTCGTTGCCGACTTCGAGATGTTCATGACCTCGAGCTGGCAGTACGTGTTGTATGGGATGGAGTTCAAGACGGACATGGATCCGATGCGCAGTGCGTATCCGCATGTGGAGGAGGCGCGGCGGGAGTTCGCGATGATCCAGCAGGCGGCGGAGCGGGCGCTGGACGATTTGCCGGATCATCGGGCGTTGGTGGAGAAGCTGTGCCGGGAATTCAAAGAGCGACCCCGGCCAAGCATGGTTAGCAGAGACGCAGTCCCAGGCTGAGCGTGATGTCACATGCACAGATCGGGCAGGCGCATCTTTCCGTCGGGGTGGATCTCGTGCGTTTTCTTGCCGCGACGGCATAGAACCTTCGACCAATCGCGCCCCGGATAGGGCGGCGCCAGAATAGGGCGCCTTTCCACTGAGTGCGATTCATGCGCACCGTATTGATGTGCCACGCCGACGATGCGTTCGACCGCGAGGGCCTCGCGGCCTGGCTGGCGTCGTTTTCCGATCTGGCGGGCCTTGTCCTGATCGAAGAGACCGGGGCGCAGAAGCGCGCACGGGTGCGCCGTGAGTTACAGCGGGTGGGGCCCCTGCGCTTCCTGGATGTGCTGGCCATGCGGTTCTACTACCGCTTTCGGCTTGCCGCTGCCGACCATGCCTGGATGGACGCCAGCCTGGCGGGGCTTCGAGCCCGCTTTGGCGAGCTGGCCGGGGTGCCGGAACTGCGCGTCGCCAGTGGCAACGCGCCGGAAGTGGCCGCCTTCCTGGCCAGCTGCAAGCCCGACGTGATGATTGCCCGGAGCAAGCAGCTCCTGTCGAAGCGGATCTACCGCATACCCACGCGGGGCTGCCTTGTGATGCACCCCGGGATCTGCCCGGAGTACCGTAACGCCCACGGCTGCTTCTGGGCCCTGGCCGAGCGCGACCTCGACAACGTGGGGCTGACGCTCCTGCGCATTGATGCTGGCGTCGACACCGGGCCGGTCTATGGCTATTTCACCTATGCCTTCGACGAAGCGAACGAATCCCATGTGCGGGTGCAATACCGCATGGTCCTGGAGAACCTGGACGCCCTGGCCCAGCGTATTCGGGACATCGGGGCGGGAACGGCCCGGCCGCTGGATGTGGCAGGGCGCCCAAGCGGTGTATGGGGCCAGCCCTGGCTGAGCCGTTACCTGCGCTGGAAACGTGCCGCCCTGAACAAGCAGCCCGCCGTGGCGCCGGCCAAATGAGCCTGGCGACGCTCATGTACCACGACGTGGTGGCTGCGGGCCGCTGGGACGATAGTGGCTTCCCTGGAAGCGCAGCGGCGCATTACAAGCTGGATACGGCGAATTTCATCGCTCATCTGGATGGCCTGCGCGCCGCGGGTACTCGCTTCGCCGACCCGGACGCCGTGGCCGGTGGCCAGTACGAGGGCTGCCTGCTGACCTACGACGACGGCGGTGCAAGTGCGCTTGCCGCTGGCCGGGCCATGCGGGAACGAGGCATACGCGGCTGCTTCTTCATCACCACGAGTCGCATCGGCACAGCCGGCTTCGTCACGGCCGACGACCTGCGCGCACTTCGCCAGGATGGTCACCTCATCGGTAGCCATTCACATACGCACCCCGCGAACATCTCCCAGCTCGATACGCACGCGTTGCATGACGAATGGCGGCGTAGCGTCGATACCCTCGAGCAAATCCTTGGTGAGCCGATCCAGGTCGCCTCGGTGCCCGGAGGCTTCATGTCGCCTGCCGTATTGCAGGCAGCGGAGGCCGCTGGCATCCGCACCTTGTTCACGTCGGAGCCCACCACGCGGGCAAGCCGTAGTGACACGTGCGCCGTGCTGGGTCGGTACGCACTGCTGCGCGAATCCGCACCGGCCATGGCGATAGCACTCGCCAGTGGCAAAGGCGGTGCACGCCTGAAGCAATGGGCGGCGTGGAACATCAAGAAGCCGATAAAGCGCTGGGCGGGGCCCGTCTACCGATTTGCCCGCGCAAGGCTGTTGCACGAGCGCTTCTCATCGCAACGTGAATCCGCCGGGGCCTCAAGGGAATAGATTGGCTTAGTGGGCCCCAGGGCGAAGCGCTGCGCGTACGGTCGCGACGGACAGGCACGCGTGCGCGTGATAACGGCAGCCAGGGCCGCTCGCTATCGCCAGGCGAACGCCGGCGGAAAAATCATGTATATAGTCGACCATCTGGTCCTCGCCAGCGCCTCCCCATACGCCGGTTCCCCGACCTGGTGACTTTGTCAAAAGGAGCGACAACGCCATGAAGCGTAAAGCACAGCACTACGCCCTCGTTTCCTGCCTTGCCTGGGCTGCCTGCGCCGGCTACATGCCAGCGGCGGTAAAGGCCACGGACGCACAGCCGGGCACGCATGCGGGCACGCTGCAAGGTGCGGCCTACCGCATCGATATTCCCGAGCAATGGAATGGCGACCTGGTCATGCTGATGCACGGTTACCAGCCCGTCGGCGCTCCGGTCAAAACACCCATGGAGCCGGCAGACTCCACCTCCGTATTCCTGAAGGAAGGGTATGCGGTGGCGCAGAGCCAGTTCGCATCGCAAGGCTGGGCGGTCGGCGATGCCATCGCCGATAACGAGCGTCTTCGCCAGTACTTTGAGACCGCGTACGCGCGCCCGAAGCACACCTACGTCTATGGCTTCTCGCTTGGCGGCCTCGCCGTGGCGGCCACCATCGAGCGCTATCCCCATGCTTACACCGGGGCCATGATTACCTGCGGCCTGACCGTGTCGACGCCTGACTTCCTGGCGCGCGGCGTCGTCGAGCCACTTGCTGCGTTCGATGCGTTGATTCCGGGCGTGATTCCCGATCTGGCGGCCGCAGCCTCGCCGCCGGCGATCTCACCTGATGACATCGCCAAGGCGCTGCAGGCGCACCCGAAAGAGGCGGTGCTGCTCGAAAAGCGCTTCCAGGAAACACCCGAGTCCCTGCCGCCGCTCTTCGGGCTCTACTACATGGCGTTGCGGGAGCTGGAAGGGCGCGCCGGTGGCATGCCGGTCGACAATCGCAAGACGGCCTACAAGGGCTACGGCGAGGACGCCGAACTCAATCGACGGATCCACCGCTACGCCGGTACCCCCGCTGCCATGGACTACGCACAGCGCAACGTCACGTTGACCGGCCACGTGTCCATACCGGTGGTGATGCAATGGAACGCGTTCGACCCGACCATCCCGTCACGCTTCCACGGCGTGTACCCGGATCAAATAAAGGCAACGGGTAACGGAAAATGGTTAACCGTCCTGCCGCCGAAGGGTGACAGCCACTGCGATTTCACCGATGCGGATACCGCGGAAGCGTTCCATGCGCTGGTAGGGAAGGCGAAGGCGCCGAATCGCTAGCGCCTTCGCATCGCCGACGGGTCGCGACCGCCTGGGGCAGGTCGCGACCGCGTGACTCACTTCCTGCCGATGCCGTTGGCCATGCGGGCCACCCAGCGGTACATGAAGATCACGATCAGCGCGAAGACGATACCGCCGATCCACTGCGCCTTCTCGCCGAAATCCTCGCCCACGAGGGCCAGCGGCGCCTGCAGGTTGCTGAAGCCGAGCTTGTCGGCGAACGCCACGATGGCGGCGATGACCACACCGATGATGCTTTCGCCCACGATCAGGCCCGACGCCAGCAGCACGCCCAGCTGCTTGGTGCTTTCCGGACGTGCCGAGCGATCGGCGCGGCGATCGAAGTACCAGCCCACCACCGAACCCACGACCACCATCAGGGTGCTCACGGTCGGCAGGTAGATGCCCAGGCCCACAGCCAGCGGCGGGATACGCACACTCTTCGTGGTGCGCGCCAGGATCTCGTCGATAGCGATGATGACGATACCGATGCCCACGCCGATCTGGATCAGGCTCCAGTCGATATTCCCGGTGATGACACCCTGGGCCAACGCGGAAATCAGGCCAGCCTGCGGCGCCGGCAACGCATGCGCACCCGCACCCGCCACGCCGACGAAGCCGTAGGCCTTGTTGATCAGGTCCAGCACCGGCGGAATCACTGCCGCACCCGCGACCACACCCACGACCAGCGCGACCTGCTGACGCCACGGCGTCGCGTCCACCAGCTGGCCCGTCTTCAGGTCCTGCAGGTTGTTGTTGGCAATGGCCGCCACGGTGAACACCACTGCGGTGATGAACAGCGCGAACGCCACCAGTGCCTTGCCTTCCTCTGAGCCGACGTACGGCTTGACGAAAGCCACCAGCAACAACGCGGCAGCGATCACCACCAGGATGCCCACGCCCGAGAGCGGGCTGTTGGACGAGCCAATCAGACCGGCCATGTAGCCGCACACAGTGGAGACGAAGAAGCCCATCAGCACCACGAAGGCGACGCCACCGATGGCCAGCACGCCAACGTGCGCACCCAGGCCCGCGGTATTGCCGAAGTAACCGAGCAACCAGGCGATCGGCACGAAGCAGGCCAGGGTGACCAGGCCGACGATACCGATCGGGATGTCACGCTCGGTGCGCGGCAGCGTGTCGGCAGCACCGGCCTTGCGCACCTTGGCGGCGGCCATGGCCGAGGTCAGGCCAGTGATCACCGGCTTTACGAGCTTGGCGAGCGTCCAGATGGCCGAGACGCCGATCGCGCCGGCGCCGATGAAGCGCACCTTGTGGCTCCAGGTCGCGTTGGCCAGATCGGACATCGGCTGGGAGAGATCGCCAAGCATGGAGAAGTGCGGCACGCCCCAGCCCCAGCCGATGATTGCGCCGACCAGCATGGCGATGCCCACCGACAGACCGACCAGGTGGCCAATGGCGAACAGGGCGAAGGACAGGCTGAAGTCGAAGCCGCTTACCGCGCCCTTGTCATTGACACGGAAGTAGCGCACAAAGTCGCTGGCGAAGACCTGGGTGGCCACGACCACGGCGAACGCGGCCGATGCGATCGAGCCCCACAACACGGCGAGCAGGCCGGCGCGGCTTTCATCCACGCTGCTGGCATCGGCATTCTCGCCACTACCCACCTTCAGCACTTCGGCGCAGGCCAGGCCTTCGGGGTAGGGCAGGTCGGAATTGGTGACCAGGGCACGGCGCAGCGGGATGGAATACATCACACCCAGGACGCCGCCCAGTGCGCACACCGCGAACGACATCCAGAACGGGAAATCCGCCCACCAGCCAATCATGATCATGCCGGGCAGCACGAAGATGATCGACGACAAGGTGCCCGCCGCCGAAGCGATCGTCTGCACGATGTTGTTTTCCTGGATGGTGGAATCCTTGAACCCGCGCAACAAGGCCATGGAAATCACCGCCGCGGGAATCGACGTGGCGAAGGTCAGGCCAGCCTTGAGCCCGAAGAACACATTGGCGGCGGTAAACACCACCGTGATGATCACGCCGAGGATGAGGCCGCGAACGGTCAGCTCTTTGCGGTTGTCGGTTGAGAGTGGATTGCCGCTCACGAAAGTCGTCCGGTCATGTGGTAGTCCCCTTGTGGCCGCTTAGGGCGGCTCGGATACGTTGGGCCCGCCTCCGGTGGCGGGTCAGGGGGTAGGGTTGCCGGATTTCGCTGGAATGGCAATGGGTTGACGGGACGGGGCCTTTGGGGGCCGGGGCTACAACCTGGCGGAACTCCACCGGCTTGATGAGGCCGAAAAGGCTTACAAGTCGTGGCTTGCCTTGATCCCCGGCGAGCCGACGTCGCTGGGCGAGCTTGAGTACATCAAGGGAGTGCGTGCCAAGGGTGGCTGAGGTGCCAGCCCTTCGCAGCGGCTCCAAAGAAGCGCCGCCGCGAAGAGCTCTCAACCCGGAGCTCAGTACTGATACTGCAACGTCACGCCAATCGTACGCGGCTGGTTAAGCGCCACGCGCCGCGTCGTGGGCAAGTCAGCCGAGATAGCGACGGGCAAATCGGTCTCGCCGCGCTTGTCGAACAGGTTCGTAGCGTAAAGCGAGATATCGAAGCCGTTGCGGCCTTCCATGCCAAGGCGGACGTTGGTCGTGGCGAAGCCCTTGCGGCGATAGAACGGGCTTTCGCGGTTGTAGAGGAAGTTCGAGTCGCCCACGTAGCTGAAGTCGGCGCGCATGAAGCCGTCGTACTCGGCGTTAACCCGATGGCGATACTCTGCGCCAAGCGAACTGGTGAAGCGCGGCACGTTGACCAGGCGGTCGCCGTCCTTCGCCGAGGTGCCGGGCACGTCGTTCTTCAGGTGCGCATCGTTGTAGCTGAAGCCCGCACTCACGGTCACCGAGTTAACGGGCAGGAACTTCAGCTCCAACTCCGCACCCTGGCTCACGGCATCACCGAAGTTGGCCGTGATGTTGTAGCCACAGCCCAGCACGATCTGCTGCTGCACGTGCTTCCAGTCGATGTGGTACACGGATGCGTCGACAAGCAGGCGCCGATCAAGCAGGGAGCTCTTGAAGCCCAGCTCGTAGTTCCACAGGGTATCCGGGTTGTACTTGTTCAACTGCGACTGACTGAGGCCCAGCCCATCGACCTCTGAGCCGCACAGCGCCGCCGGTGCCGGATTGTTCGGGCCGCCCGGGCGGTAGCCCTCGGACGCCGTGGCGTACACCATGTTGTCTGGGCTGATCTGGTACTGCAGCGTGAACTTGGGCGTGCTGCCGTAATCCTTCGAGCTGCTGTGCACGGTGCTCGGGCCACCATTAAGCAAGCCATCACCGCTCTGCGAGAAGCCCTGCTTGACCTCGAACGCACGGATGCCGGCACTGGCTTTCAGCTTATCGGTGATGTTCCAGGACAACTCACCGAAGACGGCATATTCGTGCAGGGTCGCATTGCGAGCACCCGCGTAGATCGTCGAATAATCCGGGAACGGGGTATTGAAGGCCTGATTGAAGCCATCAGGGTAGGGGATGGACGAGGAGAGTGGCGCACGCACATCGTGGTAGAACGCGCCAAGGATCGCCTGTACCGGCCCATCAAACTTGCTGGTGGCGCGCACTTCCTCGGTGAACTCCTTGTTCTTGTAGCTGCCGTACATGGTCGTCGGGTAAACGCTCGGCAGCCCGAAGAAGTAGTTGATGACCTTGGAGCTATCGTCGCGGATGTTCACATCGCGGGTGAAGTACGAGGATGATGACATCAGTTCGAAGGCATCGAACTGCTTGTGAATCGCCAGGTTCGATATCGTCGATTTCTGCACGTTCGCTTCGTTGACATCGCGGACCTGGTACGGATCGCTCAGCGTCGCCGGGATCTTGTCGTAGGTGAACGGCGAACCCAGCCTCGAGTACTGGTAGATGACGCTCGGCGTGATCGTCAGCGTATCGTCCGGCTTGATCAACAGCGCCGCACGTGCGCCATACGTCTTAAAGGTGTTGACGTTGTCCTTCTTCTTGCTGTCCGGGTCCGCCTCGAGATAATTGGTGGGCGAGATACGGTAGCGGTCGATATAGCCATCATCGTCGCGGTAGTACGCGGAGACGCGCAGGGCGACCTTGTCCTTGAGTAGTGGGACGTTGAGCACGCCATTGACGTTGGCGTTCGGGCCGCCGTGGTATGTGCCGGAGACATCGGTCTTGATGCGGGCTTCGACGAAGTCGAGATCGGGCTGGTTGGTCACGTACTTGACCGTGCCACCCATGGAGCTGGAGCCGTAGATGGTGCCCTGCGGGCCGCGGAGCACCTCAACGCGCTCGATATCGAACACCGATGGGTCGATCACGCCGCGCGTCGAAAGCAGCGCGGCGTTGCTTGAGGCAGCGATGGGCACATCATCCAGGTAGTAGCCGACGGTCGCCGCGGAGCCGGCGCTGGATGAAATGCCGCGAATGATCAGGTTATTCGAGCCTGGGCCCGACGAGACGACCGTGAGGGCGGGCGCGATGCGAGCCAGATCGGTCAGGCTGGTAACACCCTGGCGCTCGAGCTGCTCACCGGTCAGCGCGGTCATGCTGATCGGCACCTTCTGGATATCCTGCTCGCGCTTGGCGGCAGTCACCGTGATGCCCTCCAGGGTCTGCGGCGTATCGGACGCCCGCGCCTTCTTCTTGTCGTTGGCGGGCGCACTCGCATCCTGCGCATGGGCTGCGGCCGAGGCAAAAGCCACGGACAGCAGGGCAGAATAGAGCAGGGTGCGCTTCAAATCGTGGTTCATGTAACTCCCCCGGGAGTTGGTTGTGCCCTAGGTCCCCTGGCACGGAATGTATAGCCATCCAGACGGCTATTGCTGCGGCGCACGATGGCTTGTTTCGATCAGATCAAAAAGTTTTGATGACGTCAAGCTTTTACGATAGGATCGGGTGGCAGTCACAGTTAGCCTTCTAAACGGTCCAAGCGATGGGGTGCCATGAAAACCATGTCCGTTCTTTTCTGCGCCGCGAGCGCAGTGGCGATGGTCGCCAGCGTGTCGGCTGAAACCCCGGCCGTACCGACCGCCCAGGCCATCAAGCAGACGCTGGATGCCAGCGCCGCCGCCTGGTCCGCGGGCGACCTGAAAACCTTCATGGAGTGCTATGAGCACTCGCCCAGCACCCGTTACGTCAGTGCGAGCGGCACCGTGGTGGGCTACGAAGCGATCGAGACCATGTATGCGACGCGCTTCAAGAAACCGGGTGCCAGCTTCGGCAAACTGACGCTGGAACTGATCGACGTCAAAGACCTTGGCTCCCAGTACGCGTTCGTGGTCGGCCGCTATCACCTCAAGCCAGACACCGGCGCGGAGGTTTCCGGCCTCACCACGCTGCTGTTCCACAAGGTAGGCGGCCGCTGGCTGATCAGCAGCGACCACAGCTCCTGAGCATGGCCGGCGTACAGGGGTCGCCGGGGCATGCTGCGGGTTTAAGCATCGGCTCGGCCATTCGTGACCGACGCCGCGGGCTTGGCCTGACCCTGCAAGCCCTGGCCACCAGCTCGGGGCTTTCCATTCCGTTCCTCTCGCAGGTCGAGAGGAACCTCGCCCATCCGTCACTGCTATCGCTCGAGGCCATCGCCCGGGCGCTGGATGTCGACGTGGATTACTTTGTCGGGGTGCCTACGCCTGGGCAGATCGTTCGCCGGGCTGGCGAGCACGAGCGGATCGACCTGGAATCGCCCGTGGTCTACGAGCGACTCAGCGGACGGCATGCCGAACGCAAGATGGAGGCGCTCCGCCTCATCGTCCCGCCCGGCCTCGTGGCACCCACCATCCACAGGGAAGGGGAGGGTTTCTGGTACATCCTGAGCGGGACGCTGGAAATGACGGTGGGGCGGAAGAAGCTGGTGCTCAAGGCGGGCGACAGCGCGCACTTCGACCAGCGGCACCCCTACAGCATGCGTAATGCGGGCAAGAACGAGGTGCGCATGATCTGGGTGGGGACGCCGGCGATATTCAAGGACTAGGCTGCCGTTAGCTGCGCGGGAAAGGTCACGTCAGACCGAGTTTTTCGCACACGTAGAACGTGGCAAACAGAAGGCCCGCGGCCAGCGGCACGAAGATCACGATCACCAGCCCGGCCATGCGTATGACCGCACGCCTCTCAGCCACCCGGCCCAGCTTGCCCTGGTCGTAGTGCCACTTGATGGCGAAGAACATGCCGGTCGCGAAGACGAGCGCCTTGAAAGTAATAAAGACTATAGGGACCCAATCCATCGTTTCGGTTTCCAGGCTATGGCTTGTCGCTGTGGAAGCCATGCTAGCCAGAAACAATATCCATACATCGGGACAGATTGTCTCAGCCTGCGGGCCCTGTACGTGATGCGATAGCGGTTCGACTTGCCCCGGCCTCGCCGGGGGTCCGCCGAAAGTAATGGCGATTTCCGCAAGAAGTTGTGGCAATCTCAGCCGGCATTGCGCCTGGAAGGAAGGATCGGGCGCTGGACAGTGATGTCGGGCCAGGGGGAACACATGAGCGCATCGTACGGTGTCCGCAGGCGTGAGCTTGCGTTGGCTATTTGCGTCGGGCTGGCCGCTGGCCTTTCAGGCTGCGGCGGGGGTGGAGGAGGGGGTGGCGGCACCAGGTCGTCTTCTTCCGGGACCACGGTCCAACCCACGACGCCGCCAGCCGCCGTCGTTCCATCCAATGCGCAGCTTTCCGGTACGGGAGCCGTTACCGCACATTCGGCAGGCGCCACCGGCAAGGGGATTGTGATCGGCATCGCGGATACGGGCGTCGATGGCGCCAACCCCGCGCTGTCAGGCAAGGTCGCGGCCTTCACTGATGGCTCGGCGCAGGTGCTGGACGGCGCCCAGGATATCGTCGGCCGCGGCACCGCAATGGCGGCCGTCGCGGCGGGCCGTACCGTGGGCCAGTTCGGCGGCGGTGTGGCCCCGGATGCAACGATCGCATCGGTGCGCATCCTGCCGGATACCACGCCGAAGGATGAAACCTACCCCACGAATAACGCAGCGGCTCGCCCGACGCCGATCGCTCCCAGTGCGTTTGCCACCGCGAATGACCTCCTGGCGGCGCACGCCAGGATCATTGTCTGGGGTGCGACGGATGCGATGATCGATCCGCAGGCCTATTCATTCCAGGCCTACCAGAATGCCTTCCAGGGCGGCGCTCGGGACAGCGTGCTCTTCGTCATGGGCGCCGGCAGCAATGCCATGTCCACGCCCAGCTCGCTGGCAAACCTGCCCACCACCCCGCCGGGAGCGACGTTTCAGGACCGCTGGCTGGTCGTCGCCGCGCTCGATGGCCCCAACAACGACAAGCTCGCGCCCTACGCGAATCAATGCATCGATTATTACTGCATCTCCGCGCCGGGCCACGTGCAGACCCTGGCGAAGGGATCCACGGCGGCCGTGCCTGTCTACGAAGATCATGTCGGAACGTCTTACGCTGCCGCGCAGGTGGCGGGCGCCGCCGCCGTTCTGTCAGCCGTCTACCCAACGCTTGGCCCAACGGCACTGCGTAACATCCTTCTTAGTACGGCCGATAACCTCGGGCAGGGCGTGCCGGGGCGCCTCAATGTGGGCAGGGCACTGGGTGGCCCCATGCACCTTGGCGGTGACGTTTCGGTCGCCGGTACGCAGGTCACGTTCACGAACGACTTTCTGGATGGAGGGCTCGTCGCCAAGGGCCCCGGAACACTCACCATGGCTGGGAAGTCGACGGGCTCCATGACCGCGCAGTCCGGCGCCCACGTCGAGCTTATGCAGGGGTCTGGGCCGCTGTATGTCCAGGAGGCCTCCAGCATCACGGTGCACGGTGATGTCGACGGCGGTCCCCATGCTCCTGGCACCCTGAACCAGGTGGTGGGCGTGTCAGGGACGCTCGACCTGACCCCGAACACCGCAGGCACGCACATCCGCAATGGCAACCTGGTATTCGACCTGCGTGACGTATCGACGCTCGAGACGCTGATCGGCGCACCGATCACGGTCGACGGTTCCGCCACGCTACACGGCACGATCTCGTTCAAGGGCGCGGTGCCGGGTTATGTCAACACGAGCCACCAGACGGTGATCTCCGCGGCGTCGGTCACGGGCGCGTTCGCGGCCACGAAGCTCGCCGGAGGCATGTTCCTCGACACCTCGCTGCAGTACTCTGCCAATGAAGTTTGGATCGACACGACGCGCCTCAGCGTCCAGGCGGTCGCTGCGGGAACACCACACATTGCGCAGTCCGCTGCTGCGCTGAACGCGGCCGGCCGGATCGAGGCTGCGATGGATAGCCTTGCTGCGAGCGGCGCCGTGTCGCCCAGCGTGGGAACGCTTCTCGCCGCTGGCAGTCTTCAGCAAGCCGCTGACGAAGGGGCGGCACGCCGCTCGCTGGCGTCGCTTTCTGGCCAGCTTTACGCTGCAGGAACGGCGGTCACCCTGGCGAACATCGACGCAGGCAACCAGGCGCTGGCACGCCACATCACCGACGACAACCGCGTCGGTGCATGGGTCACCGCCCTGGGCACGCAGGATACGATGGCGCGAAGCGGGTTCGATGGCGTGTCCGCGCAGATGAGCGGGAACATGGTGGGCCACGACCTTGCGCTGGGTAACCAGGGCTTCGCTGGCGTGGCTTTCGCCCGCATGGCCGGCAACGCGCGACTCGCTGGCAACTTCGATAACCAGCGAAGCCGCTCTTCCGAGAGCATGCTTTACGGCGGCATTCGCAGCAGTGGTTGGTACGGCGTCGGTCGTGTCGCGCTAGGCAACTTCCGTGGCGATGTGCGGCGCCTGCTGCGCTTCGGCGATACAGCGACCTTCGCGGGTGGCGATGCCGACGGTCATTACCTCGCCGGGTACGGCGAACTCGGCCTGCGCACGCATGCCGGCGCATTCGATGTGACGCCCTTCGTGAGCATGCAGTACGCGCGCATCCACCGCGATGGGTTCCAGGAAGCGGAAGCCACGGGATTCGGACTGGCAACGCGCGGGCAGGGCATGTCGCGCTGGCAAGGCGGCTTGGGAATGCGTGCCGGCTCCACATGGGGCCTCATGGGTGGCACGTTGCACCTGGACGGTACGCTGGCGTGGCAACAGGCATTTGCCACCCGTGGCGATGGACTTTCCGCGCGTTACGCCGCGTTCTCGACCTGGGCACCGGTGGAGGGTATTGGGCTTTCGCAGAGGGCGGCTACCCTGGGCGTGAATGCGGCGGTGGAGATGGGTAAGCGTACGCAGCTGGCGTTGGGTGTTGATCAGCGCTTTGCCAGTCGGGATCGGTCGCGGTCGGTGATGGGGAGTTTTAGGGTGGTTTGGTAGGGCTTTCGGGGTGTTATAACCGAGGTCGGCGATTAGGGATGGTTATCACGGGTACGAGCGCGCTCTCCCGTGGATGCGTTCCGATGATTGCTTAGCAACGCTAGGCAAGGACAAAAGGCCGATAGGCAGCCCGGTGCTTATGGGCATCGATGTGGAGTCAATACGGACTTTGCTGCGGGACGGGTACGTCGATGCTGAGGATGACTAATTGCCGATGGCAAGCCCGAACCGGTTGGGCCGCGCACACCGCGGCGCGTCACCTGAGCGCGACCCATGCACATTGGTGAATGCCGGCCGACACTACCGGCAATTTGCCTGTTCCTCGACATTTTGAATGCATGGCTGCGTCAAGCATCGAGCAGACCATTACCGTGGTAGAGAGCCCATGCAAGCAACAAGCAACGCCACTCGCAAAGCCCACCTCCTGGAAGTGCTCTCGGAGCTCAAGCGTGATGGCGCCTCTTCGCCAGCCGACCGCGCCATGCTTCTAGGAATTGGCAGTGACTCCTTGGCGGGGTTGCTCAAGGGCGCGCCGGTCAGTGATGCGCTCGCCGAGGATATCGAATTCCTCATGTGCCGTCCCCGTGTATGGATGGACGCGGCAATGGAACCTGCGCTCGCCTGAGCCCAATGGGCGCATCTGCCAGCCATCTCCCATGCATACCCGTCCTTCCATCGACAGTGACCTCATCGCTTTGCTCCGGGAGCTCCTCGACGCCGGATTCATGCTCGACGACGACCCCGGGTTCGATGAGGCCGTCAAGGTCCGGGACGGTGGCATCGGTACCCTGACTGATGCCGAGAGGGAGGTATACGGCCGCGAAGTCAGGCCCGTGCTCGAAGCGTATGCACAATCCCGTGCGGAAGACGCCGCCCACGGTGGCAAGCCATGGTGAAGCGCAGCGGGGACCGCAAGGGTAGTGGATGTCGTTCTGCGTGCACCTCGGGCTCACATTCCCTTTCGCATGCTGCGAATGTCTCCCCTCGAGCGTCGCCATTGCGCCCGACCCTGTCCACAGCTGATGTCAGTGCCGTTAGACGCCCACGTCGCGCCGCTTGTACGCAGGCGTTGGATGGCTTGGTCACGACCACGAAAGGGCAGGCGCATAACCCAGACAGGCGTGCCGTGACGGTGGAAGCGCACTTTCGCGCATGTGCGCGGGTGGCCGCGTTGTCGCCGAACAGGGAAAGGCCGGCGCGGGAGGCCAGACACCTTCCATGGGCGCGACTCGCATGAACGGGACAGGCTGCAGGGGATGCGGTGATGCGGAAGCCGTGGCGGCCGGGTTGACGACGGCATTCCAGCCCATTGTTGATGTCGGCGCACGACGCGTCTTCGCCCACGAAGCGCTGGTCAGGGGAACAAGCGGACAGTCCGCCCAGGACGTCCTCGCGGCGGTCGCCCACGACAACCGCTATGCGTTCGACCAGGCCTGCCGCATCGTCGCCATTCGCACGGCCAGCCGCGTTGGCCCGCCGGCGCTCCTGTCCATCAACTTTCTACCGAACGCGGTCTACAACCCGGAACATTGTCTCCAGGCAACCTTTGTTGCAGCGGCGCAAGCGGGCTGGCCGCTCGACCGCGTCATCTTCGAAGTCACCGAGCACGAGGAGGTCGTCGACCACGGACATCTCGTCGCGATTCTCGCGGCCTACAAAGCGCACGGCTTTCTCACGGCGATTGACGACTTCGGCGCCGGATTTGCGGGCATGAACCTCCTCGCAGACTTCCAGCCTGACCTCCTGAAGCTCGACATCGGCCTTGTCAGGGGCATCGACACCGACGCCGCCCGCCGTCGTATCGTCCAGCACCTCGCGGCGATGTGCAGTGACCTCAGCGTGCGCGTGATAGCCGAGGGCGTCGAAACACGAGACGAGTGCCGGGCGCTCCTTGACCTTGGCATCGGCCTGCAACAGGGCTTTTTGTTTGCAAGGCCCGGGCTTGCGTCATTGCCCGCTGTAGCGTGGCCGGACCTGACCGAGGGTCCCTAGCGCAGCATCAGGGAGCAGGAAGGGTCTAACCCCGGCCGGGAAGTGGGATTGGCAAGGCGTGAGGGTCGCCAGGGAAGTGGCCATGAAAAGGCCTGCGCCCGGGAAAGAACGCAGGCCAGCACCGTCCATGGTCATTTGGGGGTACCTCCTTGCGGAGGCCGATGCGATTCTCACGAATGGCGGCGGTAGGGTAGTCAATGCGCGCGTCCAGGAAAAGTGCGCGCCGTCACGCGGAAGACGACGGCGAATCGACGCTCTCGGGCGAAGGGGCTGGTCGCCGCCTTGAACTTGCCTTGCCAACGGTGAAACGGTCCTCACGGAACGGTGACTTCCCACCCCGCATCATCGGCTCCCGTGTCGCAGTCCCTCCCACCCCCACTGCGTCACGCCGGCCCCTGTCTATCAGCAGGGGCCTTTTTTCTGACACAGCCGACGAAGTCGGCCAACCGGGAACCGAGGTTGCCTATGGCGCAAGTGCGCATCTACGTCATGTATCCGGCTCACAACACGAGAACATGGCATGTTTCCATCAACGGCCGGGACGGGGAGTCGTACACCGATGGCCTCGTCGCGTTGCATGCTGCATGTGAGCGCGCCCGCGTGATGGAAGAGATGGGTGACGATGTCACCGTGATGCAGGAAGACGCGGCCGGGGCTTGGCACATCGTCCGGGAGTGAGGCCCGAAGGAGCGCAGCATGTTGTCTTGCCACATGGACGTCTAAACGAATGCTGAATCCTGCCCCTTGAACGGACTGCACTCGGCCCTATTTGCGTTTTTGCCGGGGAACCCCGGCCTGGCCTTTAATCAGGCGAGCACCCATTCCAACTCCTTGCACTTTGGAGGATTTGCCATGCGTACTCTCAACCTCAACCCTATCTTTCGCGCCAACAGCGGCCTCGACCGGGTCTTTGACCTCATTGAAGCGGCAGCCCAGCGGCAGGGCGATGATTTTCCGCCCTTCGATTCGCTGCGCCTCTCGGACAACCGCTTTCGCCTGTCCATCGCCGTCCCGGGTTTCCGTGACGACGAAGTCGCGGTCACCCAGCACAAACGCGAACTCATCGTCAGCGGCGAGCGTAGGGTTGACACGGAAGGGGAATATCTCCACCAGGGCATTCCCGCGCGGGTCTTCAGCCGCCGGTTCCAGCTTGCCGAACATACGGAAGTCACCGGGGCGACACTCGCCCACGGCCTGCTGTCGATTGAGCTTGTCCGGAACGTTCCCGACGCCGAAAAGCCCCGCACCATTCCGGTGAGTGTGTCCCCGGACCGTGCCGAGCCTATGCGTCAGATTGAGCGCAACGTGGCCTGATGGAGCCGCCCCGCCCCGCAAGGGGCGGGCCTTTCCCGATGGCCAGGTCCCAGGATTCAATGCAGCAATGGTGCGTGACGGCCGCAGACCTCGCGTGGGCAGAGACATGGCGTCCCCCACCGGGACCTCCCCGCAGGGAATGCATTGACTGCCACCATTTCATCCCCGACGCCATCAATCCACCTGGTGGGCTTGGGGGTTGCCGCAAGCGGCCAGGCCTGAGCGTGTTTCCGGGCGTGGACATGCGATGCAACCGGTGGACGCAAGCGCGGGCCTCGCCCGGATGAGCGTTGCGGGCTGAAACGGATATATGCTTTTGGCGGCATTCTGGAAAACCGATTGGCCGTCCAAACACATCCGTCTTCGAAACATAAGGCGATGGCAAAGCTCGCGGGTTCGCTGGCGGCAACCTCACTCCCTGGGCTTGTCGTCACGCATGACGGGGCCTCGCAGGTATGCCTGGACCGCCAGGGCGTCGGGACCGACCGCAGCAACGGCCGCGTACACCGATGCGGGGTTGACGCCCAGGGCGAGCGCCCAGAGCCGGACGTCTTCGGCGTCGTCGGGATTGACGCGACTGATGCGGGGTAATTCGTGCGACACGTCGGGAACCAGGGATTGCCTGGTGCCGAACGTGCCTGTACGCGCGTCAACGCCTCATCGACGTCGACTCAGGGCACGGATGATGTCTGTGAAATCACAGGGTTCCCGAAGAACCGCGAGAGGCCAAATCGATGGCAGCATTCAACTCATCGAGGCTGAAAGGCTTGACGACCCGCACGGCGTTCGCGGGTGCGTCGTCCGTCGGCTCATTGGGGTCGGAGAGCATGATGACCACGCTCATCGATGCGTTCTTTTTCCGCGCCTCTTCCAGATACGCGCCGGCGTGGTCCTCTCCAGGGGCGGGAACGGCGGCTACGAGAAAGTCCACGGTATCGAACTTTTCGACCTGATTTGCCGCGCTTGCATGCGTAGATGCCGTCGCCGTCTCGTACCCACGCTGGCCGAGGACATCGGCCACGGTCTGGGCAAGGGACGCACTTGGTTCGATTACAACAGCGAGCATCCGGCGGGGCATGGGAGGACCTTGTTCAAAATGGATACAGCGGCGGCGCTGGGCCCTGCCCGGTACAGGGGGCAACTTGCACACGGTGTGGGGCACGCAGCGGTCGGACGCCGGGTGCGGCCGCAAACCGCCGACCAGTGACTGCCGTCCATCACATGGCAGCCCGGACAAGCATCGCCAATCCACCAGACCAGCGCAATGGGCGGCGGTCAATGCTGGCGGAGCGGCCGGGGTGAACCGGTGGCAACGGGTAAACCACGTGAGGACCAACGATTTCCCATTCGTTGGCGGCCGTCGTCGGGTGAGAGGAATGCCTCCCGGTGCGGGACGTGCATTGTCTTCTGCGGAGGCATGAGACGAGGAGGGCCTTCACATATGTGATGAGGCTCCAGTTGAAGACACCATCGTTTTTTCCGATAAACGGGGTGGACCTTTAGGGGAGGGCCGGATGATGGACGAACTGCAATGCGCGAGGCGGGCGAATCTTCGCCTCCTCCTGAATGAGCTCCGCCGCGAAGGCATCGCCTGTCGCGAAGCCAGAGCGCGAATGCTGGGCATCCCAGCCGAAGAATTCGGCCGCATTGTGAGGGGTGCGCCCGTCAGCGACCGGCTTGCCCGGGACGTGGAATGGGCAATGAACCGTCCTCGTGGATGGCTCGACCGCGTCACCCCGGACGCCATCGCGTAACGTCATCGCGTCGCAAGACCGGCACGGGATAGCCGATGACGCAGCCGTCGTATTCGAGCCTTTTCAGACATGCCCGATGACGCTGGCACCTGGCGCTTGGATGGCGACGTGCGATGACGGTCCTGCTGCCAGGGTGGCCAGCCGTGCGGAGCCCGTGAGGACTGCACGCAAAGAGTCGATGGCCGCTGCCGGTTGTCGGGGGCCGAGCTGCGTACCAACGTACGCAAGCTCGATGGCTCTGCCCGTTCCCGATATCGGCGAGAGGACAACCGCGACAGCACAGGGCGCTGTGGTATGCCCGGGCATGGACAAGGGCGGCGGGGGCGGGACTTCGGCGAAGACCAGGAGGCAGGGGCGCTCCTCGCACGCCACGTGGACGGCCGCGTCAAACAGGGCCGCACCCAGGGTATAGGGCCCCGCCGTCACTGTCGTCGATGCAGCGTGGTTTTGGGTGCGGGTCGCCCAGTTGCCAGCCAGGGTGCAAGAAACAGACTGCAGGAAGGTGAGCGGCGAGACCGCCACCGGGGAACTGGTGACGGCAACAAGCAACCGGTCGACCGCCTCGGCATCGGCAGAATGGGTGGCAAAGACCGTTTGCAGCGTTGACGTGTTTCCGCCCCAGCTGGTGCATGCCTCGGCCGCAGCATCAAGGGCGAGCCGCTCGAACACCGAGGCCCGCCGGCCATGCGTGCCTTGGGCTGGTGTGGCAGAAGACACGGCCGAAACGCGAATCCTCAGGCGGACGGCTTGATCGTAAGCCGGTCGCAGTGGTTGGGTTGTCGTATGGGCGGGGAGCAGTTGCGCGTTCAGACAAGCATCCTTGCGGTGGGGCGCATAGCATGCAGCCCCTCGATGACTTGGCAGCGTGAAGACGGACACGCGTGGGTGGGCCTTTCATCAACCATTCCCATGCATGCCCTGACAATGCGAGGCTCGACCAAGGAAACCGCCCATGGCTGAACCGACATCGCGCGTGCCGACCCGGATTGATTACCAGGGCGTCGACCACCCCGGCAGCGACATCTTTTTCGCGGCCGTTTCAACGACGCGTATGCCGATGATCGTCACCGACCCGAGGAAGGCCGACAATCCCATTATCTTCGTCAATCCTGCTTTCCTGCGCATGACCGGTTACACAAACGACGAGCTCATCGGCAACAACTGCCGCCTTTTGCAGGGGCCCGGCACGGACCGGGTGACCATCTCGACCATCCGTGACGCTGTGGCTGCCAACCAGGAAATTGCCACCGAAATTCTCAACTACCGGAAAGACGGCAGCACGTTCTGGAACGCGCTCTTCATCTCCCCCGTCTATGACGGGAATGGGGAGGTCGTGTATTTTTTCGCGTCCCAGCTGGACGTCAGCCGCAGGCGCGATGCAGAAGACGCACTCCGCCAGGCGCAGAAGATGGAAGCGCTCGGCCAGTTGACCGGTGGCATCGCGCACGACTTCAACAACCTGTTGCAGTTGATGATTGGCTACGTTGAATCGGTCGAGGCCGGCTTGGCCCGGCCGGACCCGGACCGGGAAAAACTCCTGCGCTTCATCGGGGGCGCGAAGGCCGGCATCAAGCGCGCTTCGACCTTGACGTCCCAGCTCCTTGCGTTCTCGCGCAAACAGACGCTGCAGGGCCGTGTGGTCAATCCCAATCAGGTCGTGGCCGACATGCAAGACATGCTGGGACGCTCGATAGGGTCTGACATTGTCCTCGACCTCGAGCTCTCCCCGGCCACCCGCAATGCACGCCTGGACCCCACCCAGCTGGAAGTGGCCCTGCTCAACGTGGCCATCAATGCGCGGGACGCGATGGACGGACGACCTGGCAAGCGCCTCATCATCCGTGCGCGCAATGCCACGCCGCTTGAAGTCAACAACCTCGGCGAGCTCTCGACGCGGGGTGGTGAGTACGTCGCCATCGACGTCGTTGACAACGGCACAGGCATGCCGCCGGAAATCGCATCCCGCGTGATGGATCCGTTTTTTACCACCAAGGACGAAGGCAAGGGCACTGGCCTTGGCTTGTCGATGGTCTATGGCTTTGCAAAGCAATCAGGCGGCGCGGTGGGCCTGACGTCGAAAGAAGGCGAGGGGACAACGGTAACGATGTACTTTCCCGTGGCCGTCGAAGTCGATGACGGGCGGAGCGTTCCACAGGTCAGCCGCATTGACCGCGCATCGGACCGGTCCGGCCATGAGCGTGTGCTGGTTGTCGACGACCGCCATGACCTGGCCGAACTTGCCCACACGATTCTTGAGTCGCATGGGTACGACGTGGTGTCGCTCAGCGACCCGGAAGAGGCGCTCAGGCAACTCGAGCAAGACGACGGGTTTGACGTGCTCTTTACCGATATTGTCATGCCCGGCGACCTCAACGGTGTGGCGTTGGCGCGAAAGGCGCGCGCCATCCGACCAACAATCAAGGTCCTGCTGACGACGGGTTATGCCTCGCAGTCCGTGCAGCGGTCGGATGCGGGAGGCATCGCTTTTGACGTGCTGAACAAACCGTACTCCCGGATGGACCTCCTCCGGAAGATTCGCTTCGTCCTCGACGGGCCCACGGGCATCAGCTGACGAAGGCGCGCGCTTCAGGAAGTCCCGCCTGCCCTACCATGTGGCCGCCCACACGATATGCTCCTCTGCAGGGGACGGGGCGTGGGCTGCGGGTCAGTCGGACGCTTGGCCGGCTGCCGGCGTCGCCTCGATGGCTGCGGGTGGGGGCGACCGGTCATCGAGATACCCCTGGAGCGCGTGCGCCAACCGGTCCATGGCAAGCAGTAGCACTGCCGGGCGGCCCCCGGCCGCCTCAAGGATGGCGTGACTGAGGCCGGCGGACAACGTCCCGACGTCAGTCATTCCCGCAAAGGCCGCAACCTGCTCGATGGACAAGGTGTGGGCGAGGGCTTGTGTCAGCTGGCCACGCTCAAGTGCCAAACGCACGCGTCGCAGATCCGCCGTGAGGCCAGTCAGAATCTGCATGTAACGCGGGTCTGTCACGTCAAGCGATGGCATGGCGAGCGGCGTGGTGGGCATCAGACACGGATGTATTTACCAACAGCCGACGCGATTGAACACCGGAAAAAGTCGAGCCTTTTCACCAATGTGAAGGGTGGCTTATTCAACTGCGGGGAAAAATGGACGACACAGAGGATTGGCCGGGTTCCCGACCGGCGTCACGAGGTGTGCGCAGTGCTTGGCAAGGTCATCTGGTTCCATGAAGAGCTGCGTATGGCGCTCATCGAGCGCTGCGGCGGATTTACAGTAGGCTCCGTGGAGGAAGCAAGGCTGACCCTCGGCGGATGTGTGGAGGGCGAGTTCCGCCAGACTGGGCCGACCGTCGTCAAGGACATTGAAAGCGGCGCTTTGGTCACGTTCTTCGTGGAAGCGGAGGCGATGACCGAAGACGAGGCGAACGAATTGCTCGGAATAGTCAGGACCTGAGGGCTTGGACGGCCCCGTCGGCGCGGCCATCTTGAGCGTCCCCTCGTATTGTGACCCCGGGCAACCGGACGGCTCACACCAGACGTGTGAACGGCACGACATCCCGGATGTTTGCGTCGAAGAACTGTCCCAGCGAGGAGGCGGTCCGGAACCGTGCGTAAAGCGCGCCACAGACAGGTGCATAGCGGTAAACAGCCCCGGACACGAACTCGACTTCCATCACTTGCGCATCCGGGTCGTAGCCGATGGCGGCCATGACCGATGAGTCCACCCGCTCCCGCATCATCTGGTCGCGTTTCAGTGCGGCAGGGCGTGCGGCCGCGAAGAACGGGGACCTTCCCGATGCCCGGCGGTCGTTGCGCTGGCGTTATCTGGGCGGGGAAACAGTGCGCGAGCTGCCGGTTGCAAGTGCGTTACGGCCAAGGTCCGTAATGCGCCACCACCCGGCATTCTCGAGCACGAGTCCGCTGCTCTGCAGCCGTTCGCACGCGCCCTGGTCCAAGGGGCTGCAGGCAAGGCGCGCGGTATCGTCGAGCTGATAGAGGGTCTGGAGATCATCGGGGAGGAGCATGGCGGGCGAGGTATCGGCCGTTCTCGGAATGCTGACATCGCATCACAGCATTCCCTGCGCCCGCTAGCCCGATATTCGGCAAATCGACCTTCCTTTTGCATCAGCGTCAGACGAGACCGAAGCAGGCACCAAGGGCCCGGGTGTCCCGGCTACTCCTGCCGGTCCAGTTCATCCCGCCCCATGTCTTCGATTTTCCGCTGTTCGAACGATTCAATGAGCGGTCGGAGCTCGAACTCAAAGATGTCTTGTTCAAGTGTCGTCAGGCTGCCCATGCCCTGGTCCCTTGCCTTGACCGCAACGGCGTACCCGGCGTCTTCACTGGTGAGATAGCCACTGGAAATGGCATCCGTCAGCGACGCAGTCAATTCGTTTGCGATGTGATCATTCCAGCCCATTCTTCTCTCTCGCAGTATCCGGTTTCCGGACAGGGATATCCAGTGGAGGCGTGGCAAAGCGGGCGGCGCGCACACCCACTGCATCGGGTGTCGACTGAGGCGGCCCAGTCAGCACCTTTGCCAGGGTCACCGACCCCGCTTGGCCAAGTAACTGCACTCCTCCTGGCACGAGGCAACACCGGTCGGCTGCGCACTCCAGCACGAGCCGTATGACCACCTTCCAATGGCCCGGAAACCAATGGCCCAGAAAGATCGGATGTCTTTGGCCCTGCCGTGCTCGTCTGGTCGGCCGGGCCGGCTGGCAAGGGAGATGATAAAGCGCCGGTCCCAGCCGACTCCGCCGTAAACGAGTTCTAACGATGGGCCGATGACGACGGCGCATGCCTGGGAAAGGCCCGGCTGCACGGGGCGTTCACGGAGTTCGGCTGTACAGGCAGCTGGACGCCGTCATGCCCCTTTGTGTTGTCGTCGAGGACTATCGTCACTGCCGTCGCCGGCCCGTCGAGCCACCTGTCGGGCAACTCCATCGCCTATTCGATATCGCGCGCAACGTCGGCGGGCAAGGGGAACCCCGCTGCGTGATTGCGGAGCGCTCCGACCGGGAGACCAAGGCGGATGGCCTGCGCACGGAGCGTCCTGTAGCCGTCGGCGCTCATCCGGGCCATGAGTTCGGCGAGGCGGCGGTTCGTGGAATGCATGGCGGGCGGGAGGGGTGGGAATCATCAAGAGCTGTCGTCAAACTCGATGTCCTTCCGCGTCTTCCGGGAAGGGATAGCGAAGGCAGCGAGCCGTCCGGATGGTTCATCGCGGGGTGCCGCACCGGGGACCCGGCGAGCAAAATTCGCCCCAGTAGTAAGGGGTTGTAGCCCCGAAGCCGGTCATGCCAGGCGATGGATAGGAAACGTCACGTGCACGGACGGACCATTCTGAAAAACAGAATGACGGATGGAACCCATCCGGTTGCCCGGGCGAACGGCGTGAGTCGATGAGTAGCATGCGACGCGCCCTGGGCCGCTACGCAATATGACATCCGGTAGCGCACGGCCCCAAGGCCAGCATGACGCCCGCGACGAGGCTGGGGCCTCCAGTAAGTCGGCGCGGCCGGCAGAAGAGGCGATGGATGGCACCACCGCGATTGTGTGGGCTTCTGCTGCGTGACGAGGTCGGTGCTGGTGACCGGGTCGCGCGCGGGGGCGGATGCGCCACACGCCCGTAAGGCCTCCATCGCCTGTTTTTCTTCGGCGCAACCACGCGAAGTAGCCTGGACTCACGTGAAACGGGGCCGACGATACATACATTGGTGAGGACAAACCCCCTTGTGATTCACATCCGCACAAGTGGTTCTTGATGCGTCGCGATGCATGGTGGTCAGACATCCAAACGGGAACCTACCCATGGCAGAGCATCGGGACAACCTCATCGACTGGCTGAGGGACGCGCACGCGATGGAGCAACAGGCGGAGCAGATGCTCAAAGCCCAGGCCGGGCGCATCGAGCACTACCCTCAGCTCAAGGCCCGCATCGAGCAGCACCTGGACGAGACCCTGAGCCAGCAGAAACTCATCGAAAGCTGTCTCGCCCGGTATGACACAAAGCCTTCCGTGACCAAGGATGCGCTCGGCAAGGTGATGGCGTTCGGTCAGGCCCTCGGCGGTTCGGTCAATTCCGACGAAGTCATCAAGGGCGCAATTGCCGGGTATGTCTTCGAGAACCTGGAGATTGCCACGTACACGACCCTTCGCGCCGCCGCCCTCGCCGAAGGAGACTCGGAGACAGTCCGGGTCGTCGACGAGATCCTTCCGCAAGAGCGAGCCATGGCCGAGTGGCTGCTCCACCACCTCCCTGACCTGACGGACGACTTCCTCGCCAGAGACGCCACCCCCGACGTTGAAGCCAAGCGCTGACCTACCGGAGAGATAACATGACCATCAAGACGCTCGAAGACCTGTTCATCCACGAACTGTCCGACATCTACAGTGCCGAAAAGCAGCTTACCAAAGCACTTCCACGTCTCGCGCGCGCCTCGACCCATCCGGACCTGAAAGAGGCGTTCGAGTCACACCTCGAAGAGACCCAAGGGCAGGTCGAACGCATCGACCAGGTTGTCGAGCTGCTCGGCATCCGCCTCAAGCGTATCAAGTGTGCCGCCATGGAGGGGCTGGTCGAGGAGGGCAAGGAAGTCATCGATGGCGTGGAAGAGGGGCCGCTGCGCGACATTGCCCTCATCGGTGGGGGTAACCGCGTCGAACACTACGAGATTGCAGGGTACGGCACGTTGATTGCCCTGGCAAAGCAGCTGGGCTACACCGACGCGGTGCCCTTGCTCGCCGACACGCTGAAAGAAGAGAAGGCGGCCGACGAGAAGCTGACGCTTCTTGCCAGCGCCGTCTCTGCCCAAAAAGCGAGTGAGAAAGCCTGACCTTTGGAGAAGATGATGAACGATGAAAAGACCGGTCATGCCGACACCTCGCCACACCAGTACGACGAATCCGCCGACAAGCGCGTCGAGAAGAAACCCGCGAAAAAGGAGTCACCGCAGCAGGAGCACGACAACGGAGACCATGGCTGAGGAGAACCTCATGGGTGACCAAGACCACCAACCGCAGTCGGGCGACCGCAACCTCAGCTACGTCGCCAAGAAGGACAAGCCGCAGCAAGAGAGGCGGGACAAGAAAATCGAGCAAGGCGAGGAGAAGATGGACAAAGCGTCGAAGCGGGACGAAGGCATCCGGTGATGCACAAAGATGAGTCGGAGAACGTGGAGACGCCCTCGGCCGTGGGCGTCTCCGTCCTCGCTCGTGTCGCTTGGGTCGTCCTGGGGCTCCTCATCATCAGTGCGCTGGCCGCGATATCCATCTGGCTTGCTGGGAGAGCCTGACCTACCGTCCCCGTGCACGCAGGCATCACAGGTGCGGTAGGAGGCTCCGGTGCACGGTCCCGAGCGGCGGGCCTGGAGCGGGCCGATGGCATCGAAAAAGCAAGGTATGTTCACGCGCGTCGCGATGGCGGTCTCGAAAGCCGCTGGTGAGCCCGTCACCTTTGCCATCGCACTCCTCGTCGTCATCGTGTGGGCCGCCAGCGGTCCCATCTTCAAGTTTGGTGACACCTGGCAATTGGTCATCAACACCTCGACCACCATCATCACCTTCTTGATGGTTTTTTTGATTCAAGCCTCCCAAAACCGCGATACGGAAGCCCTGCAAATCAAGCTCGATGAACTCATCAACGCAATGAAGGGCACCAACGAAGCGCTGCTTGACCTTGAACAACTGGACGAGAAGGAGCTCGACCGTGTCAGAAAGGCTTACCTTGAGAAGGCTGAGGCCGCTCGTGCCAGAGAACGGTCTGACTCTTCGCCCAGCGACGCCGGCTGACCTTCCGTCGAAACGCCATCCGGGTGGACGTTGAGATGCCGTGACTGGGGTCGGCGAGCCCCCTCACATACGTTGTGGGTGCCTTCAACATCCTTGTGAGCCTCGTTCACGCGGTCGTCGGCACGCTCGATGCCATGAATGCAACCAGCAGAGCCAGCGCGCTCCGTGAATTTGATGCCCTCCTCGAGGGCGAGACCTTCCCCTGCTTTGCCGGCCGCACGGCTCATCGCCGACACCTCATCGAGCACGTTTTCGCCGGTGCTCTTGCGTGCCCTGCGGACGATGAATCCCTTGCGCAACGAATCGAATCATTCGCAGTGCGTAACAGCCCTGAGGATACATTTCGGAGTCTTGTGGTCCATTTTACCGACCACGCCGTCATACGTGAACCTGTCTTTGAGCGGCTGCTGTTTGCAAGATTGCAGGGTATCCACGAGGCGGATGCTCGGTCACATGACTGGGACCCCGCCGTCAGCAACGACCCGGAGGATCCCGCGTTCAGCATGAGTGTCGGCGGCAGGGCCTTCTACGTCGTCGGTCTCCATCCGGGAGCATCCCGGCCGGGTCGACGCCTGGCGCACCCGGCACTTGTCTTCAATCTCCACAGCCAGTTCGAATACTTGCGTAGCCAGGGCCGCTATGACCGCCTGAAGTCCGCGATTATCAATGAGGACATCGAGCGGAACGGGTCCGCCAACCCGATGCTCGCGGTGCACGGCTCGACGTCGGAGGCGGTCCAGTACAGCGGCCGCCATGTCGAAGGGCCCTGGCACTGTCCGTTTTCCCCTGTCGCTCAACCAAAACCCAGGAAGATCGCGTGACGACCCAGACCATCCCGCCGCAAAGCGGCACTGCGTTTGTGCTTCGCAAGGGCCAACGCCTGACTGTTATCGACTCGCAGGGTCAGCAAGTCAGCGACCTCGTCGCGTTCAATGCCGACGACACAGACGAATGGCTGTCCAGCGGTCGCACGTTGGACTACGCGAGCAAGTTTCTGCTGACCACCGGCGACACGCTGTATTCCAACCGGAGCAGTCCGATGTTTGTCATTGAGCGGGACGACGTGGGCCGGCACGACTTCCTGCTCGCGCCCTGTTCAAAAGAGATGTTCGCGAAGCTCTACGGGCACACTGAACCGCACCGGGGCTGCTTCGGGAACCTTGTCGAGGCCCTGGCTCCCTTTGGCATCAACCCAGACCAAATCCCGACGGCGTTCAACGTCTTCATGAACGTGCAGGTGGACGGCACCACTGGTACGCTATCGGTCGAGCCACCGCTGAGCCGGGCCGGGCAGAGCACGACCTTTGTGGCGCTGATGGACCTGGTTGTGGGGTTGACCGCATGTTCCGCAGGGTTGTCCAATAATTTCACGTTCAAGCCCATCGATTTCCAGGTGGAATGAGCCCCCGGCGCCCGGGGGCTTGTTGGTTATGGGGTCAACACCACTTTCCGGCAGTCCTCTTCTTTCTTGTCGAACACCTCATACCCACGTGCGGCGTCAGCGAGCTTCATTCGGTGCGAGATGATGATGTCGGGAGCAAGGCTGCCTTCTTCGATGAAGTCGAGGAGTTCGGGGAGGTAGCGCTGCACATGGGTCTGGCCCATCGCAAGCGTCAGCCCCTTGTCGAACGCGTCGCCGATGAGGAACGCATGGATGAATCCGGCATAGACGCCCGGAACGCTGACGATGCCGCCACGGCGCGTGGCGGTGATGCACTGGCGGAGGACTTCACCGGAGCTGGTTTCAAGCTTCAGCGTGCTGAGCACCGTTTCCGTCGTACTGCCCTTGGCTTCAAACCCGACCGCATCGATGCTGGCGTCGACCCCGCGCCCGGCCGTATTGGCGAGAATGAACTCCGATGGGTCCGCGCTGCTGAAGTCCACGGGGATGATGTCATAAGCGCTTACCGCGAAATCGAGCCGGTACTTCTGGTCATCAATCATGTAGATGCGCTCGGCGCCAAGCATGCGCGCGCAGGCGGCCGCCATCAGGCCGACCGGGCCCGCACCGAAGATGGCAACCGTGGAACCTTGCCCAATCTTTGCGTTGAGCACGGCTTGGTAACCTGTCGGCAGGATGTCCGACAAAAACAGCACCCGCTCGTCGCTCAGGCTACCCGGGATGACAAACGGCCCGACGTTGGCCTTCGGCACCCGGACGAATTCGGCCTGACCGCCCGGCACCCCGCCGTAGAGGTGCGAATAACCAAAGAGCGCTGCTGGCGGCGTCATCTGGGAACGTTTGCGAAGACTCGCGCCCTCGTCCGGATTCGTCGTCTCGCACGCGGCAAATTGCTCATGCTCGCAAAAGAAGCACTGCCCACATGCAATGACGAACGGGATGACGACCCGGTCGCCCTTCCTCACATTTGTGACGCCGCGTCCAGTGTCTTCCACGACGCCCATGAATTCATGGCCGAAGATGTCACCCGCCTTCGTTTCCGGAATCTTGCCATGATACAGGTGCAGGTCGGACCCGCAGATGGCCGTGGCCGTCACGCGTAGGAGGATGTCGTCATCGTGTTGGAGAACAGGGTCTGGCACTGTCTCGACGCGCACGTCCTTCGAGCCATGGTAAGTCAGGGCTTTCATTGCGGCCTCCTCATGGAAAGGCTGACCGTCCCACGCGCGGACTCAACATCAGGTGAGCGCAAGGCATGGGAAATTAGACACGGCAGGGACAATCGGAAGCCTACGGTCACCGTTTTCCGCAGGAGCAAGCCATGACCGACACGAAGACCATGCCCTCCCTCGTGAATCCGGTGACCCGCTTTCCCGGTCCGCCGTTTGACACACCCAAGCAGTCCGCGCCCGGTACCGTGCATAAGCTGCATCCGCCTGCAGACCATGGCGAATCGAGTTACAAGGGCAGTGGGCGGCTCAAAGGCCGTCGCGCGCTGGTCACTGGTGGTGACAGCGGCATCGGCCGGGCGGCGGCCATCGCCTTCGCAAGGGAGGGCGCACATGTCGTCATCAATTACTTGCCCGAAGAGGAGGAAGATGCCCGGGAAGTGATTGCCTTGCTTGAGAAGGAAGGCGTCGTCGCCAAGGGTATAGCTGGGGACCTCAAGAACGAAGCGTTCTGCCAGTCCTTGGTCAAGCAGGCCAGCGAGGCAATGGGTGGCCTGGACATTCTGGCCAACGTCGCCGGCAAGCAGACCCACCAGAAGACCATTGAAGACATCTCAACGGACCAGTTTGATGCCACGTTCAAGACGAACGTGTACGGGCTGTTCTGGTTGTGCAAAGCCGCGCTGGAAATCATGCCGTCAGGCAGCACCATCGTGAATACTGCGAGCATCCAGTCGTACGACCCGTCGGCCATCTTGCTCGACTATGCGTCGACAAAGGCTGCCATTGTCGCTTTCACAAAAGCCCTGGCTGGCCAGGTGGCGGAGCGGGGTATTCGCGTCAATGCTGTTGCGCCGGGGCCGGTGTGGACCGCGTTGCAGCCGTCCGGCGGCCAGCCCATGGAGAAGCTCAAGGACTTCGGGTCCCAGGTGCCCCTCAAACGTCCGGGACAGCCGGTGGAGTGCGCGCCAGTCTATGTGCTCCTCGCATCCAACGAGTCGAGTTTCACGACCGGGGAAACGTACGGTGTGACCGGTGGCAACCCGTTGCCCTGAGCAGCCAGGGCGACCACGCGTGACGCGCGATATCGCTAGGCCGAAGGCACTGGCGCACTGGCGCGTGGGTTGCGCCGGATGGTCGATGCCGGCGGACAATGGTCCGGAACCCGTGTCCGCCGGCAGTCACCTCGAGCGATATGCGCGGGCCTTCAGCTGTGTAGAGGTCAACTCGTCGTTTTACCGCCCCCACCGCGAAGCGACCTATGCCCGCTGGGCGTCAGCGGTGCCTCCGTGGTTCCGGTTCAGCGTCAAGGTCCCCCGCGCGGTAACGCATGAGGCACGTCTGCGCCACACCGGGTCGTTGCTCGACGCGTTTCTGGCGCAGTCGAGCGGACTGGGGGACAAGCTCGCAATCCTGCTGGTCCAACTCCCACCGAGCCTGACGTTTGACGCCGATGTGGCCCGTGCTTTCTTTGCATTGCTGCGCGATCGCACCCCTGTGCCGGTGGTGCTTGAGCCGCGTCACGGGTCGTGGTTCACCGCGACTGCTTACGAGACGGGGCGGGGATTCGGCATCGATTGGGTGTATGCGCACCCCCGCCCCGCAGGCAGCGACGGCATGCATTTGCCGGTGCCCACCCGGCTGCTCTATCTGCGCCTCCACGGCGCCCAGGACCTTTACCGCTCTTCCTACGACGCCGCGTTTCTCGAAGAGCTTGCGCGGTGGCTGCTTGCCGCCAAGCGGGCAGGGTCGTCTTTCTGGTGTGTTTTTGACAACACGGCTCATGGCCATGCAATTGCGAATGCGCGGACCGTGCTCCGGCACCTCGAGGCCGGCGGTGTGTCATGGCACCCCCGCTGACCCGATCGATGCCCGTCAGAGGGATGCTCCCGGGGAAGCGTTCTGGCGTGACCCTTTGTAGACAAGCTGTTGATGCAGTCCATGCCACACCACTGGTTCCAACCAACGGGAGAGGGTCCATGACACGTTCCATGCTTCGAGTTGCGACATTCGCCGGGTGCCTCATGCTGGCCACTGGCGTTTCCGTTGCCCAGGCTGCGGACATGCCGGCTGCCGGTCAGGCGGACGCGGCTTTTGTGAAAGCGGCAAGCGCGGCGGGATTGGCCGAGGTCAAGCTGGGCAACCTGGCGACAAAAAATGGAGGATCTGAAGATGTGAAGGCATTCGGGAAGACGATGGTCGATGACCATACGGCGGCCGGCGATGAACTGAAAACCATCGCGACCGGCAAGTCGCTTCCGGTCGCAAGCGAACCCATGCCAGCCGATGCAAAGGCCGCCGAGATGATGGGAAAAAAGAGTGGCGCCGCGTTCGACCAGGCCTTCAGGCAGAAGATGATTGCGGACCACCAGAAGGTCATCAAGCTGTTCACGACGGAGTCGACCAGCGGGAAGGACGCAGACTTGAAAGCGTTTGCGACGAAAACCTTGCCGACCCTCAAGCATCACCTCGACATGGCGCAGAAGCTGCCGGGGGCAATGTGATGGCAACGACCGAACGCACGCTGCGGGACCTCGCAAAGGCAATGGCCAGAATAGACTTTGCGATGCTCCAGACCCACGCTGCCAACGGCGAGATTGCAGGTCGTCCGATGAGCAACAATGGCGATGTCGAGTACGACGGTGACAGTTATTTCTTCGGCTATGAGGGCACGCACTTTGTTGGCGAGATTGAAGCCAACCCAGCCGTCGCCTTGTCATTTACCGGTGCGAAGTCCCTGCTTGGGAAGCCGCCACTGTTTGTGGCGGTCGAGGGTCGTGGTGAGCTTGTTCGCGACAAGGCAGTGATGCGCGAACATTGGCACACGGAGCTCGACCGTTGGTTCGAACAAGGGGTCGACACGCCCGGCATCGTGATGCTGAAGGTCCACGCCCGGCGCATCACGTGGTGGGAAGGCATGGATGAGGGCGAGATCCGCTTGTAGGGGGAATTCGCCCATTGAAAGGCGGCCTACTGCTGTTCGCGGGGCCTTGACCGGACCACGGGGACCATAGGGCCATGCCGACGTTGGGATGGCTCCTCTTTGCCGCAGCGCTCCTGCTGCTGACCTCGTTCCTGTCGGGGTGGATCCATCGCGGGCCAGTTACGACATTCGCCATCTACCTCCTCGCCGGCGTCGTGGTGGGCCCCGGGGTGCTTGCCCTGACCCGTTTGCCGCTCACGGCAGATCATGTTCATTGGCTTCGGGTGGCGTCCGAGGCAGCCATGGTCGTCTCACTGTTCATCACCGGACTCAAGCTGAGGTTGCGTTTTCGCGACGGTGGGTGGCGAATGGCGATTCGCCTTGCGTTGACGGCCATGGTCCTCACCGTGCTTGGGATGTTGCTCCTTGGCGTTCATGGACTGGGTTGGCCGCTGCCATGGGCGCTCGCGCTGGCGGCGATGGTATGCCCGACCGACCCGGTCCTGGCGTCCCTGGTCTCGGTCGATGACGCCCGGGACGATGACGCCCTGCGGGTGGTGATTTCGGGCGAAGCGGGCATGAACGATGCCACAGGATTGCCCATCCTGATGCTCGCCTTGGCAATGGCGTCCCCTGGGGCAACCCTTGCCAATGTTTGGGCGAACTGGTTGACGGTCGATGTCCTGTGGAATCTGGCAGGCGGCGTCGGCATCGGCGTCCTGGGAGGGTGGGGCCTTGGGCGTCTGGGCACGCACCTGCGTCAAGCCACGCGCGACGTGGCGCCCAGTGACTTTCTCGCATTGGGCATCATGATCGGTGTGTACGCGCTGGCCGAAGCCGTCCATGCCTCGGGCTTCCTCGCGGCCTTCGCCGCAGGCGTCGGATTGCGGCGCGTCGAGCTCCATGTGAGCCGAGACACGCAGGAAGACGGTGAAAGGGACCCGGTTGACCAGGCTCCGGCGGAGACACGGGTCAATCCCAACGAGCGGGCGGGAGCGGCCATCGAGCACCCGGGCCAGGCCGTGGGCTGGGTCGTCTCCGACGCACTGTCGTTCGGGGAGACTGTCGAGCGTCTCATCGCGGCAGCCCTGGTCCTCGCCGTCGGCGTGGCGGCAGTGCCGGCGCTCAGCTGGGCAGGCGTGCTGGTGGCGATGGCACTGATGCTTGTCATCCGGCCGCTGGCGGTGTGGGTAGCGACGATCGGCAGCCCCGTCCCCTGGCAACGGCGGGTCCTCATTGGCTGGTTCGGCATTCGCGGGCTCGGCAGCCTCAATTACCTGGCCTTTGCTGTCGGCCACGGATTGACCGGTGATTTGCGCGCCCCGCTGGAGGGCATCGTCATCACAGTGGTGGCGCTCAGCATTCTGCTGCACGGAGTGAGCGTGACGCCACTAATGCGCTGGAGATCCCGGGCCCTGTCGGCACAAGCACGGGGAAGCGTCGGCAAGCCCGGTTGACGAACCGGAACCAAAGCTGCGAGGTCGCTTCCGTCGTCCACCAGCTACTTGGGCAATTAGCGACGCCTGCAGCGCCGCCGCGAGCCCGGTATCGCCCGACAGCAGATCCTTCCACACCAGGTTTAGGCCTTTGCGCTTACCGTTCGCGGTGCCGCTCGCAGAAGAGGTAACCCGGGCCGCCGGAGCTGGTGTTTCCGGAGGTGCCATTGCGCCATGCGCGCTGGGAGGATCGGAAAGAGTTCATGTCGTCATTTTCTGATCACCCGTTCTCATGGATCGCGACCGGAACGGGACGGTATTTTTACACACAAATTTACACGCGGCCCAAAAGAAAAGGCCCTGCATTGCTGCAAGGCCTTGACATCTCTGGCGCCCGAAGTTCGACTCGAACCAACGACCCCCTGATTAGCAGTCACGTGGTCTCTGTCAGCTAGTTCGAGCGTCTGGCTCGGCAGCCCGGCCGGCCGTAGCTAGGATCGCGATAACTTGCGACCCGGCTATAGGAAGGCTTGATATGCAGCAATGGCAGTCAGTCCGCTTTTCTTTCGCGCTTGCCTTCGCCGTGGCCGCGTCGTCCTACGCCGGCGACGTTTATAAATGCTCGGTCGGCGGAGCTACCGTCTTCCAGGATGCTCCCTGCGCCAATGGGAAGAAGGTCGAGTTAATCGGGAGCTGTGGCCGGCCCGCCGCCCGTCCCAGGGCGGGACATCCACGCCCTCACAGCGAGCGAGATGGAGGCGAGGATTCGGCAGGCTGGCGTCAATATGCAGCGACTCGGCGCCCTGCACAGCATCCTCGACGAAACCCAACTGGTGCTCAGCGATCGCTCGTCCATGACGGACGGTACTGATTACGGAGTACAGGCGAAGAACGTCTGGCGCCTGGCTGACATGGGCGCAAAGCACGCGCTGCTACGCGCTGGCCTCGGCTGGGGTCATATGCCCTTGTGGATGGTGAAGTCGGACATCGAGGAGGGTCGACTGGTCCGTATCACGCTTGAAGGACCCTCTGCCGGAATGATGCCGTTCCAGGCTGTATACATGGCCGACCGATTACCCGGCCCGGCGGCGCGATGGCTTCTTGACCATTTCTCTCGGGCGTAACGATGATCGAACACCTTTGGCTCAGCCTGGGCAGTCCTCACATGTGCTTGTGCCGCGAGATTTTCGCGCCCGATGGTTGGGTGGCGCACAACCGAAGAGCCTCGCCTGTTAGGTGGGCGTGTCCTGGTGATCGAGCCAAAGTACGTGCAGTTTGCTCAGACTATGGCTCCATCCTCTCGGTACCAACTATGGATCAGTCGGACCGCGGCGTTTGGGTCAGTTTAGATGAGCCTGATATCCCCTCCCTACTCACGTGGTTGTAGTAACGTCTCACCAGACCTATCGACCCGGCGCGATCTCATGCAAATCGGACTCCGCCTCTACTGCTGCTCAGCGATCCTCGCCCTGGCGACAACGGCGGCTTCCGGTCAAGCCCCGCCGCCGCCGCCCGCGCCCGCGAAGGTCGACCTCACTGGCAAGTTCTCCCCGTCTGGGACGGAACCCATAGCCGAAGACGCCTTCACCGCAATGTTTGCTGCGTTCAAGTCGCATCAATTAGTGGGCATGGGCGCAGGGCATGGGAATAAGAATCTCGACGACTTCATCCTAAAGCTGGTTTCGGACCCACGGTTTCCCGGCGGTGTCAACGACGTTGCCGTGGAATGCGGTAATTCGCTATACCAGGCAACATTGGACCGGTACATGGCCGGGGAAAGCATTCCGGAGGCAGACCTTCGGAAAGTTTGGCGCAACACTTCGCAGAGCATGTGTGGGCTTTCTAGTTTCTACGAGCGCCTGTTCCCAATGCTTCGCCAAGTTAATCTGAGACTGCCACCTGGCAAAAGGATCCGTGTCCTGGCTACGGACGTTCCAATCGAATGGGAAACAATCCACAACCGCGATGACCTACAGCAGGCACCCGATGATCGTGATGCTTCAATCGCATCAATAATCGAAGAGCAGGTCTTGTCTCGGCACAGGAAAGCACTATTGCTTTTTGGCACCGCTCATCTTTTTCATCAGGCCAGATCCGGCAACGATGAGCCGAGTGCTGTGGCCATCTATGAGGAGCGATTCCCCGGAGTTACGTGGGTTATCGCAGATCACGACGGGTTCGGGATAGGAACTCCCTACGAGCCCTTGAACGATCGGTTCGAATCGAGGATGGCCGGTTGGAAGGTTCCCACGCTTATCAGCGGCCTGAAAGGCACGTGGCTAGCAGACGTGCTCGACACCGAAAGCGGCTCCTCGTACGTTACAGTCTTCACGCCGAAGAAGAGTGGCGGGAGGAATGTGCGGACTGTGTTGCAACGCGGGGAGCGACGCTTCACCACGATGGTCGATGGTTACCTTTATCTTGGTCCACGCCGCGCGTTAAAAGACGAAGCGCCTTCGGCCTCCGCGCTTGGCGACTCCGCATTTATGGCTGAACTCCATCGCCGGGCGACACTGCTAGGAGTGACGCCTAGAGGCGCGGAAGACGCCGAGCGATGACCACGGCGAAATCAGTACACACCTGAGCGCACCATAGTCTGTGAATTGCGCGCAGACGTTGCTGAGCACCGCAGTCGATCACGCGCGATGTCATAGCTAGGGTAAAACGACACGCTATGGGTCGAAGCTGCCAAGGTGAGGGGTACACGACAAGGATTCTGGATTCTGAGAACGCGGGCTTTTGCTCGATCGGTTGCCCGCGCGAGCAAGGCTGGCCGTAAATGTCGGCAGCGCCTGCCGGCCGTGACGCAGCCCGTGTGCGAGTCGGCAGGCGGACTGCGGTCACGTAGCTTTACAGAGGCTTACCGGTCAAGGGACTTCGGCCATGGCTCGAAACAGAACGATCGCTCCCTTCGGCGAACGCCGGCTACCGAGCGGATGCGCCGCTGCCATCAGGGTCGTCCAGCAGCCATCAGGTGCGCGAACCTTCAGCGTGACCGCTTCGCAGCTTTCACCGTGCAATATGGCACGCGCTAAGGGCAAGTCGTCGGACGGGTAGGGGCGACCCTCAAGCGTGAAGAGGCGATGTAACGCACTGTAGTCTGAGATCGCGGCCCCCAGGCGCACGCCACCCAGGAGCGTGTGAGCGGCCCGATTGCACCACACGAGCACTCCGTTTTCATTGGCGACGATGAGTCCGTCTTGCGTCGCCGAGTGGAGCATCGCGTCCGGCCACCGGTGCACGAGGTGCAGACGAATCGCTTTACCTTCCCCCATGAGCATCCCCAAAAAACAAACCGCCAAGTCGTCGTGCGCGACGGACCGATTGCGACAAGTCGCGCGGCTTCCGCAGCGCAATCGTCATCGTCCAAGCTCGCAGCGCACAGCAGCAATGGTCGGCGCCCACAAGAACGCGCAGCCGGCGAAAGCACACTCGACGCGCTGCACTATATCCTGCCCAACCTTAGGTGTCGCTTAGAGAGGAAGGCATAGGGCGCATCCAGATGAGTGAGGCGCTTTCCGCGCGACGAGACTTGGCCGTCGGGGTCAATTTTTGTGCGGTTTGAAGGTGATTCGAGGCTCCTTATGCACTGGATGCGGGCGCCGGTGAACGGTGTGAATTGACCTACATCAGGAGGCAGATCGACTATCGATATCGTCGTTCACGAGGGCTGCTCGTCTCGAGCACGTTGGCTCCTTGAGGCAGTGACCCGCCGCATGGTAGTGGCGGCCAGCGAAGACATCGGCAATGCCGATCCGCAGGCGCTGCAATTGGCACTCAATGCCACGCTGACCCACGACAGGCTGGGTTCACCCGAAGGCGAGATGCCGCTGGCCCAGGCGGTGACTTACCTCGCTCGGGCCCCCAAGTCGAATGCCGCCTGCGCTGCCTGGGATCAGGCCAAGACATTCGTCAAGCGCAGCGGTTCCCAGCCTGTACCCCTGCATCTTCGCAACGCGCCAACGGAACTTATGAAACAGATGGGGTATCACGAAGGCTGCCGATAGGGCCTTGACGAGCCGCACGGCTATGCCGCTGGGCTAACCTAATTTCCCGAGGGCGTAGTGCGGCCAGATTGGTATCAACCAACGGGCAGGGCCGCTGAACCCAGGCTGGGAGAAGGGCCTGCTTGGCTGCGTTCACTCGATGACGCGATGCCACCAACCCCGGATGCTTGACCCACCTCTCCCGAAATCGACCCATCGCTACCTCACGGGCTACAGGATAAGAACATGTCAGACTCTTCTTTCGGCGAATCCTCATGTACAGCCGCCGCTAGCGGCTTCGTGCACGTGCACGGGGCGCGCGAAAACAACCTCAAAGAAGTGGATGTCGCCATCCCGCGTAACGCGCTGGTGGTTTTCTCGGGTGTCTCTGGCTCTGGGAAGTCCTCGCTGGCTTTCGGTACCATTTATGCCGAGGCCCAGCGACGTTACTTCGAGTCGGTGGCACCCTATGCGCGGCGGTTGATCGACCAGGCTGGCGTGCCGGACGTCGATGCGATCGACGGCCTTCCGCCGGCGGTGGCGCTACAGCAGCAGCGGGGCTCCAGCAACGCGCGTTCCTCCGTGGGCAGTGTAACCACCCTGTCCAGCCTGGTGCGCATGATGTACTCGCGCGCGGGCACCTACCCGGCCAACCAGCCCATGCTCTACGCCGAGGATTTCTCACCCAACACGCCGCAGGGGGCTTGCCCGACCTGCCATGGCTTGGGCTACGTGTATGAAGTGACCGAGGCCATCATGGTGCCCGATCCCTCCTTGAGCATTCGCGAGCGGGCGATCGCCTCCTGGCCCCCCGCCTGGCAAGGCCAGAATCTGCGCGACATCCTGGTCAGTATGGGCTATGACATTGACCGGCCCTGGAAGGACCTGCCGAAGAAGGATCGCGACTGGATTCTGTTCACGGAGGAAGCACCGACTGCGCCGGTGTACGCGGGCTTCACGCCCGCCGAGACCCGCACCGCGCTCAAGCGCAAGATGGAGCCAAGCTACATGGGCACGTTCACCGGCGCCCGGCGGTATGTACTGCACACCTTTGCCAATACCCAGAGCGCGCTGATGAGAAAGCGCGTGTCCCGCTTCATGGAGGGTAAGCCTTGCCCCGCCTGCCATGGAAAGCGGTTGAAGCCCGAGGCGCTGTCGGTCACTTTCGCCGGCGTGGACATCGGCGCGTTCATGCAGATGCCGCTGGACCAGTTGGCGGCATTGCTCGAACCCATTGCCAAAGGCGATTTTCGCGCCCATGCAGCGGGGGCGGCTACGGACAAGAAAGTGACCCGGCGCGACCGTGCCCAACGCGCGGCCTCCGGCCGGGCCGTCCATGCGGCGTCGCCCGACGTGCGCCGTACGTCCGCGCTGTCCGAAGAAAAGCGCCTTGCCGCACAGCGTTTGGCCGGTGGTGTGACGGCACGTCTGCGCCAACTGCGCGGGCTGGGCCTTGGCTACCTGACGCTGGACCGGGCTACGCCGACGCTTTCGGCCGGCGAGTTGCAACGCCTGCGGCTGGCTACGCAATTGAGTTCCCTGCTGTTCGGCGTGGTGTACGTCCTCGACGAGCCTTCGGCGGGGCTGCACCCCTCCGACAGTCAGGCCCTGTACGACGCGCTCGATCGACTGCGCGACGCCGGCAACTCGGTATTCGTGGTCGAGCACGATCTGGAGCTGATGCGCCGCGCGCAATGGCTAGTGGATGTCGGGCCAGACGCCGGGGAGCGGGGCGGTCGCGTGCTATACAGTGGCGAGCCGGATGGCCTGCGCAAGGTTGCCGAATCTCACACCGCCCGCTATCTGTTCGGCGAAATTTCCCCACCGGGAAGCCGAGCACGCGAAGCGACTGGCTGGCTGAAGCTGCAGGGCATCCATCGCCACAATCTGCATGGCGTGGATGCACGCATTCCGCTGGGCGTGCTGACGGCCGTCACCGGCATCTCCGGCTCCGGCAAGTCCAGCCTCGTCGCGCAGGCTTTGCCGGAACTGGTACTGCTGCATCTGGGCCATGAGCCGGAAGACGAGGCGACCGAAAGCGCCACCGGTGAGGGGCCGGCAGTGATTGAGGCGACCGGTGGCCATCTGGCGGGCGACGTGGAGGCCATACAGCGCTTGGTGCAGGTGGACCAGAAGCCGATCGGGCGCACGCCCCGGTCTAACCTGGCCACTTACACCGGCCTGTTCGACCATGTACGCAAGCTGTTCGCTGCCACGCCGGATGCTCGACGCCGCCGGTATGATGCCGGACGGTTCTCGTTCAACGTTGCCAAAGGGCGCTGCGAGACCTGCGAGGGCGAGGGCTTCGTCAGCGTGGAGCTGCTGTTCATGCCAAGCGTGTACGCACCATGCCCGACGTGCCACGGAGCGCGCTACAACGAGGCCACGCTGAAGGTGCAATGGAACGGGCGCAACATCGCCGAGGTACTGCAGATGACAGTAGACGAAGCCAGCGCATTCTTTGCGGGTGAGGACGTGGTGGCAAGGCCACTAAAACTGCTGCAGGAAATTGGTCTGGGTTACTTGCGTCTGGGGCAGCCCGCCACTGAACTATCGGGGGGAGAGGCGCAGCGCATCAAGCTGGCCACTGAGCTGCAACGTGCTCAACGCGGCCGAAGCCTGTACGTGCTCGACGAGCCGACCACCGGGCTGCATGCGTCGGATGCCGATCGGCTGCTGGTGCAGTTGCAGCGCCTGGTCGATGCCGGCAATACGGTCGTGATGATCGAGCACGACATGCGCGCGGTGGCCCAGGCCGACTGGATTATCGATGTGGGGCCGGGCGCGGGCGCCGCCGGCGGCAACATCGTGGTGGCGGGTTCTCCTCAGCAGGTGGCCCGAACCTCTGGCAGCCGAACCGCCCCCTTCCTTGAACAGGAGTTAGCGCGGACCGAATAGCTCAGTTCGCCACATGTTGCTGGCGTTCGCCGGCGTCGCCGTACCGGCGGCCCCGACTTCGTTGACTACCCATTGCCCAAAGGCGCCAAGCTTGTGCGTATCGACCTCACTACCAACAAGGTCGCTCAGGTCATTAATTAGGACGGTGCGCTCGCGCGTCCGGGGCGCTATGTCGACTATCTCCCGGGGAAGGGGCATTTGGCGTATCTCACGGACGCAGGCAAGCATGGCCTTATCGTGATGGACGTGACGTCAGGCAAAGGTTGTTGTGTCCTTGACGGCAAGCCATCGGTAACCGCTCCTGTCGCTCCCGACATCGTTCTTGTTGGCAAGGTCGTGAAGGCACCGAATGGAGCGCCGCTCCACGTGCACTCCGATCCACTGGAACTTAGCCCTGACGGTAAGTCACAGTGTTTCGGCCCGCTTGAGGGTCCGTGGTCTCGAATTTCCACCCGCGTCCTCGATGACATGACGCTCGGTGATGAAGCCATTAACAAGAGCGTCGAGCCTTTTGCGGATCTTCCGCCCGTAGGCTGTACCACGATGGATTCGGACGGAACATTGCACTTCTCTGACTTGGCCGAGGATGCCGCCAAACGTCGTGCACCCGATAGCCGTATCACAACGGCGATCAAGGTTCGGCGCCTGCATTGAGTGAACTCCCGTACGATCGATGCCCAGCACCGCCTCTGGCTACCGGTTCTTCCGATGGACCTTGCTGCGCTCTTCCGGGTCATCGACGACATCCTCGGCGTGAACGATGCGGCCTCGTCGGCCCTGTTCGTGGAGTGCATCAAGGCCCTAAAGGCTCAGAATGCAGACCTTTCCGACCGTGCTGCGGCGCTTGAACCGGGGGCCTAAGGCGTGGCCACCCGTCATGAGCTTGGCCAGCCGCCGCATGACGTTGACATACCTTTGGCCGGGCTCCGCGCGGCACGGACCGAGGAAGCGCTCGATATGCGAGGCGGTACCGGCGGCGGTGGCGCGGCCCATATCGAGGGCCCAGTCCGCGATCATGCGTGCCCTGAAGCGGGCCTCGTCGGAATCGCTGACCAGGGCAGCATCGTTCATTGCTATGGCATCAGCGCAGAGCTGGGCGAAGCGGAGGGCAGCATCTTCGTCGATAGGACCCATAGCGTGAGCACAGCGCCCAGCATGTCCCACCGCGTGAGACCGACCCGGCGTATGCTCGCCTGCCCACGCTTACCATATTGCCGTAGACCCACCTGCTCTTCTGGGCAGGGGATCTGTTTTCTCAACTACTTGAACCAGCTCAGAGGTATGGCGTTTGCAATGGCTTTCGCACCTTGCGCATTGGGATGGAGGTGATCTCCCGAATCGTTTGCCGGCAATAGTTGATTCGGTTGCGCAGGGTCTCGCAACGCCATATCGATGTCGGCCACCCCATCAAAAATGTTCTGGCGCCTAATCCACGCATTCACAGCTTGGCGTGTTGTTTCCTTGCTGTCCGAGTAATACCCCTCGATTGTCGTGAGCGCGAATGGGGTTAGGGTCGTGATGTAGGCCTTCAGGCAGTTGGCATGCGCGCGCTTGGCTAGTTGGGCAAGTCCATCTTCGATATCCTTTACTGAAACAACGTCGTCTTGCGGATCGACCATGCCACTGAATCCGATGTCGTTTATTCCAAGCTGGACTATGACGGCCGTCGCGCCTGGCTGAGCTAACACATCGCGTTCAAAACGCGTTAGGCCGGCGCTTCCAAAACGCGGTGCCACGCCTTGCCGGGCAAGGCGGTTTCCCGCGATGCCTGCATTTACGACGGCATGTCTCATGCCGGCGTTAGCAAGGCGGCCGTAGAGCACGTCGGGCCATGATGCATTCTCGTCGGCCGGAGTGCCTGTGCCGTCAGAGATGGAATCACCGAACGCGACGATAGTCGGCACCGTGCCCGTGGATGCCGCGTCCACGCCGGAGAGCCATAGAGTCTTATCCATCTTCTTGGGCAGGGGCAACTCGTTCAACGTATTCTTGTCAGCCACATCGCCTTCGGCAAGATAAATGGCATTGCGCTGCCGCGCGTGAACGGTTGTGACGGGTGTCGACTTCGCCACATAGATACTTATCGCCAGGTCCGTTTGCGAAGTCGCGGGAAGGGCCACCGTGTCGCTTACGACCTCTGTACCAGGTGCAATGGTCACATCCTGACGGCCTTCAAACGTCACAGGGCGCGTCGACCCCTCTACATTTGTACTCCCCTTTGCTCGTTTCGCAAGTGTCACCCGGTCGAAATACAGGGGCTTGTCGCCATACGCGTTCGAAAGGCGTATGCGCCACGCGTTGCCGCCTGGGCCGAGGTGGACAATTTGGCGAATCGTCCGGTTCTCGACCGTCACGCCCGTGTCATCCGGAGGCGTGAGGCTCTCGCGCCAAGACGGGACCGACGCAGTGTCGATGACGTTGGATGATGCCGGCTGCGCGAGGAGTGGTGGCGAAATAGCCAAGATGACGAAAGCTCGCCCTAGCCGGCTTAGCAAACTGGAAGGCAGGCTCCGTGGCGTGTGTAACGGCTGCAACGGCTGTCTCAAAATGTCTTATTCCTTGGCGATGCCCGACGCACTGTGCTTCGAGGCCACCACAACGAACGCAAACCCCATGCCAGCCAGATTTGAGCCGTTGCCGGGCGAGGCGATGCGAATAGACGTCCGCGGTGTGTCCGCGCAATGTACGCGGACACCAGGGGATGCTGAGCGCGTCTTCGCCGTGGCTCCCGAGGCAAAGCTTGACCACCCCGCATCCAAGGCTGGGGGGCGCTTAGGGAGCGAGGGGACCGCACTGGTCGAACCGATTATTCCGTGATGATCCCGACCTTGACATCGTGCTGGCTACTCACCGGCTTTCGCGCCGCATACGATGCCGACCAAGAGGTCCGCGAGATGCACCATCGCCTTCCCGAATCCAGGCGTAGGTGGCGTATCGATAGGCCCGAGATACAAGAGGACACGAAGTGCCGCCGTTTGTATCTCCGGGAGCCGAGCGTCCGCGGCCTTCGCTGCGATGCTTGAGGCCCAGAATCGCGCTCCGTCGAAATCACCAGCGGTCGCGGCGCGGTTCATCTCAATGGCCTCATGTTTTAGGTCTGTCGCCAGCATGACGAGTGACCGAGTTTCCACCCATCTCCCCTTCGAAGCGGTGATCGGAGACAGTAAATTACGTGTCTCCGGTGAATAGGCCGTAGAGAACCTTTCGCTCGGCGAATCACGCGGCCGCGCGGCTCTCGCTTTAGGCACCAGAGCCCGCTACGTGGAGGTATCGGCGAGGTCGAGCAACGCCATATCGTTGTGCCGCTCGACTAGCCGACCGGCGGCCGTGGGACGTTACCTGTCCGGCGGAGGGCGTCGGCAGGAGCGAGCAGTTGGGTGCCGTAGCCTGTACCAGGCGCAGTCCCGGTGGGACCCAGCGCGGCCAGCAGCTGTTCCGCGGCAATGGCAATATCCGGCAGCCTAGCTACCACGGCGTACACAGCAATCCGATGTGTCAAAAAGCGCGCTTCGTCGACATCGTACGCGAGCATCGCATCACCCAAAGCCGCGGCATCGGCCACGAGTTCCGCTGCCTCAGAGGCAGGGCCTTTGCGGTCGGTCATCCGTTTACCACACGCCCGCAAAGTGAACCGGGTGTGCTATTAACCTTTCGCTGACGCCCCACAGAACACCTCTAACTGGGTTAGCCGGGGCCGCCGGAGCTGGTGTTGCCAGCGGTGCCAATTCGCCACGCGCGCTTGGAGGATCGGAACGATTTCATGCAGCCAGTTTCTGGCCGAAGGCTCTCATGGCTCGCGACGCGTCACCGTCGTCACGTGCGTGATGACCTCACGTCGACTCAACGCTATCGGGTGCTCATCGTCACGGGAAGGGGTGGAGGGTGGTAGTCCCCGACCGGAGAACGAGCATGACAGACGATGCGCGCGAAAACCAAAAGCCGACTGGCGATCCGACCTCTCCAAGCAGGCAGCCGCCCTCGACAGACGCACCTCCTGGCAACAAGCCACGAGAGGAACCGGATAGGGGTGATCGGCCGATCGACGATCCCCCGCCGCCGAACTCGGATCCGGGTGACAGCGACCCTGATATTCACGGCTGATAGGAGCGGCGCATGGCAAACGAAAAGAACGCCCAAGAAAAGCATCCTGGACAAAAAGATGTCCCCGAGAACCCGCGTAATCCTACGAGGCCCAGGGATACCGATGCCTCAGGCGACCCGGTCGATGGCACCGGGGAGGACAACCATACGCAGAAGGGCGGATGACCCCTGGCTGCAACTTAATCCACCAGTGCCGCTCAACATCCCGAAGGGCGAGGGCTTTGCCCACTTCCTGATCGACTACGGTCCCGAGTCGGACCTGTAATGGACGGTCTTCATTACGGAAACCGGCGAGATTTGGACGTTCGCGGATCGGGAGGTTAGTGCGTCAAAGAACATTACCCTGGGTCGGACTTCACCTTCGCAACCACGCTCGGCGCCGGTCCGGCGAGTTGAACCGGGATTCAGACGAGAGCGCGCTGTGGTCCCGCTAAGTTCGAAGGATTACCGAGGCGTGATCACTACACATGCATCTTCCGAATAAAAGCTGAGATTCTCCATGCTTGAACACCCCATCCTTTTCAGTGCGCCGATGGTGCCCGCATCGATTTATCGCCGCAATCGGCGGTGGCCCTTACGCACGTCTGCCGCCCTTCGCCAGCGCTCCAGCCTGAAGGATCGCTGCTTGGACCGCGCTGGGAATGTTCGCCTCATCGGAAGCCGTGCCCGCAAGCTCGCCGGTGGAATGGGTTGTACCGGCGAATTGCGCCAGCCACTGAAGCCCATGGCCGGTCGGTTCGAAGCTGACGGTGACGAGGATTTGACGGCCTCGCTCATCAACCAAGGTCAGGTCGCTCCGCATTTACGCTATCCCCGTCTATTGCCAGAACTGGCGTTGGCCCAGAATCGCCGCCTCCAGGGCTTTCCGCACCTCAAGATCGGCCGAATCCTCATCACCAGCTGTCAGTTGTCCGCTGGGTCCACCTACGAGGCGATCTGCTCGATATACCGTCCCTTCCCAGATCACAATCCCAAGGGCTCCCCGCCCCCAGGTTGCACGGTAACTAAACTCTCCGAGTGTGCCTGTGATGAATTTGAGCACTACGACGACCTGACTTCGCGAATGACGCCCATAGTGACCGCACAAGCTTGGTCCATCAACTTGGCCTTATCCGACTCAGTCTCGGTAAGTCCCGCCAATCACCGCCTCGGTCCGCCCCGCGTCGTGCGTCGCCCGCGCCATCGCCTCGTCCTGGGTGTCGAACACTGCAGTCGAGCCGGACACCAGCGACCCCTGACTCTCAGGCATCTCTGTTTGGAGCGCCTTTTCACGTGTGGGGTAAACGGCCCACGAGGCCTTCCACCCAGCAGGGTCGTGCTTAATGGAGAAAACGGCCCAGTGCGAGCCAACAACCAAGGGTTCATTCATGCGTGAGCTTCCGGTTCTAATCTCAGCTAGGATGGTGCTCGATGGGTAAAGTAGAGGTAAATAGACGTTGCCAGGCGTAGCACCCTAGCAGCACCATGCAATCACCCGAAACCCAGGAATAACCCAGATGGTTTCGGTTGGGCTTGCAACCGCATCGATCACTAAAGTAGTGATGGCTGGATGGCCTACGGCCTACGGTCTGCGTTCGGTGCCGCTACCTTTGGCGAATGGCCCAAAATCGCACTGTAAGGGGTACACCACAAGGCAACTAGGGGTGACCCGGTAGGGTGGTAGTGGGTAAGGTAGTGGGTAAGGAGGTATTCCCCGTAGCAGGTAGTGCAAGGGAGGCTAAGGGCGCGAGATATCCTCTATTGCAAAGAACAGAGATTTACAGTCACGGCCCTAGCTACCCCATGCGGAAATCAGCCATCCCTTGTGATTAGTGGTCCATAGGCGGCCGTACGGGCATTCCGGCGGGTCAGTCACGTTGCTTGAATATCAAACCAATCAACTCGACTGAGAACAACGGGCATCAATAAACAACAGGGAAATATTCAGGCGTCCCGAGCCCCTGTCACATGGCTTTGGCGACCTTCTTAGCCATGGCTTCAAGGATGGCGTCTGGTGTGCTGAGGTTGTTCGCTATGTACCGGTCACTAAAGAACGAGACCACGGAGCCATCGGAAGCGCGGAGCACGCGAACCGAGACACCGGCCCGCTCGGTGCGCACTGGTGCGACAGCGCCCGATCGCGACGGGATCGGACGGGATGCGCGCATCATTAAGGTCTTCGCGGACAAACTCTCCGCGCTTCGCGCGACGGCACATGGACGTCAAAACAGTTGCTGAATCCAGCCCCTTGAACTCTGTCTTCGCATCCCTATCTGGAGATTCGCCGGGGCAACCCGGCCTAGCCTGGACGACAGGCGAGCACCATTCCATCTCCTTGCACGCTCGGAGGATTTGCCATGCGTACTCTCACTTTCAGCCCCATCTACCAGCCCACTAGCGGCCTTGACCGTGTCTTTGACCTCATTGAGGCAGCGGCGCAACGCCAAGGCGACGATTTCCCACCCTTCGATTCTCTCCGCCTGTCAGACAACCGCCTCCGTTTATCGGTCGCCGTCCCAGGATTCCGGGAGGACGAGGTGGCGGTCACCCAGCACAAGCGTGAGCTCATCGTCAGTGGTGAGCGCAAGGGGGAACCGGAGGGCGAATATCTCCACCAGGGTATCCCACGTCGCGTGTTCAGCCGCCGGTTCCAGCTTGCCGAGCACACCGAGGTCACCGGAGCGACCCTTGAGCACGGCCTGCTGTCGATTGACCTTGCACGGGAAATCCCGGAGGCCGAAAAGCCCCGCACGATTCCCGTGAGTGTCTCACCGGACCGGACTGAGCCGGTGCGCCAGATTGAGCGCAACGCCGCGTGATGGAGCTGCCCGCCCCGGCAAGGGGCGGGCATTACCCTGATGGCCAAATCTCAGGATTCGACGCAGCGGTGGTGCGTGACGGCGGCAGACCTTGCGTGGGCAGAGACCTGGCGTCCCCCGCCGGCGCTGTCCCGCCATGAGTGCATTGCCTGCCTTCACTTTGTTCCCGACACCATCAATCCTGCGGGTGGGCTTGGCCGTTGTCGCACACGCCCGGAAGTGAGCGTGTTCCCTGGCGTGGATATGCGGTGCAACCGGTGGACGCAAGCGCAGGCCTCGCCCGGATGAGCGCTGCGGGTTGAAATGGAGATCTGCTTTTGGCAGGATTTTTGGAAACCGATTGGCCATCCAAACCCATCCGTTTTCGATATGCCTCTTCGTCGCTTTCCACGCATTGTTGGATTCGAGGTTCCACCGCTGAAATCCACGGTCGACGTGGTGCGTGACCCTCCCATTGTCGGCCTGCTGAGCCTCCCGCCCACGCGCCCTTGGCTTGATGCCTTCATCATTGAAGCGGCGCTGAGTCGGAGCACGCTTGGCGATGCGCTGGTATCGGTCGATGGCAGCCGGGTCACGTTTTACGCCTCATCGGCCACTGCCCGCGCGCGGTGCAAGGCGGTGCGTGACATGGTCGAGAAGGTGAGCCGCCAGGTCTTCACAGGAAAGTCGCCACGTCATCCGGACGAGCCCAGTACGCCGTCCTTGAAGCCCGCATCCCGGCGCGCACTGCTCGTCGAGGATGACGAGGTCCTGCTGGACATCACGGCCGAGGTGCTGCGGGACGGAGGGTGGACGGTTACCGCAGTGACCAGTGCGGCCGGGGCGAGGGCCGCACTCGATGAGGGCTCGTTCCACGTCGTGATGACCGACATCGACCTTGAAACACCAGGGCAGGGCGTGGTGCTCGCCGAGGCCGTCCGCCAGCGCTGGCCCGATGCAGGGATTGTTGTGGCGACCGGCCTCCGGAGTGATGTCATTCCATCCCTGCCGGAAGGCGCTCTCCTCCTTGCAAAGCCCTACCAGCGCCGACAACTCCTGGCCGTGCTCAATCTCGTGGCGAGGTCGGGGACGGCATTGCGCTAAACCTCCGGCGCCTTCGGATTCCGGTCCAGCCAGCCTGGCGGACGGTTCATGGCCCACTCGATTTCGCGTGCCATGGCGTCGCTGACGTCGCCGCCCTTCCTCAGTTCGGCCAGCACCCCGGGACGAAGGCCGAGGACCTGGTCGATGAGCAGGTTCGACTCGATGCCATCGGATTCCAGTTCGACGAGCAGGCGGCGGAGATTGGCACGCCGCTTGGCCTGCACAGTCTCCGGCAACAGGCCCATCAAGGCTGGATTGTGGCCGACCATCAAGAAAGCTCCCCACGCGTGCGGGCGGCGTCAACGGGCCGCGAGGTGTGCTGCTTCATGTCTCGTTGATACGCCATTCCGCTCACGGCTGCCAGACCAGACCCACGCCGTCGACAGGCGTGCAGCTTTGGCGGGCGAAACCAAGGAATCACCTGCTTCCTTCCGAGGCTGACGTTCGTTGGTCAGGCGATTGGGTGGCTCGACTGCGGCAGGTCGACACCGGTTGCATGCTCAGGAACACCACCCCTGTCCTCACCGTCGAGCCAACCTGCGGGCAACTCCATCATCCACTCGATGTCCCGCGCCACGTCCTCGGGAATCGCCCCGCCGAGCGCATAGGTGCGCAAGGCCCCGCATGGCAGACCAAGGCGGATAGCCTGGGATCGCAGGGTGGAGTAGCCGCTTGCGTTCATCCGGACAAGCAGCTCCGCAAAGCGGGAGGCCGAGGGACAGGAGGGAATTGGCATGGATGTAGGGAGCGTGCAGGTGCTGACGGTGACCACGCATTGTTTGGTCAACCGCAGCAAGGCCTGGTGAAGGCGGAAGGGACGCAAGCCGGCAGCAGGCAAGGGTGTGGCAGCGTCGATGCCCTGCTCACGGGGAAAGCCATCGAACGCCGCCGGAGTGTCGCAAAAAGAAAGGAATTCTCATTCAGACATCCGTTGTCCGGGCGGCGCATGATGCGCCCATCAAAGCGGGGCGCCCCATGACCCAGACATCACCCGTAAGTGAGCCAGGCACAGGCCCGACGACCCGTTACGGACTCAATATTCCCGACGAAGGGCGGACGTATTGCCACGTCAATGTCGAGGATGTGGTCGCATGCCTGACCGTCCATGGCGTACACGTTGCCGACTTTGAGGGCCTGGTGTGGTCGGGGGGCAGGGTGCTGTTCGAATTTATAGGCACGGTCCACCTGCGTGGGCGTCCCCTCGAACTGGCGCTGGAAGAAGCGCTGCGCACACGTCTTCGCGAGGAATCCCGGCGCAAAGCGTCGGGATAGGCATCTGAGGCCCTGCGCTCTTGCGAGACCGCTCTCTCGCTGCATCGAGCCCGTTTGAGACCGTGCTGCGGCGGGTTGATGGCTTGGGACTGCCATGGGCCGACGACCCTGGCCGGGGAGAGGGCATGAGAGAGCGGGTTATTGAGGTCGTGGACAAACACGGGGCGCTGCTTCGTGCCCGAATGACCTTCGCGGTCCTTGGCCGTGAAGTGCTGTGGTCAGCCGAGATCCCCGGCGCAACGCTCTCGGTGCCCCTGACTGGCACGGCGGGCAATGAGGAGAGCATTGCCGCCTCTCTGCAAGCCGCCGTGCTCCGCTGGGGCATTACCGCCAGCTCGCCGGGCCGCTTTAGCTGACCGGTGCATGACGTCCTCAGCACCGTCCCGCAGAGTCGAACGTCGGCAGGGTCGCAGGTCATGGCGCCGACTCGGTTCAGGAAAGCGGGGAGTGTCGACGTGGCCCCCCGTTTCCGGCCTGGAGTGCTGGGCGCAGTGTCAGGCGTCGGCGGCCAGGGGAATCTCGGCAAACCACGCGGGCTGTATCGCCTCGGGCGATTCGGGCCTCAGGGCGTGTTCGACAAGGAGGTGCCCGGCCGGCTCGGTGACATCAGGGTGTGGCTCGTCGAGCCAGCACATTGGCACGCCCATGACGTGTTCAATCGAGCGGGCAAGGAAGTCTGGAAGAGGAGCGCCGGCGAGAACCGCGCTGAGCCGTCCCGGAGTCATGGACGGGCCAAAAGCGGCCGACAGCCGGTGCGAGCCTGCAAGGCCCCGGGCCGCAAGGGCCCGGCACAAGGCTCGCAGATTGTCCCCCCGCACGGGGGGACATAGGGACAGATTGAGGCATGGCTACGAATACGGAACACGGAAAACATCTCCGTATCGGCCACTGCGCCCCAGTCCTTAACCAAACACATCAACCGGCCTTTGCTTGCTGCTCACCATGGCTCGATGGCCCATGGCAAAATGCTCGAGAACGCTTCAGGCATGATGGTCGCCTGGCTCCTTCAGGCACGCCGCGTCGTGCCTGTTTTCTGACCCGGCGCACAATGTCACCGTGGACGTCGAGAGACTTGGCGCCGAGATCCGATCCGAACGCGCAAACTGGTTGGCCGGCGCTTCAGCAACCTTCTGCTCTGCTGAATCCGGCACCATCCCCGGCTCACTGGATCTGGCTCGGCGACCTAGCTGACGGAGGGGGTGTTATGAGCTTCGCCAGCCAGAGCATGGCGTCGCCGTAGCCTGGACCCGGCTCAGTGCCGGAAGGGCCGAGGATCCGCTCGATGCCCGCTGCGGTATCCGCGACCGTGGCGAGCCCTAGGTCGAGCGCCCAGTCCGCGATCATGCGCGCCCGGAAGCGGGCCTCGTCGACTTCGCTTGCCAGGGCGGCATCGTTCATCGCAATCGCGTCAGCGCATAGCTGGGCGAACCGGGGGACGGAATATTCATCGATCAGGGCCATGGGGCAAGGATACCGCCGGCCGTGTCCCATGGTCTGAGATCGGCCCGGCGCACCCTCGCCGGGCCCATGCCTACCGTCGATTGGAAACGCTAGGAACAGCGCTTCTCAAAGCGCTTACTGATAGGCTCGAATCTGAGCGCGGCTTGCGGGCCGCCTCGCCTGACGCAAACGGAGCTTGGCACGATGACAACACGGTGAAATGGTAGTGGAGATACAGCGAGTCTGGTTGCGGGACGGAGCACGTGCCGATAGATCAATCCCTCGTAGTCAGCTGGAGCCGTCGGTCCCAGGGCCGTCATCCAGGCCAATCAACAGGTCAGCGAGATTGAGCATTGCCTTGCCAAAGCCCGGTGTGGGACTGGTATCGGGCGGGCCGAGGTAGAGCAGGATGCGGCGTGCTGCCGTCTGGACTTCGGCCAAGCCCGCACGCGCAGCCTTTGTCTCGATGCTCGCTGCCCAGAATCGCGCAGCGTCGAAATCATCGACCGTAACTGCCCGGTTCATCGCCAAGGCATCATGTTTCAAGGCATCATGTTTTAGGTCTGTCGTCAGGATGCCGAGAGACCGCCCCTCGCCCCCCATTTCCCCTCCTGCGCGCTCGTACGCCGAACGGTACTTGCAGGCGATCAACTCATTGTTGAGAGGTGCTCAATCTCGTGTTCACGGGACAGAGCTTCCGTACTTTCACTCATCCAGCCGCGCGGCTTAAGCAAGACGTGCTCTACGTGCGCGGCGAACAGAGTGTCGATGCGGCCGCCTTCCAACATGGCCTGAAGTCGCCTCTGCGTCACCACGTCACCTAGGTAACGTGCCTGGGCTTTTGGCGAAGACAGACCTTCGCGCTCCAGTTTGGCGACGACGGCGCGCAGCTTGGCCAAACGGGCGACTTGCGTTGGCATGAAGGGGATACGTGCTCCGTAGGAAATCGGATGCATGGGCAGCAAGACCTCTCTTATTGAGAAGGTGGCGCTCCACGACGATAGCCGAAGGGGGGCACGTTCCGTTTCTTGGGCCCCGTTCATTACGCTCACGTCCCCCCCGGGCTCTACGGGTTCCTGCGCGGCGCCTCACGGGCCGGACCGGGCGGAAGGTGGGATCGCATACCAGGCAGCGGTGGTCGTTGCGGTAACGCTCGCGGTGCCGTTCGCAGAAGGGGTAGCCAAGGTCGCCAGAGCTGGTGTTGCCGGCGGTGCCATTGCGCCCGGCGCGCTAGGAGGATCGGAAGGAGTTCATGTGGTCATTTTCTGACCATTGATTCTCACGGGTCGCGATCATCCACTGCCTCAGGTCTGATGGATTCGGTCAGGGGCGTCGGCTGAGAGGCCGCAGGTGCTTAGCGAGCCCGAGGATGGCTGCCCCGTAGCCCGGAAGGGGGGGGCCGCAATCACCCAATGTCGCTTCGACGACCTTGGCCGCGTGAAAGAGAGCCATCATCCCAAGCTCTTTAGCCCCTGCGATCACCAGCCTGGTACGAAACCGAGCTTCGACAAAATCCTCAGCCAGGGCAGCGTCACCGATGGCAAAGGCATCGGCGTAGATAGCCTCAAAGCCCTGGAGCGAACTGAAGTCGATTATTTGCATGCGCGGAGAATACGCTGTTTTGACGGGGCGTAAGGAGACCTGTATCCCCAACTGCTGATGGGTTAGTCCAGCCAGTGAAGCTTGCAGCTTCTTCTGTTTACGTCGCCGCATGTAAGGCGTGTTTGATTTCGCGCATCTGGTCGTGGCCGCTCTGTACCGAGATAAAGGCCTCGTTGATCACTGCACGCGTCGCGACGCCGAGTTCAGTGTCTTTGATGGCGTCCTCGTATTTGGCCTTGATGTGATCTTCGCAGCGCTCGACCTCATCGACGATGGCAGCATCACCGCCAGAACCCACGGCAGCACGGAGGTTGATGCACACACGATGAGCTTTTGCCAGCACGGTGCCCTCGTCTTCGGGCTCGCCGCCAAGAATTCGGACCTGCTGCTGCAGATTACTGGCAACGAAGCGACGCTCCGAGGCGCGTTGTGAGAACACCGCACGGTAGCGAGTATTTTCCGAGTTCTTCGCCGCTTCGGCGTAGCCGTCGGCGCTGTCGATCGTAGTCTCGATCAGGCAATTGAGGATCTTGATGTCGTGGTCGTTCGAGGGGGCCATAGTTGCTCCTTCTCCGCGAGAGGATGGCCATATTGACGTCTGTGAAGACCAAGGATCCGTGAAATTGTACAGCCTAGAACGACCGCGGCCGTGAGGCGTTCAATACAGGTGTACGCCCCTTCACCGATGTCGAGCTTTCCCTAGAGCCGAAGCATACCTTTCGTCGACGGACTGGTTGTTCGAATCCGGCTAAGGCAGCGTTCGAAACCCTATGTCCAAAAAGAAATTTCTACCTTTAGATGCGTGGTTCGACCGCAAGATGCGCATCGACCCCTCCGATCCAACTGACTTGGCGCTCTGGGGCCTCGTGCTCGGGGTCCCGGGCAACGAAGTGCTGGAGGCGTCGCGAATAGTGGGTGTAGAGCCCGAAGCGGTCCAAGCCTATCTCGGTCGGCGCCAGGCAGGCGGTGAGGGCAGCGGTTGAAGCATCTACCCATCGCGTCATCGACCAGCGCGGCAGTATTGCATGCCGCCGTTCCATGTCCATCCCCGCCTGAAGTTCCCCCGACGTCGCGGTCGCGGGTTGCGCTCCCCCCTAAGCGTATTCCGCCACTTAGGCGCTTCTCGCGGTTTTTTCAGTGCCCCTCCGGATACTGGCGGTAGGCGCGACTGGGGCGGGCAGAATCCGGTCGCCGCTGTAATCCGGCGGCGAAGAGCGCTATGCGGCTGAATGGCGCCGGCGGCAGGCGCAGGCTCGTCCATCGGTTCATCTGGCCATTTCCTGGCAACAGGTTCTCGGCGGGCGTGACAGGATTACCTCTTCGTCTAAGCGGGTGACTCGGCGGGTCGCCAGTCAGGCGCGACGCCGCCGGGCCGTGGGCCCAGCGAGATCGTGGTTCCCCGCTGAACCGTCGATCTCAGACCGTAGAATCAAACGCCTGGGCGGATAACCCCAGGCGCGCGGCTCCATCGCCCACCCGCTGCGAACCGTCCGCCACAGTGCCGTCGGGCAAGGTGACCTGCATCTCGCTATAGCTCATCGGGCGTGCGACGCGCCGCGGGCGGTCAGCCTCAACGCTGGACAGGTTGCGATCGGCTTCAGCACGGTGGCAGGGCGGGGTGCAGCAGTTACCTGAAACCTGCTCGCAACAGCTGACCACGTTGCAGCACTGCACATTACCTGCGGTACAGCAGTTGCAGGAGAGCGGAGAGGCCGTCAAATCCAGTGCCGGCGATCCGGCCCATTCAGAACTGACAACGGCCACCGGTGGCGCGGCTGCCACCTTCACGGTCACATCAATAGGGGATGCAACGCGGGCCAGGTCTTTGGTGCCGACGTTCAACTGCACGTCGCTACCGAGCTTCGCCTTCATCGTGGGCTCGGCACGCAGCGTCCACTCGCCGTTGGCACGATCAAAGACCATCAGATGGACACCAACAGTGCCAGGGTCTGCTGCAGCCACCGAGACCACGACGCGAATGGCATTTTCTGCGGACGAGCCCGGCGGTGTCACTGTGAGATCGGCATTGCGATCAGCGGCAATCTGAATACTTGGCTTGCCCACCACGATACCATTGCGCGCCACAGAGAGATCGACCTGGAAAGTATCGTTGGCGTACGCACCCATCGACGTGCATCCCACCAAGAGCGCGACGCACGTAAGCAACTTCTTAAACATAGCTAGTTCCCTCAGGTGATCCCCTGATCCCAGGAAGCATCCGCAGGGTGCCCAATCAGGTGCCGGCCGGTCAACGATAAAAGTGTGACATCTGTAGCGGTGGCCTAAGCTTGCCGAAATTGGCTAGAGGTAGACGCGCCACTGCTCAGTTGCCGCCAGAAACCTGATTGCTACCACTACAAGGTGATGCGCACGGCGGCTAAGGAGAAGATCAACACCGACGCGCCGCTCCTGCTCGTCTACGAGGAAGCCCACAAGTACGTTCCCAATAGCGACCTAGCACGCTTTCGCGCATCTAGGTTCTCGATCAAGCGCATCGCCAAGGAGGGCCGCAAATATGGCGTTACGCTGCTCCTGTCGAGTCAGCGGCCATCGGAGATCTCCGAGACAATCATCTCCCAATGCAGTAATTTCCTGGCGATGCGGCTGACAAATCCAAGTGATCAGAGCTACGTCGCCCGCCTGCTGCCTGACACGCTCGGCAACCTCTGCGCCAAGCTACCGACTTTGGGCGCAGGAGAGGCGCTGCTGATCGGTGAGTCTGTGGTAATGCCGTCGTTGGTTAAAGTCCATCGCTGCGACCCGCAGCCTTCGTCGACCGACATTCCGTATTACCAGCTATGGAAGGAAGAGTGGAAGCAGCTGAACTTCGATGGAATCAAGAAGAGTTGGCTCAAAGAATGAAGGGCAATCGTTCCTCGTTCGTGCGTAGCAAATCTGAAACGCCAGCTCACCTTGATCCAAATTACCCGTAGTGCGAGCTGAATGACACCTTGAATCAATGGGCAATGGGCAATGGAGTAAACGCTCCAGCGACATCAGGAGATGCGTTTTCACTTGTGTCAATGATCATTTTAATAGGCGGGCGGCTGGATTGTCTTCCGCAGCCCCCGCCTGGAAATACCCAATGACACTGGCCACCGAGCGATGCTCGGTCATCGCCATGACCGCTGGCAATGGAACTCCCTGTTTGCCAGCTTCAGTGACAAAGCCCGAGCGCAGGCTGTGGGCGCCAAAGTTGCCCTCCAATCCTGCTAACTTGGCCCGCCGCTTGACGATTGTCGCCACGGAACCCGGCAACAGGGCAGGGCCGACGCGATCCCGCCAGAGCCGTCGAAAGATGGCCCCCTCCTGAATCTCCGCCACCTCGAGCCACGCCGAGAGGGCTTGAGCGCTTCGTCCGAGGATCGGCTTGTCAGGCGTCGAGTCCACTTTGACTCCGGCCTGCTGCGTCTTCGAAAACTCCAGCCGGTAGATGTAGGCATCCTCGCCGGTCTTGCGTAGGTCGCGCAGGTCGGCCGCCGCGATTTCGCTGCGCCGTCGACCGCCGCTGGCAAAGCCGAAGCAGAGCAGGGCGCGATCCCGTAAACCTTCTAGGGAGTCGTCGCAGGTGGCGAGCATGGCCTCGAGCTCTTGCCGCGTTATAGCAGTCTTCTTGGTGGGGCGTTCACCGCGTTTCACGGCCGAGCGCCGCGCCCGACTGAGCAAGGTGCGGATGCTGGCAATCTCGCAGGGATTGGGGAGCCGCTTCAGCTTGTGCGCCGTCGACAATACCGCGACGCGCTGAGTCACGGTCGAGAGTTTGAGCGGCCCGAGCTTGGCTTTCAGGCCCGCGGCCACTAGAGCCTGATCGGCCGCTGGCGGCAGCTCACTGACCAGGCCAGATTTGTTTTTGCGCTGGATGTGATCGACCAGGAACTGGATCACCACGGTCTCGGTCACCGGCAACGTCAGCTCGATACCAAACCGCGCCTGGTGCCAGCCGGCCCAGTAGCGCAGGGCGGCGGCATAGCTGCGGGTGGTATTGGCCGCGGCGGCTTCGGCCAACAGTTCACGCACGGCGTCCGCCGCTTGCTGGGCCAGTTGTTCCGGTAAGACCAGGCTGGAGGCAGGTGCGCAGAGGTCAGTTGAGGTGCGTTTATGCTTCATAATATGTAATGTATATTACGAGAGAGGGCACTTACTAGCGATAATCATCACTTATCGAAGGTACGAGACGCAAAGGGTAGGGCGGTGAATCATGGAGAGCAGCTGATGGCACGCGGGATCAACGAAAACGACGTCCATGGCGCCGCCGATGCGCTGGTGGGAGCGGGCGAACGACCGACGGTCGAACGCATACGTGCACACCTGGGCACCGGCTCGCCGAACACGGTCACTCGCTACCTAGAAAGCTGGTGGGGCGGGTTAGGGCGTCGCCTGGTCGCGCAGCGCCAGGCGGTCAGCGTGCCGGCCGCACCCTTCGCGATCGGCGACCTCGCCGCGCAGTTATGGGACGCCGCCCTGCGCAGCGCGCACGCCGAGGCCGCCGAGGCACTCGCCGCAGAACGCAGCGCCCTTGTCGCCGAACGTGAGGCTTTCCAAGACCAGGCACGCACGCTCGTCGCCCAGCGACAGGACGCGCGAGTATTGGCCGAGGACGCCCTTCAGGCACGCGAGCGCATCGAGCAGCGACTCACCGACCTGACGGCCCTTCTGGCCGAGCTGCAGGATCGCGCGGCGGACCTGGAGAACCAGCGCGATGCTGCCCAGGATCAGGTCCGGCAGTTGCAGGCTGAGATGGCCCAGTACCGCCGTCAGGCTGACGAGCGTGAGGCGAGCCTGGCGGTCGAGCGACAGCGCCACAGCGAGCACATACGTGCGACTGAGGACCGCGCCCACACTGAGGTCGACCGGATCCGTCAGGAAGCGCGCCTCCTTCAGAAGCGATTGGAAACTCTCATGCGTGAACGCGAGAGCGTCGCAGCGAAAGCCTCGCAACGGGAGGTGGCGTTGACCGAAGCACTGACCCAAGCGCAGCGCGAGGCCGCCGTTGCTAACGCGCGCCTGGAGACGCGGGTGGCCGCAACAACCAAGTCGACGAGCCGAAAGGTCGCGGCCACGCGTCGAGCGTCGCGCAAGAGTGGCGGCAAAAAAGGATCTAGCAGCGCCGGGTAGGCTGTTCCACGCATGTCCGACACCACGGATCTGGGCATCTCACCCCGTCAGTGTCCCTCAACCCCGACGGGTTTGACGAACATGAGCCGATCTGCAGAATAGGGGCCGTTGGATCATTAGCTTCTTGTAGCCTTGCCGGGTGCAGGGACGTGCCGGCGAGTCAAACGAACAGGGACATAGGCGGTGAAAAAGGAATTCCTGGAAGATCTCGTGGGCCAGCCGCCGATGTTCGTAGCCCAGCGCTGGGTCATCGACCGTACCCCTCATATATTCAACGGCGACCAAGTCGCCTATGTGCGCTGGAAAAGCGAACTCGCCACTCAGCTTGGTGTCGATGGCAGGGCAATCACACTCGTGGGTAGCGCAAGCGTCGGCATCAGCCTCAATCCTCATAAAGATTTCGGGGTTTTCCACGACGGATCGGATGTGGACGTGGCTGTGATATCCGAGCACCATTTCTCCATAGGCTGGCACATGCTTCGCTCGCTGGGTGCACGACGTCACGGCTTAACACAACGACAAAAGGCGTCCTTCTCGGAGCACGTCGCTAAGTACATCTATTACGGCACGTTCGACACACGGTCGCTTCTTCTCCAGCTTCCCTTCGGAGCCGCTTGGCGGACTGCGCTTGAGAAAATGCGCATGCACCATTCGACCCTCGGTAGAGAGATCAACATTCGCATCTACCGTGATTATGAAGCCCTCAGCTCATACCACGTGGCCAATTTAAAAAAGCTACGCGACATCGTGCTGTCTAAGGAATAATGATGACCTCCTTTCTCAATGCCACCACGCACAATGTCGTCTGGTTCAAAAATGCAAGCGCGTCAGGCGAACTCGATATGGCGCCACCGTACCAGAGGAACCCTGTGTGGCTTGAAAAACAAAAGAGCTACCTGATCGATACGATCTTGAATGGCTTGCCCATTCCGGAACTCTACATGCAGTCCGTCGTCACAGAAGAGGGCGCTGCGCGCTACATAGTGGTCGATGGCCAGCAGCGGATACGTGCGGTCCTCGAGTTTCTCGAAGGGCGCTTTGCAATCGATGCAAAGGACAGTCCACGCTGGGGAGACATGTACTTCGATGACCTTAGCGGTGACGATAAAAAAAGGATCTACCAATACAATTTCGTGGTGCGTCAGCTTCCCGAAATGGACGACCAGCAAATTCGCGGCATCTTCGGGAGACTGAATCGCAACACGGTCGCGCTAAACTCGCAAGAGCTACGAAAGGCCACTTACTGGGGGCCATTTATACATCTGATGGAAGAGCTGTCGGACGAAGATGCCTGGCGCGAAATAGGGGTCTTCTCCGCCAACGATGTCCGGCGAATGCTGGATGTCGAGTTCGTCAGCGAGATCGCCGTTGCATACCTCAATGGCCATCAGAACAAAAAGACGAAGCTCGATGCGTATTACGAACTCTACGAACAGGAGTTTGAGGACGAACTCAAGGTGAAGCGTACGTTTCGATCTGTTCTAGGCGAGTTGCGTTACCTTATTGTCTCCAGACCCACCAGCCGATGGTCCAAGAAGACGGACCTCTACACTTTGTTCTTGGTACTGGCGTCGAGGGCAGAATTTTTGCCGCTGTCAGAGGATAAGCGCAGCGAACTTCGCTCAAAACTTTTGACCTTCGGACTCGCGGTGGATGCGTACCTGTCGGCCGACGCGCCGAAAGCCGACGATTACGCGGCCCCAGTCGTAGAGTATGGGGCCGGTGTACGCGCCAGTTCAGACCTTGGCAGCCGCAAGCGTCGGTTTGATGCGTTGACACGCTATCTAGAAAATACGATTGCCTAATCGACGAAACTCTTGGATTTGTCCACTGCGCGCCAGTGAACCCGCGCGCGGTTACCGTTGCCGCCTAGCCGCTATTTGGTATCCCTATGGATGAACCAAATCCCGTTCGATGGGGCGGCAATGGGGTCCGGGAGGTCGGTAGATCAGCGGCGTTTTGCTTAGCGAAGCGATGCGAAGCACGCTCGAAGTGCCGATCGGCTCGCTTTACCTTCGACGTGGGTCACGCTTGCTGGGGTCCGGGCTGGCAGCTTCGAGGCCAGCGGATCGAGAAAACGCCGTGCCTCTTTAAGCACTTTAGACCTGAAGATTCCCCAGGAAGCTGGAACGTTTCCGACGGACGGTCGCAAAGGACCATCTCGTGCCACGATTTCCGGGTTCCATGTACGTAAAGAACGGGACACGATTAACGAATCTCGGCGCAATTAACGGGTCGTCCATTCGCCAGATCCATTAATCGTGTCACACGCCATCGGGTAACGCTGCGGAGCAGAACTAGGAATGACAAGAGGTTACGATCGTAGGCTGCAGGAACGTGCCGCGGTTATCGGAGGTGCCATCATTAATGGGTTGTGTGACACGTTTAGCGGGTCGCCGACAGCTCAAAACGTTGCGAAGGCTCGATTTTAGGCGACGCCTCGTATTTGACATAATATACATTATGCGCACTTCGCAGGTGGTTCACCCGGCGCCTGCGCAGAATCGTCGGCCCACCCCATGAGGCCGCGCGTGCGCCGCTCCTTCCAGCTTGAAAACGACCATCTGATCCTACCCAACGGCCGGCGCGTGCCGTTAAAGCACATCGAAGACTGGGCGCAATCGGCACATGACGGGCGCCAGTACATCACGCCCAAGCTCTGGCACGGGTGGCGGATCGTCCAGCAGTACCTTGTCCCGCCAGGTCGGAAAGTAAGCCATGGCATCCACGTGCGGCACATGCGATTCTTAGCCCTTCGCATCGACGCCTATCAGCGGCAAAAGCGGTCAGCGGGATTACGCGACGCGTAACGAAAAAAGGCCCGGGCAACGATGCTCGGGCCTTTCCACATCCAGGTTGAGAGCGTCTACGCGGGGCTACGCCCCACACCCCTAAGGCTGCGGCGTGGCCGTCACGTACGACCTGCCCCGTGCGTCAACAATGCACTTTATACGGCCGGGCAATGGCTCAATCACGTGATTCGCCGTGCTGTACACGATACCGGCCACGCATCGAGCGTCACCGCGAAGAATGGCGTCAACCGCAACAATCTGCTCTGGGCTAATCAGGCGGCGAGACTTAACCGGCAGCTCCCCGGAACCTGCCGAAGGATACGCGACAGCCCGAGGAGCGAGAGAAGCCGACCTATCAACGTCGGCGCGCGCAAGCCTCATATACAGCGGTATCGAAGCCGCTAACAGCAACAAAGCGAGAAGGTAATACGTCGAAGGCTTCATGCCGGACCCCTGTGGACGCGGCAAATGCTACATCAGCTCCGGCGTGACCGCACAAGCTCCCGCTGGAACTGCCGCTCGTGTCGCTCAGCGGCCCGCGTATCGCCACGCTGCCGAGCAGCCGCAGCGCGGTCAGCCGCCCGCCCAACACGCTCAGCCGACGAGCCGCCAAAGAACCCGGAAATCACCCGGGCCGCCCAGGTGGCGAAGCCGACGAGCGCCTTGTAAGCGCCGAAGATGAGCAACATCCCGATCAGCGGATTGATGTCAAGGCCCGACGAAAAATCATATGAATTGCCCATCCCCTTCCCTCCCGTAATTGCGGCGAACCGCGTCAAGAACCGATGCCGGAGACCGTCGTCTGCTCTGGCGGAACGTAATTGCCCGGCACCACGCGAGAAGGCCATTTGTCATGCACTTGCGCCTGCGGTCGATTCGGCAACGGCTCGCTAACGCTCGGCGTTGCCGAAACGACCGACTCACGACCATTGACCGCATCCCTAGGGACGGAGCCGGGCATATCGACCGGCCAAGACGTAACGACGATCACGTGCGTTTCATAGGAGACGCGAAGACCATACGGCTTCACTTCAACCTGGACACCGAGGCTACGAAGGGTATCCAGATCCATCCGCTCCAAGACATGACCTTGATCGGCACGCCACTCGATAACACCCGACGCATGACCCTCGCCAACAACCAAACCGGCCAGCCTAGGCCGTGCCTGTTGACTCATCTCGAAGACATAAGCGACCTCGGGCGGCATGCCCTTCGTGTCGAATGAGGTCTTCTGGCCGGTAGGTAGCTCCGCCGACTTCACAGGGGCGGCAACACCTGGCTGCGCCGCTGTCGCCGAGTGCGCGGGAACGGCGTTCGGCTTCGGCTGCTCGGAAATATGCGCGGGATGCTGGCCCTTCGTGATGGCCACATCACCGTGGAAAAACCGGATGCAATACGGGACCGCAACGACCAGCGCAACAATGAAAAGAACGACGGGCCAGCCGAGCTTTTTCAAAGCATTCCTACCACCGCCGTCGTAGACCTCGGTATTAGTGACGCCATCGGCATATCCCGCGTAGAGCGGAAAAATCGCCTTGTCGTACTTCAAAGTCTGGCCGTCCACAAACTCGTAGCGATCGGGGGCAACAGTGACGTAATGACGGACGCGATAACGCCCCTTCATACCCAGCGCGGTGAGCTTTTGGAACTGGTTTTTCCGCTCGATGCGAGCACGGATGACGGCATGAAGGCGCTTGATGTGCTGCGTCATGATGACGCCATCCATGCCGAACTGGCCATGTAGAGCGAAGAACTGCTCAACCGCCTCAGGAAGCGGTTGACGGCCAGCCACAAAGAACTCGTGAACCTCATCGATAACGAAAAGAGCGTTCTTAAGGTGATCAGGAATGGCCCAGCCGCCAAGCTCGCCATCCTCGCCTTTAGAGATCACACGAATCGCCTGGAAGGTCTCAACAACCTTCCCCGTGGTGACGAGCACGAGAAGCTCAACAACCCGGTCCACCGGCAGCTTCAAATACTCCGCGATCTTCGCATGATCCAAGCCGTTGAGCCTCGCAACAACCTTTCGGCCAGACGCAAGGGCGACGAGGATATGGCTTTTCACCGCGTCGTACGACTTGCCTGAACGCGGAACACCCTCATTAAAAACGAGCATACGTCACCATTGGAATAGGGTTATGAGCTTGCGAAGCATGCGAAATGCGTAGCCAGACCCGAGCACGGTCAGGCCCTCAGAAATCTTGAACGTTTGAAGGAACCAGCCCACGTCGGGACCGGCAAAACTAAGCAGGTTGCTCAGGCTGTATTGGCTAATGAAATCCGGGATCGGGATCGCCGCGACGATAGCAGCGAACAAACCGAGGATCGCCTTCACGATCCACACCACCGCATCCTTGACAAGCGCGACGATCGAGTTGCCGGCCGACGACATGGCGCCGCTCGCCCACCCCGTGAGCTTGCTCACGAAGCCACCGCCAGTCGCTGTACTTCCACCACCGGTACCGCCCGAGACCGACGATCCCGTGCACGAAAGCTCACCGGTGCTCAACGTCGTACAGGAGTAGCCCGAGCCATTATTCGACCCGGTGCACTCGCGATCGCCATTCGCAGCCGTGGTGCACGTGTAAAGCGTGTTTCCGTTCGTGTCCTTGCAGGATGTCTCGCCGTGCTCGCCGATACCGCACGTTACACCAGGTGGCGTGCCAGTCGAATTCGACTGCGCATGCGCGACTGACCCGCAAAGCAGGCCGACGAAAAGCACGACGAGAGCACTAGTAAATCGCAACACGGAAAGCACAGAACACCGCCACGGCCAGCATGATCCAACCCGCGCGCTCTAACCACACGAGCACGGACCCGTTACACAAATAGTCGAAAACAAGCGCCTTGCTATACGCGGTCGCCGGTACCGTCCAAATCGGGCAACTGCCGGAAACCTGCACGGTGAAAAAGCCCTTGGACGCATTGATCAGCGGCGACGCTGAAACCGTGTTCTTGAAATCGCCGAAGGCGCCGGCAACGGTCTCGCCGCTCCCGGTGTAGAACTGCCCAGGTACAGCCACCGCATCGCCAGAGGTGCACGCGTCACCCGCCGTGCAGTCGCCCTTGCCGTTGCCGGACCCGCTGCCGGAGCCACTACCCGAACCACTACCGCTACCCGATCCGGAGCCGCTGCCGGAGCCACTGCCAGTTCCCGTGCCAGAGCCGTCACCCGTGCCCGTTCCGTTGCCGCTACCAGTGCCGGTACCGCCCGACGAGCTAGAGCCCGCTGGATCGCCGCCAGATCCCGACCCGGACCCGTTGCCGCCCGTGTTGCCACCCGAGCCCCCGGTGTTCGGCGCAGCGCCGTGCACGCAGTTTTTGCCCGTGTCGTCGCAGTACGTGCCGCCCTTGCTCGGGTCATTCGGATCATCCGGGATGTAACCGATACCAGGTGGAGGACCAGTAGTCCCGGCAGGCGTACTTGCGGAACACGCATTACCCGTTTGCACATGACCAGAGCTAGGGCTCGACCCACCGACATCAATGTTGTTAGAGACCTCGCAACCGTTCTCACAATAGAGACCGGAATCGTTGCCAGGTGTAGGCGACAACCAGCCCGGAAACCTCGTGCCCGCCTTGCAGGTGTTGGGCGGCGGTGTATCCGGCGGCGTGTCGTCCTTCACGTCATACGGATACCGAGATCCCTCCCAGTTGCCCGAGTCGTAAGCAGTTCCTTGCCACGAAACAACCCAAACCCACACAGCCGAAGACGCGGAATCGTCCTTGCAACTGTACTGTGGCGGATGCGCATCGCCTGACGACGCGGCCTGCAACTGAGCCACGCGCGCCTGACACAACTGCATTGCCTGATACGAGGTCACAGTGCCAGCAAACGCCGGGCTGACAAAGAGCAGGCCGACGTAAGCCAACATGATGGCGACAACTACCCTCATTGTTCGTTGAGCCCAATCGAAACGACGTGGCCGCACGACATACCAAGCAACATAAAACCGAAGCAGATAAGCACGTCATTCCCCTGGCACTGCGCTAAGAAACGAGGGGGCCGAAGCCCCCTCCCCTGCCTCGCAAGAGCGACTTAGAAGAAAGTCGCAATCTTGTTGGTGGCCCAGCGTGCGAAGTTGGGGCCAATCTTGATGGCGCCAAACGACACCACAGCAGCCACCACGGCATCCACCGCGATACCTGCGCCGATCGACGTGTAGTCCGGCGCAGCAGCCATGGCCGAACCCGCCATCACGGAGCCACCGATGGTGACGGCGGTAACCAGCTTCTTTGCATTGCGCGCGACGAGCTCACGAAGGTTCTTACTCATTGGTTTCTTCCTCTGTTGGTTTCGATTAGTGGAACAACGTTTCTCGATCAATGACGGCCGAAAAAGTTAGCGAGCTTGCCCACGTTGGCCGCCACCAAATACAGCAGGACGATCAACGAGAACGGGCCGAAGAACCAGCCAGCCGCAACCTCCGGGGTAGGCATGGACAAAGCGTCCTGCACGACCTGATAGACCCCGTATTCACTCCCGCTGACGAGCACGTAGCCGGTGCACTCGGAGACCGCCTGACCAGTCTGTGTGAGCGTGCCGTCGTCATTCACCGCTACGCACGTCGCCATCGGTAGAACTCCTTACGCTGCCGTGCGAGCGGCCGGGCGCGATGCCACCACCAGCTTGAAATAACGACTCAGCACCGGATCACCAAACTCGTTCGTGGTGTACGAGTCATCGGTGAACACGTACTCACCCGGCGGATACGGCGGCTGATGCTCGTCCAGGTTGATCCGGATCGGCGAAGGAAAATCGCTACCGTTGTCCAGCCCACCGGCCTGCGTGCGCGCGGTGTAAGCCTTACCGGCCTTGCTCGTGCCAGAACGAACCTGCACGTTGTCCGACTTGATGATCACTTTCATGCTGCTAACTCCAGGTGGCCCTGTATGGCCTCGATGATGGTGTGCGCCCCGAACGGATTGGATGCGAGCCACGGCGGGGGCGCTTTACGTGCGACGTGGCGGGTGATGAACCGAGCAAACAGCTCTGGTTCCGGAAGATGCTCAGCAAGAAGATTGATCAGCGACCCGTACTGACGGCGGGCCCAACGAACGCTATGAGCCAGGTTCGACTTCGCGCGCTCGCGAGACGTGCGCATACGCGTGCAAACGGCTTCAATCCAGTAACGCAACGGCGGGTAATGACCAACCAGGTACGCGACAGGATCCGTCAACACATCAAGCGGAACGACGCGATATTGCGCGCCAAAACGCGCTTCCCACCGGACCCAATTGACCGACTCATCACCGTCACGGGCGCCCTGCTCCCTGCCCTTCTCGTAGACGACAAGCTGCTGATTGCCCGTGTTCTTGCCGATGTAGACAGACCGACCACTACCGTCATTCCAGCCGACCCGCTGCAATGCAGGAGGACGCCCACTGGTCGTAAAAAGACCAGCCGAGTGCCAGGTCACGGCATCATCAACAGTGTGCTTACCTTCGTAATCATCATGAGCCACATCAACGCGCGTGATCTTCGCGCGGAGGCCCTCAAGCTGCGCGCGAGCATGAGCCCACGCCTTGACGTGGGCACAGCCCGCGCCGGTCAACTGGATCATGATGGTGCGCTTCTGACGCTCACCACCGAAGGCCACCATCCCGCACACATCGCCCTCGGGTGTGTGCAGCTTGAAATGGTGGTCGTAGAACTGCCGGAAACCGCCGCGGTTTCCGTTGAGCATCAGCGACGTGATACCCAGGTGCTCAAGCAACGCTGACGCCGCGACCCGTTGCGCATCCTCGGTCTGCGACAACAGGCCCGACGCAACCCGGTTGTACTTCACCGTAACCAGGTTGCCCTCACGCACCCGCTCGCTACCCACGAGCACGGCCACCTCATCCAGCCCCATGGTGACCGTCAGGAAGTCGATAAAAGCCGCTTCCGCACGCTCGACAGGTAGAGGGGACTTTAGTCCCTTGTTAACTGTAGGGACTTGACGCAGCGCCAAGCTCATGCGGCGGCCCTCACAGCAAACGAGCACATGCGCGCCAGGTCGCAAAGCCACACGCCGAGCGCTACAGGCGTGTGCTCCCGATCGGCCTTACCCAACACCGGGCGCCAGTCCAGGTCGCCCTTCTTCGCCCGCGTGCCATCAGGCCGGGCCGAGCGGTCGACCACGTGAGACGGAATGCCAAACACCATCGGGAACGACGGCACATCGCGGGGCGATACCCCGCACACGTAGAGCCAGGTTTTCTTCGCCGCCTTGTGGCCGAACCAGAACTGATCGATCGGCAGCGTGAAGCCGCCGAAAGCGTCCCTACCCTGCCCAGGTCTCGGCAACCCCGCCGCGTCCCACAGCGTCGAACCCGCAGGGTGTTCGAGCACGCCGCCATTGACACGCACCTGTTCGACCGCGAACAGGGCCAGGTCCTTCTCATCGGCGCGGGGGTTGGCGAACTGGCGAAGACGTCCCCACGCGCGACACGGCGGGTGGGCAACAACCGGCAGGCCGCCGACGAACGTACGTGCGTCGCGCGACATGTCATAAACGTCGGCTCCGTCGATAAGCTTGTAGATAGAATCCGCCCGGGCAAAAAGGACAGCGACGTTCAGGGCACTCATGCGAGCGTGGCCCACTCGAACGCGGACTTGGACCAGTGGGCGGCGCTATCGCGCATCTCGCCGGCAAAGGTCGGGTCGTAGAGCTTGTTGGCCGTGTTCTCGGCCCAGGTTGCACTGCGGAGGGATGCCTCACACGCAATGGCGCAGTTAACGATCGCTTGCTGCCGGATATCGTCGTTCATCGAATTGTCCCCTGTAGCGCCCAGGTCCTCCGGGCGAAGCGTCAGTAGATGACTGACGGATGGGGATGTAAGCTTGAAACTGACGCCGTGTCAACAGGAGACTGACGTGAACGCCGTAAATAGATTGCTTGACAAATATCGTGAAACGTGCTCGCTACCGTCAGATATGGCGCTCGCAACGTCCCTCGGCATCAAGCGCCAGAGCGTCCACGCATGGCGGCACGGCACCGCATGGCCGAGCGACGAACACATTCACGCCATGGCATCAGCAATCGGCGAAGAATCTATGAGCTGGCTAATCCCGATACACGCAGAGCGCGCTTCGGGCCCTGTAAAAAAGGACTGGCTTCAACTTGCGAAAAGCCTTGGGTACGCTGCGGCGTCGATCACAGCAGTGATCGGTTTGGCCGTCTATACGCCTGAATCGAAGGCCTCTGGCGTAGTTAACAATAACGGCACTGGCTATACATTATGCGCATCCTTGGTACTTTTCCAAGTGTTGCGCACGACCCCGACCTGTTTGGCAAATGACCAATCACTAAGCTAGCGTTTGGCCGTCCTCACCGTTGCGGGCTGACAGCGGATGTACAAGCGGCTCCGGGCCAATGCCTTACCAGCGACGCTCCGCCAGGGCGTCCTCGTCGACCACGCAGGCGTGCCTCGATTCTGGGCTACCGTATGGGTCACGTTGAGCCTTAGCGATGCCGCCAGCTCTAGCGCAGAACGAAAGCTTCGCTTCCTCGACAGCCTCTACTGCCACGCCGACAGCATGATGGGCTGCGGGGCCTTGGACGCAGCCATCCATCGGATCGACGTCGCAAGCCTCGCATCGATCCTTGAATCGTGGTTCGTCTCCATCGTCAACAGGGGTGCCTCAACACCGAACGACGAAGCAAGGTGGCGGGTCGCCATCGCATAAGCGATTCGGATGGAACGACATCAGTACACATATCGTTCCCCATGATAAAGCAGCGACGCGGTGCGCGTAGCCCACGCTTGATCCGACGAGTAAAGCCCGAGTGGACCTCTGTTTTTTGCGAGATCATACGGCGATCCGCACAGAACACTGCACATCCTAGGTTCTTTAACGTTTTATCTGGCCGGGAAGCTGGATTCCGCATTACCTCGTTCGCTCGCAGGCACCTGGATAACACGATGCTATCGGCAAAAACGTTCCGTCACTCAGCTGCCCAACGAATGGTCGACGCTGGTGCTAGCCATGAAGAGTTGGCGGCGTTTCTGGGCCACGCAGACTTGACGAGCGGACTGTTCTATTTTCAAGCCGCAATTGCGCATGGTGAACTCATAAATCGCGCTCTTGGGCTATCCCCAATCTACTCGGAACTAGCGAGGGTTGCGCACGACCGTTTCATTAGCGAGGAAGAGCTGGCACGACTAAAGGAAGATGACCAGGTAGCCGGCGTTCCCCATGGCCTGCCCATTTCAGGGATCGGCGGATGCTCCTCCGGGCAACCCGCCTGCCCCTATAACCCAGTCATGTCCTGTTACGGATGTCGCCGCTTTATGCCTCTGTCAGATCCTGGCCTCCATAGAGCCGTACTAGCGGACCTTCGATCTGTTGTTTCGTTGTTCAACGATTCAAGCCGTAGCGAACAGGAATCACCGGCGTATCTTCAATTGCAGCGAACGATCTCAAATGTACAGTCGATAATTGGTGAGCTCGAAGGGAGCTGGAATGAATAGCCATTTCGCAGCATTTGTTCAAACAAACAAGAGCGTGCTCATCGCGAAGGGGCATGGATGGGACATCTCGACCGATAGCATCGGAAAGGCTACCAATGGGTCGGCATGGAATCTGACGAAGATGGTGGGAGGGGTGGCCTCCCCGATGCACTACCTGGGACACTTGGGAACCGAGGCTACCGCCCTGTCGTACATGGTCGCGAACTCCATGACCTCACGATGTGGCCCCGAGTCGCCTCTATCCACACACTGGCAGGACCTGATAAAAGCTGCCGTGGTCGATCAGTTATTCGTCCGACACAATTCCACCGGTCATGTCGTACTCAGCATCGTGAGGCCGCTCCGAGTACTGGCAACGTGCTGCTCAGCCAAGGAGCCTTGGCAGATCAACGCTGACGACGTAATGGTCGCGTTTCGTGCAGCCAAAAGCATTCAGGAGTCCGGGAAACTTGGAGACTTAGTTGCCGCCCTCGTAAAAGGGCTATTTGACCAAAACCACCTTGCGGACGCTGGCCCGCTATATCCGGCGGTCGCCACCCTCCGAGCGACGCCAGGGACTCACAGGAAGGCAAGATTCGTCCAGTCTGCCGATCGAATTAGGGAGGCTCTTGAGGAGAGGAAGCGATCTGACCGCCTGCCTTCCCGTCGTGCACTCTGGGAACTCGTACGCATCGTGATGACGGAACAGCCACGCACGTTCATGGACGAACTCAGATTCGCTGCATTGAGGATCATGATCGTGACGGGATTTCGCATCGGTGAAGTCGTGACGCTTCCGCTCGATTGGCGACGGTATCGAAGCCACACGATGTCATCCGGTCGTCTACCCAGCTCGCTAGGTGGCATCGATCGGTCATTGTTGATTCGTCACTTCGCAGAAAAGCAGAACACGGAAGGAGGATCTTCGCTTAACTTGCGTGAAGCCACACATCATGTACCACGCATGTTCGAAAGTATCGTAGGGGAAACCCTTGAGAGGGTCGCGTCCCTTACAGACCCACTACGCATGACGCTTCGTAAACAAGAATCTTCGGGTCAGTTGTTCACCGCGCTCCATGAGAAGCAACTGGTCCCCCTACTTCATTTATTACCGTACATATCTGGAAATCCATTCTGGCTGGAGTTTGATGATGTAGAAAAAGAACAGTGGATAGTGCGTTGCAGGATGGATGATTCGCGAGAAACGTTTGACAATCTCTTCGACCTTCAAGTCAAAGCTTTGATTTCGGGCTCCCGAAATCCCAGTGGAACAGCGTACGTCTATTTAAATCGGATGAGGCGTGCCGGGCTTCAATCTGGCCGATTAAGCATCAGAGACTCTAGCGGCGTACCTTGGGGAAGCCACGAACGACTGCGCTGGCGAGAATGCTATGTCCGAATGGACGAGGTGGAGAACTTTCTCAGGCATGAGAAGAAGACGAAATACTCAGACACCGAACCACTAAAGGTCGATGGAACGCCGCTTCAGACAGCCGATCTACTGTTCATCCACCCAAAAAGATCTCTGATTGAGGAGCGTAGTGACGGGGTCTGTGATGTTACAAGGTACGTGAGCATCAGTAGACCATCAACGGACATGCTCTCGCTGGCTCTAGGTGAGTATGGAAAGAACGAGACGATATTCGATCGATATGGTCGCACCGACGACGACCGCCGACTAACGCTGAAGTCGCATTCCCTCCGCCACCTTCAGAACACTGAGCTGTTTCGTTTGGGGATTGCCGACTCGATTATCACCAAGAGATGGAATCGAACGAGCATCGCCCAGAGTTACGAGTATGACCACCGCACGCTCGCCGAGGACCTCGATGCTATCGATCTTCCGGAGGAGGTTGAATTCTCTGCGGGAGAGAAGACGGCGACTGTGTATAAGATGATCAAGGCCGGCAAGGCGTCGGGTCCTATCGTTGACGACTTTCGCCGGATTCAGAATGATGACGGTGAAGACGCCGCACTCGAGTTTCTGCGAGCGGAGGCTGACGGGTTTCACGCGACACCATACGGAACCTGCGTTTCTAGCTTCACTGTGAGTCCCTGCCCGAAGCACCTTCAGTGCTTTGACGGCTGCAGACACCTGACCACTAGTGATAGGCCTGAGGTCAGAAGGAATCTCGAGAAGCTGGAAATTAAGCTTTCCTTTGCGGTCGAAGACATTTCGAAGCGGAAGGCAATGACAATCGGGGCCGCGAATCAAATCAAGCACGCAGAGGCAATGCTTGGCGGCGTTCGCAAGCTTCTTGCAGCAGCTCCTGGTGAATCGGTATTTCCCGACGGGCGCGACTATTCCAAGCCCAACTCTGGAGGTAAAGTATGAAGGATGCGCCTATAACGCAAGACGATACCGAGCTTCGCGAGATTCTGGAGCACCTACTGGATCATGACCAGGACATCACGGCGCGTGAAGTGGCGCGAAGGCACCCTGCCCTTCGCGCGGCTTCATCAATCACCAGGTCGGAATGCCGGCGAACGATGCTTATTCATTATCAGCAAGAGCAAAGAAAGCTTCGCCAGTGGTCTGCGCGAAACAGAAAATCTGGTGGCGATTCGATTGAGCGCGCACTTGCCGATCGAGACATACGCATCGCTGAACTCGAAGCTCAGGTCGAAGTCTTGGTCGGCTCCCACGTAGCAATGCTCAGAGCCGTCGGTGAATTGGGTGGATTCAATACGTGGGCTCGATTCTTCGAAAGCTGTGCATCGGCTCGAGCTGTCCTAACTGGCCTTGACGCGATGCCAAACGGCGAAGTAATCCAGATCAGGGACCGTCCCTGACCCCAAACTGATCCGGGTTCTGGTTGCATCGTTATTGCTCGCGAGAGTCGATCATGCGTTGAAGGCGGCGCTCGCGGAGCTTGTTGAATGCCCCTACATGGCGCTCGATGAACTCCGCCATAGGACCCCTGAACCGCAATGCCTCAGCATGAAGAGGTATACCGAGATCTCGCGCGATACTCGTTGCATAGCGGACCTGTGCTGGCGTGGGCGGCCGCAAGTCGACGTCCAGGCAGTCCTGAATACCCGCTTCGACGCACGCTGATAGTCGCGCTCGCAGCCCCGGCAGCGATCCCGCGTACGCTGCGCGCTCATATTGGAGCACCCATGCCTCCCGCGTGGCTTCTGAGAGGGCGATGGGTATCCCCTCCCCGTCCTCGAGAATGAGCTGCACGAACATGCCGCCCTGCCCCGCTCTTTACCTAGTTGCCCCGATACTACGAAACTCGTAGTATCGGGCACAAGGCAAAGTTACGAGTCTCGTAGTTCCGACTACGCCGACCCAAACTATGCCTGCCAAAGTCGACATAAGGGCTGTTTTTCGCGATCGGCTGAAAACCGCACGCGAAGCTGCACAGCTATCGCAGAAACAACTTGGCATTAAGGCCGGGCTGGATGCTTTCGTGGCTAGCACTCGCATCAACCGCTATGAGACTGGTGTGCACGAACCCGATCTCGCGACGATCGAGCGAATGGCTTCGGCCCTAGACCTTCCGGCAGCGTATTTTCTCGCTTCCGACGAACGACTGGCCCGGCTCATAAGCGCGTTTCATCACCTCGGTGCAGCTGAGAAGGAGAAGTTGCTCAAGGTGGCCGAGAAGGCCATTGGCATTTTCCCCTAGTTGTTCAACGAGTGCTGATGTGTCCGATACAGCCTACCGAACCATGAGCGAAGTTCTTGGAGAACCTATTGCATCGGAAGCTGACGTTTATAAACTCATCCGTGCCGGCGTTCCCTTTGCCAGCTATCAGGCTGCATCCGTCTTGTTGGGAACCCCGTCTGGACTCATAGCACGGAGACGCCACGGGTCTCCAGGGGGACACCGTCTCGACGAAGTGGAATCCGAAGGCTTATTGCGCGTTGTCCGAGTCTATGCTGAGGCGAGAGACTTGTTTGGTACGCATGAAGGTGCGTTGAGGTGGCTTTCCACCCCGCGAACGTATATCCCTGACGTGCCGGCGATCCGCCCGATGGAGCTTGCTATGAGTGACCCAGGAGCGCGGCTGTTGATCTCAGAAATCAACAGAACAGCCCACGGAATATTCTAGGAAGGCTAGCCTGGTCGATTGTCCTGCCGCCCGTAGATGCGAACAACTTCACCAGCGACGTCGAGGTCGCCATTCAGTATGGCCGTCCTTTGCGCACGCAAGACACCGAGCTGGGCTCGAAGCTTGGCAGCTAGCTCGAAATTTGCCGGAGAGGCATCTTCAGCAGCGATCAGCGCGTTTGCAATCGCGCCACGACACCCCGCAATAAGGCTCCGTGCGATTTCAAGGGCTAGAACGTTGATCTCGGGAGTATTCAATGGCCTGCTCAAAGTCAGATGTTGCACGCTATCCACGAAGCTGGACCGTCATGACTGGACAGGACGCGAACGACACGTGGTGGTGGCTTTTGCTTGAGGGGCACACCCTCATTGATGGCGGATCGAGGCTTCACGATCTCGCGTCTGCCGAGCTCGCGGCGAATGCTGCCCTCCGAGTATGGGAAAGTGCCGCACCAACGTCCATCCCCTGACTAGCCGTCGAACCCAGTTGCCGCGGAGGAGTTCCGTTGCCTCCCCGTGCCTGCACGGGTTCCCAGCAAAGCCATATTCATGCCCTACTATTTCGACATCGGCTGGGGCAGTTCCGACCGGACCCAGCAATACGAGGGGGGGTATTGGCTACGCGTTCCATTGGGGCGACGTCGCCCTGATTTACCGTGACACCGAATACCATCAACATGGCGATGACGCATACATCCGCGATCTGAGGTTGAGTGGACCAATCCTGAATGTCTCGTGGGTGTTCTAGCGCCATCTTCAGGCAAACTGGTCGACGCACCGCGCATGCTGCCTGTCGCGCCGCCAGACCTTAGTGCGGGCGCCTCCCTAACGTTCGCCACCGGCGGCTTGCCGTCGCAACGAGCGTCCCTTGGGCACCGAGTGCTCTATGTGGCCGGACGTTTTTGCCTCATAGCAGCCCTCGCTCACCTGCCAAATGCGTCCGTGGTCACGGACGCATGAGCTGTTACGTCCTGCCGAGATCCAGCCTCGCAGATACGAACGCCACCCTCGTCGGTACCACGTGTGCGGTACATTCCCGATCACCTCGCCCGGGCGCAGCGTGGGTCCAACTCCCCGCTCCGGCTCGTCCATCAGGCGATGAACGACCTGCAGCTGGCTGAGCTCCACAACCGTGGTATTCGGAGCGTGTTCCTCACCAGAAAGCAGACGCCAGCGAGGAGGCCGGGGCGTTGATCGACCGCACCAGCGCCAAGGTAGATTTCGGCTGTTTGCCCCCGATCCGGTGCTTGCGATGGTTCGGCACAGCATCTCCCGAAGGATGACTGGATCATTCGCCGAGTATCGCCCGCCGCTCCGGATGACGGGCCTTTGACGGGTCGCCCGAGGCCCGTCACTCGCGTCAGTCGGCCGCAAAGGCCGCGGCAGCGTGCTCTTTGAGGTCGATGTACTGAACCTTGCCAACGTTGATGCCGACGCCAAAGATCGTACCACCCGGGAACGTGCCAGGTGACACGTATTCCCGCATCGGGAGCTGGGATCACGGCACCATTTTCAATCAGCGCGTGAGCCTACAGATCGCGCCTCATCCGCTACGCGTACGAAATATGCCGGTTATTAACGCGGATACGCCGAGCACGAGGACAGTCAGGCCGATGAAAAGGGCCGGGGATGTTCGTCTGCTCCCGGCAATCGCGTGAAGTCGTCCTAGCGATCGCCAATGCTCGATGTTCCCAACGGTCATCGAAGCGATACCTGCGAGAATCATAGCCAGCCCGAGATAGTGAACGCCGGCGTCGACGCCCTCGACCTTGTCGCCGCGAAGATACTGAAAGAATTTCACCAACGTGAACCCGAACGTTATCATCGAGAACGCCGTACGCACCCATGCCATCAACGTTCGCTCGCTCGCCCAGCGATTTCGATCTACCGCCAGGCGATTGCGGAGGCCAAGATCAGAGTCATTCAATTTACTTACCTCGGGCATAATCGTCCTACCACCGATGACGGCGCACGAGTCCACACCTAAGCGACCTTCCGAATTCTGAGAGACAGAGGGGCGCGTATGGCGTTCACCTATCGACCGGAACTATGACTTGCTAGCGTCCCTGGCCAGGGTGTCGTCCCGGTGCTCTGTTAGCCAGCATCGGTGTAAGAAGTTGTGGATATCACCTGCCTGGTTGGTAGAGGCCAGCGGTGTCCTCTGGCGGAGAAGCCCCGCTCGTGCGACCTTTGACGTGGCGGCCCGCGGTGGGGACATCACACTTACATGCCGCTGGTCGCACGATCGGGGAAATCACAGCAGGCGCCGGGGGACTGATGCAATCAGTTGCCTGTGGGCATGCCGATCTGGAACCCGTCTTTTGCGAGCTGTTCGCGGAGGTGCTGGAAACGCTGATACTGCGTGATCGTGATTGGCCCAGCATATCCCTCGCTTTGGAGTTGCCTGGGCGGGTGCTCCAAGTAAGTCTTCATGAGTGCCTTGATCTCCGCGTTGATCGTTACCAGGATCCACGTATGCTCCGTGTAGTTGTTCATGAAAACGTCGTAGCGTTCCTGTGGATCCTGCCAAAGATCGAAGACCTGAGGTACGGTTGCGACATAGGACTGTGGGCCTTTCCAGCCTAGATTCGTGTCGACCGCGAGGCCGCCGGTAAGTGCGCCATCGTCACCACGCAGGTTGAACACGGCCTTGTAATTACCCACCCTCGCGGCACCGGGCGTCAGCTCATTCTCAGTGAAATAGAACCAACTCTTCCGCTCGGAGTTGCCCTTCCCGAAGAGCACGGGCGACATGTCGTAGCTGTCAAAAATGATAGCCTCGCCCTCCCGGTCATTCTCCGGGAGCGTGATACCCGCCAGCGCGGCAAAGGTCGCCATGTAGTCCAGCCCGCCCACGATATCCGCGCTGCGCGAGCCGGGTGCGATGCCCGGTCCCCACGCCAGGGATGGCACGCGATTGCCGCCTTCACGCACCGTCCCCTTGGTGCCGCGATACGGTGTGTAGCCCGCGTCTGGGTAGACGTCTTGCCACGCGCCGTTGTCGGTCGTCCAGAAGACGTAGGTGTTGTCGCCCAGGCCGAGGTCGCGGACCTTGTCCATGATGCGGCCAATGCGCGTGTCGTTCTCGACGATCGAATCTGCGTACTTTGACTTGGATAGCGACTTACCTTGGAAATCAGGGTGAGGCATATTCGGCTGATGCATCTTCATGAAATTGATACTCATGAAGAAGGGCTCATCGGTGTCACCCGCCGAGTCCAAGTAGTCGAGTGCTGCCTTCTCCACATAGGCATCGTAGAAGGGAATGCCGACAACCCCGTTTTCGGGTGTATCAACGTACTGTCCATTCACCTTGAAATCTTCCGTGGCCTCACCGCCTGCTTTCCCAGATAGTGCACCGCGAGTGACTTTCTCGAACATGGCACGCAGATCTTCATCCATGTCCGGGAACCACGTCGGATCGGCGTAGGTATATGCATTCAAGTGGTACAGGCCGCAATGCCTCATCTCGTCGAACCCGTGTGCGATGGGCAACGCGTAGTCGGATTCACCGAGGTGCCATTTCCCTGCAAAGAAGGTGCGGTATCCCCCCGTCTTCAGCACGGATGCAAGCGTCCACTCCGCCGCGGGCAAGCCACCGCCCTGGCCCTGGAAGGCTACGGTCGTCATCCCGCTCCGGTTGGGTATGCGTCCAGTGAGCATGGCAGCTCGGCCTGGCGTGCAACTTGGTTGGGCGTAGAAGGATGTGAATTGCATGCCCTCGGCGGCCATACGATCGAGGTGGGGTGTAGGCATGCCACGATTCTCACCACCACCATAGACTCCGGCGTCGCCGTACCCGAAATCATCCGAGACGATCATGATGATATTCGGCTTGGCTTTGCTTGGCTTGCCTGAGGTGTTTAGATCGTTCGACTTGATTTTTTCCGTATTCATGCGGACGTCCTTCGATTGGGCGGCGATCTCACCAAGGGAGGCAACGTTCGCCGACAGACACTGATTTCAAGAATGTATTGCCTTGATTGAATCGAATACAAAGAAGCTCGACAGGCCGCTTCCGGCCTACACTACGGATACCGTGACATGACCAGCATGCACATCAAACGCTCATCGAGGCCTTGTTGCCTCGAGCAACAACCTGCGATGGCTCTATAACCATGCTCCCAGGTATGCCGGCCACGTAGAGAAAGACTACTCGTGGAGGTTGTGTATTTTTACTGAGAGCCGAGCGCTAACGTGGTGTATGTCGGAGGCTTCCGTATGCCTTCAAGGTACGTGGGAGCTACGCACGGTCTCGGCGCCATGCGCCGAACAGACGCAACGCCAGCAGGATCATTTAAGTGTCGGTTGGGGGCGTGGCGTCTTAACAGGCGCAGTGGGATCCGCGATGGCGCCCTCAAGCGGATAGCACTGGGTGTGCCACAGTCGGAGTAACACATCGTGTCGGACCATCGGCGCCACTCGGTCTCGTATCGATTGCGCTATGCCGAGGGATTCCCTATGTTGTCAACGTCTAACCACCCTGTGGGTTTGTGAGTCGCCCATTCCACGGCGCGCGCCATGGAATCCGGTATCTCGCCCGCCACCAAGGCGAATTTCAGCTCACGCTCGGTAAGATCAAGAAAGAATGCCCAGTCGGATAATTCTTCATGGCCGTCGTTTTGCAATTCCCGAAGCAATCGAATGAGATTGCTTCGGCGAGGCCCAAAAACAGAAGGCGCGGTCTTCGGCCAGACAGTCACATGGGTATCCCAAAGGAAACGTGGGCTGACCGCTTCGATGAGCTTATCAGCACGGTACCCAGACCCGGCCAATGCGGCAAAACGGCGACTGCGTGTGAAGCCGGCGATTTCTTTGAATCGAATTCGTAGAACAGGGCATTTTTCGGTTGGGATGACGGTCGGTCCTGCAGGGGCCATGGGCACCATGCTCATGCTGAGCCAAAGAGGCCTCCCCGGTTACACGACTAGGCCCAGTCGCTTTGCTGTACGCACCAGATCGAGTGAGCTGTGGACGTCAAGGACCTGCATAATCACGTAGCGGTGGGCTTCCACCGTTCGTCGCGAAATGCCCATGATGTCTGCGATCTGCTGCGAGCGATGGCCTTTCACAACGAGTTTCAAGACCTCGTTTTGCTTGGGTGTCAACTCGGGAAATTCGTAGAGACGCCCCCTCAGGTAGCCCACACCGATCTTCGTTGTAACGTATGCCCCCCCGTGAGTCGTTCGGCGGAGCGCTTCGACAAGTTCGTCTCCCGCCGACACCTTCAGAACATACCCATTCGCACCAGCGCGTAACGCAGCCGCGGCAAGCCCTGGCTCGGGCCGCATCGTAAGAATGACGAAGCGCGTAGTGTTTCCCTCTGCTCGAAGCGCCTTCAGGACCTCGATGCCATCGCGGACCGGAACATTGATTTCTGAGACAATCACGTCCGGGTTGAGTTTCCGCGCCTGATCCAAGAGCGTCTCGCCGTCATGGACGAGGCTCACGATCTCAAATTCGGGCGAAAGTAAGCGTCCAATACCTTCCGCAACCATCCGGTGATCATCGGCAATGATCACACGCAAAGGTTTTGCCGCGACGAATGCGATATGGCAGGGATCGCATGACATGAATCCATCCTCCGGATAGCTTCTTCGCTAGGTTCAGAGATGGCGATTCCGTTGCCTGGTGGGCGCCGCCGGTTTCTTGTGGCGCAATACAGTAGACGAACCTTAGTGGGTGTACGGCAGGCCCTGCATGCCGCATGGATAGAATGTTTTTCCCGATCCTACGCGTTCGTTAGATCTTACGGAAGTCATGAATGGCGCAATTCGTCGTTCCTACGTAAATCTACCTAGCAATGTTGAGCTCTCCAGTTGGCCTCGAGACGCGAGCGGGAAGTTACGCGAGGTTCTGAAATCAAGACAATCGTGCGGTCCAGCCAGATTTGCGAGACTTCGTCGCAAGGGCCGCGGTCGAGATCGTTGCGCGGCGATCCCAACGGCTAAATGCGGTCGCTTACCCGCACAGGGTCCAGTACTGACGTTGATGTCACGCAGAAGAGGCGATTCGAACACCTCAGACGCGCCTTTCCTTACCGCTCGCCCTGACTCATTCGTCGTCCGTCGATACTGGTTCATCCATCCACCCGACCCGCTTGTGTGTAACCTCCTCGAGCTCGCGGGCGAATACCTCCGGGATTGCCACGCCCGTAAGCATATCGCCTAGAAACCGACTACCCACCCGAAGGATGCGCGCTTGCTCGTGAACATCTGTGATCCCACGGGCTCGAAGATCGCGAATCGTGCGACGTAGCTTCACGTGGCGAGCAAGCTGCGTAGTATCGAATGATAGCGGGCCATCGACGCCTCGTCTCAAGTCGATTGCCTTGCCGATAGCATCTGCCAGTCGAGCAAGAGCGGGCCACCACGTGCTGGCAGAAAGGACGGCTTCGCTACGAATCGCGGTGGAGAGCTCGCTTGCCGCGCGAGCAATAGGTTCCCGTTTCGATTCCATCGCGAGGAAAGCAATTTGCCGCGCACTGAAAATCGCTTTCGCGCGCTCACCATCTTCGATCGCGGAAGCCAGCGCGTGGGCTTCGTCGACAATTTGGCGTAGTTGCATGAACTGGAGTGTCCGATAGGTGCCGCCTAGCGTTAGCGACGGCAGCTGACCCGAATATACGCCCCCAGGCGCGCGATGACAGCATCGATGTACCTGGTTGTAACACGCTTGGCTAGGCGGGAGTGGCGGGCATCGCCAGGCTGGGTTCGTGGCGGCACTCGGCGGACGTGCTCAAATTATAAATGTACCTCCATCCACCAAGGGTCCCTTTGCCGGCGCCTACGCGGGCCACAACCGTAAACGATAAGATCACGCCGTCGCTCCATTCCGTAGAAATACCTAAACGCCATACAAAAGCTACGTACTCGCCATTCCCGGGTGTGCATAGGTCCACGCCACGCTTGGACGGAAAAGTTGGATGAATCACACGTGGGCCATAACGGCAGACGTCGCGCTCGGCGTGGGTCACATGCGGATCGCAAGCTGCATACGGGATGCTCCTAGGCGATGCAACGTGATAGGAAGGACGGTATGATTGACTCTCCTGGCTGGAGGTCTCGCAACGTGGACATAGCCCAGTACGACGAGCACTCAAGGGATGCCTTGCGCTGCGTGCGCGACTGCTTACTTCGCGGCACAGGCCAGGCGCGCGCGCTATCGAGCAAGCAAAACCTCCGATGACACGCGCCGCACCCCCGGCTGGGCGTCCCGTTGCCGATTATTTGGAAGCAAGCACGCGCCGAAATACCCAGAAGAGCTACGCTGCCGGCGTTAGGCATTTCGAAGAAACCTGGGGCGGTCTGCTCCCGGCGACCCCACAACGGGTTGCGGAGTACCTGGCGACTTACGGTGAGATGCAGTCGGTCAACACCCTGCGCAGCCGCCTGGCGGCCCTCGCGCATTGGCACCAGACCCATGGCTTTACTAATCCGACACGCCATACTCTGGTGCGGCAGACCCTGAAAGGGATTCGCGAAATCCATAACGTCCAAGAACGGCGCGCCGAGCCGCTGCAGCTGCGTGACCTCACACAGGTTGATATCTGGATGGTCAACGCCGTGGCTGCGGCCGACGCCTGCGGTGACACCGTCGCGGGGCTCCGTACCCGGCGTGATCGCGCATTAGTTCTGTTGGGCTTCTGGAAGGGCTTCCGGGGTGACGAACTGCTTGGGCTGCGCCTTGAGCACGTCACGCTCCTTCCCGCGCAGGGCATGACGTTGTATCTGCCCCATAGCAAAAGCGACCGGCAGGCAGTCGGCGTGACCCATCGCGTGCCCGCGCTGAGCCGACTTTGTCCGGTGGCAGCGCTTGAGGATTGGCGTGCCGCCGCCCGTCTTGTCGACGGACCGGCCTTCCGCGCCATCGACGCCCGAGGAAATGTCCGGGCCGGGGCGCTGCACGCTAACAGCCTGATCGGCGTGCTCCGGCGCGCCTTTGCCCGGGCCGGACTGCCGAACGCGGCGCAGTACACCAGCCATTCGTTGCGTCGCGGGTTCGCCGGCTGGGCCAGCGGGAACGGCTGGGACGCGCGGGCGCTCATGGAATACGTGGGTTGGAAAGATATCCACTCCGCCATGCGTTACGTGGACACCCCGGACGTTTCCGGGCGGACAAGGATCGAGGAGGCCCTGGCCTTGCCGGCGGCGCCCCCACCCGCGCCAAAGGCCTTGCCAGTAGCACCCCAGGCGGCACCCTTGCCAACATTTGCCGTGTCCCTGCTCATGCACTGGCCCACCGGCAGGGCCTGCCGCGCCGCGACGCAAGCCCTGCGCACGATCGAGTTCATCAGCCTGCAACGGCATGGGCCCGTGGCCCAGGATGCGGGACGGACGCACTACCTCCTAAACGTGCTCGCCCAGGACGAACTCGAACTGTCCAGGTAAGCCGTGACGGGACTGTTCCTCGGCGTTAGCGCGGGCGGCGAACTGGGGTCACTCATCCAAATCCCCCTGCTTCCGCTCACGCACCCATTGGGCCAGAGCGCCGTTGTGGCCACAACAAGGCTCAACGAAGGTCAGCGGGCCCGCGATGTATGAGCCGCTTAAGCCGGCGAAGCCTTCGGCATCCAATGGAAAAAACGCCTCACCCGGTCGTTCCAGGTAAAAATCGCCCAGCTTTGTATCGCAAGCCGCGCAGTGGTTCATCCAATACGAGACGCCTGCGGTGTGGCTGTGGTCGGGTCGAAAGCAGGCTGACGATTGACGGTTCAACGACGCCTGCACCGCTGCCGGCAACGGCCCCGACATGGTTACCGTCAGCACCCCTTCGTCATCCGGCTGAACGGCTAAGTCCGGCTCACCATGCAGCTCAAACGGGCCTGCCAACAGGATATTGAACACGGGCGTGCTGGCTGCGCACCGGTAGCACTCAGTGCTCGCGGACAACACCCATGCGCCCCCGCACACAATCGCATTGTCGGTAAGTGCATCCATTGCCATCTCCTGCTTGATAGGTCCTAGATTAGTGCAGTCCCGTCACCAAGCAAGGATCCCCTGAGCGGCTGCTCCGGGCAGTAGGCCGTGAACGCATCGTTACATCAGTCGAGGACGAGCAGCTGGCACCCGAGCGCCTCGACCTCCTGGAAGGCGGGCTTGAAGCTGTCGGCGAGACGGTCATCGAGAGCTGCGCGAGCCTCGTCCATCGCCCTCAGGGCCTCGAGGTCTGAGGGGCCAGGGGATTGCTCGGGGTCGAGATGGCGTTTGTAGTACGCCCGCAACTGCTCGGAGAGCCGGCGCCCGGCGCGGCCTGCGGACGAGGAATCCTCCCCCTCAGCGCCATCGAGCTCACCAAAGCCGCGTTGGGCATTGATCTCGTGGACGCGGACCAAGCCTGCCAGTGGATTGGCCGGCATAGGGACAGCGGACGCGGCCAGCCGCTGGAGTCTCGCTTCCCGCGTCACCGCGTCCGGCGCGACGAGCTTTGCCGGGTCGAGCCGGTACCAACGTACGTCAAAGTGCGCGTTCAATTTCCGGGTCAGGAAATCAGTCAGGTTCCTGGGCCAGAGCGTCAGCACTGGCTTTGCTGGGTCCTTTGCGGCTTCGGTCTCAAGCCGGCGCACCCTTTCGCGCTCGGCGCGGAAATCGTTGTAGAGCGGGATGATGTCCCGGCCCTCCAGCCGGAACCGCATCCCGACCAGCCCATTGGTCCAGTCGAACGACGGGATGAGGTCCTTGACGTAATGGAGCTCGCCATTTCCGGCCGACACCCACAGGTCAAGCGTCGGCACCAGCGGGGGCCACGGGTCGACCAAGGGCGGCGGGCTGCCTGCTTCCGCCGTTTCCCAGGCCTGTCCGATGGCATTAATGGCTGGGAAATGGCACAGGGTAAAGTCCAGCAGCCTGAAGGCGGCCTTGTTTGAGACAAGGAACCGGCGCAATGCAAGCATCGCCGACGATTTTCCGCTGTTGTTGGCACCAACCAGAAACGGTGTCGCACCGGCAAGGTCGACGCGCACCGCCTGGAGCTTCCTGAAATTGGCAATTTCAATGTGTCGGATCTTCATGGTTTCCTTCCCTGATGTCATTCGGACGCGCGGGTAAACGCCTCCCTTGAAATCGACAGAGGCCCCCGCATGTAGTGCGAAGGGGGCCCCCTGTACACACGATGCTGGGATTGAGTCGCAAGCGGTGCGACACAGCCGTGATCCAGTGGGCGCATCGCAGGGAGATCCGATGGCCACTAAGCGCGCACCAACCACGTCTGCCGCCGCGCAGCTTACCGCCGCACCCCGCGCGAGCGCGCGCGGTCGTGCGCCCGGCGCGGTCACCCAACGGCTGGTCTGGGCCCGGAGTGGCGGGATCTGTGCGTTTCCCGGATGCACGACGGCCCTGTACGAAGATCCCGTCTTCGCGACCCCTCACTGGTTGGCTGAAATGGCACACAACGTGGGCGCCAGTGTCGATGGGCCCCGCGGGGATGACAAGCGCTCCGCGGAGCTGTCCGATGACCCGGACAACCTCCTGCTGTTCTGTCCCACCCATCACACCACGGTCGACGGGCCGGGATGGCGCGATCATTACCCCGAGTCAGTACTCCGCCAGTGGAAGACGCTGCATGAGCGGGCAGTGAAAACCGCCGGCCAGCTGGCCCAGGGCAAAGCCCTGCTTCCTGTCCAGTACATCGGCACCATCGCCGGACAAATCCCCACCACCGACGCAAGCACCATCCCGCGTGCCGCCCTTGAGCGCGGCTTGGTCTGCGTCGAGGCGCCTACCCGTCTTGCTATCGATGCCTCACTGTATCCGGCGCAATCGCCCGCGTACTGGCAGCATGTGGCGGCCACGGTGCGCAGCCATTTACGTTTGCTGCAAGCGCGTGCCAGCGATCAGGTGCCGATCGGCCTGTTCGCCCTCGCGGAACTCCCCGTTCTGATCGCGCTGGGTTTTGGCGTCGGCCACAGCGCGGAACTGCACATCTTCCAGTGGGACCGATTCGCCGGTAGCTGGGCCTTCCCGGACGCCACCGGACCGGCGGCACCACTGCGCGTGCAATGGCCGGCACACTGGGACGGACCGATCGCCATCGAGCTGTCCCTGTCAGGCACGATTGAGCCGGAGCGCATCGCGACAGCGATGGGATCCGCAGCGCCCAGCATCGTGCGGATCACCTGTGACACTCCCAACGTCGCGCTGGTGCAGAGCGCCGCAACGATCGCCGCCTTCCGCACCATGGTTGCCACGGCGATCGCGGGCATCGAAGCGCATGCCGCCAAGGGCAGCGCCATCGCCGTGTTTCCAGCGCTCCCTGCCTCTCTGGCAGTCGCCTTCGGTGCCGCAATCCAGCCGAAAGCCAATTTCTTGTTCTGCATCCACGACGCCCAGGGACGTACCGCGCCATTTCATCGGGCGCTGGAGCTTCCCCTTCCCCTTACCCCGTAACCGACCCGCGGAGAACGCAATGGATGGTAATTCGACCGAATCAGCCCTGGCGCTTCTGCTTTCCGATATTGACCTGCCCGAACGTGCCTACGCGTCCGCAAAGCGGCGCTACGAGGACCTCGGCGCCTGGTTCTCACGCGACGGCTCCGCTTTGGCCGGCTACGACGCGCACGTCTTCGTCCAAGGCTCCTTTGCGCTCGGCACTGCGATCAAGCCGATCAACCCGGGGGAGGAATATGACCTCGACTTCACCTGTAAACTCAAACAAGGCGTCTCCCGCTCATCGCATGCACAACAGGACCTTAAAGCCCTGGTGGGCCAGGAGCTGCGCGGGTATCGCGTGGCTCGGCAAATTGTTGCACCGCTGGAGCCGAAGAATCGCTGCTGGCGATTGAGCTACCGGGACGAGATGCCGTTTCACATGGACGTCGTCCCGGGCATTCGCGCCGACGATGGATTGCGGTCGATTTTGAGCGAAGCCATGCGCGTCCGCGGCCTTCCCGCGGACCTGGCCATCGACATCGCACGACGAGCGTTGTGGATCACGGAAGAGGAACGTCCCAACTTCGCGTACGTGTCACCCGACTGGCCCTCGAGCAATCCGGGCGGCTACCAATTGTGGTTCGCCTCGCGTCAGCAGCCGCCGAATGGCCGCTTCCTTGCCGAGGCGCAGATTGATCCGATGCCGGTATTTGGACGCCGCACCCCGTTGCAGCAAACCGTGCAATTGCTGAAGCGCCACCGGGACGTCTACTTTGTCGAGAACCCGGACGTGAAGCCGGTTTCCGTCATCCTGACCACCGTTGCCGGGCAGGCTTATGTCCCCGGCGAGTCCGTGGGTCAGACGCTGCAACGCTCCCTGGACGCACTCAACGTCCTGCGCCGCGGCAACGTGGATGAGATCTACAACCCGATCAACCCACAGGAAAACTTCGCCGACCGCTGGACGAAAGTCGATTGCGTGCCTCTGGAGCTTAAACGGCACTTCCATGAGTGGATCAATGTCGCCACGCGTGACTTCGGTCTGGTGCGAAGCGTCGGCGGAACGCGGCTCATGGAAGTGGCAGACGACAGCTTCAGAGTATCGCTCCCCCATCAGGTTGCCTCACGGGTCACGAGCGCACCGACATCGACACCATCGCCGGTGCGTCACGTCGACGTCGCCGCCCCGCCCTCCCCCTGGTGCGGTTAAGGCACGCCGGTGCGCTTCACACAGGCTCACATCGATGAGGTCCTCGACGCCTACCCCCGGCTCCATCGTCGCCCGAGCCGGGATGCCCAGGTCGCGCTGTTGCAAGGGAAACTGCGGTTCGTGATGAGCGCGCCAGGATGGCCGGAACTCAACGAGGCCTTCGAGGTCCGGATCGAGGTACCGTTGCGTCCACACGCCGGCCTTCCTCGCTGCTTTGAGACAGGAGGGCGGATCCCCCGCGACCCAGACCATCATGTGAATCCCAGTGGCGACCTTTGCCTGGGCTCGCCGCTTCGCCTGGCCGCCAACCTTGGACCGACGCCCACCGTCTTGACGTTCGTCGATCGATGTGTGGTTCCGTTTCTCTACGCGGCAGCGCTGAATGAGCAAGGGGCAGCGTCCTACGCGTTTGGCGAACTGGAGCACGGTAATCCCGGATTGATCACCGATTACGGATGTCTGCTCGGTCTCCCATCCGTTGCGCAGATCGTCCAAGCCATGAACCTGCTTGGCGCGCGCCGACGCCACTCGAACCGGCGGCCCTGCCCCTGTAAGTGTGGCCGGCGCCTCGGGCGTTGCACGCTTCGACTCCTCCTCAACCGCCTGCGTTATTCGCAGCCTCGATCGGCCTTTCGCGAGATGGCCCGGTCACTCGCCCCGCCTCCTGTCCCGAGCAATCGTCAGGGCACCTCGCGCGTCCCGGATACTAAGTCGCTGCCCCAATGGGCATTCTCACCTCGACAGCACGGCGGTAACGCGCATGCGCCCGCCACCGTGAGTCGCCTTGGGCGCTTCGTCATGCCACCCATGGTCGCCCGCACCGGCGGGCAGCTCTCGCCCCACCCACGCACGCGACCGGAGTAGCGCGCCATGTCACCCACGGGTTTCCCTCGCCGAAACCGTGTAGGACAGGGACTGGCGACGGGGCGCCTCTTCACGTCAACTTGCCCCAATTTTTCGCGGAGAGCGATCGCAATGGCCGTGTACCAGTACGCCGAATACCTGCAGCAGAGCACTCACCAAGCCTACGATAGCTTCCACTACTCATGTGGCCTCAGACTTAACTTTCTTGTAGCCTCTCGCCGAGTTGAGGGTTTCTGTGGGAACTCGTCTCCCCCGGGCGGGAGAACGAGCTTCTGTGAAGCGCTCAAGCTCTCCTGACCCTCCTCGCATCGGCGAATCGCCATCGCGCGGCTAGCGACCTAACAGCATTTGAGCAAGGACGCGCAACATATGAAAAGACTACTCGGCCCCAAGCTAGCATCGAGTGACATCCTCCTCGCGCCGCTCACCGCCGAGTATGTTGAGTCAGAGCACGGACTTTACGTCGACGAACTCAATGCTGCCATTGCAAATGACGAGATTCGTAACGTCGCCCTATCTGGAAATTATGGTGTCGGGAAGAGCAGCATATTAAAGCGCGTCGTCGAGATGCACAGGAAGAGGGTTGTGGAACTCTCGCTGTCCGCACTGGCGCCCATCGAAACTGAAGACCTCGACGACTCGATTCCCAAGCAGGCCGCAACTCCCACAAATCAGATTCAGCAAGAAATTGTAAAGCAGCTACTTTACAGAGAGCCTCCAGGTAACACGCCCGCGTCGAGGTTCAGACGCATCCAGAAGTTCCGGCCCTTCCGGGAGCTAGCTATTGCAGCGCTCAGCAGTATTGTAGTCTCTCTAGCATTCGTGATAGCCGGATGGACGGCCAAGATTCTAGTCGCATTTCCTGGAATCGCGTTCTTAGAATCAGTACTCAATGTTGAGATTTTTGGCGTAAGTATTCTAGTCCTCTTTGTGCTGAGGTCTCTAACGTATGGCCGCCTGAGCATAAAGCAGGTTACTGCCGGAACTGCGACCGTAATTCTAGACGACCGATCAGTTTCCTACTTTGATCAGTATCTTGACGAAATCGTCTACTTCTTCGAAGTATCGAGAACGAACATAGTCATCTTCGAAGATATAGATCGGTTCAACGACGCTAACATCTTTGAAGCGCTCCGATCGCTCAATACATTGCTCAACGCCTCCCCACAAGTCGCGAGACCGATAACCTTCGTCTATGCGATCAAGGACAGCATCTTCGATCGCATCGGAGCAGATCGGCAATCGAAGGCATTTGATGGGCATGCGCCGATTACTGGTTGGGCGATACACTCAGAAGCCATTCGAGCGAACAGAACTAAGTTTTTCGACCTTGTTATACCCGTGGTTCCGTTCATAACCCATCAGAGCGCGCGCAATCTGACTACTCAGCTGCTGAGGAATGTTCGACATAGCATCGACCCGGAGCTTATCGACCTTGCAAGCAGGTTTGTTCCAGACATGAGGCTATTAAAGAACGTTCGAAACGAGTTTCTCGTTTTTCGCGATAGGATTTTCTCAGGTGATGGTGAGCGCCTGATGCTGAAAGAATCCGAACTATTCGCCATGATGCTTTACAAGAGCACCCACTTGGCGGATTTCGAACTAATCCGCCTCGGATCGAGCAGAATTGATGCCTTGTACAAATCAACCAGATCGCTCGTCGCGGAAAACATTCGAAAGATTGAGCACGATAGCCTGGTAATCCAGCGGCGGCAGGAGACTTATAACTCGCTAACGGTACGGAGTGACGAACTCGGCGAGCAGCTCATCGCCTATGGCAAGCGGGCCTCACGCTCATGCAACTTTGATGAAAGCAATGCGAACTACGTATTTTCCGGCCGGACCCTTTCCCGCGAAGAATTACGGAAGCCGACCTTTTGGAGTGAGTTTCTCCAGGCTTCGGATGCCACGTCTATAGAACTAGTCCGTCCGAACAACTATTACAGCCACGGGCAAATCGATCGCCTGACATTCCTGCGATCCGACCTTTCGGACGTATTCGGTCCGTTTTCCCCTGCTGATTGGGAAGAGCTCGACACAGAAAGAATGGCATCAGAACAGCGAGCGAACGATGAGCGCGTAAAGTTCCTGAAGAGTGCCGATATGAAGGAGCTGACGGGTCGGAGCGAGTTTCTACTGAGACATGAGGGGGCGGAGAAGACACTAGATGCCATCACACGCGAAATGATGACCTCCGAACTTGGCTATCAGCTCATTCGATCGGGATACATCAATAGGAACTTTACTCTATATACGTCGATCTTCCACGGCGACCGTGTGAGCTCCGCAGCGACAAATTTCATCATTCATCATGTTGAACGCAACACGATGGACGAATATTTTCAGCTTGACGAAGATGACGTAGACGCCGTTATTCGCGAATGTGGAGAGGCCGCGCTCGGAAGCCAGGCACTATACAATATATCGATACTCGATCACGTGCTCTCCCAACCCCGTCATAGCGTTGGCGCGCAAGCCCTGCTCACCTCTCTGACTCAATTCGGGGAAGAGCAAATGCAATTTCTTCGAGCCTATCTGACTAGCGGGTCGCGACGGACGGAATTTGTGCGGCGCCTCACCGACATCTCCCCACAGACTCTCAGCCAACTAGCTTCCATGGCGGAACTGGACGAAACAGAGCGCCTATCGCTTTTGGATTCCGCACTGACCTCCCTCAGCCCTTCCTTGAGATATTCGGTTAACGATGAACTGGCAAAAATCCTAACGAGCCGACAATCCGAGCTGCAATCGGTGACAGATGGCAGCTTGAGCGAAACATCAGCAACGCTTTTGTCTGACGTTTTTGCCATTGCTCACGTCAAAATTGGCGATCTCGCTCGATTGTCACCGGTGGTCCGACGCGCGTTCGTCGACAGAAACTTATACGAAATCACATTCGAAAACCTGGCTTCTACTGGTGCAGCGGCCCCGAGCGCAGCCCTCGACACCCTTTCGGCTGCCAACGAGCCCGTTTACCAATATATGCTAAGCAAACTCGGCCACTATGCGGACGCGATCGAAGGAAAGTCAAATTCGGTCGACTCGGCGCAAGAGTTTGGGATGGTGCTTAACGCGATATCTCCAGCCGACTATCGAGCCATCGATCACATCGTCAGATTGGCGTCTAAGGAATGCATGGTCGACGACATAACTAGCGTTCCGACTGAAGTTTGGGAGTCGCTCGCCAACAACGAGCGCTTCAGGTGCACGGCGACAAACATCTACAACTACGCAGCTTGGGCGGGCATGGTGGACGCTCAGCTGGCCAAAATTCTGAGAAGTCAGGGTCAAATAGTTGAACACGCAACGATCACTGAAGAGCAGAAGCTTGCGTTGTCAAAAATGATCTTCAGTGCTGCCGATCGGTTGAGTCAATCACTTCGCGCTGAGCTTGTGCGCGATCTAGAGCTCGAGAAATACATTCATGCGGACGAAATCCAGCCGGAAGCCGGCGAGTACTTCGCGCGACTGATCGAATACAGAGTCATCAACGATGACGCCTCGTCCTATGCCCGCCTCGACGGAATGGACTGGGGCACCCATGAGGCGTATATACAGGTCTCTAAAAAATTCAAGGCATACATGAGCCCGCAACTCGTCGGCGAGGATCTGTATGCCCTCATGAGTAGCAATGACATCGACGACGAGATCAAGGATGAAGTGATCATACACTCGCTCGAATACGCGGCCGTAGGCGGCGACGCCGGGCTACTGGCAATGGCTCGCTATGCATCAGTCAAATCGCTAGTCATGCCGATCGAACTCATTAAGCGCCTACCTGCTATCGGCGCGCCGCTGGAGCAGACGCTCACGCTCCTACGAGCACATCTCGATACAGCATCCATTAGCGAGCTGACTGCGGTCTTGTCAGAGGTAGGCGGCGCGTACGCTGAAGTGACCACGGTAGGCAAGGATCGACCAAAGGTTGCCGCCACTGACGACGTCCGGGCGCTACTTGATGCTTTGAAGAGGCATGGAATCGTCAGTAGCTACGTCTCCGAAGGAGACAAAATCAGGGTGAGCAAGAAACACTAAAATGAGGATGAGTAGCTGTTCGCTGAACGCCTTCGCGGCGCTTAGCATCAGCTCACGGGCAGCACCGCGGAGAATGCACTCGACGACACATGCATGAGCATCTACGCAAATTCGGCACTCAAGCCGCGGTACCGGGCGATGCTGTCGGCTTAACCAGATGATGTCCACGCAACAGGTCGCACATTGGACGATTTCCTACCCTAGATAGCGTTGCGCGACCAGCCGGGGATTGCGCAACATGCCGCGCAACTATCTTTCCGCAACGCCACGAACCCATTTCCCGGCGACAAGAGTCTATTTTTATCTATTAAATCGGCGCAACACCCTGCCGAAGTTACCAAGAATGCGCATACATACGTACGCCTACGCGGGGCCTGGTCCACGCAGAAACTGGCTTCAGAAGGCTCTTCCCCATGGTTGTCGCAAGCTGACATGGTACCGGGCAACTGCGATTGGTCTTTAGGGTGTCTAGCGTCATCGCACCGATTTGACTTGAACAATCACACGGGTGGGTGCGTCCACCGTGTCGACCCACACGACCACCGTGGCGCGAGATCCGCCGATCGTGAGATTGAAGAATCGATCGGCGCCCGAATCCGTCAATGCCACGCAGCCACTGGGAAAGGAGATCTCACATACGGCGATCTGCACAAGATTGTCGAGCTCTGGCACATCCAGCCCCAGGAAAACCTCGGTCTCGCCGTCAACAGCAGCTTGAGTTGCGACACTTGCTCGCACGCTTATCGAGCGCCTCTCACAAGCAACCAGCGCCCAGCCAGACCAGCCCACAGCGGATACGTCGGACAACCGACCAGGGTGCCGATGGCAAGCAGGATATGTATGACCTGGTTGGCCTTGTCGGTTCCCGGCGGAGCGTGACCCTTATCGGAAATAGGGCCGTGCAGGATGGCCGTGTCGACAAACGCCGCATACCCGATCGGGAAAATACCGATCAGGATGAGCCCTACCCCCGCCACGACACCCAGCCAACGCAGACCCGTCGGCAGCCCGGCGGCATTCCGTTGGCATACGACGATGAGCCATACGCCGAGCGCTCCTTGGGGAATCATGTAGAGCACATCCGCTACGACGCTGGCCGACCCCAGCACCATCAGCGCAACGACCAGGACGAGAAAGACAATGGCCGCAACCGCCCCGCCCCGTCCCGCACCGGGCGAGCGCTGGCGAGCGAGCGCCCCCAGTACGAGCACCAGGGGAATCAGGCAGAGAGACTGGACGATGACCCCGGCGTCATGGCTCCTGAGCAGGATGTGAGCGGTCTGCCGATCGGCGGGCCTCATCACGAGGAACACGATCAGGCATGCAAACGCCGCTAGGCCGATAGCGCCGCTGACGATCGCCAACCAGCCAGCACGGCGATTTCCCGGGCCGGGATCCCCGAAAAAAGTCTGCGCGCTCATTCGAGTTCTCCATCGCAATGCTGCGAAAGCTGGTTCAAGCGTGCATTGACTACATCGGCGGCGCAAGCACCCCAGGCCCCCATTCCGCCGCCTTCCGGTGGCGCAGCTGCCTTTCGGTCAGCGAATGGACCTTGCCCGTCGCATCGTGAACCCGCGTGGCGCATGCCTTGGGCTCAGTCGCCGCGGCCCGGTCGTAATCGCGCAGCATGGCTTCGCGAATCTCATGCGGTGTCGGGGTTCCCCGGTCGCTGGGCGGAAGGTTGGCCATCACGCCTCCGTTGCTTGCGCCAGGTAGACACACAACACCTGATGTTCGTGGGCATCATCGGCCAGAGCGATGCTATCGCCATCGACCGAAGCACCGTCAAGGGTTAATAAGGCCGTTTCACCCGACCCAGCCCGGCGCAACTCGATCACATAGGTGGCTGCACCGTGCCGGTAGGTAACGGTGTAGCCCGCCCACCTTGCCGGCACGCAAGGTGCGATGCGCAAGCGCCCCTCGACGAGCGTTACACCCAGGAGCGACTCGAGCAGCAAGCGGTACATCCAGCCCGCAGAGCCCGTGTACCACGTCCAGCCGCCGCGGCCGACATGCGGAGAAACCGCGTACACGTCGGCGGCGAGCACATAGGGTTCGACCTTATATGTGCTGACGGCGGCCGCATTCGCCGTGTGGCCGGAAGGAAGGATCATCCGGGCCAGGTCCCATGCCTGTTCGGTCTGGCCCAGGCGGGCGAAGGCCATGGTCGCCCATACCGCGGCATGCGTGTATTGCCCACCATTCTCGCGGACACCGGGCAAGTAACCCTTGATGTAGCCCGGGTCCATCGACGTGCGATCGAAGGGCGGATCCAGCAGCTGAATCAGGCGCGCGTCCGGACGAACCAGGTGGGCATCGAGCGAACGCATCGCCTGGTGGGCGCGTTCATCACCTGCCCCACCCGAAAGCACCGCCCAGCTTTGCGCCACCGCGTCGATGCGGCACTCGTCGTTGCGGGCGGACCCAAGCGGCGTGCCATCATCAAACCACGCGCGCAGATACCACTCGCCATCCCAGGCATGCGCTTCGCTGTTCGCGGCAAGGCGGTTTGCCTCCTCGGTGCAGCGCGCGGCGAACGCCTCGTCACCATGTGCTGCTGCTACCGGGGCGAATTCCCGAAGCACATGGATGAGGAAGAACGCCAGCCAGACGCTTTCCCCCTTCCCGCCCTCGCCTACCCGGTTCATGCCATCGTTCCAGTCGCCACTGCCCATCAAGGGCAGCCCATGCGCTCCACGCGGCATCGAGTGCATCAAGGCCCGCACGCAATGCTCATAGAGCGTGCCCCGGGTACCGGAGAGGCGCGGCAGGTCGTAGAAGGACTCCTCGTCGGGCCTAAGGGGGCGCGCTTCGATGTACTCGACCGATTCGTCGAGCACGGCCGTGTCGCTGCTGGCCATGACGTACCGGCTCGTCGCCAGTGGCAACCACAGGAAATCATCCGAGCATGCGGTACGCACGCCCCTGCCGGATGGCGGGTGCCACCAATGCTGCACATCGCCCTCGACGAACTGGCGCGCGGCGCAGATCATCAGCTGTGCCCTCGCGATGGCGGGCGCCGCATGCTGGGCCGCCATGGAATCCTGCAGCTGGTCGCGGAAGCCGATCGCACCGCCGGACTGGTAATACCCACTACGCGCCCATAACCGGCTCGCGATCGTCTGGTAGAGCAGCCAGCCGTTCGCGAAGATATCGACGGTAGGCTCCGGGCTTTGCACCTGTACCGCGCCGAGCAGGTCACGCCATTGCGTGCGCACCTCGACGAGCTCGCGCGCCGCGGCGCCATCCTGGCGATACCGCTGCACCAGTTCACGGGCCTCGTCCTCGCTCGCGCCCATGCCAAGGCGGAATACCACATCACGCGACTCACCGGGCGCGAGGGGGATGCTCACGCGCAACGCGCCACACGGGTCCAGCCCTGCCCCCACCCGGTTGCTCCAGCCCTGCCGGCGCAGGGCCAGTGGCGACGATGCACGGCCATTGCGCCCGAGGAAGTCGCCGCGATCGCCGCCCATCTCGCGGTCAGCGTCGCCCACGTCGAAGAAGGCGATGCGGCCGGGGAAATCGCCGTTATACGCGTTGCGCGCGAACAAGGCGCCCGTCATTGCATCGATATCGGTCACCACGTGCATGGCGTTTTTTTCGCGAACGTCTCCCAGCACCCACTCCACGTACGCTGTCGCGGTAAGCAGAATGGCGTCGGTACCGTGATTGGTGATAGTCAGCACCTGAAACCGGACAGGTGCGTCGCGCGCAACGAATACTTCCAGCCGCGTGGCTACGTTGCGCTCCGTGTGTTCGAACACCGTGTAACCGAACCCATGGCGCGTGGTGTATGAACCCTCCCCGCGCATGGGCAGTGCCGAGGGCGACCAGGCGTGGCCCGTCGCTTCATCGCGCAGGTAGAGGGCCTCGCCGCAGGCATCCTCCACCGGATCGTTCTGCCACGGCGTGAGCCTGCAGCCATGGGCGTTGGCGGCCCAGGTATACGCGCTACCGCTCTCCGAGATGATGCTTCCGAAACCCGCGTTTGCCAGGACGTTGCACCAGGGTGCAGGCGTAGCGGCACCCTGCTCCAGCGTGATCACGTATTCCGTGCCGTCAGCGGAGAACGCGCCGCTGGCTTGCGTGGAGGTCATTACGGGCTCGGGCACACTGGGTACCCAGCCCGCCGGAGCGGCGATAGCCGGCCGCGGCCCCATGCGATGGCGCTCCATCTGTTCCTGCAGTGAACCCAGCGTATCCACCACCACGATCCGCGCACTCGCCTCCATCACCAGCCTGTCTTCGTACGACAAGGGTTGCGCGGCGCGGATGTATACGCCCCCCGGTCGATCCAGGAGGCTGGCCTCGGCGCCTGAGGCGAGCAACCCAATCAATGCATCGTGCAAGGCCTGGCGATAGCCGGTGCTGTCTTCGTTCCAGATCACCAGGTCCACGGCCAGCCCGCGGAGCCGCCAATACGCAGTCGCGCGGATAAGGTCACGCGCGATATCAAGGCGGGCAATGTCGCCGATGCGGAGCAGCACGATCGGCAGGTCACCTGAGACCGCCTGCCCCCAAAGTCCGGACTGCCCGCGCGTGTTCGCCGCGATCAGGGATGGTGCCGCGCGCATGGCCGCATTCGCGTAGATGATGGACGTGGCCATATGCTCGAACAGCTGCGCATCGGCGAGCGTGGCATTGGCCTGGCGCAATGTCACCTGGCTATGCGTCCACGCAAGGTCGAACACGCGATCGCAGAGATGCCGATCCCGGTACTTCTCGATGAGCCGCATGCAGTGGCTGCGCTCGTCGCCGATGCCCGTCACGAAATCGAGGGTGGCCGTCTGTTCGGGTTCGAGCGTGATGCGTACACGAATGGCCACTACCGGGTCCAGGACGGGGCCTGCGGTGCCGGACAACCGACGCATCCCCGCGGAAAGCGCGACCGGATCGGCCGTACTGCGGCCGCGGCCGATGAACTGGGCCCGGTCGGTTTCATAGGATATTTCATCGATATCCGCATCGTGGACGGCGACCAGGTGGCACATCCAGGGCGGCTTCTCTGCTGAGGAACGGGCGCGGCGCGTGCATAGCAACGCCTGCACCGACGGCACGATCTCGGTGGTGACGAACAGCTTGCTGAAGGCGGGGTGTGCGGTGTCGCTGGCGGGATCGGCGAGCACCACCTCGGCGTAGCTGGTCAGCTCCACGGTGCGACGCGTCTTGTGGCGATTCGTGATGCGCGTACGCCGAAGCTCGATGTCGTCTTCAGGCGAGACAACAATTTCCGTGTGCGTTTCAAAGCCCCGTTGGCGTACCCGGAACTCGGCCCGCGACTCGGCGAAGATTGCTTCGAAGCGCTCGGTCTCGCGCATCACGGGCTGGTAGGCCGTGCTCCAGACCTCGTCATTGGAAGGGTCGCGCAGGTAGCAGAACATGCCGTGGTGATCGCGCGTGATGTCCTCACGCCAGCGTGTCACGGCCATGGCGTCACGCCGGCTATAGCCGCCACCTGCGCTGCTCACCATGACGTGGTAGCGACCATTGGAGAGCAATTGGACGGCGGGCCGCGGACGATTCGGGTCAGTAAACAGGCGTAACCGGGTCTCGGGGGCCACCGCCTGCTGCACGCTATCGCCGATGCCCGTGTGCTTGAGGTATTCGCTGGACGAGAAAGGCACCCGCTCCTGCAACAAGAGGCTCGTGGCCATCACGTTCGGATCCGATTCGAACCGGCGTCGCATCGGTTGATCGAGCAAGGCATGCCCGATCGCCAATAGCGACATCCCCTGATGGTGTGACATGTACGATTGCACGATGGCTGCGTCCTGGCCGGGCCGCAGGCGCGATGGCGTGTAATCTACCGCTTCGTACAGGCCGTACCGGCCCGCCATGCCCGCATCACTCAGGCGCCAGAGATTCGTAGTGGCCGCCGCGGGCGACACCATCAGTGCGAGCACGGTGGCGTACGGTGCGACGACCAGGTCATCGCCCAGGCCGCGCTTCAACCCCAGGCCGGGTACCCCGAAGGCGCGGTACTGGTAAGTCATGTTCGCATCGACGGCGTTGTACCCGGATTCCGAGACGCCCCATGGCACCCCGCGCTGCTTGCCGTACTCAATCTGTCGCGCAACAGCATTGCGCATGGTTTCGTCGAGCAGGCTTCCTTCGTAGGTCGGCATGACCAGCACGGGCATCAGGTACTCGAACATCGATCCCGTCCACGAGAGCAACACGGGCAAGCCCTCCGCCGTCGTCAGCAGGCGCCCGAGCGAGAACCAGCTGGCCTGCGGCACCTGCCCCTGCGCGATCGCCACGAAGGTGGTCAGGCGCGATTCGGAGGCAAGCAGGTCATAGAAGGACACATCGAGCGCATGCCGTTCGAGGTCGTAGCCGATGGAGAACAGGCGTCGGTGCTCGTCGTACATGAACGCCTGGTCCATCACGGCGAAGTTCGCCGCGAGAGCCGCGGCGTCCTCCAGCATGCGGATCTGTGAACGTGCCCGTTCGCCGCGCACGCTGCCTGTTTCCATGGCCAGTTGCGTGAGCGAAGGGATCGACACCGTTCCCACGACATCGCCGTCCCACCAGGTGGCTTCAGCGACCAGATCGTCACACTGCGCGGTCAGTTGTTGCAGCCAGAAGGCAACGTCATCAGACGGCACGCTCAAAAGCGTGCCAGGCAGCGCTTCGGCCCGGGCCTGCTGATCCAGCGCGAACTCCCGCACTTCGCCCATCGAGGCCGGCGGTGCATCCAGGGCCGTGGCCAACACGCTGGACCAGGCGCGGAGTTCAGGGGGGCTCGCGAACGACAGTGCCGCATCGAGAACAGCCAGCGTATCGCGCAGCCCGTCTATGGATTCGCGGCGAAACACGGGTTGCTCGGCCAGGCCTAATAGCCCGCGCTGCAGGGTGATGAGGTGCCCGGCAAGGTTGCCGCTATCGACGCTGGAGACATAGCGAGGGTGCAGTGGCTGGAGCGTCTCGGTGTCGTACCAGTTGAGGAAATGGCCACGGTACCGCTCAAGTAAACCCAGGGTCGCCAACGTGGCAGCCGTGCGCTCGAGGACGCGGCCGGCGCCCAGGTAGCCGAAATCGTAGGCTGCTAGTCCCGCCAGTAAACCCAGGCCGATATTGGTTGGCGATGTGCGCCGTGCCACGTGTGGCTGCGGCACCATCTGCAGGTTGTCTGGCGGCAGCCCGTGGTCGTCGGGGCCACCATGCACCTCGAAGAACGCCCAGGTGCGGCGCGCGAGCTGGCGCAGGAACGCAAGGTCGTACGCGGTGGGTACGTAGCGCCGGCTCGTGGGCGACCGGCTAACCCACCACCCGATCACGGGCGAAAGGGCCCACAGCAGCAACCAGGGTAGCGCCACGGCCATGGCCGACGGCCGCAGCGCGATAAGCGCTGCCGCCACGACGAGGGCAGCCGCAGGGCCGGCCCACAGGGCCGCCCATGGCACGCCCCGATGGTTACGCCCCAGCTTTGCCACGACGCTCGATGAGCGCCATTCAAGCAAGTGCCGACGACTGATAACGACACGCCATACCGACCGAAGCATCGCATCCAGCCCCGCGTGCGCATCGTGCGGCAGGGAGGCGATCGCCAGTGCAAGGCGCGCCGCATGGTTGCCTAGCGCAGTGACCGCGACGTGCGCCTGTTGTCGCCAGCCGATATCGCGCGGCTTGCGAACCGCATCGATGGCGGCCTGCAACAGGATGGGCAGCAACGCCATGGAAAGCACCGCCAGCGTCCAGGTCACGACCGGCGCGATCGCGAGCCAGCCCGCGATCAACAGGAACACGGTTGCTGCAGGAACGACACTGCGGCGCAGGTTATCGAAGATCTTCCATCGGGAAAGACCGCTCAGGTCATTGCGCCGCCAGCCCACAGCGGCCGGTACCACGGGAAACAGCCAGGGCAGCAGTTGCCAGTCACCACGCATCCACCGGTGCCTGCGTTGGCTCTCATCGATATATCGATCAGGCATGGCTTCGAACACGAGCACATCACTGAGCAGTGCGGAGCGCGCGACGCAGCCTTCGATCAGATCATGGCTTAGTACGCGCTCGGGCCTGAAGCGCCCGGCCATCGCGTGTTCGAAGGCGTCGATATCGTAAATGCCCTTGCCAATGAAGGACCCCTCATGAAAGAGATCCTGGTACACATCGGAGGTGGCTCGGGTGTACGGGTCCACACCCGCGTCGGCACCATAAAGGCGCGCATGAAGCGAGCGCGCCTGGGCTGGCAATGCGATGCCGACACGCGGCTGCATGATGCCGTATCCCGATGTGACGACGTGATCGGCGGCATCGAATACCGGCCTGTTCAAGGGATGATCCATGGCGCCGATCAGCAGATGCGCGGTATCGCGCGGCAGATGGGTATCGGTATCGAGCGTGATGACGTAACGGATGGGCGGCAGATCCTCGATGCGCCCCACGATGAGCTGGAAGCGTTCCCTGCCCTGCCCTCGCAGCAGGGCGTTCAATGCCGCCAGCTTGCCGCGCTTGCGATCGGCACCGATCCAGCGCTGTTCGGTCTCGCTCCACTCGCGCGGCCTGTGAAGAAGAAAAAACCGGTCCGTTCCACCGCTCGCATACGTCGTGTTCAGGCCGCTCACACGCTCCAGCGCGTGTTGGAGAATCGCCGCGTCACCCGGCAGTGTCGGCGACCCGGCGTCCGTGAAATCGGTGAGCAACGTGAAGCTCAGCGCGTCGTCACGGTTCGCCAGGAATCTGATCTCCAGCGCATCTATCAGCTCATCCACATCGCCCAGCTCACCCAGCAACGTCGGCACGACCACCATGGATCGGGCTTCAGCGGGGATCCCCTCGCTGTAATCCATGCGCGGAAGGCGGTCGGGGCGGGTCAGGAGGGATGTCGCCAGGTTCAGCAGCCCGAGCGCGAACTGGCTCGCCAGTATGGCGGCAGCCACCGCCAGTGCCACGAACAGGCCTGTCCCCAGATTCGCGAGCATGCCTGCGCCCATGAGGGCGACCGTGAGAGCGAACGTAACCGTGACCAGCACCGCCATCGAGAGGCGGAACGGCGGCGTGGGCGCCCGGGGAGCACGGCCCTTTGAGCGGGTGGCAGCCATGCCAAGCTGCTGTTTCAACGCCGGCAACCCGTCGCCCTGAAGGTGATAGCCAACGTGACGGGAAAGGCCCTCCGTCGCCTGGCTTGCTTCGAGCACGGCGCGCGCGACATGCAGTTCGTCGAGCTTGCCCTTCCGCGCGAGCCGCTCGATCCGGTGGCGGTAATCGTCGCGGCTGGCGAAATCCATCCGTGCGTAAACGGCGGCGGGATCAGCGCGCAAGGTGGCCTCAACCAGGCTTGTGCGCTCAACCAGGGTCTTCCAGTCGATCATGGCGAGTATGCGCAGGCTGCCGATGCTGTTGCCTATCGATACCTGTTGCGCCGCTTGCTGCTGGGACTCGACCTGGACGAGATAGTCGATGCTCTGGCCGGATTCCGCGAGCCGCTGTTCCACCCAGCCCAACGGCATCGCAAGTGCCGGGCCCTGCCCTTGCAGGCGACGAACCAGCTCGGCAACAAACGGGGCGCTCATGACCGGCGACGAACGCGCCATATCTGCGACGACGAGTACGACATTCTTTGCGTCGTCCGCCGCCATCCGGGTCATGGCATTGGCCCAGCGCGTCGCCCTTCGGCGGCCCGCACGATCCAGGGTGACACGCACGGCAATGCGGCGCAGGTTCTCGATCAGGGCGATGCGCAGCATGATGGGCACAGCCCATAGCTCGCCGAGGTTCAGCGGGGCGACGGACTGATACGACGTGAGGAAACGGGTTAGGCCGGCCTCATCGATGCGGCCATCACCGTGGGCGATGACCTCCAGTGCGATGTCATAGGCGCGCGGCAGGCCTTTCGATGCCCCATCGTCGAGCTGCACCAGCTCGCGGCTGTAACCGTTCGGGAAATCCCGCTTTGCCGTCCGGATTTGCTCTTCGATGAGGTACAGGTTATCCAGCAGCCACTCGCCAGCAGGAGTCGTCGCCTCGCCGCGCTCGCTCGCCGCCATGAGGCCGCGACAGGCCTCCAGGATCGTCAGTTCGTTATCGGCAAGGCGTGGCAACAGCCACTCGGGTGCATGCACCCGCGCGATCCGGTGACGGCCAGCGAGTATAGGGCCATGCGCTTCCAGTTGATCCGCGTTGAACAGTTCCGCGCGTATCACGGGTTCACGCTCAATGCGCGCCGAGGTGCGCCGCCGGCGAGCGCCGAGCAGGATCAGGTCCCCGCCGAACGTGGTGCGAGGAGATCCATGGGTTTTGATCCTGCGAGGGGGGGGGCGAACGCCCGGAAACGGCAGTCTCCCCCTCGTTGCGTTACGGTAGCGCGAGGATCACGTCGCGGCGGGTAGCCGATGCGTTCGAGTCGGCTCGGGTGTTACTAACCGCCCGGGAACACCAAACTACGATCATCGTCACGCCCATGCCGCCATCATCGCCGAAGGATCAACCGCGATCCGGCGCAAGGGGCCCATATGACTGTCATCCTGTTCGAACTGGCGCCGCAGGATCGGATGTGTATCAACGTCGAGCTACGCTCCGATGTCCAGTACTGGACCAGAAAGCTCGCCGTATCCGAGCTCAAGCTGCGCCGGGCCGTAGAGCATGTAGGTACTAACACCTACGATGTCATTGACGAACTACGACGCTGCCGGGTCCATTGACCTGCGAGGGGCGCACTGAGCATGCCCAGCCTGGAAACAGCCCTGATGACCCACGCCGGCCTGGTGATGGATGCCTCCGCGCTGGATGCCGCTACGCTTAACGGTGATTTTGATGAAGCGCGCTTCCTGGCCATGACCGTTGCGGGAGCCGCAGGCGACGCCGGCTTTCCCGGCATTGCCCAAGCTGCCGCCCACCTGGCCGTGGCCCTGGGGCCGATGGGGCTTCCTCCTGGAATAACGTTTGGTCCGTACCTCGTGCTGCTAGCCGACGCCCTGGATGAGGCGGACCCTCGCCACGCTTGTCATGCACGTGGGTCGTGACCGATAAGAGCGAAGCGTGGAAAGCCCTCAGTCCTATCGTCCCGAGAAACCTTTCGATAGTGTGAGTGATGTTGTCCACGTTGATGAGGCACTACAGAAGGAGCTCGGCATGCCGGCGGTCGTCGGCGCTCGCCTTCCCTGGGCCGGCGAGTGACGTCAAACGGATCTGCCTTGGCCGAAGGCGCCACGGCGAGGCCCTTACGTTCCTGCTCCTAGCCCTTAGGCGTAAGCGCCTCCATCGGTACCAAGAACGGCATAGACCGACCGATGGATCCCGCCACCATGCGAGCAGCCGTACGCTGCAGGCATGGACGTCATAGATGAAGAACGCCAACTTGCCCGCGCCCAAATGGCGATGGATGCCATGGCAATTGGTCATGCCCTCCTTGATAGCGATGTCGACGAGGCCCGATTCCGCACGCACCTTGTGCACGGGGTGGCGTCGCGCCATGGCTTCGTCCAGATAGCAGCTGCGGCCCATGGGGTTAGCAGATTGCTCTCCCGGTCAAAGGTAACCGTCATACCGGGCATCGGGCGAGCCCTGCTGGCATTACTCGGCGCCATCGACCGGGTTTGACATCCGCAAACGCCGCCCGGGTAATATCCAGCCAGCGACGCACTTCAGGGTGTCGATTTCCACCTTACTCATTCGACGCCTACATGTGGCGACCTCCGCCATCCAGGAGAACCCCGAATGAAGATCCATTCCATCCCGTTACGTCCCGGCATGGCCCGAATCAGCCAACTCGGCCGCGCCGCCGCCTATTTCGCGGCGCTCCTTCTTGGCCTGGCCGGCGCGCCACTTCACGCCAAAGACAACCCCGGCATGGCACCCGTCGACGCCTACCTGATGGACAAGGCTGCGGAAATCACCCTGGCGAGGAGCGCGGCCCCCGAATCGATTTCAAAGGACGCCACGGTCCTGGTGCTAACCCGCAAGGGCTATGAAACGGCGGTGAAGGGAACCAACGGCTTCGTCTGCTACGTGGGCCGCGGCTTTGGCGGCGCCCCTGACTGGCCGGAACGCTGGGACCCGAAGATCCTGGCCGCCGCGTGCGACAACCCGCCCGCGGTACCCACCATGACGGCGCTGCTCAAGCTCCGCACTGCCCTGACCCTTGCCGGCAAGACGGATGCCGAAGTCATGGATCGCATCAAGGCGGCACTGCGCAGCAAGGAAATTCCCCCGCTCCAGGCCGGCGCCATGTGCTACATGATGTCGAAGAACGCGTATCTCTCCGCGCAAGGCGACCACAACATGGCGCATGTGATGTTCTACGTGCCCGCCAAAGATGGAACGACATGGGGTGCGAACTTGCCAGGCTCACCCCTGTTCGGCGGGAACTACTGGTATCTGCTTCCGGGGCATGAGGCGGACATCGCCGCCCTTCCGCCAATTTCGGTGTTCTTGCTTGGGACGAGCACGTATTCGGACGGCACGCCGGTGGCGCCGCACGCGATGTGAGGGTCACTGCTGTGTCGGTGCGAGAAGCAATCCGGCCGCGATCAACGCAAGCCCGGCGACAACCACGATCAGGTTTCGCCGGGACGCCGCCCAATGCATTGCCACGAAGATCGGATAGGTAATGGCCCACAGCGCGACCATCCCCGAAAGCCACGCGATGGACCGCCGCTTGGCGAGCACCAACGACCAAACGAAGCCGACGAGCCATACAGCAACGCCAAGGTAGCCAATCAGATTGCTTGCAACAGCGCGCCAATCAGGCGACGTGATAATGGCCCCTTCCGCGACGGGCAGGAAGTTCAACTGGAACACGATGGGCACCTTCACCCAACGCGCTTCCGGCGTGCCGTTACGCGTACCAGGCCTGAAAGACCACCGCTCGATACTTCGCAGCGCGCCGTTATCCAGATCGGCGAAGCCGCTGGAGCGGTCGATCATCGCGCGGGAAACACGCCCATCAGCGTTCACGAGCGCCTTGACGACCGTGGTGCCCTGCTCCCTCGCGCCTACCGCCGATTCGGGGTAATGAATGGGTGAATTAAGAACGGATGGATTTGTCAGCCCGTCCTGTGCGAATGCTTGTTGCTGTGCGCCAAACAAGAAGAACACGAAGCCGGCCATTGCCAGGCTCGCCATTCGTGTCATCAGGCACCTCATCATCCTTCGAATCCCCCAATCCGTCGGGTGATAGTAAAGGAATCCCCCTTGGCGATCGTGGCGCCGGGAAGTCCTTTTCGTGGTCAAAGGAGGACAGTTACACCTGACGTGGTCCTTGACTTAACGTCATAGGTGCAGCGAAACGTAAACGTCTGTGCCTGGCTACCCGCACCGGCGAAGCTTCCCTCCCCCGCCACATCCGCCCGGTTCTCGCCGGACACGGAGGCATCGGTATGGGTCACCTTGACGTTACCGGCCGATGGCATGCGTGAGCGAACCTCCTGGCTCGCCGCATCACTGCAAGCGCCAACGGCAAAGGGATCGACGACCTGGTGATCACGGGCGTCAAACGATGACCACTGTGCCCACGCAATCATGGGCACCCATAGCGCCGAAACCACCCATAACGCTCTCATGCCGGTCTCCCGTCAGCGTACGGACGGCCCCACGCTCACCCACCCGGCGTCATGAAGAGCCGAACGCCCCGTGAAGACACCCATGCATGGTGTGATCACACGTACTCGTGGTAGCCGATGTATCCAACGACTAGAATCAGCGCCCCTGCAATGATTGCCCACGGTCCCGTCGGCTGGCATCCCCTCCTTAGAGCGGCGGAGGATACCAGCCCTGGGAATTGAACGTCATGACCCAGATTCGCCCCGCCGCACCGGCTGACAGCGCCGCCCTGCTCGCCCTTTGGCTGCGCTCCGTCCGTGCTACACACACGTTTCTGAGCGAAGCCGATATCGAAGCGCTCATCCCTGCCGTGCGCGATGGCGCCCTGGTGATGCTGGAGGTCTGGGTACTGGCCGATGAAAATGACCAGCCACTCGGCTTCATGGGCCTGGACGACACAAAGCTCGAAGCCCTCTTCATCGACCCCGCCCATGCCGGCCACGGTGGCGGCAGCGCGTTGATCGCGCATGCCGTCACACTCAAGGGCCCCCTGAGCGTCGACGTGAACGAACAGAACCCGGACGCGCTCGGCTTCTACAAGGCGAAAGGTTTCGAAGTCACCGGACGCTCGGAAACGGACAGCGATGGCCGTCCGTTTCCGTTGATCCACCTGGCGATGTTGCCGATCACGGGCAACTGATCGGCCTCACCCCACGGGATCGAGCTGGGCATCGCCGTCGGTGTTTGCATCCTCGATGCGCCCAAATTGCATGATGAGGAAACCGGTGGCGATCGAAGCCACGGCGGCGCCGATCAGCGTCGTTGGCAAGCCCACGGTGTCGACCGCGCGGCCGCCCACGAACGCGCCAACCGCAAAGCCCATCTGCAGGATAGAGACAAACACCGCACTGGCGCTTTCCAGTTCCTTGGCCGCCGCACGGGCCATGAACCCCTGGGTGGCAATAGGCAGGGCGCCAAACGCGAAGCCCCAGGCCAGCACGGCGATGGACGCCACCATCTGCGACTGGCCGCCCAGCGTCAGCAAGAGAATCGAAAGACCCAGGGCTGCGGCGGCCCCTGCGTAGGTCACGCGCGGACCACGATGCGACAAGGCGCCGCCGACAAAGTTGCCCACGAAGCCTGCCACGCCGTAACCCAGCAACAACGAGGAAAGCAACGCCGGCTGCATCTTCGTCACGTGCTCAAGGAACGCACCCATATACGTGTAGGCGGCGAACTGGCCGGCGAAGGCGAGGAAGCAGGCAAGCAGGCCAAGCCGCGCGCTGGGAATGCGGAAGATGCTTGCCAGGTGCTTCACGGTGACGACTTCTGACGGGGGAATCCGCGGCAACAACGCAAGCTGCGCGACGAGTACGACCGCCCCGAATGCGGCAACACTTTCGAACGCGGCGCGCCAGCCAAACGCACTGCCGATCAACGCGCCGGCGGGTACGCCGACCACGGAGCCGAGCGAAATGCCGGCGAAGATAATCGCGCTGGCCCTGGCCACCGAAGCGGCCGGAACGAGCTTGCCGGCAACAACACTGCTGATCGCCCAGAACGCACCGACATCGATGCCAAGGAGCACGCGCCCGAACAGAGCGACACCCAGGCTAGGGGCTAGCGCGACCACCAGGTTCGACAGCATCAACAATGCACTGAGCAGGCAAAGGATGATGCGCCGGTCCATGCGCTTCGCACCGAGCATGACCGTCGGCGCGGCGATCGCGGCGGCAAACGCAGGCACGGTCATCATCAGGCCCGTGGCGCCCTCGGGCGCGCCGAAATCCGCCGACATGCGGGTAATCAAGCCCACGGGGATGAATTCGCTTGTCACCAGGGCAAACGTGCCAAGGGCGACGGCGCCCACAGCCAGCCACTCGCGCAGGGCGGCCTGCGGCCCGATAACGGGCCGGTCAGAAAGAGAAGACATCGGATTTCCAGTAAAAAGCGCACCCGCGGAGCGGTGGCGTATAGTTATGTAGCGATGACTACACAAGGTAGGGGCGCCCGGCCCCGGCGTCAAGAAAAATCTGTATTATTTGCTACATAACCAGCGGAGATGAGAGATGGCGGGTGGCAGGCCGCGAGGCTTCGACATCACAACAGCACTGAACCAGGCGATCGATGTATTCATGGCCAAGGGCTACGACGGCGCGACGCTGTCGGACCTCACCGGTGCGATGGGTATCAATCCGCCGAGCTTCTATGCCGCGTTTGGAAGCAAGGAAGGCCTCTTCCGCCAAGCCATCACCTGCTACGAAGAGGAGCGCGGTGCCCTGTTGAAGGGCGCACTCCTTGCTCCCACCGCCGCCGAAACCGTCGAGCGCTTCCTGCGCGACAGCGTCGAGGACCAGATCCGCCCGGATCGCGTCCACGGGTGCCTGTTCATCCAGGGCGCGCTCGTCTGCGGAACGCAAGGCGAAGGTTTGCGCGAGCCGCTTGCCCAGGCGAGGCTCGCTGGCTATGAACCCCTCGCCGAGCGATTCAGGGCCGCGCAGGGCACCGGGGAGATCGCAGCAAACATCGATCCCGATGCCCTGGCCCGTTACGTATGCGCCGTCGTCCATGGCCTTGCGGTGCAGGCGGCCAGCGGCGCGTCACGCGAACAGATGACCTGCGTGGTCAAGATGACGTTGCGGGCATGGGCAGCCATGACCGGCAACGTCACCGTTCCGTCGACTTAAGCGTTAGCCAGCCCCTTCCCTTCCGGCGTGCCGGCATCCACCCGCTCGGCCAGCAACGAACTCGCCAACTGAATCAGCGAACCCAACCCGTTCGCACCCCCTTCGCCACCGCCCAGCGAAATCTTGGGAACGATCGCGATCTGCCCATCGCGGATGGCTTCGGCGAACTGCGCACCCAGTGTGTTGATCAACTGCAGGCGTGCGCCCTCCCCGGTCAGCGCCTGTGACTTGGCCTGGATGGCCTCGGCCTCGGCCTTACCCACCGCGGCAATGGCGGACGCGCGACCGTCACCTTCCGCCGTGAGGCGGCGGCGCTCGGCGTCGGCATCGATGCCGATCACGTTCGCACGCTTGGTCGCCTCGACCACGTTGGCGTCACCCACGTTCTTCTTGATCTCGATATGGATCATGGAATTGGTCAGTTCGGCCTGGATATCGGTCTTGGCACGGGCCTCACGCAGCGAGCGTTCCTTGGCTGCTGATTGTTCCTGCAGCTCGTACGTGGCCACCTGCTCGATCGCGACCTGGCGATCACGCAGCTGGTTCAGGATCGCATCGATGCGGGCACCCGAGGCATTCCCGGTACTGCCATGCGGCGTGCCGATCAGCACCTCCTGCAGCTCCAGGTTGTACGCCGCGAAGCGACCCATCATCTCCACGCCCGCCACCTGCTGGATCTCGGCGCGGTTCTGGATGAGCTCGATGAGGGTCTTGGTCTGGCCAATGTTCTTGAAGTAAGCACTGACCATCGGGTCGAGGGTCTGGTCGACCAGGCGCTTGATGTCACCAAAACGCTGCACCACCAGCGGCGCCTTGCGGTAGTCGATATGCACGACCACCGAGAGCGGCAGCAGCGGTTCGAAGGCATCCTTGGTGATCAGCGAGACCTCGGAAAGGTTCTCGTCGAACTTGTGCAGGTTGGTCACTTCCGGCGTCCACTTCAGGATGAAGTTGGTCGTCGGCACCAGCTGGATCTTGCCCGCGTACGTGTTGAAGGCGTACTTGCCGGGCAGCAGCGGCTCCTTCCACACGCCGCGGCACGAGCTGTCCACGAGCTCGCCGTGGGAATAGCCTTCGCCGGAGCGATCCGTACCAATCGTACCGATGTAGGAAACGACCACGCCGACGAAACCCACCGGCACCACGGTTTTGGCAATGTAATCCACCGTCGCGAACAGGCGGTTGATGTAATACGTGCCCTCGACCAGCACCTGGTGCTGGCGGCCACGGTTACCGCCAGCGCGAAGGAAGGCGTCGATGTTCTGGAAGTTGTTGTGGAAGGTCGGCTTGTCGGCCGCATCCTGGCCCACGCGCGGGGCGACGATTTCATCTGGCGGCAGCACCGGGCCATCGTGCACGGTCACCACGCCGAGCATGTCGTTGCTGGTGTCATCGGCCTGCGCGGAGGCGTTTTCGCGGCGGCCGCCAATGATGACGGGCTGGAAGCCACCGCGCTCCTGCAGCACGCTGCCCATGTGGTCGATGGTGCCGCGCTCATCCTCCGAGAGCAGCAGGCCATGCACGCGCGAGGCCGTGATGATCGCGAACTGCGCCACGTTGATGGCGTAGGTACCTTCGCGCAGCACGGTGCGCTGCGGGCCCTTCTGGCCACCATTACGGAGGAACGCGTCGACATCCTCGATACCCGTCGGCACGGTACGGCCCAGCGCCTGACCCTCTTCCAGGTCGTGGCCGTCACGGGCGAACACATAGCCAATCTCGCCCTGGGGAATGGTGACCAGGTCGACCTTGTGCACGCGCCACTGGAACGGGAAGAAATAATGCAGGCCGCCGCGCAGGACGGTCGGCTGATAGCCCACCTCGCCATTCAACGCGATAAGCCCCCGCGTCACCGAAGGCGCACCCCATAGCCGCTCGACCACGCCGACGCGATCATTGGGGATGTAGACAATCACATGGGAAACAACAACGAGCACGATCAGTACGACAACGGCAACTGCAAGCGCAATTAGCCAGGTCATGGCTGGATGTCCTTATGGAGTAAGAAGGCCCGGCACGATGCCGGGGAAGCACTGCGTACGAAAACTCAGGGCGCAAACGCCCATGCCGCGCCATACAGGGCGGCTGAGAATCAAGAGAGTCACGGTCAGACGTCCGGCGGCTTACGCTGCAGGAGAGTCGTTAGAAAGAATGGACGCGGGCTCTGTGCCAATCCGGTCGCCAAACGCCCTGGGGCGTTGCGTTCCGGCACTGAATTACTTCGTGGGCGGCATGGCGGTGGGGTCTCAGGAAACGCGGTTGCGCGTAACGTGGTGCGCAACATACGCCGACGCCCGGTGATACACAATCACACCGGGCGCCGGGAGCGATAAGATCGCCAGCACGTTTACGCCCGCCTTCACGCGGGCGCCACACTCACAGCGCTTGCAACGCTGCGTTAAACAGCTCGTCCGTGCCTACTTCGCCGGCTTGATCGTCATGCCACCAATGTCGACGCCGAGGGCAATGCCCTTGCCGGTGCCGGCCAGGCTTAAGGACACGTTGTCCTTGGTAAGTACCTGCGCAGCACCGCTCTTTCCGACCGCGGCACTTCCACCCGCCTGCACGTAGGTACCGATCACATCGTTGATCGAGTTCACGTCGCTAAAGTCGCCGATGCCATCCTTGATCGTCGTCTTGCCCGCCGTCAGGCCGCCGCCATTGGCGGTGATGGTGACCTTCATGGACGTGCCGTCCTTGCAGGTCACGGTACCCGAGCCGCTGGAGTGCTTGTAGATAAGCGACCACGATGACAGGTCGAAATGCAGCTTGCATTCCAGGGTGCCGGCCTGGGCGGCCTGCAAGCCCCCCACCATGATCAGGAGGCCAACACACGCAGCGCGTACACGTTTCATTTGTCGCTCCTCGATATAGGCGGAAACTACCAGTGGGTGAGATTCAGGGTCACCCTCGCCTATATCGAAATCCAGCGAACTTACACGAGGCGGCCGCCCGTAAATCTACCTACGGGCGGCCACTGAACCGTGGACGGGGCGCAAACGCCCCAATGCCTGGTGCTACGGGGTCAGCCCTGCAGAGATCGCGCTGGCATAGCCCGCGGAGAGCGTGCCGCCGTTGTAGCTCTTGCCGGCCACATCGTCGTATAGCCACAGGAACGCGCCGGTAATGCCGCACTGCCCTTCCCAGCCGGCGATCTTGGTTTGCGTCGAGGGGACCGAGAGGCCACCCGACACCGTGGTGTCGGCAACGCCCGGGTAAACCGGCACGCCACCAAAGTTCCAACCCGAGCATGGGTTGTTGCCCGAGCCACCGGAATACGCCTGCAGATGGACACCATCGATCGTACCGGCACGCTGCGCATTCACCTGCGATACGACGCCGGTCCAGTACGACGCATTCGTGTAGGCGTCCGGCATCACGTGGTAACCGAGTTTGCCGAGCATGACCGAAAAGCTCACGGTGGATGCCGTGTCGTAGCTGTTCTCGTCATCCAGGTCGATGGCGTCGATCGATGGAATCGCGGCCTTCAGCGCCTGGAAGTTGCGGTAGAGAATGCCGGAGGTTCCGACGCCACCATTAGCACCCGTATCGTTGACCAGCGACTTGATGTGCTGGAAATCGCCGATATTGGACGAGCCGATGCTGAAGGTGATGCGCTTCACGCCAGCGGCTTTCAGGCTCGCCAGTGTATTGGGAAAGCCCGCGTGGGTCTGGTCGCCGATATAGCTTCCGTTCGATACGATCGGGAATTCGCCGTTGAGGTTCAGGTCGCCATTGGCTGCGACTTCAACACTCCACACGATCACCTCATCGAAGCCGGACTGGCTGAGTTCGGTCAGGCTTGCACTTTGGTTCTTGTAGATGGGGCCGCCGGTGAAGATGCCCACGTAGCCGGTGGATGCAGCAAACGAGGGTTGGGCACCCAGCATGCCCGCCGCAGCAAGGGCCAGGGCGAGCACGGTCTTGCTACGGTTAAAGCGAATCGAACTCAGCATGTCGCAGGTCTCCGTTGGGGTCGTCAGAAACGCATGGAATGAGTTAACTCATCCATGCTGGCGAGCCCTGCCATGAAACGGTGTGACCTGTTCGGCAAAACGTGTTGCCGAATATCGCTACTTAGTCTGTGACACCCACGATGACAGAAGCGGCATCGAAGATCGCGAGCACCGCCATGCCCTCCACAAGCCCGAGGCTTTCTGCGCTGTCCTTGGTAATGATGGACGTGACCGTTCCGCCCCCTTCGATATCCACGCTTACTTCGGTGTTCACCGCGCCGGGATGAATACGCGCAACAGTGCCCGGCAATTGATTGGACGCGGAAAGCCGCCCTTCACCCGGAAGACCAAGGATGATCCAGCTCGCCTTGATCAGCGCGATCACGGGGCGGCCCGGGGCAAGCGCGAGGTTATCGGTACTTTCGCGCGTCACCGTGGCGACGAGCGTGGCACCGCCGGTGGTACGGATGGTGATGCTGTCGTTCACCGCGCCCTGCTGGACACGATCGACGACGCCGGCAAGCTGGTTGCGCGCACTGGTTCGCATGGTGAGGTGCCTTAATAGGTGAATATCGCTGGTGGCCTCGTCACCGAGGGACGCCAGGTGCTCGACGAACTGGCGGTGGGCCGATTCGATGCTGCGAAAGGAAACGATGAGCCGTTCGGCACGCGGGGTCAGCGTGGCGCCGCCTCCGCCCTTGCCGCCCGTTGCCCGCAGGACCAGGGGCTCGCCAGCGAGCTGGTTCATGGCCTCGACGGCATCCCAGGCGCCCTTGTAGCTCATGCCCACGGCCTTGGCGGCCGCGGTGATCGATCCGGTACGGGCGATCTGGAACAGCAGCTCGACACGGTCGGGCCCACCCCAGCGGCGCGCGCCATCCGTGAGCCACAAGGAGCCTTCGTAATGCAGCATGCCGTCGCCATCCGGGAGGTTCCGGCGAGTCTAGCCCTGGCGCTGTAGGCCCGGCCAGACCGGCAGCAGGAATTTACATGCCCTGCCCCGCAAGTTCTTGTAGCCTCGGCATCGCTGTATAGGCCGCTTTATATCGCAGTCGAGCGCACCGGGGCTGCCGGGGATTGGGGAGACACCATGAAACGACTCGTCTTCGGCGCCATGGCGCTGTTGTGTCCCGTGTTGGCGGTAACGGCCCAGGAGGTCACGGGCCCAGCGGCGCCTGCCGAGGACAAGAAGGACGTCACGACGCTCGAAAGCGTCACCGTCTCCGCCCGCCAGCGCGATGAGAACCTGCAAAAGGTGCCCCTGGCGGTTTCGGTGGTGAGCGGCGAATGGCTCGATCGCTCCTACACGGTGAATACCCAGCAACTCAGCCAGCTGGTGCCCTCGCTCTATTACAACTCGGCCAACCCCCGGAATACCGCGTATACGATCCGCGGCCTGGGCTCGAACACGCTTTCAGTCAGCGCCGCCAACGACGGCATTGAGCCCGGCGTCGGCTTCTATGTGGATGGTGTCTACCACGGTCGGCCTGCGACAGCCGCCTTCGACTTCACGGACATCGATCGCATCGAAGTGCTCCGCGGGCCGCAGGGTACGCTGTTCGGCAAGAACACCACCGCCGGCGCCATCAACATCACCAGCCGCCTGCCCACGTTCCAGCCCGAAGGTAGCGGCGAGATCTCGCTCGGCGAACAAGGCTTCGTACAGGCGAAGGGCACCGTCTCGGGGCCGCTCAGCCAAACTGTGGCCGGGCGCCTTTCGGTGCAGTACACCGAGCGCGACGGTACCTTGCATAACGTCAGGACCGGCAAGGACGAGAACGAATTGAACAATTACGCCGTGCGCGGCCAGTTGTTGTTCAAGCCGGATGACAGCCTGAATGTCCGGCTGATCGGCGATGTGTCCAACCTGGATTCCGATTGCTGCACGCAGAATTACCTGCGCGTGGGCAGTAGCCTGCGCAGTGCGGCGCGTCAGTTCGAAGGCCTGGCGGCGAATCTCCCGGCGCATGGCCTGCCCGCCTATTCGCCACCCAGCCGAAATATCTACGACCGCCTCACTGACATCGATGCGCCGCTGCATATCGATACACAGGACGGCGGCGTGTCGCTGAATGCGGATTGGAATGTCGGCCCTGTCACGCTGACCTCGATCTCCGCCTGGCGTTACTGGAAATGGGACGTCGCCAACGATCGCGATTACACCGGCATTCCCATCCAGCTGGTGCAGCGCATTCCTTCGCGCCAGGACCAGTACAGCCAGGAATTCCGGGTGGCCTCCAATGGCGATGGCCCGTTTACCTACGTGGGCGGCCTGTATTTCTACACCCAGGAAATCAACGGTAAGCCGATCAGCATTTACGGTCCGGCGGCGACGTACTGGCTGGTCAGTACCACCAGTTTCCCGCGCATGCCCGATAACCTGGCCGATGGGTATGGCCAGTACGGCGACTCGCATTACCGGATGAAGAGCTACGCGGCGTTTGGCGAAGTGAACTACCACTTCACCGATCGCCTGATTGGTACCGTGGGTGTGCGCCATACGTACGAGGACAAGAACGGCACCTATTCGACGACGGTATCGGGCGGCCTGCCCACCACGCCCGGCACCCTCCAGGACAACGCGAAGCTCTCGCTGTTCCGGCCACAGAGTTATCGCGCGTCAGATAACGGCGGTAACCCGTCCGGCCGCCTCAACCTGGCCTACCAGTTCACCGATGACCTGATGGGCTATGTGGGCTACGCCTACGGCTACAAATCCGGCGGCCTCAACATGTCCGGCCTGCCGCTCGATGCAGCGAATAACCCGGCCCTGGCTACGGCGGTGATCAAGGACGAAACGAACCGGACCTGGGAAGCGGGTCTGAAATCGGCCTGGTGGGACAACCGCGCCACGGCGAACCTGGCCGCCTATCGCACCGTGGTCCGCAACTACCAAGCCGATATCACCTCGAGCACCGAGACGGCGGCCATCCGCACCTATCCGGCGAACATTCCGGAGGTCAGAGTGCAAGGCGTCGAAGGTGACTTCGCCGCGCTGCTGTTCCGGGGCTTCACATTGCGGGCATCGTTCGCCTACGCCGATGGCAAGTACACGGATTACCCCAAGGGCCCCTGCCCGCTCGAATGGCAGAATCCCAATGCCGCCGGCGGCTGCCAGCCACTGGTCGCCCCGGCGAGCCTGGCGATCAAGACCTCGAATCCGCGCGGCAATCCCGATGTGCCCGGCGCCTACGTGCTTACCGGCCTACCGCTGGCCGGGCTATCGAAATGGGCCGGCTCGCTCGGCTTCGATTATGAACTGCCGATCGGCAGCGATGCCTTTCTTGTCCACGCCGACACCAGCGCGCGCAGCGATTACAACTCCGACACGGCCAACTCGATCTATACGCGGATTGCTGGCTATGCCGTGGTCAACGCGAGCGTCGGCTATCGTTTCAACGATAACTGGGAGGTGGACGTGTTCGCGCGCAACCTGTTCGACCGGAATTACGTCACGGCACTCACCGTGCAGACCGGCAACTCCGGCCTGATCCTCGGCCAGCCCAGCGATCCGAGGTTGGTGGGCGTGACGTTGCGCGCCCACTTCTAACGTTCGGCACGCCGCCGGAAGTTTTCCCGATCTACTTGGGCGTGACCTGAATAGCCACGCCCTCGACATAAGTCATCCGCACCAGGTCGCCCACCTTCAGGCTGGCCATTCGCGCTTGCCGCGCCGGGTCGTGCACCTCGATCTTGCGCTGCTTGCCGTCGGGTCCGGTCAGGGTGACGGTGTGAGCGGTGAGGTCGATGGCATCGATCCGGCTCGTGACCGAGATGGACTTGCCCACGACACCACCTGGTTTTTCGCCTGCCGCCGCTCGCTGGCTATCGACGGCGCTCTCTACGCCCAGCGTGCCGCCATTGGCCGGGAGGATCTCGAGAGCGGTGGCGGCTTCGTAGGTGATCGTCACAACGTCGCCCACTTTGAGTTGGGCGAGGTTGTGCACCTCCTTGCCCGCCTCGATCGTGAATTCTTCACCGTTGGAATTCTTCAACGTGACAAAGCGACTCTTACGGTCGATCTGGGTAACGGTGACTGATTCGGTCTCCTGGTGGCGGCCCAGTTCGTAGGCAGTGCCATGCACCGTCGATGCCGCGGCGGGGGCTGCGGCCTGTGCCAGCGCTGTGGCAGGCATGGAACACGCCACGGCCGCCGCGACCAGGCACATCGGGATAAGGGACGACTTGTGCATGCGATTTCTCCTTGGGCGGAATAGCCGGGACGACACCTAGATGGTGTTTCCGGGCGGCCCGATGTGGGAGCGTAGGAATGCCTTGCCTGGGGCAGTAGAAATACCGAGCCGCCCGAGCCGGCATCGGTTGCCGGGATCGCGCGCAAGCGCGCTCGTACAGGAAGAGCGTGGGCAACAGGGGCAACGAGGGCAGCAGGCGTCCGTGGCTTGGAGATGTTGGTTTTCTTTGGTGCGTGGTGGGCAACACGTTGGCGTGTGTGGCGGATCTACTGGGGATTTTGCATGCGGCCTACGATGCACTCGTCCCCCACTGGAGAGTCATCATGTCTGCTGTAGCCAACGCGCCACGCCAAGCCACGCCCACCAAGGAAGAACTGGTTCCTTCCCGCTATGCCGTCAATGTCGGCGATATCGATGTGCTCGTCGTCAGCGATGGCGTGCTGCCGCTGCCCACCGTCACCATGGCCACCAATGCCGCGCCCACGGATCTTTCCGACTGGCTGAGTTTCATGTGCATGCCGCCGGACAAATTCGATTGGCCGCTCAACGTGCTGGTGGTTCGCACGGGCGAGCAGACGATCCTGGTCGATGCCGGCCTGGGCCTGCAGTTCCCGGATTTCCCGCGTGCCGGCCAGTTCCCGCAGCGCCTGGCGCATGCCGGCATCGATCTGGCATCGGTCACCGATATCGTGATCACCCATATGCACATGGATCACGTGGGCGGCCTGCTGGTGGAAGGCGTGAAGGAAAGCCTGCGCCCGGACGTGCGCATCCACGTCACGGCGACGGAGCTTGCGTTCTGGGAAGCACCCGACTTCTCCCACACCTCGATGCCGGAAGCGGTGCCGCCGGTGCTTCGCTCGACGGCGCTGCGTTTCGCCGCCGAGTACCGTGATCGCATCCGACCGTTTGATGCATCGTACGAGGTGGCACCGGGCGTCGTTGCCCGCAAGACCGGCGGTCACACGCCAGGGCATTGCGTCGTCGATATCGCATCAAAGGGTGAGCGCCTGACCTTCGCCGGCGACGCCATGTTCCCGGTCGGCTTTGATCACCCGGATTGGTCCAACGGCTTCGAGCACGACCCCGAAGAAGCGGCGCGCGTGCGTGTGCGCCTGTTCCAGGAAATGGCGGAAACAGGCTCATTGCTGGTGGCCACGCACCTGCCGTTCCCCTCCGTGGGTCGTGTGGCGCGCAACGGCGATGCCTTCCGCTGGGTGCCGGTGCTTTGGGATTTCTGAGCCACTAACGGAAATGGTGGATGAAGCCGATGCGGAATCCACCCGGTAGCCAGCTGAGGATGATGGGCGACTCGGTGCGCCGGGAAGCCCAGAGGCCGATACCGGTGCCCAACGCGGCACCGACGATCACGTCGCTCTGCCAGTGCCCGCGTACCTTTACGCGGGCCACTGCGTCATACGCAGGCAGTATCGCCAGGGCGTAAACCCACGGGTGGTCTTCATGGTAGTTCACGATAAACGGCGTGACGGCCGCGGAAATCAGCGAGACCTCGCCGCTGGGGAAGCTGTGGTTCTGGCTTCCACCCTTGAACCAACGGTCCGGGTCATCCGTCTTTGAGGGGCGCTCGCGGCGGAAGGTGTACTTCATCACGGTGGAGGCACCTACCGTGATGATGGTGGAATCCACCGCCCTCCAGAACGTATCCCCTTCCTTGTCGTTATCGCCGAGCGCCAGCGCGCCGAGGCCCACGGTAAGGATCGTGCCGTAGCGCAGGATCTTCTGGTTGGATTTCTTCCAGATCCCGCTGTTGTCGTAGCTCACCCGGTGGTCAATGCCAAACGGCCCGCCGCCTGCGAAAGCCGGCAGCGGCGCGCAAAGAACAGCCATAAGAGCGAAACGAACGTACGCAGCTCGCATAGCGCCTCCCCATCGCCGGGGTCGTGGGAGCCGGCGGTTAGCCGCCCCATTACACACCCGCAAGCTTAGGCAAGGCTGATCAAACCCACGCTTTGTGCAAGCCAGCGAGCGTCCTTCCGGCTAATTTGGCGGGGATTACCCCGGGAGATACCCATGTTCGTCATCCGCCACGCCGCCGACCGCGGCCACGCCAACCACGGCTGGCTCGATTCGCACCACAGCTTCTCGTTCGCCGATTACCGCGATGAGGAGCACGTCCATTTCGGCCCGCTGCGCGTCATCAACGAGGACCGGATCGCCGCTGGCACGGGCTTTGGGTCCCATTCGCACCGGGACATGGAGATCATCAGCTACGTCCTGGAGGGCGAGCTGGCCCATACCGATTCCATGGGCAACAAGGTCGTGATCAAGCCCGGTGAGGTGCAGATCATGTCCGCCGGCACGGGCGTGACCCATTCCGAGGAAAACCACGCGAAGTCGCAGACCCACTTCCTGCAGATCTGGATCATCCCCAACCAGCAGCACCTGAAGCCCGGCTACGAGCAGAAGTTCTTCGCGGATGCGGAGAAGCGCGGCAAGCTCCGACTCGTCGCCAGCCAGAGCGGCGAGCACGGCTCGGTCACGGTGAACCAGAATGTGCGCCTGTATGCCGGCTTGTTTGGCCCGGATGAGTCCGCCCATCACAACGTGGAGTTTGAGCGGATCGTGTACGTCCACGTGGTGCGTGGGTCGGTGCACGTGAACGGACACCCGCTCTCGGCCGGCGATGCGGTAAAGATCACCGACGAAAGCCGCGTGGTGATCAGTGATGGCGTGGACGGTGAAGTGCTGCTGTTTGACATGGCGCCGCTGGACTGACGCGGCGCCACGTCGATTGGTCTGAAACCTACTTTGCCACCCCGGCAGACTTCGCGGCCTGCTCGATCAGCGCCGCGACTTCCTTCGGGTGCGACTGGTACACCGAGTGGCTGGCACCGGCCACCTCGATCGTGTGGCTGTTGGCGCGCCTGGCATACATGCGCTCCAGATCCGGGTTGATGATCCGGTCGGCCGTGGCGACCGCGTACCAGCTGGGCTTGTCCTTCCATGCCGGGTGTCCGGCCGGGGCGGCGAACACCGTGGCGGCCGTCAGTTCCTGGGCGTTCGCTTCGAACCGGGCCTGTTGCGGCGCCAGGTCGGCGGCGAAATCGGCGGCGTACTTCGTCGGGTCAAGGTAGAGGAAGCCGTCGGCGGTCTTCTTGATATCCGGGGTCTTGCTGGTGGCGCTGGGGTACTTCTTGCCGTTGGAGACTTCCGTCTCGCCCTGGTCGAGGGCGTGCGCGGCGATATAGACCAGGCCCACTACCTTGGGATCGTTACCGACGTCGGTAATGATGGCACCGCCATAGCTGTGGCCGACCAGGATCGTCGGGCCATCCTGCATGTCGACCATTCGTTTCACCGCCGTGGTGTCATCCTGGAAAGACGTCAACGGGTGCTCGGCCACGGAGACGTGATAACCGTCTTTCGTGAGGATATCGTAGACTGGCTTCCAGCCACTTCCGTTCACCCAGGCACCGTGCACAAGCACGATGTTCTGCACGCCTTCGGCGGCTTGTGCGGAGGCTGCGGTGGCCAGCGACATGGCTACCAGGGAGGCGAGGATGGCGCGCTTGATCGATGGGGTTTTCATAGTGGGGACCTTTGGTGAGTTCGAAACGGTCGCGCTGCCTCATCAACCGTTGTCAAAAGCATAGGCGCTGGCCGCCCGTCGATTGATGACATTTGCCCCCTGGATTAATCGGGAATCCCAATGCGCCCGCTACCGACCGAATTGCTCCGCACCTTCGTCGTTGTCGCGCAAAGCGGCGGGTTCACGGCCGCATCCGAGGAGCTGTGCCTGTCACAATCCACCATCAGCCAACATGTGCGGCGTCTGGAGGACCTGACGGGCTCGTCGCTCTTCGAACGTGATACGCGCAACGTGCGGCTCTCGTCGTCCGGCGAGGCATTGCACCGCTATGCCCTGCGCATTCTTCAGCTGATGGATGAGGCCATGACGGCCGTGTGCGGGCCGCCGCTGGATGGCACGGTGTGCCTTGGGCTGCCCGAAGACTTTGCTTCGTCACGACTCGCAGCGGCCCTGGCGAGCTTCATCCGGCGTAATCCGGCCGTTGATCTCGTCATCAAGACGGGCTTGAGCGGCGACCTGTTCCGCGAGCTCGATGAAGGCAAGCACGACCTCGTGTTCGCAAAGCGTCCGCAAGGCAGTGGGCGGGGAACGCTCGTGCGCTCGGAGCCGCTGTATTGGTGTGGCAGCGCCAGCGCGCCGCTGCGCGAATCCCAGGCACCGCTGCCGCTGGCCGTGCATCCGCCACCGAGCATTACCCGCGAACGGATCTTTGCCGCACTGGATAGCGCGAATATCCGCTATCGCCTGGCCGTCGTCAGTAGCAGCGTGATGGTGATCCAGGCCGCCGTGGAGGCCGGCCTGGGGATAGGCGCCTTTACCGGGTACGCCATTCCCGAAGGCATCGTCAGGCTGGAACGTGACCTGCCCGATCTCGGCGTCATGGAGTACGTGATCGACCGCCAGCGTGCTTCGTCGCCAGCGATCGCCGCGCTGGAACATGTGCTGATCGATGCGGCCGGCAATCTGTAAGATGTCCGTTTGCATCGGTGGTTCGGGCGGGCATGAACGAAGGTAAGGCATCGGCGGGCGCGGTCGTCGCATTGGGCGCCACGGTCGTGATCTGGGCATTCAGCTGGATCGTGATGAAGCTGGTGCTTCGCTATGCCGGCCCGTTCGATTTCTCGGCCCTGCGTTACAGCATCGGCGCCGTGCTGCTCTTCATCGTGCTGGTGGTGATGCGCCGGCCACTGGCCCCGCCGCCGCTCGGCGGCACGATCATCACCGGCCTCGCCCAAACAGCAGCATTCCAGGGGCTGGGGCAATTGGCGCTGACCTCGGGTGGCACGGGACACGTGGTGCTCCTCGCGTATGCCATGCCGTTCTGGGCGGTGTTGCTGGCCTGGGGCCTGCTCGGCGAACGGCCGTTGCCGCGGCACTGGTTGGGCCTGGCCCTGGCGGCGATCGGCCTGACCTGCGTGATCGCCCCGTGGAACGGCCTGGGTAACCCGGCCAGCACGCTCATGGCCCTGCTTGGCGGCATGTGCTGGGCACTGGGCACCGTCACCAGCAAGCGCATGTTCCAGCGCCACCAGCCCGATCCCCTCACCTTCACCGCATGGCAGATGGCCTTCGGTGCGGCTGGCCTGGCCATGGTGGCGTTCATCGTTCCGCAGCGCGCCATCGAGTGGAGCCCGGCCTTCATCGCCGGCCTTGCCTACTCGGTGATCCTGGCCACGAGCCTGGCCTGGACGTTGTGGCTGCTCGTCGTCAGGCGCTTACCCACGGCGGTCGCTTCGGTGTCGTCACTCGCCGTGCCGGTGCTCAGCGTGCTCATGGCCTGGGCGGTGCTGGGCGAGGCGCCCGTGCCCAGCGAATGGGTGGGCATGGCGTTTATCGTGGCAGGGCTGCTCGCCGTCAGTGGGGTGAAGCTGCGCCGCCCGGCTTAGCTCCAACGCACGCCATCGAATGCGGCGGCCAGGAAATCCACCATGCGCCGCACCTTCACCGGCAAGTGCTTGCGCGAGGCGTACACAGCGTGGATGCCGATGGTGCCGGCATCGTGTGTCGGCAACAGATGGATGAGCCGCCCTTCGCGCACATCGTCGCCCACGATGAAGTCAGGCTGCAGGGTGATGCCCTGCCCCGCCAGCGCCGCGACGCGCGATGTATCGCCGTTGTTGCTGCGCATGAAGGGCTTCACGGTGACGCGCTCGATGCGGCCATCGGCGCTGGTGAACTGCCAGTCGTCGGGCCAGTAGCTGTATGCCAGCACGGCGTGGCTCGCCAGCTCGGCCGGTGCGTGCGGCGTGCCATGGGCTTCGAGGTAAGCCGGCGAGGCGCAAAGCAACATGCGGGTGATGCCCAACTGGCGGCTCACCAGGGTTGAGTTGGGCAGGCGCGAGATGCGCACGGCCAGGTCGAACCCTTCCTCCACCAGATCAGCCACGCGATCGGACAAGGTGATATCGAGCGACACCTGGGCGTGTTCGGCGGTGAAGCGCGCCCAGAGCGGGGCCAGGTGCAGCACGCCGAAGGTAAGCGGCGCGGTGATACGCAGCAGGCCGGTCGGTTCCGTGCTGCTCGCACTGAGTTCGGCCTCCGCCTCGTCGATGCCGGCGAGCAGGTCGCGCGAACGGCTGTAGAACGTGCGGCCCTCGTCGGTGAGGGACAGGCGGCGGGTGGTCCGGTGCAGCAGGCGCACGCCCAGGCGGCGCTCCAGGTCGGCCACATGGCGTGAGATGGCGGCCTTGGTCACGCCGGTGGCGTCAGCGGCGCCGATGAAGCTGCCTGCGTCGACCACGGCGACGAAGCTGGTCATTTCCTGGACTTTATCCATGGGTGGCGTCCTTGGGTGGGCGGTGGCAGTGTCTCATAGGGCGAGACAGTTGGTTTCGCTTAAGGTCGTTTATCTACACCATGGCAACCAATACCTTTCGGATATCACCAGGAGCATCGCGCGCAAGCGCGCTCCTACACCGTCCTTATGGAGGCTTGGTTATGTCTGTGGCTCCGGTTCTGTTTATTTCGCATGGCGCGCCGACGTTTGCGCTGGAGCCGGGTGTGCTTGGCCCGAACCTGCAGCGGATCGGGGCGCAGTTGGAAGGCATTCGTGCGGTGCTGGTGGTGTCACCGCACTGGCAGGCGCCGGGGCTGCGGGTGATGACTGCCGAACGGCCGGCCACGCTGCACGACTTTGGCGGGTTTCCCGAGCCGCTGTACCGCTTGCAGTACCCGGCGCCGGGCGCGCCCGATGTGGCACGCGAAACGGCCGAGGTGCTGCGCGAAGCGGGCCTGCAGGTGACCGAGGATGCCACGCGCCCGTATGACCACGGGGCGTGGGTGCCGCTGCGGTTTCTGCTGCCCGACGCCAACATCCCGGTGTTCCAGCTGGCCATGCCCAGGGATCTGGATACGCGTGGCGCCCTGGCATTAGGCAAGGCGCTGCGCCCGTTGCGCGAGCGCGGCGTGCTGGTAGTGGGCTCCGGCAGCCTTACCCATAACCTGTACGAAATTCAGCGCACGAGCGAATCGGTGCCTTACGCCACCGCGTTCGCCGAGTGGGCCACGCGCAGCGTGCTGGCCCGCGACGAGCAGGCACTGGTCGACTATCGCCAGGTCGCGCCCGCTGCCGAGCGTGCGCACCCTACCGAGGAGCATTACCTGCCGCTGCTCGTGGCCATGGGCGCGAGCAACGACGATGACACGCCATCGCTGGTGCCTGGCGGCATGACCTACGGGGTGCTGTCGATGGATTCGTATGCGTGGGGTGTCGCGTGAGCGGGTTCGATACGCTGATCGAAGGTCGTTACCCGCTTGCGTTGCGGCTGCATGTACCAGCGGGCGCCACGCGGTTGCTGGTGCTGCTGCACGGCGTGGGTGGCAACGAAGGCAATCTCGCGGCGCTGGCCGAGCAGACGCCCGACGACATGGCCGTAGCGCTCGTGCGTGGCCCCCTTGCGATCGGTCCCGGACAGTTCGCCTGGTTCCGCGTGTCATTCACGGCACAGGGGCCGCGCATCGTGCCTGAAGAAGCCGAGCGTTCGCGCCAGCTGTTGATCGAAACGATCGACGCGTTGCGTACCGAGCTACAGCTACCCGGTAGCGCAACAACGGTCGCAGGGTTCAGCCAGGGCGGAATTATGAGTGCGAGTGTCGCACTCACCTCGCCGGCAACCGTCAGCGCGTTCGCGATTCTCGCTGGCCGGATGCTTCCGGAGATCGAGCCTTTGATTGCACCACACGCCGCGCTTCGGTCGACGCGTGCGTTCGTGGGGCATGGGCGGTTTGATCAGAAGTTGCCGGTGGCGTGGGCTGAGCGGTCGCGTGAGTGGTTGGCGCAGCTGCAGGTGGCGCATGAGGTGAAGCTTTATCCGACCGAGCATGTGCTTGGGGCGGAGATGGCGGTGGATTTTTTGCGGTGGCTGGGGTGATGGCGGCTGGCACCCATCGCGCGCCGGCGCGCCCCCAATGGATTAGGGGATGATCCCGCTAGCACCCATCGCGCGCGAGCGCGCTCCTACAGGGGTGTGCCGCGCGCGGCGGGACGCGATGAGTGGGAGGTGGTGATCAGGCGGGTCAGGATCAGGGCGAATAGCAGGGGGATGAAGGCGGCGTAGGCGTATTGGCCGCGGGCTACGCCCACGCCCCATGGGAACCAGATGCCGGGGATGCCGAGGGTGTTGAGTTCGGCGGCGAACAGGCCGATGCCGACGAGGACCGCCGCCAGTGCGGTCAGTGCAACACGCCACGCGCCTGGCTTCGCTTCCGGCGGCGCGGATGGTTTCGTGCCGATAACCACGCCAGTAACGATGATCGCTACGTACAGCGCAGCGAAAGCCACACGAACGACGGCGATGATCACGTCACAGGCGGCGGCTGCGCCGGGCATCATCCAAGGGCGCCCCACGAACGCCGCCACGATGTAAATCGCCGCGAGCGCCGCGACCACGTAGCGAAGGCCGTCGCGAGGGAGCCCGTCACGGCGAAGCCAGCCGCTACGGCGAGCCTCGCCACCTCGAAGCCAGGCGCGGTTGTCCACATGGAACCCGTCGCGCCACGCCAGCACCCATGCCGCCAGAACCAGGGGCCGCAGCACCACGGTAACGGCGATGTCGTAGCTGCGCAGGCTGAGATACGGCGTCCAGTAGAACAGCACCTGGTTCACGCGCAGCAGCGCCAGCAGCACCAGCGCCGTGACGAGCCAGCCGTAACGATCACCCGTGCGACACGCCATGAGCGCGGCCGCCATGAGCGCAAGCACGAGAAATGCGGCAGGCTCTACGGCGTCCACCACGTAGCCTTCGAAGGTCTGCAACCACTGCACGCGGTGCAGATGATCGATGCTCTCCGCGGTGCCTATCGCCGGCGCCACGTGGATACCGCCGGCTTCGTCGCTGGCATCGAGCGGATCCATCCAGACACGAGACGCAAGATGGTAGGTTCGGGTGCCACCCACCATGCCGTGGGGTAGCGGGAATACGGTGGGCCGAACGCTGTACACCGTCGCCTTCCCCGTCGAGAAATCGCCCGGGCCGCCCGCAAGGTGCCCATCGATGTACAGCTGATACGTCGAATCGAGCAACGTGGGGCCGGTCAGCGCGAGCGGCGCATCGCCGTGGCTTTCAACCGTCACGGTGAGCCGGTACCAGGCAAAGCCGCTATACCCTGCATGCCCGCGCTGGCTCCAGCCTGCGACGTAACCCGGCAGGCCCACATCGCCATCGTGCGCGCCCGGCGCCGGCGTCAGGTCCACGTTCTCCCATGCGCTGTCGTCAAAATCCGGGGCTGACCAGCGCGGATCATCACCCACGTGAAAACGCCACGGTCCATGGAGAGGCGCTGTCGAGGGACCCACCGCGACGCGCTGGCCCTCTGCCATGGCCACTGACGGCGCGCTGTTTCCGAGTGCTACCAGGCCCAACAGATAAACGAAAACCCGCATCGCCTTACGCATGGGTCGTGCTCCGTCACGAGCAGCCCGCCCGTCGCCGGAGCGTAATGAAGACGGTGATAGCGACGCCAGCACGGCGTTCGTAGATGCTCGCGAATCATTGAAAGTTTCGGGAAAGATGATGCTGAGGCATTTACTGCAAACGATAAAGCTGCGGAGGCTGCATACGTATGCTGGATGACAGTCCTTAACCGTATGATTTAGCTAACATCCTTAGGCTTTCTAGGTGCGTCACGTCATGCGATTTTTAGCGCCGCAACAGCGCTTGAGAACATTCGCAAAATAATCGTTGACACGCAAAAACGGCACGCCATATCTTGCGCGTCGCAAATCCAGCAGCACGCATTTTCACTCCCCCTGCCCCACCCTTTGGACGTTGTCTCGAACAATCGTCGGGAGGCGTGTGCCCGCATGGCCGCCGTTCCACCCTTCCAGTTCAATCGCCATGCGCTTTGTTCGCTCGCTGTTCGAATCGCTGCACCCACGTAACGACTGGCACAACCACCCCCGCTTACGCGCCGCACGCTATCTCCTTCGCACCGCGACGGCTCCGCGACTGCACCGGCGCTGGCTGGCCCAACTGAATACAACGGCCATGCGCGAGGCGACACTGCGTGATGGGCATCTGTTCGAACGCTGGCAGCATCGGTGGGTCAGTCGCCAGTTCGGCAAGCGCGAACGCCTCGTACGCCTGATCGATCACCACGGCCTGATGCCACGTCTTCTGTCAGCCGACGATCTGCTGCGCGTATGTCGTGGCGAGACGCTGGTGGCCGGCGATGCCGCCGGCAAGGACGGCAAGCCCGTGCAGGTCACTGTCGCCGCGCCGATCCTTCGTTGCCTTGAGGGCGAGCTGGTGCTCGGGCTCGTGTGGCGTGGCACCGCGGTGTTCTCGATGACGATTACGCTATGCCCCGGGCGCGACGAAGTACTGGTGGGGTGCATTCAGGGCCCGCGTTCGCACGATGGTCTCGGCCTCGTCCGTGACGTTACAAAAGCCTGCCACGGCCTCCGGCCCAAGGACCTGCTGCTCTCCGCGGTGCGTTCCGTCGCGACCGCCGCCGGCATCACCCGGGTGCGCGGGCCTGGCAATCAGGCGCATGTCTTCGGCAACACCCATCGCGTGAAGGCATCCTATGATGGCTTCTGGGAAGAAGCGGGTGGCACCATGGGGGCCGATGGCCTGTACGAGGTCAGCGCGGCCGAGCCGGTGCGCGATATGCAGTATGTACCGAGCAAACACCGCTCGGCCTTCCGGGCGCGAGAGGCGCTACGGGAAACGCTGTGCACGGAGGTCAGTGCCTTCTTCGCACCGGTACGCCACCTGCAGTCGGTGCCGCAGCCCATGCGTGCATTCGGCGATGATTTGCCATCAGCGGTAGTTGCGCGACTGGCCGCCTGAGCTGCCCGCGACGCGTCGGAGTCGCCGGCCCTGGCGGGCATGGAATGCCAGGGCCGGCGACCGCCGCGGACATCACTGTGCCGCAGTCACCCGCCACACGGTGTTACCCACGTCATCGGCAATAAGCAACGCGCCATCCTTGTCCAGCACCACGCCTACCGGCGCGCCGAACAGCTGCTTCTCGTCCTTGGAGTAGAAGCCGCTGACCAGCGTTTCGGGCTTGCCGACAGGCTTGCCATCCTGGAACGCTACGAAGACGACGGCGTAGCCACTGAGTGGCGAACGATCCCAGCTACCGTGCTCGCCCACAAACGCGCCATTCTGGTACTTCGCCGGCAGCGCATTCTTCTGCGTGAGCAACAGGCCCAGCGCGGCCACGTGGGAGCCGAGGGCGTAGTCGGGCTTGATCGCCTTGGCGACCATATCGGGCCGCTGTGGCATGACGCGTGTATCGACGTTCTGGCCGTAGTAGCTGTAAGGCCAGCCATAGAACGCGCCCTCGGTCACCGAGGTCATGTAATCCGGGACAAGGTCGGCACCGATCTCATCGCGCTCGTTGGCGATCGCCCACAGCTTGTTCGTCGTGGGATCCCACGCCAGGCCCGTCGGGTTGCGGATGCCCGAGGCATAGATACGGCTGCTGCGCGATGCGACATCCACCTCGAGGACGTTGGCGCGGCGGTATTCCACCTCCAGGCCGTTCTCGGTGATGTTGCTGTTCGAACCCACGCCCACGTAGAGCTTGGTGCCATCCGGGTTCGCCTGCAGTGCCTTGGTCCAGTGATGCTGCACCGTGGAAGGCAGGTCGGTGAATGGCGTTGGGGGCGCTTTGATTTCCGTCTCGCCGTCCTGGTACGGGAAGGTCACGATCTCATCGGTGTTGGCCACGTAGAGCGTGTTACCGATGAGCTGCACACCGAACGGCGAGTGCAGGTTCTCGATGAAGGTGTGCTTCTCCCATTCCCCGTTGCCGCTACCCTTGCGCAGCAGCGTGATGCGATTGCCGCCCTTCGCGCCCTTGCCCGACTGGTTCTTCACCATGCCGGCGATCAGTTGCTTGGGCGTGGTCAGGGCTTCTTCGCCCGGGCCATTGGATTCGACAACGAGCACATCGCCATTGGGCAGCGTGAGCAACTGGCGGGGATGCTTGAGGTCGCCTGCGATCTTTTCGATCTTCAAGCCCGGGGCGACCGTAGGCATGGCGCCGTTCTGCCAGCCGGCAAAGTCCGGAACCTGCATGGGCGGTACGAGGAAGCGCTGTGCCTTCGGCATGGTCGGGTCGGCGCCCGACTGCTGGGAAGCATCCAGCGAGGCCTTTTCGCTGCAGGCGCCCAGCAGCGCCACGCAGGCCATGGCCAGCGCACTGCGATAAAGGTGCTTATCCATGGATCCACTCCCGGTCCGTGGAGTAGCGCACGGCGATGATGATGTGGCCGATGGCGATCAGCGCCACGGTGAGAGCGGAAAGCCACACCCCGCCCGGGATGATCGCGTAGGCATCGCGGCTATGGACGAAGGCATTAAAGATCGCCGCGATGATCGCCACGAAGTTCAGCCAGAAGTCGACGTGGTCGGCGCCGGTGCTGATCCGGCGCGAGGTGATCCAGACCTGGGTCAGGTTCACCAGCCGCGGGATGATGGCGAAGACCAGGCCGATAGAGACCAGCCAGGCGGCGCTTTTCGCCCACAGGATGGTGCCGCTCTTCGCATAGAGGATGTCGAAGATGAGCGCGGCGACGAAGAAACCGAATGGAATCGGGTTGAGCAGGCCATAAATGGCGTTGGCCACGGCATTGCGGCGTGGTGCGGGTGGATAGCTCATGGTGGGGCCCCTTGGGTGGACCTGGCGATAGTAGGCCCGCGGCCCGTAGAGACATTGTATGGATCGCTTCCCCGCTCCCCTGTAGGAGCGCGCTCGCGCGCGATGGGTGCTTGTGGCGACCCCATCGCGCGCAAGCGCGCTCCTACAGGGGTGGCCTATGTCGTGTAGGCTTGGCGGCTAACTTCCCGGTAGACACGCCCCCATGGCTCTCAAATCCACGGTCTTCAAGGCCGACCTGCAGGTCAGCGACATGGACCGGCACTACTACCAGGGCCATGCCCTGACCATCGCCCAGCACCCGTCGGAGACCGATGAGCGGATGATGGTGCGCGTGCTGGCCTTCGCCCTGAACGCCGATGACGCCCTGGTGTTCGGCAAGGGCCTGAGCTCGGAAGACGAGCCGGACCTGTGGCGTAAGGAGCTCACCGGTGAGGTGGACCTGTGGATCGAGCTGGGCCAGCCGGATGAGCAGCGGATCCGCCGCGCCGCCGGTCGCGCCAACCGGGTCATCGTCTACACCTACAACGGCCGCGCCGTTGAACCGTGGTGGAAGAAGATGTCATCGGCCGTGGCGCGCACCAAGAACGTCTCGGTGATCGACGTATCCCCGGCCACGGTCGAAGCGCTCGCCGCGCTCACCGAGCGCACGATGCAACTGCAATTCATGATGCAGGACGGCCACGCCCAGGTGATCAGCGGCGACGCCGTGATCCCGGTGGAACTCACCACGCTGGCCTGACCCAGCTCCACCGCCCGATAGCGATAAAACCACCTGTAGGAGCGCGCTTGCGCGCGTTCGGGCGTGCCGCAAGCACCCATCGCGCGCGAGCGCGCTCCTACAGGGATGTCGATCAGGCCGTGGGTAGTGCGCGGTTCAGCGCGTGCGAGCCGGTGATGATCATGCGCAGCATCTGCGAGATCTGCTCGATCAGGGCCGGGTCGCGCTCGGGCGGCTGATCCATGGCGAAGGCGCCCATGGCGAACACCAGGCGGGTGATGGCCTTGGCCACCAGGGCCGGCTCGTACAGCGTGGAGCGATCGGCCGCGGCGAGGCGAATCAGGTCGACCCGCAGCTCATCCTCGAAATAGGTGAGCTCGCGTTCCACCGCGTGCTTGAAATCATCCGAGCCCACCGCGCCCTCGCGCAGCAGCACATGCAGCAGCTTGTCGTCGGCGCGCAGCTGTTCCATGAACGTCTCGACCGATACCCGGATCACGCTGCGCTCGGTGGAAGTCGCCCGCTCACGGGCCTGGCCGATGATGGTGCGCAGCGAGCTACCGGCCAGGTCGATCAGGGCGATCGACAGCTCGTTCATGTCACGGAACTGGCGATAGAAGCTGTTCGGGGCGATCCCGGCCTCGCGGGCCACCTCACGCAGGCTCACCGTGGAGAGGCTGCGGTTCGGGCCGATCAGCTTCAGGGTGGCGGCCAGCAGGTCGTCACGCGAGATAGCGGCCTTCCGGGCGTGCGGCACGTCGGTGGGCACGTCAGTGATCGAGGTGAGGCTGGTGGACGTCATGGGAGGCTGGGCCGCTGGCTAAGGCTGGATCATACATCGACCTGTAATATACAAGTGTATACACGGACGTATATGCGTGCGTATAGTGTGATCCCATGAATGCCCTCCCCACCACCCAACCCCGCTGGCCCCTGCGCCTGGCCCGTCGCGCGGTCTCGCCGGCCCTGTTCGATTTCTGGGCCACCCGGGTCAACCCGCTCTGGACCCTGGAGCAGCCCCTGGCCCGCCTGGTGTCCCGCACGGCCGCCAGCCGTGACGCGGTGACCCTGGTCCTGCGCCCCAACGGGCACTGGAAGGGCATGCGCGCCGGCCAACACGTCAACATCGGCGTGACGGTGGGCGGGCGCCGGCTGATCCGTAGCTACAGCCCTACCCCCATGCAGGACGGCACCCTGGCGATCACCGTGAAGGCGATCACCGGTGGCCTGGTCAGCCAGTACCTTGCTCACGAGGCGCCGATCGGCGACGTGGTCACCCTGGACCCGGCCTTTGGCGACATGACCGTTACCGCCGACCACGAGAGCCTGTTGCTCCTCGCGGCCGGCAGCGGCATCACCCCGATGCGCGCCCTGCTCCGCGATCTTGCCGCGCGCAACATGCCGGTGGTGGTGGATCTGTACTACTGGGCACGCCAGCGCGATGAATTCTGCTTCGTCGATGAACTGATGGAGCTGGCCGCGGCGCATCCGCGGCTGCACGTGCATTTTCTCGCCACGCGTGAAGGTGAAGCCTCCGATGCACGCGTGGATGCCACCTCGTTCGACGGCATCGGCTCGCTCGACCAGCGCCGCGTGCTCGCCTGCGGCCCGGGTGGGTTCGTGGACGCCGCACGCGCCCGCCTCAGCGGCCAGGTCGCCAGCTTCGATGCGGAGGCCTTCAGCTTGCCGCCGACCGATGCAAGCGAGAACACCGGCGAGGTCGAAGTCCACCTCGCCCGCAGCGGCCGTACGCTGACACTGTCGCGCGGCCAGTCGCTGCTTGCCGGCCTGGAGGCGCACGGCGTGCGCCCGCCCAGCGGCTGTCGCATGGGCATCTGTAACACCTGTTCATGCGGGCGCCAGTCCGGCACCACCCGCCACATTCTTACCGGTGACCTCACCAGCGAACCGTCGTCACAGGTTCGCTTGTGCGTCAACGCGCCGGGCACCGACCTGATCCTGGATCTTTGAGGCCAAGCATGAGCCGTACCCGCAACCGCCCCCTCTCCACCGCCGACCTGCAGGCCTTCGGCGATGAACTCGACGCGATCCGCGCGAAGGTCCAGGCCGATATCGGCCCGCGTGATGCCCGCTATATCCGCCGCGTGGTCGCCCGCGTGCGCTGGACCGGCGTCGCCGGCCGTGCGCTGCTGTTCCTCGGCGCGTTCGTCCCCGCCACGCTGATTCCCGCGTGGATCGCCGGCACGCTGCTGCTGGGCCTGTCCAAGATCCTGGAAAACATGGAGCTTGGCCATAACGTGATCCACGGCCAGTTCGACTGGATGAACGACCCCAAGCTCAACGGCAAGACCTACGAGTGGGATATCGTCGCCACCTCGGCCAACTGGCGGAAGACGCACAACTTCCAGCACCACACCTACACCAACGTGCGCGGCCTGGACGATGACATCGGCTACGGCCTGCTGCGCATCTTCCCCGAGCAGCGCTGGCGTCCGTTCTATCTGATGCAGCCGGCAATCGCCGTGATATTCGCGCTGCTGTTCCAGTGGGGCGTAGCGATCCAGGACCTGCGCGTGGGCCGCCTGTTCGCCGGCAAGATGAAGTTCGCCGAGCTGCGCCGCAATTTCCGCCCGGTGGGCCGCAAGATGGGCAAGCAGCTGCTGAAGGATTACATCGTGTTTCCGCTGCTGGCCGGCCCGTTCTTCCTGCCGGTGCTGCTGGGCAACCTGGTGGCCAACGGCCTGCGTAACGTGTGGACCTACACCATCATCTTCTGCGGCCACTTCACCGCCGATGCGGAAGTGTTCCCGAAGGAAGTGATCCGCAACGAATCGCGCGGCCACTGGTACCTGCGCCAGCTGCGCGGCTCATCCAACATCCGTGGCGGCAAGCTCATCGACATGCTATCGGGCGACCTCAGCCACCAGATCGAGCACCACTTCTACCCCGACCTGCCGGCGAACCGTTATGCCGAGATCGCCGTGGAAGTGAAAGAGATCTGCACGCGTTACGGCCAGCACTACAACACCGGCACCCTGCCCCGCCAGTTCGGCCAGGTCATCTGGCGCATCCTGCGCCACGCATGGCCCAGCCGCCCGCGCAAGGTGCGCGTGCGCGAGGAAGCGGTGGCCTGATCGCGTCGCGGGACGCCGCACGCGAAATGCCTTGACTGTAGGAGCGCGCTTGCGCGCGA
>Ga0207647_10000010_pt1 | contig 174219 bp, 159 predicted proteins | sample KBSCornC2_FD_184295 | JGI IMG/M metagenome (GOLD analysis project Ga0207647, IMG submission 184295) | Corn rhizosphere microbial communities from Kellogg Biological Station, Michigan, USA - C2 (SPAdes) (version 2) | ecosystem: Host-associated > Plants > Roots > Rhizosphere ...
TCGTCCCGCTGCGCCTGCGTAATGTCTTTACGTCCCATGGTTCACCTCGTTCTGGCTGTGAATCCTACCGGGGTGTCCAGAAAGATTAGACCACCACACGGGCCGTAGGCCCCTCATCGTTACCATCGATGCGTAGCGCGGCCCTCCGCTCATGTCGGCCCCAAGGGCCTGCCCACCCCCGAGTCCACACCGATCGTTGCGTGCGGAAAAAGCCAGCACGTCGAAGCCCAGCTCCCTGTAGGAGCGCGCTTGCGCGCGATCAACCAACAAGGCGGCGATGCCGCGCCCCTAGCAGATGCAGGGCGCCCCGGCCCGAACCCGCGATGGCAGCGAGGGTTCACCCCACGACGCGATCATCGCCAGCAACCGCTGCGGCGGATGTCCCATGATTCGGTGTGCCGAACTAACGGCTGGAACGGCGTCATCGCTTCGTTGGCTTTTCGCGCGCAAGCGCGCTCCTACAGGGCTTAACGCATACATCGGCGTTAGGCTGCGCGCTCTCCGGCAAGCGACCTCATCGTGGGGTGCGCGGGTGGGCAGACCCTTGGGGCCGGCATGAGCGGAGGGCCGCCTGGCGATTCGCGTTTCGCGATAAGGATACCTACGGCCCGGTCCGAAGGTCCGCGACTGGCGGGCCCAAGGGTCTGACCACCCGCGGCTTCCTCAACCAACCAAGCCCAAGGCGGCGTAAGCCGCTGGAAGCATGCATTCGCATAGCGAATGAACCGCTTCAAAAGAGCCCGCTGCGCCAGCGACCCCGGAAAAATGCGCGATGAACCAAAAAAAAGGCCCGGTCTCCCGGGCCTTTTTCCTTAGAACGCCACGCTGGTCTTGAGGCCCAGCACGAACGCATCATCGTTCTGCTTGCTGCCACCCGGATCCTTGATGTACTGCAGGTTCGGGCGGATCGCGATCGAGGGAATCGGCGACCAGCTATAGAACACTTCAGTGACACGCTCGTAGCCATCGTTAACGATGCCCGGAGTGACATCCGGGTTCAGCGCATTGATCAGGCGCTGGTTCTTCGCAGCGTAACCGTTGGCATGCGAACCACCGAACGCGACGCCGATGAAGTCGTTCGGGCGATCGAACATGCCCTTGTACTCCATGCCGACAGCGTACTGGTTGTTAGTCGCCGACGTAGCGTGATCAGCCGCGGTGTAGTTCAGGAACACAGTGGCGCCCTTGCCGCCGGCGTCACCGGTGACCTGCTGCTGGAACGTGATCCACGCACCACGGCGCGAATCATGTTGAAGCGGCTCGCCACCGTATTCCGCGAGCGGCTGGTGCTGCGCGTTGAGGTAGAGATCATCGCCGTTGGAGGTGTTGTACCAGACGCCTGCGCGATACGAGCCCGGCAGGCCGTTGATCGTCGGCTTCCAACCGAATTCCAGCGGGATGAGTGCGCCAGTCGTGCCGCTCGGGAAGCCCGGCTTCCAGCCATTGCGGCGTGCGTAGCTGTCATCCACGTACTTCGGATTCATCTGGTACGCGGCGAGCTGCACCCAGGTGTCGCTGCTCGTGTTGAGCTTGAGCACCGTGGCCCACTGGCTCGTCGGCCAGTTCACCCAGTAATCGCCCACGATGTTGCCGGGCTGCGCGCCGCAGAAGTTCAGGTTCTGGAAATCGCACGAGAACGAATTCACGTCTTCACCGACCGGCAGGCGGCCGAGTTTCCACGTGAGCATGCCATCGAAGAACTTCTGCTCGAGGGCGAAGATGGTCAGGTGCCAGGTCTGGCCACGACCATAGACTTCCTGGATGAGCTGGTTGTTGCCGATGTGCGCGTCGGCACCGATATCGCGGCCGTTACGATCGGTCACCATGATGTTGAACTTCGCGCCATCCCAACCCCAGAGCTTCTCAAGGTCGAACGCAGCGCCGAACTTCCACTGATCGGTGTAGCGCGTGATGTTTTTCGTGCCGCCGGAGTAGTTGTGCGCGGCTTCAAAGCCGTAGCCAAAATCGAACGTGACGCCCTTGTCTGCCAGACGCGAGCGCTCCCCGCCCCAATCGCCGAAGAGATATTTGCTGGTAGCCAGGCTGCTTGAGCCGGTATTTGCTGCGTCGTCGGCATGGGCAGTGCCGGCGAACGCGAGACCCGCCAGCATGACGCTGGCGAGAGGACGCTTGATAAGATTCGTAAGCATGAACCTTTCTCCCTGAAAAAAAATTAAGCTTTTTCGTACTTCGTTTTTGTTTATCTCAGTTGCGGCGCACCATGTTTTCCGTACCCACAACCGGCGAAGCATATACGTTTTGTCGTACTAATGGGTGGGCATCGCAAATTCTGCGCCAGCGCTTTCATCGTGGTTCAGCCAACGCTGGGTTACGGCCTTCTGTCGGGTGTAGAAACGTACGGATTCGGGGCCATGGGCGTGGTGATCGCCCATGAGACTCTTCTTCCAGCCACCAAAGCTGTGGAAGGCCATCGGTACAGGAATTGGCACGTTGATGCCGATCATCCCGACCTGAACCCGATGCGCAAATTCGCGCGCGACCTGTCCATCCCGCGTGAAGATGGCCGTGCCATTGCCATATTCATGCTCATCAACAAGCTTCAGGGCGCTTGCAAAATCGGGTACACGAACCACGCAAAGCACGGGCCCGAAGATCTCTTCCTTGTAGATTCGCATCGCCGGCGTGACATGATCGAACAAGGTGCCGCCGACAAAAAATCCTTGCTCACAGCCGGCCACCTGGTAGCCGCGGCCGTCCACGACAAGTTCCGCACCCGCCGCTTCGCCGTCATCGATATAACCCGTAATGCGATCGCGATGTGCGCCCGTTACGACGGGGCCCATCTCAACGGATTCATCAAGGCCCTGGCCAATGCGCAGCGCTTCGACGCGCGGCTTGAGCTTGGCCACCAGCGTATCTGCTGTCGCTTCGCCCACCGCTACCGCCACGGAAATGGCCATGCAGCGTTCGCCTGCCGCACCGTAGCCAGCGCCCATCAGTGCATCTGCAGTCTTGTCCAGGTCGGCGTCGGGCATGACGATCATATGATTCTTGGCCCCACCCAAGGCTTGTACGCGCTTACCCTTGGCAGTGCCTCGCGCATAGATGTACTCGGCGATGGGGGTGGAACCCACGAAGCTGATGGCACGCACAAGCGGGTGATCCAGCAGTGCATCCACCGCCGTCTTATCGCCGTGCACGACGTTGAACACGCCGTCGGGCAGGCCAGCTTCCTTCAGCAGGATGGCAAGCTCCACCGCGAGCGATGGATCGCGCTCGGAGGGCTTGAGCACGAATGTATTGCCGCAAGCGATCGCCATGGGGAACATCCACATGGGCACCATCGCCGGGAAATTGAACGGCGTGATACCCGCGCATACGCCGATGGCCTGGCGCATGGTCCATGCATCGATGCCGTTGGCGATCTGTTCGGTGTACTCGCCCTTGAGCAGTTCGGGGATGCCACACGCGTACTCGACGACCTCGAGGCCGCGGATAATCTCGCCCTTCGCGTCTGACAACACCTTGCCATGTTCGGCGACGATGATGCGTGCGAGCTTATCCATGTCGCGTTCGATCAGTTCCTTGAAGCGGAACATGACGCGCGCACGCTTGAGCGGCGGTGTTTCCGACCATGCGCGAAACGCTGTGTGGGCGGACTGCACGGCGGTGTCGACATCCTGTACCGACGCAAGGTCGACTTCGGCGGCGATGCGGCCGCTGGCGGGGTTGTAAACCGGTGCGGTGCCAACAGGTGTGCCCGCATGCGGCTTGCCGCCGATGTAGTGGCCAATGCGGTACGGGGCGTGGGATTCGGGTTGTGCGGACATGATGCGTGCTTCTCCGGTCGCGCGCCTCAGCGCGCGATCATCCATTCGTGGGCGGGATCGTTGCGGAAGTGCCACTCGCGGCGTGGGCCCGCCATGACATTCAGGTAGTAACCACGGTAGCCGTGCGGCATGACGACAGGGTGGTAGCCACGCGGCACCATCACCACATCGTGGTCGCCCACGGCCATTGATTCGTCGATATCGCGTTCATCGGTATACACCCGTTGAAACGCAAAACCTTGCGGCGGGTCGATGCGGTGGTAGTACGTCTCCTCCAGCACGCTTTCTTCCGGGAGGTTGTCGGTGTCGTGCTTGTGCGGCGGATAGCTGGACGAGTGGCCGGCTGGCGTGAGTACTTCGACGACGAGCAGCGACTCGGCGGGCTCGGTCTGCGGGAGGATGTCGCAAACGTAGCGTGTGTTCGCGCCCGTGCCGCGAACCGACCGCTTCATGCTGGCCGGTTCGATAAGGCGTGCTTCGAAACGGCCTGTGGCTGGCGCCGATGCCAGGGCGAGTTCCGCGTCGTCGCGCGCCGTGACCGTGTATGTCGAAGCGGGTGGGGCGTACACCGCGTGAGGCGAGCGCTCATCAAACACGCTGGCGCGGCCACCGAGGCCCTGCCACGCGTGTCCGCCAACGCTGATATCCACGCTTCCGGTGAGCACGACCAGGCATCCCTCGCGGTCCGCCGGTAGCGTGATCGTGGTGGTCTCGCCGGCGCCCAGCCGGCGAGCTTCGAAACCGACGTGTTTCCAGTGGGCAGACTCGGGTGTGACCGTGACGATGGCTTCGCCCTGGGCGGAAGCCTTCACAAGCAGGCTCATGCGACCTCCTTCACCGGCTGGCGATCGAGTAGCGAGCGCAGTGTCTGGTACCCCTTCTCCGCGTACGCATAGCTTGGCGCCACCGACGGGTCCTGTTCGGCCTCGACCACCAGCCAGCCCTTGTAGTCGTGGGCCTTGAGTCGCGCGATGATGCCGGCGAAATCGATCACGCCATCGCCCGGCACGGTGAATGCGCCGTTGAGCACCGATTCGAGGAACGTCCAATGCCGGTTGCGCGCCAGCCGGACCACGCCCGGCCGCACATCCTTGCAATGGACGTGGCAGATCCGGCCGATGTGCTTTTCCAGCACGGTCACCGGGTCGCCACCGCCGAAGTAGGTATGGCCGCTATCGAACAGCAGGCCTACTTCATCACCGGTGTTCGCCATGAGGTGATCCACATCATCCGGCGATTCCACGTAGGCGCCCATATGGTGGTGGTAGGCAAGGCGCACGCCGTGCGAGAGCGTAAACTTCGCGAACTCGGTGAGGTTCTCGCCGTAGCGCTTCCACTCGTCGGGCGTACGGAAGCGGGGGCGCTTGTACAGCGGCTGCGGCTCGCCCTGGATGGCATCGGCGACTTCGCCGTAGACCATGACCTTGCAGCCGTTCTCGGCCAGCAGGCGTAGATGCTTGCCGACGGCAACGATCTCCTCGCTGGCGGGGCGCGCCGCTGCGCGGCCCGAGTACCAGCCGCTGACCACGTCCAGGCCGTAGCCCGCCATGAGGTCGCGCAATTCCGTAGGATCTTTCGGAAACTTGTTGCCGAGCTCGAAGCCTTCGTAACCAATGGCCTTGCCCTCGCTGAGCGCAGTAGACAAAGGCGTCTCGCCGCCCAGGGAGGGCAGGTCGTCGTTGCTCCACGAGATCGGATTGATGCCGATGCGGATGGGATCGTTCTTCATGCTGGCGTGTTCCCGGCCTTGCGGCCCACGATGGCGGTTTCATAGCCGGCGCGCGCATCGCGCACGGCTTCCCGCGTGGAGACTTCCGGCACCGCCACATCCCACCATACGCCGCCTTCGTCGGTGGTGCGTGTGTGGTCCGTATCGATGCTGATGAGATAGGTACGATCGGCGGCACGGGCGCGTTCCATCGCGGCTTCCAGTCCCGCGATGTCGGCCACGTGTTCGGCGATGGCACCCAGGGCGCGCGCATGCGCCGCAAAATCAATGCGGGGCGCGCCGTGGCTCCCCTGCACGCAGTCGTCGAACATGTTGTTGAACGGCGCGCTTCCCGTCGCCTGCTGCAGCCGGTTAATGCAGCCGTAGCCGCGGTTATCGAGCAGCACGATGATGAGCTTCGCATCGAGCATCACCGAGGTGGCGATCTCGGAGTTCATCATGAGGTAACTGCCATCGCCGACCATGACGATCACCTCGCGGTCGGGCTGGGCCATCTTCACGCCCAGGCCGCCGGCGATCTCGTAGCCCATGCAGGAGTAGCCATACTCCATGTGGTAGCCACCAGCGGTCTCGGTACGCCAGAGCTTTTCCAGCTCCGCGGGGAGCGTGCCGGCGGCGCACACCACGATATCGCTGCGTGCCGAGCTGGTGGAAGAGCGCTGCACGGCGCCGATCACTTCACCATCGTAAGGGAGACGGCCCGGCGGCGGGCTGCGCTGGCCGGTGATGCGCGACACGATGTCGACCCATGCCATGGCGGCATCGCGGGCGCGCGTGGTCCAGCTTTCCGGCGCGGCCCACTCTTCCAGGCCGAAGCTCAGGTCGTCGAGCACCTGCGCCGCGTCGCCGATCACTTCGAGGCCATTGCCCTTCAGCGCATCGAAGCTGTTGACGTTGACCGATAGGATGGGGATGTGCCGGAACAGCGCGTTGGAGCCGGTCGTGAAATCCTGCAGGCGCGTGCCGACGGCGATGATGAGGTCTGCCTCGCGAAGCAGGGCGTTCGCCGCGGTGGAGCCGCAAACGCCGGCAGGCCCCAGTTGCAGCGGGTGATTCCACGGGACGGCACCCTTGCCGGCCTGGGTCTCGCACACGGGCACGCCGTGCTTGTCGGCGAACGCCAGCAGTTCGGGCGTGGCCTTCGCGTACAGTGCGCCACCGCCAGCGATGATCACGGGGCGCTCCGAGGCTTCGATCGCATCGAGAGCCACCATCAGTTCGTCATCGGTGGGCTGGGGTGCACGGAACACGATTTCGCGTGGCTCGAAGAACGACAGCGGGAAGTCGTAGGCCTCGGCCTGCACGTCCTGGGGTAGCGCGAGCGTCACCGGCCCGCACAGCGCAGGATCCGTCAACGCACGCACGGCACGGGGCAGCGCCGTAAGCAATTGTTCCGGCCGTACGATCCGATCGAAGTAGCGCGAGACGGGGCGGAAGCAATCGTTGACCGATACCGTGCCGTCGCTGAAGTCCTCCAGCTGTTGCAGCACCGGGTCGGGCGCGCGCGACACGAAGATGTCGCCGGGCAGAAGCAACACGGGCAGGCGATTCACATGGGCCAGCGCGGCTGCGGTCACCAGGTTCGTCGCCCCGGGGCCAATCGAGGTGGTCACGGCCATCATGCTGCGGCGCATGTTGGCCTTCGCGTAGGCGATGGCGGCATGTGCCATCGCCTGCTCGTTGTGTGCGCGGAACGTGGGAAACGCATCGCGCACTTCGTACAGCGCTTCGCCGAGGCCCGCCACGTTACCGTGGCCGAAGATCGCGAAAACGCCACCGAACAACGGCTCGGCTTCCTCTGAATCCGCATCGCGTGCGTACAGTGCCTGCAGGTAGCGGACCAGCGCCTGCGCGGTGGTTAGCCGGATCGTCTCGCTCATGCGGCAGCGCCTTCCGTGACGGGGCGGGTGGGTGCGCGGCGAACACCTTGTTGCCACGCGCGGATCATGGCCTCGAATGCGGATTTCGCCTGATCGATCAGCGCTGCATCATCAATGCGTCCTGCCAGCCACGCCTTGGCGGGCTCGCTGAACAGCGTGCGGCCCACGGCGAAACCACGGCATGTGCTGCTGCTGGCTGCATCCGCAAAGCCGGCGGCGAGGGATTCCGCCGGTGCGTTAAGGCCAAGCAGCAGCACGCCGCGGCAGAACGGATCGCGCTCTTCGATCAGCGCATCGATGGCTGCCCAGGCATCACGGCCTGGCGGGCACAGCTTCCACCAGTCGGGGCGAATGCCCAGGTTGTAGATGCGCTTGAGCGAACGCAGCACGCGCTCATCGCGCTGGGCCTGGCTGGTGCAACCGGGGGGAATGACTTCCAGCAGGAGGTCATGGCCGCTGAGGCGCGCGGCATCGTACAGGGCGAGAAGCTGGGTTTCCTGCTCCACGCGGTGCAGCGGATCCGCATCGGGATCGAACTGTACGAGGCACTTGATCACGTGTTCCCGGGGCCAGCTGACCAGCTGGCTGCCGATGGAGCGGCCACGTTCGAATTCGAGCGGATTGGAGCCAGGCACTTCCACTGGGCGCCCGATCCACCAGCCGCGTCCGGTGGCGGCGTTAAGCGCATCCTGGCCGTAGCGGTCATCGAGCAGCAGGCCAACGTGACCTTGCAGCTGGTTGGCGCGCTCCGTGGCTGCCACGGCTTCCACGAGCAGCGTCTTCAGCCTGGGAATCCGCGATTCATCGGCCCCTGCCTCGCGTGCGAGTTCAAAGAACGGTGTGCGGTGATCGAAGGCGAAGACGTACAGCTCGTTCCATGCCTTGCGCGGCACGGCCGTCCGGTGCAGGTGGGAGAGTTCGGCATCCAGGTCGGGCCGCGCGATGCCGCCTTCGCGGGACAGGAACGCATCGAGTTCCGCGCGGCCGGGCATGGCCGGCGCGCAAGCGTGCCGCGATACCACGATAGCGCCGCACGCGTTGGCCCAGGCACAGGCGCGCTCGATCGATTCGCCACCCAGCCAGCCAGCGAGGAAGCCGGACAGGAACGCATCGCCAGCGCCGAGCACATTCAGCACTTCGACGCGCGCACCCCGATAGGTAGGCGCGTCATCGATGTGTGCCGGGATCGGGCCATCGACGATGGTGCAGCCGAGCGGGCCGCGCTTCACGACCAGCGTGGCGTCCGTCACGCCACGTACGGCGTGCAGGGCAGCCATGAGGTCCTCGCTACCGCCCGCGATGTGGAACTCTTCTTCCGTACCCACGATGAGGTCGAAGGAGGGCAGGATGGCCTGAAGGTGCTTCGTGACATGGTCGGCGGCGACGAAGCGCTGTTCGCCATTGCCGCGGCCGGTCAGGCCCCAGAGCACAGGGCGGTAATCGATATCCAGCACCGTGCGTACGTCGTGCTTGCGCGCCAGTTCCAGGGCGCGCTGGCTAGCCGCGAGGACCCCGGGCTGTGACAGGTGCGTCCCGGTGATGGCCAATGCCCGGCAGCGTCCAATGAACGCTTCATCGATGTCGCCCGGCTCGACGGCCATGTCCGCGCAGTTCTCGCGGTAGAACAGCAACGGGAAGCTGGTGCTGTCCTTGATGCCAAGGATGGCCAGGGCGGTGAGGCGATCGGCATCGACCTTCACCTGGCTGGTGTCACAACCTTCCTTCGCCAGCGTCTCGAGCAGGAACGTTCCCATCTGGTCGTCGCCCACGCGCGAAAGCATGGCCGAATGCAGGCCGAGCCGTGCCGTACCGAACGCGACATTGGCCGAAGAGCCGCCAAGGTACTTGGCGAAGCTGGTCACGTCTTCCAGGCGGGCGCCGATCTGCTGGGCGTAGAGATCCACCGCGAGCCGGCCAAGGCAGGCCACGTCGATGGGGCGGGAGTTGGAACGGGGGAGGGGACTGCGCATAGGTATGTTCGTTCTTCAGGCCGCACGGCCTTCCAGTTCATCGACCAGGCTCTGGATCTCGGTGCCGCCAGCCATCATGTCGAGCACCTCCTCCTTCGTGATATCGCTCTTGGCAAACGTGCCCATCGACTGGCCGCGGTTGAGCAGCGTGAAGCTGTCCGCGATGGGATAGGCGTGGTGCACGTTATGGGTGATGAAGATCACCGAGATGCCGCGCTCCCGTGCCTTGTGAATCAGCTTGAGCACGTTGCAGCTCTGCTTTACGCCAAGCGCTGCGGTCGGCTCATCCAGGATCAGCACCTTCGCGCCGAAGTGAATGGCGCGGGCGATGGCAAGGCATTGCCGCTCGCCACCGGACATGGTGCCCACCGGCTGGCTGGCATCGCGCACGTGGATGCCCATCTCCGCAAGCTTCTCGCGCGCCGTTTCGTTCGCATAGCGCATATCCAGCACGTTGATCACGCCGAACAGGCGGCGGCGCGGCTCGCGCCCGGCAAAGAAGTTGCGGGCCACGCTCATCAGGGGCACGAGCGCGAGATCCTGGTAAACCGTGGCAATACCACGATCGAGCGCTTCGCGCGGCGAGCCGAATTTCACCGCTTCGCCATCCACGCGGTACTCACCCTGGCTGGGCTGGTGCACACCAGCCAGGGTCTTGATCAGCGTGGACTTGCCGGCACCGTTATCGCCGAGCAGGCAGTGGACCTCGCCACGCTTCAGCCTGAGCGTGACGCCCTGCAGGGCGATCACCGTGCCGAAGAACTTGCTGACGTTGTCCAGCTCAAGGATGTAGTCGCTAGCCATGGCCTGGGTCCTCACTTCGTGCTCGCAGCACGGCTGCGGATGTAGTGGTTGAACAGCACCGCGATCAGCAGCATGCCGCCGAGGAAGACGCGGTACCAATCCGAATCGATGTTGGTGTAGGAGATGCCGATCTGCACCACGCCAAAGATGATCGCGCCGAAGCACGCACCGATGACCGACCCGAAGCCGCCGGTAAGCAGGGTGCCGCCGATCACCACGGCGATGATCGCCTCGAACTCCTTCTGCAGGCCGCGATCGGATGCGGCTGACCCGAACTCGGCGACCTGGAGCACGCCGAACAGGCAGGCGCAGAAGGCCGTGAATACGAACAGCGAGATCTTTACCCGGCGTACCGGGACGCCCACGTTCTTCGCGGCGTTCGCATCGCCGCCTACGGTGTAGATCCAGTTGCCGAAGCGGGTGCGGGCCAGGACAAAGCCGGCCACCACGGCGAGGGCGATCCACCACAGAAGCACCTTGGGGATGCCGCCGACCACCGGTTCGCCGTTCGGGAACGATTCGATGATGCCGTGTGAAGCAAGGAACGCGAATAGCCCGTGCAGCGTGGTTCCGGAGAACAAGGCGGAAACAAACGGCGCCTCGTCGAACTTGCTACCCACGCCGCTCACGATGGTGCTGTTGGCGAACGTGGTGGAAAGCACCAGCGTGAGGCCGCGCAGCACGAACATAAAGGCCAGGGTGACGATGAACGATGGCAGCTTGGTACGCATGACCAGGTAGCCGTTGAGCCAACCCAGCGCCATGCACACCCCGAACGCGGCGATTACGGAGGCCCATAGGGGCCAACCCATGTACATGGGCGGGATGGCGACGACGACGCCGGCGAAACCGATCATGGAACCGATGGAGAGATCGAATTCGCCGGCGATCATCAGCAGGCAGGCGCCAACGGCCAGGATGCCGAGGTACGCCGCCACCTTCGCCCAGTTGATGACGCCATCGAGCGCGAACATGCCCGAATCACCTGCGGTAATGGCGAAGAACACAAAGACCAGAATGGTGCCGGCGATAGAGCCCAGTTCGGGCCGATCGAGCAGTACGCGCCACGGGGAAATCTTCCGTACGCGTTCATCCGTGGGTTTCGGTGCTTCCTGCGCATTCTCGCGCTGACGCTGGATCATGTTGGTAACGCTCTCGTTGATGGCGCTCATGGGTTTCTCCCGTCGGTCAGCGGTACTGGCCGGCGTACTTCTCGACAGTGGCAACGTTTTCCTTCGTGACGAAGGCCGGGCCCGAGCTCACGCCGTTGGCGGTGTAGATGGGCTTGAGGTCGTATTCCTTAAGGCGCGCCTGGAATTTCGGGTTGGCCTTGAGCGCCGCAATGATCGTGGCCGGGTCCTTGGTGTTCTTGTCATGTGCGATCACCAGCGCGGCAATGCCCATGTAGCCTTGCAGGTAGGGCTGCTGGTCGATGGCGTACTGGATGGTGCCGGACTTGATGCCAGCGATAATCGCGGGCGACAGATCGAACGTGCCGAAGTTGATGGCGCCCTTCAGGTGCAGGTCCTCAACCACCTTGATGGCCGGCTCGGCGGCATTCGGACCAAGGGCCAGGATGGCCTGGGTCTTCGGGTGGGCGCGCAGATAAGCGGTGAGCTTGGAGGAGACCACCGTGGGGTCCATGCCGGTATCGATCATGGAGGTGGACCGCCAGTCCTTCACGCCGATCGCATCGGCAAAGCCCTGGCAACGCTCGAACGAGGCGTTGTTCGTGGCGTAGTGGTTCACGCACACGAAGCTCTTGATACCGGCCGCCTTGGCGCGATCGCCCGCGGCTTTGCCCGCATCGTACTCACCCTGGCCTACGTGCATGATCGCGCCGATCTTCTTGCTCTCCTCCGGGGTGCCGGAGTTGATCGTCACGATGGGGATGCCCTTGGCCGCGACCTTGGCCGCAGGATCTTTCAACTGGTCGTAGTTGGCGATATCGAACGCCACGCCCTTGTAGTTGCGGGCAGCGGCGGATTCGAGCTGGCGGGCCATTTCGGCCAGGTCGCCATTGCCCGAGCCGCGGTAATCGACAGCGACGCCAAAGTCTTCGCCTGCCTGCTTGATCGAGTTCTTGATGGTGTTCCACCAGGAATCGGAATCGGCGGCATGGGTGACAAGGACGTAGCGGTCGCCGGGGGCCGCCTGGGAGGCGGGGGCGGCAAGCCCGAGGCCAAGGGCGAGGGCGGCTGCCAGCGTGGCGTGGAACGGTTTGAATCGCATATTGCCTCCACTTGTGACCGGGATCCCCCGGCCGGGATGGGTGACTAACGAAGCGATAACGGCCTTGCGGCCGCTGTTTTGCCGAAAGCGGACCGAGCATGGACCGCCAGTTCCACGGTTGCAACTTGCATTGCAACATCGAAATAAATGGAAAATCTATTCCATGGGTGCTTCAATGCCGCCGGACCCTTCCCGGAGCCAACGATGGCCAAACGCAGCGAAGCCGATGCCCTGATGAACCGCATCGCCGAGGATTTCGAGGCCCTCCCGCGCCAGTTGCAGGGGGTAGCCCGGTACCTTGAGGAACATCGCAGTTCGATCATGGTCCAGCGCGTCGGTGAGATTGCCGAGGGCGCGGGCGTGCATGCATCGGCGGTGGTCCGCTTCGCCCAGCGCTTCGGCTATTCCGGCTTCAGCGAGATGCAGGCCGTGTTCCGCGACGCGTTCACGGCGCAGGCCTCGCCGTCGCGCAGCTACCAGCAGCGCATCCGCACGGTCATCGAGAACCGTTCGAGCGCCATGCCCGCGGTGGAGATCGCCTCGCGATTCATCGATGCCAGCCGCATGGGCCTGGATGAGCTGGCGGCGGAGATCGATGAAACGCGCTTCCAGAAAGCGGTGGATACCCTGGCGGCCGCCGAGAACATCTACGTGATGGGCGTGCGCCGTTCCTTCGCCATCGCCACGTACATCGCCTACGCCTTGCAGCACACGCAGAAGCGCGTGCACCTGGTGAGCGGGCTGGGCGGCATGTTCCGCGAACAGCTGCGCAGCATGGGCAAGGGCGATGCGCTCATCGCCATCAGCTTCCCGCCGTTCGGCAAGGAAACCCTTTACGCCATGCGCGTCGCGCAGCAACACCACGCGAAGGTGCTGGCCATTACCGAAAGCGACCTGGGTCCGCTGGCCCGGCACTCCGATGTGCTGCTGAAGGTGAAGGAGGGCAGTGCGTTCGCCTTCCGCGGCCTCACCAGCACCATGTGCCTGTGCCAGGCGCTGTTCGTCGCGCTCGCCTACAAGCTCGAACTAACCGTCGAAGAAACGCTTCCCCGAGGAGAATACGATGATTGAAGTCGCGATCTTTGGTGCCGGTCGCATCGGCAAGATTCACGCGGGCAATGTCGCCCGTCACCCTGAGGCGCGCCTGCGCTACGTGGTGGATGTGCATGAACCGTCGGCAAAGGAGCTGGCGGATAAGCACGGCGCGAAAGTCGCCAGTGTCGAGGAAGCGCTGAATGATCCTGCCGTGGGCGCGGTAGTGATCGGGTCCAGCACCGATACGCATGCCGACCTGATCCACCGTGCCGCGGCCGCCGGCAAGGCGATCTTCTGCGAGAAGCCGGTGGACCTGGATGTCGAGCGCGCCCGCTCGTGCCAGGCCGCGGTCGAAAAGGCCGGCGTGGTCTGCATGATCGCGTTCCAGCGCCGCTTCGATCCCACGTTCTCGTCGCTGAAGAAGCGCCTGGATGATGGCGAGGTGGGTACGCCGGAAGTGTTGATCGTGACCAGCCGCGATCCTGGCGCACCGCCGGTGAACTACATCAAGAGCTCGGGCGGCGTGTTCAAGGACATGTTGATCCATGACTTCGATATCTTCCGCTGGATCCTCGGCGAAGAAGCCGTAAGCGTCCACGCCGCGGGCAGTTGCCTGACCGATCCGGCGATCGAAGGTGCGGGCGATATCGATACGACGGCCGTCACGATCCGTACGAAGAGCGGCAAGCTTTGCCAGATCAACACCTCGCGCCGCGCGGCCTACGGCTACGACCAGCGTTTTGAAGTACTGGGTAGCAAGGGCATGCTCCAGGCCGGCAACGTGACGCCCACGCAGGTGGTGTCGCATACCGCGAAGAATATTGCGCACGATCTGCCTGAGCATTTCTTCCTCGAACGCTACCGCGAGGCTTATGCGGCGGAGATCGCGCATTTCTTCGATGCGTTGGCGGCGGGTACGCCGGTGCGTACGACGATCGCCGATGGCATCAAGGCGCTGGAACTGGCCGAAGCTGCCGCGCGTTCGTGGCGCGAGGGCCAGGCCGTGGCCGTGACTATCTAAAGGAGGCCACGCCATGACCAAGCTTCGTATCGGCCTGGCCGGCCTGGGCCGGCTCGGCCAGCGCTATGCCGAAAACCTCGCCCGGGCAGTGCCCCGGGCGGAACTGGTGGCGGTGTGCAGCCCGGTGGAAAGCGAGCGCGCCTGGGCGCGCGATACGCTGGGGGTGCCCACCATCCACGAAACGTACGAGCAGATGCTTGCCGACCCGGGCATCGATGCGGTGGTGCTGGTGACGCCCACGTCATTGCACGCCACACAGATCGAACAGGCGCTGGATGCCGGCAAGCACGTCTTCTGTGAGAAGCCGCTTTCGCTGGAACTGGAGGATTGCCGTCGTGCTGCCGCGCACGCGGCGAAAGCATCGAAGCGGGCGATGGTCGGTTTCGTGCGCCGTTTCGACGAAAGCTACCGCCACGCGTTCATGCACATCGAGGCGGGCGGTATCGGTCGCCCCTTCCTTGTGTACTCGCAAACGACGGACCTGGCCGACCCCACCGGGGCCTTCCTGAAATTCGCCCCGACCAGCGGTGGCATCTTCCTTGATTGCAGCGTGCACGACGTGGATCTGGCGCGCTGGCTGCTGGGCCGGCCGAAGGCGAAGAAGGTCTACGCCACCGGCACCGTCGCGATGTATCCCCCGCTGGAGGACATCAAGGACGTGGACAACGGCATTGCCATTGTCGAGTTCGAAGGTGGGCAGATGGCGATGTTCTACGCCTCGCGGACACAGGCTCACGGACACGACACGCAAACCGACGTGACCGGTACGGCCGGCAAGGTGAGCATCGGCCGCAACCCACGCGCCGATCGCGTGGAGATCGCCGATGCCGCCGGTGTGCGCAACACCGTGCTGCCATCGTTCTACGAGCGCTTCGCCCCGGCCTTCGTGACCCAGGCCAGGCACTTTGTGGATGCCGTGCTCGATGACACGCCGTTCGACCTGACCATGGACGATGCGGTAGAGGCCACCCGGATTGCCATTGCCCTGCGCGAATCGCAGCAATCTGGCCAACCGGTCCTGCTGGACTAACCCGGCGCGCTTCTACAGGGGCAGCATCGTACCGGATGAAAAAGGCTTCATGCGGTGCGATGCCGCAGCGCAGCATTAGCCCTTATAATGAGGCCGCCATGTCGCTCCCATCCCTCGTTCCCCACCGCGGACGGCGTTATGCCGTCACCGCGCGGATTCTTTCCGCGGTCGTCTTCTCGTTCCTTTGCTACCTCAGCATCGGTATCCCGTTGGCGGTGCTGCCGGGCTATGTGCATAACGACCTCGGCTACTCCACCGTCCTCGCCGGCCTGGCGGTCAGCGCGCAGTATCTTGCGACCCTGCTGAGCCGACCCCACGCGGGGCGCATGGCGGATGCCATGGGGCCGAAGCGCACCGTCGTGGCGGGCCTGATCGTTCTGGCCCTTTCCGGATTGTTCCTGGCGCTGGGTGCACTGGCGCCCGGCATGCCGGTGCTTTCGCTGGCGCTGATCCTTATGAGCCGCCTGGGCCTGGGCTTCGCCGAAAGCTGGGTGAGCACCGGCGCCATCACCTGGGGCATCGGCGGTATCGGTGGTGAGCACACCGCTCGCGTCATTTCCTGGAACGGCATCGCGACCTACGGCGGTATCGCCCTCGGCGCGCCGCTGGGCGTGGCCTTGTCGCATCACTTCGGGTTCCTTTCGCTTGGTGTCGTGGGTTTCCTGCTCGGTGCCGTGGCGCTGCCGTTCGCCATGATGAAAGCCCGGGTGGTGCCGAGCCATGGTGAACGCCTGCCGTTCAAAAGCGTGCTTTCGCGCGTTTCGGCCTACGGTATTGGCCTCGCCCTTGGCTCCATCGGCTTCGGTTCCCTGTCTACGTTCGTGGCGCTGTATTACGCCAGCCGTGGCTGGCAGGACGCCGCGCTATCGCTTTCGCTGTTTGGCGGCTGCTTTATCGGCATTCGCCTGATTTTCGGCAATGCCATCGATAAGTTCGGCGGCTACCGCGTGGCGATCGTCTCGCTGGCGGTGGAGTGCCTGGGGCTGCTGTTGCTGTGGTTCGGCACGACACCGCACGCATCGCTGGCGGGCGCTGCGCTCACCGGCTCGGGCTTCGCACTGGTATTCCCCGCACTGGGTGTGGAAGCGGTCAGCCGCGTGAGCAACCACAACCGTGGCGCAGCGCTGGGCGCGTACTCCGTGTTTCTGGACGTGGCGCTTGGCCTCACCGGCCCCGTGGGTGGCTGGATCGCGGGACTTTACGATTACCCCGCCATTTTCCTGCTGGCCAGCGGCGCTTCGCTGGCGGCCGTGTTTCTCTCCTTCGCGCTGTATATGCGCCATGGCCGCCCGCCGCGCACCGAAACCGCCGACGCGCGGGCATAATGCCCGCCTGATCCCTCACGAGTCGGCACCATGCCCTTTGATCGCAGCTGGATGGGTTACGGCATGGAAGGTGCCCTGGAAGTAGGCGGCATTGCCCTGCTGGCCGGCATTGTCATCTACGTGCTGGTGCACCTGTTCGGCAAGGCCAACGGCTGGAGCCACGGGATGGAACTCACGGTGGCGGTGCTGCTCGCCTTCTTCCTTGCCGGTGGCGAGGACATCTGGAACTCGTTCTACTTCAACTTCGTGCCGATCCAGTCGCCGCAGCTTCTGCGGGTGAAGCTGGCCGCGGTGCACGACCCGGATTCGATGGGGCTGCGGGTGTTGTTCGAGATGCTTGGCGCCCTGGTGGGTGCGAGCGTCGGTTGGGCCGCATTTTCAGGTGGTCTGAAAGACCTCATCCACCACATTCGCAACCCGTAACCGCATCGCGCGCAAGCGCGCTCCTACACACGATCTGCGCAGGCCTTGTGTAGGAGCGTGCTTGCACGCGATGCTTTAACGCGTGTGCGCGAACATCCAGTCCCACAGGTCAGGCGTGGCGTAAGCCTTCATCCACGAACCGTGGTTCACGCCCGGGAACTCGGTGTACTTCACCTCGGCGCCGCGCTGGGTCAGTGCCGCATTCATCTTCCGCGATTGTTCGGTCGGCACCACGTTGTCGTCGCCGCCGTGGAAGATCCAGACCGGCGTCTTGCCAATCTTCTGCGCCACCCAGGTATACGGATCCTGGCCCTTGGGTACGCCGTGCACGAACAGCTGGCGGCCTTCCGGATCAGGTAGCGGGGTGATGCCGCCGCAGATGATCGTCGCCGCGGCAAAGGTATCCGGATGATCGACGGCGAGCTGCCATGAACCGTAGCCGCCCATGGAAAGGCCGGTGACGTAGAGGCGCTTGCGGTCACCATCGAACTCCTTGACGCTCTTTTCGAGCGCGGCCATCGCCATGTCGGCGTCCGCTTTATCCGTCCACTCAGTGTCATCCGGTGCCTGCGGGATCACAACCACCGCGGGGAAATCCAGGTGCTCCTTCAGCCACGGCGGCAGGCCCTGGGACATCTGCTTCTGGTTATCGTTGCCGCGCTCGCCGCTACCGTGCAGGAACAGCACCACGGCCGGCTGCTTCTTTACATCGGCGGGGATGAACACCTGGTAGCGGTAGGTTTTGCCGTGCACATCCACCGAGCGTTCAGCGAACTGTGATGGCGCGGCCGAAGCGGTGCCGGCAATAGCGGCAGTAAGGAAGGCGAGGGTACGGAGCATGCGACAGGATCTCCCAAGGCTGTTGTAGGAGCGCGCTTGCGCGCGATGGGTGCTCGCGGCGAGATTCGATCGCGCGCAAGCGCGCTCCTACAGGGCGCGGGGCACGCAGGGTGGTGCCCGTAGATCGGCAGTGGAGCGCAGTAATGCCGTTACAGCAAGGGCCTTACAGCACCGGATCGAACAGCCGTGCCACGTGCAGCGCCACCCGCCGCAGATACGGCAAGCGCCGGTAATCGTTCGGGTTCACTTCATCGGCCTGGGCGAAGTCCTCCTTCAGCATGGTCTCCACCTCGGTGGCGAACCCCGCATCCACATTCAACGCCGAGATCTCGAAGTTCAGGCGGAAGCTGCGGTTATCCAGGTTCATGCTGCCCACCACGGCCGTATCGCTATCGATCAGCATGACCTTCTGGTGGATGAAGCCGGGCAGGTAGCGAAACATGCGAATGCCGGCCACCGTGGCCTCATGGGCATACAAGGTCGAGGCGGCGTATACCGTGCGGTGGTCCGGGCGGGATGGAATGAGGATGCGCACATCGACGCCACGGAAGACCGCCAGGCGTAACGCGCCGAACACGGCCTGGTCCGGCACGAAGTACGGACTGGTGATCCATACGCGTTTCTTCGCGGCGTGGATGGCCTGGGTAAAGAACAGTGAACAGCTTTCCTGCCGATCGGCGGGGCCCGTGGCCACGATCATGGTGTTTGCGCGCCCGCAACGTTCCGGCGGGGGCATGGAGGGTGGCCGCTCGCCGGATACCCAGTACCAGTCTTCGCCGAATACGCGTTGAAGGTCAGCGACCGCGGGCCCTTCGATCTGCATGTGCGTATCGCGCCAGGGGGCGAGTGGCGGCTTCAGGCCGAGGTATTCATCGCCTGCGTTAAGGCCACCGACGAAGCCGCGCTCACCATCCACGACCACCACCTTGCGGTGGTTGCGGAAATTCAGCTGGAAGCGGTTGCGGAAGCGGCGCGTGGCGAAGCGGCGCACATCCACGCCGCCTTTGCGCAGGGTTTCCACGTATGAATCCGGCAGGGCGTGGCTGCCGATGCTGTCGTATAGCAGGCATACCTGCACCCCGCGCGTGGCACAGGCCAGTAACGCGTCGCGAAGGCGTCCGCCGAGACCGTCGTCATGGATAATGAAGAACTGCACCAGTACGTAGTGCTCGGCGCGCGCCATGGCAGCGAACATCGCCTCGAACGCCGCTTCGCCGTCGATATGCAGCGAGAGGTTGTTGCCCGCGTGCATGGGGGTCTTCAGCATGTGGCCGATCGCGCTGTAGCGCGGATCGTGCACGGGCTGCGGGAGTGGCGCTACGCCGGGACGGGCCGCGTGTTCGGCCTCGGCGTGCAGCATGAAGAAACGGGCCTGGCGCTGGCGGTGCAGGTCCACATAGCCGCCAAACCGGCTGGCGCCCAGGAACAGGTAGGGCACCAGGGTGACGTAGGGCACCAGGACCAGCCCCAGCACCCAGGCAAAGGCGCCCTGGGCGGTGCGCGTGTTCATCACCGCATGCATGGCCGCCAGCACGCCGGCGGCATGCAGGGCCAGGGCCGCGATGGCGATAAGGGTGGCGATCATGCCTTGGGCGCTCCGATATTCAAGTTTGCGGCAAGAGTCTTTGTCGCGCCGGGGCGTTTCTGCCGGGCGGGCAGGGCAGGAAAATGCACGCATTCTCTCCTTCTTCGGAGCCTATCCTATGGGTTCGTCATCCTCCCGTCTGCCCTTGCTGGCACTTGCCGTGGCAGCTTTTGCCATCGGCACCACCGAGTTCGTGATCATGGGCCTGCTGCCCGAGGTCGCGGCCGACCTGCACGTGGGTATCCCGGCCGCGGGCATGCTGGTCTCCGGCTACGCGCTGGGCGTGGCCGTGGGCGCCCCGTTGCTGGCCGCCCTTACCGCGAAGCTCGAGCGGAAGCGGGCGCTTCTGCTGCTCATGGGCTTCTTCATCATCGGCAACGCCTTGTGTGCCGTCGCGTGGAACTATGACGTGCTGATGGTGGCCCGTGTCGTCGCCGCCTTCTGTCACGGCTCGTTCTTCGGCATTGGCGCCGTGGTGGCCGCGCACCTTGTGCCGGCCAACCAACGCGCCCGCGCCATCGCCCTGATGTTCGCCGGCCTCACCCTGGCCAACGTGCTCGGCGTTCCGTTCGGTACGTTCCTTGGCCAGTGGGCCGGCTGGCGCTCCACGTTTTGGGCCGTGACGGTGCTTGGCGTCGTCGCCGCGGCCGCTGTCGCGCGCTTTGTACCGGCCCTGCCGAACCTGAAGGCGCCGCACATGGGTACGGAGCTGCGCGTGCTGCGTGAGCCGCAGGTACTTATCGCGCTTGGCATGACGGTACTTGGCTTCGGTGGCGTGTTCACCGTGTTCACCTACATCGCGCCGATCCTGCAGGACGTTTCGGGCGTGAGTCCGCACTGGACCGGTGCCGTGCTGGTGCTGTTCGGCCTGGGCACCACGATCGGCAACATGCTGGGCGGGCGCCTTGCCGACTGGCGCCTGATGCCCTCGCTGATGGGTATCCTGGTGGTGCTGGCGCTGTTGATGGCCGCCTTTGCCTGGACCATGCACAGCACGGTGGCCTCGATTGTTACGGTGTTTGTGTGGGGCATCGCGTCGTTCGCTACCGTCGCCCCGCTCCAGTCCCGCGTGGTGCACGTGGCCGGCGATGCGCCGAACCTGGCCTCCACCCTGAACATTGCCGCCTTCAACCTCGGTAACGCCGGTGGTGCGTGGCTGGGTGGTGCGGTGATCGCGGCGGGCTACGGTATGCCGGTGGTAAGCCTGGCCGGTGCGGCTGTGACGGTGGCGGGCCTGGTTGCTACGATGGCCAGCGTTGCACTGGAGCGCCGCCGCCCCGTGGGTATCGCTACCGAGTGCGTTTGATTCCCCTGCCGGAGCCGCGCCCATGAAAGCTGTCGCCTACCGCAAAGCGTTGCCCATCGATGACCCGCAAAGCCTTGTCGATGTCGAGCTGCCCAGGCCGGAGGCGACAGGCCGCGATCTGCTGGTGAAGGTCGAGGCGATCTCGGTCAACCCGGTGGATACCAAGGTTCGCCAGCGGGTCGATCCCAACGGGGCCGACAATGTTCTCGGGTGGGATGTCGCGGGCACGGTGACGGCGGTCGGTCCGGAAGTGCGCCGGTTCAAGGTAGGCGATGCCGTGTGGTACGCCGGCGATCGCAACCGTGCGGGCGCCAACAGCGAGTTCCATCTCGTGGATGAGCGGCTGGTGGGTCGCAAGCCTGCCACCCTGGAGATGACGGAAGCGGCAGCGCTGCCACTCACCACCATTACGGCGTGGGAGCTGATGTTCGATCGCATGGGCATCCCGCACGGCACGCAGGGTAAACCTGCGACCTTGTTGGTGGTGGGCGCGGCGGGTGGCGTGGGTTCGATGGCGGTGCAATTGGCCCGGCGCCTCACCGGCCTTACCGTGATCGGTACGGCCTCGCGCGAAGAAACGCGGGAATGGGTGAAGGCGATGGGTGCGCACCACGTGGTGAACCATTCCAGGCCGCTCGATGCCGAAGTGCTTGCCGTTGCGCCGGATGGCGTCGACTACGTGCTAAGCCTGACCAAAACGGAGCAGCACTTCGCGGCGTTCCCGAAGCTGATGAAACCGCAGGGCGCCATCGGCCTGATTGATGATCCGGCCGAGCCGATCGATGTGCGCCTGCTCAAGGTGAAGAGCATCGCGCTGCATTGGGAATCCATGTTCACCCGCTCGGCCTTCCATACCGACGACATGGGCGAGCAGGGGCATATCCTGGATGAGGTCGCGAACCTCGTGGATGCAGGCGTCATCCGCACCACGTTACGCAAGAACCTGGGCAAGATCGACGCGGCGAACCTACGCCATGCCCACCAGTTACTGGAAAGCGGAACGACCATCGGCAAGGTGGTCCTGGAAGGCTTCCTGTAGGAGCGCGCTTGCGCGCGATGGGGCGTGCCGCGAGCGTGGATCGCGCGCAAGCGCGCTCCTACATCAAGCCCTGGCTTCGCAAGATCCTGCGCGTTGACGAGCAACATTCTGCCGCCCTAGTCTTGCCGCCGATTCCGGCATAGCCGGTGCACAAGGAACAGGGATTATGTCGCAGGTGCAGTTCACGCCCGAAACGGGCGTGCGGGTTCGTGCGCGCGCCGCGCGCATGCTGGCCACCTTCCTGGCCATGGCGCTACCGCTGGCGGTGGTGCACGCGCAAACGACAGTCAACCCCGAGGATGAGTACAAAAAGCTCATCAAGGTAAATGAGGACATCCAGCCGCTCGGCGATACGCCCTTCGGCGAACGGATTGGCCTTTACGACGGTAGCCTCTCGTTCCTCCAGGTCGATATCTCGGTGCCCGGCACCGGGCCTACCATCACCGTGGGCCGCGAATTTACGTTGCCATCGTTCGGCGATCGGTTCGACTTACAGAACCGCGCGTTTGGCGAGTGGGACCTTGATCTGCCGCAGATCGATACCGTCACCGCGAATCAGAACAACGTAAAGGGCTGGGTCGTCGACTCGGACGCGCATACCAACATTTGCACTGGTTTTGGTTCGCGCCGGAAGTAATGCGCTCGAAGTCTTGAAGACGTGCTCGACCTGCAAGGCTGTCTCTGAATATCTCCAAGTCATGACGCTGTCTCCATAGGGCTCGAACCGATGACTATCCAGCTGGATTGCGCGAAGACTGTCGAAACACTTGTTTCATGCGCGGAAGCAGTTATAGATCGCCTTGGTTCACACTGCGACACGCGCGCAATACCGTCGCTTGCTATTGACTTGTGTGCATTGATTCGAGACGAACTCTCGGAGGATCAGAATGCGGGGTTGAAGGCGGCACGTGCTTATTTGGAATCAGGCGACGAAGAGTTGGCTGATGCGAGCATGGCGGTGCTTGCCGTGCGGGTCGGACGACCTTACCCGGCCACTTCGTCACAAAGGGTAATTGCAATAGATCGACTTGTTTGGATCGCTCTGAACAGGCATGGTGAGCTGTCTGGTTACACGCTGGAGTTCACCCTGAGCATTGCCGAAGAGGCGGGTATTAGCCCGGAAATGATGATTGAACCCGTCGAGAGGATGTTATCCGCCATTGAACTGGGCTGATTGTCTTGTGGGTCGGACATCTATCAGATTGCCGGGCGAAGTGCTGATCGCCTCGATGAGCTCCATGAGTGGTCCCGCAGCAGCGTCACCGACGCTCAGTGCTGGATCAACTGCTTCGGTCTTCACCCTTGAAGCAAGGATGTATCAAACGTCTATGCCGGACTTGTCTGATCTGAATCCCCTGTTCGTCGGATTGAAGGCATTGGACGCTACGCGCCGCCTGGCGTTCGGCGTGTGCCTGTTCGAGCGAGCTATTCCTGCCTTTTTTCAATTTCAGGTGGACAGCGGATGGCCCGGCGGCGGGGTGTTGCGCGCCGCGCTTGCGCAGGCGTGGACTGCTCTTGAGACCGGCGTGGCGCCTTCCCCGTACGTGTCGGTGGAGATGTGTGAAGCGGTCTTACCAGACTCCGAAGACCACACGTCGGCCTTCACCTCCGCGGCGATCGACACGGTCAGCATTGCGTGTTGCGTGCTCACCTTCATCGAAACCGGGGACGTGCAGCAACTGGTGGAGGCCGTCGAGGCGCGCCGGGATACGATCGACTTGTTCATCCAGAACCGAGGCCTGCATTCGGCCGACCAGAATTTCGAAGCCACCATCTCCGCCCATCCACTCATGCAGGCAGAACTGGAATTTCTGCATGAGGATCTGGCGTTCCTGAAGGCTACGCAAGGGTCGCAGGTGTGGCGCGCCACGCTTGAGTATGTGGGTGCCAATCGCTGGCCACGCCCTCACCAGCTACTTGAAGGCGGAACGACCATCGGCAAGGTCGTGCTCGAAGGCTTTCATTAATTCGATCCACGGAATCAAGACCAACGTGAGCATCATTAACGAACTGATCGAATCTTCACGTGCGGATATTGAGCTCTTGCGGGTCCGCGATGCGCCGGGCGATGTATTTGCCATTCGTCGGCCCGTTGATTCCTATTTCGAACCTGCGATGAGCGCCAGGCGTCGATAGTGGGAGGGCTCCTATCCGACTACCGATATGCTGAAACGAGTGTGTCGGCAACGGATGGCGAATTCCGCGTCGTCGCGACGATTGACATGCCTGTTGAACAGCAAGAGATTCTCTGTGTTTCAGGCTTCATGCGGTGTGTGGCCGCCCTGTTTTCCGTGTCGTATGACGGCTGGGGCGCACCGATCAGAATGAGGCCTGCGTAGGACTCCAGCGCTTCGGTCATTGCGGCCGTAGTCCCTTCTGCTTTCGATCGTTGGCTCAGTGAGCGGTTGCGAGCGCGAACAGTCTATGGCGTTGTAGGAGCGCGCTTGCGCGCGATGGGGCGTCTCGAAGACGTGCATCGCGCGCAAGCGCGCTCCTACAGAGGTGAGGTTATTTGACCAGGAGATTCGCGAGTGATTGCGCCTGCTTGCGAATTTCCGGAATCGCGGTGGATTCCCACAGGGCACCACGCAACAGGCTGCCGATGGCGAACAGGTTGCCGCGGGGCTTGCCGTCCCCGTCGAGCAGGTGGCCATCGGGCTGTGCCGAGAGGCCGAGCCCCATCCGGTCGGGCGTGACCAGGCCATCAATGACGAGCTGGCGCATGAGGGTGTGATCCGTGCGCAGCGTGTCAGTGTTCAGGCCCACCGTCTGGATGACGATGTCGTAGGTCTCGGTGACCACATCGTCCTTGCCGGTGAAACGGCGGACGACATCCAGATCGCCATCCATGCGCAGCGACACGGATTGCATGCGCCCACGCAGGCGATGGAGCTTGCCGGCGGCTTCTAGCTCATGAACCTTCTTGTTCACCTGCGGCGGCATGCGGTGGCGCGCCCGTTCCCACGCCCAGCGGGCGTGGCGGAGGAAGCGCGCACGTTCGGAAGCGGGCAGCTGTTGCCACAGGCCCTGGGTATGCGGGCGCATGCCATCGACCACGGTCCGCCAGTCGTCGGCATTTTCCGTGGCTTCGCGAAGGCGGTGTAGCCATACACGGATGTTCGGGTCATCCGCCATCTGCTCGGCCAGGTCGTTGCCATCGTCGCCCGGTGCGGAAGCGGCAGCGAGGTGTGGCTCAGGCAGGTGGCCGTGGCGAGAGAGCGCGGTGAAGCTAGCGTTGGGCCAGCGTGCGGAGAGCTCCAGCACGACATCGACTGCGGTCAGGCCGAGGCCGACGACCAGCACGCGCAACGGGCGGTCATCGCTTTCCGCCGCAGCGAGGTAGGGCCACGGGTCCGTGACATAACGGCCGCTGGCGATGGCGGCATCCTGCACGCCCGGCAGCGGGCGAGGCGGCAACGAGCCAATGGCGAGCACCGCGGCCTGCGCGTGGGCCTCGTCATCGCCGTAACCGACCGTCACGCCCTCGCTGGACGGCACGAGGGATTCAGCGGCGAACGGAATGACGTTGATATCGTGGCCAAGCTGGCCGGCATTCTTGATGGCGGCATCCACGCGCGACTGCAGGAAATCCCCGTACAGCTTGCGCGGCAGGAAATCCGAGCCCTTCACGGCCGGATTGCTTGCCTGGGCGAATTCGAGGAACCCGCCGGGCTTGCTTACGAACATGCCCATGGACGCCGCGCGGACGTTGAGCAGGTGGCGATCGGAGGGCGTGCCATAGGCCACGCCCCGGCCGGGCTGTGCGCTGCCCGCAAACCAGGTGAGGTGCAAGGGCTTGGGTGTCCTGCGTTCCAGCAGTTCACTTACCAGCGTCGCCGCTGCCGCGCCACCGCCGATGATGGCGACCTTTTGAAACATGTGTTGGTCCTTCGCCCGTAGGTTGGGGTGGAGGGCCGTGAGACCGTCAGGCCGTCAGGCGTCCCGCAATGATCGATTGCCTCGGTCGTGCGATCCAGTGTCCGGAAGGACCCGGCTGCTCGTACGCGAGGTACTGTGCCAGATCGCCACCGTACACGTGAAGCGTGAGCGCTGTGTCGTGCCGCGACAAATTGCGGCAGCGGTGGGCGTGTTCCCCAGCGCCTTCGAACCAGGTGGCATCACCGGGGCCCAGCCAGGTACGACCGACGCTGCGCAGGGTTTCGGCGGTGCCGTCCTTGAGGAACGACTCAACCTCGAGCGCGCCGGCGATGGTGGCTTCGAGCCCCCACAGGCCGCCGTGATCGTGCACAGGCGTGGCGTAGCCCGGTGGCCACGCGAGCACCAGCACGCTGACGGCCGGCTTGGCGCGCTCGGCGAGCATCCAGCGCTCGAAACCGCGCCGGCGCTCGCGCAGGGCGCCCAGCGCCGCGGTGACTTCGTCATGCCGGGCGTGCAGGGCGCTGCCTATCTCTCGCCCCATGGAGGCGAGGTCGGGGGCACCGGTGTCCGAGTGGTCGAACGCGATGTCCCGCAAGGTTTTGATGATGGAAGAACGCTTACCCATGGAACGGGCCGCCCCGGCAAATCGACTGGCGCCAGTGGACCATGGCACCTGTTAAACAGGCGTAACCCCGGTCTTTCAACCGACCTTTAAACCGTTTGCCGGCACCCCGCATCGAACCTTCGCACCGCCCATGGGGCGGCCGTCGCACGGAGACACACCATGATCGTCATGACTTCGCTCGTTGTCCTGTTTGCTGGCTTCTGGCTTGCCTTCGCCCTGGTGGGCGCCTTGCTCAAGCTGGTGTTCGGCATTATCGGCGGCGTCTTCCATATCGTCGCCAGCCTGGTAGGTGCGCTGGTCGGTGGCGTGCTCATGCTCGCCATCGCCCCGGTGGTCGCCCTGGCCCTCCTGCCGGTGCTCATCCCGGTGGCGTTCGTGGTTGCGCTGGTGTGGCTCATCGCCCGCGCCAGCCGCAAGCCCGATGTCGTGGTGATGCACGCGCCGCGTTAAGGCCGAACGCATCCATGTGGGAGCGCGCTTGCGCGCGATGGGGCCTTGCCGTGAACCCCATCGCGCACAAGCGCGCTCCTACACTGACGGCGAAGCGGGCGAACGTTGGGCGTTATAGCGAGCGGAGGTCGAAGGTCACGGGGATTCGCGCCCAGGCTTTCACGTGCTGGCCGTTCTGCACCGCTGGCTGGAACCGCCAGCTCGCCAGCACCTGCTTGCGCGCCGCGTCATCGAGCACCTGGTGGCCACTACTGCTCTCCACCACCACCTCGAGTGGCTTCCCGCTTTCATCGACGAGTACGCGTAGCGTCACCGTACCCTGCATCCGGCCGCGGATAGCCTGGGTCGGGTACTTTGGAGCGGGCGCCGCCACGTAGGCCAGCGTGGTCTCAACGGGCGCCGCTTCGACCACGGGCCCTGGCGTTGCCGGCGCTTCGCTCACCGGCGGTGCCTGCACCATCCCTTCATCGGTCGGCGTGGCCGCGACGACGGGCGGTTGGGGAGCTACTTCATGCGGCTTCGACGTGGTCACCGGGGTGGCCTTCACCAACGGCTGTAGCTTCAACTCCGGGACCGGCACCGGTTTGGGCGGCGTCGGATGGTCGATGAGCGTGATGGACTGGATCGTGGGTTTGAACGTGGCGATCTCCGCCACCATCGGCCGCATGACGGCGATGAGTGCGGCGGCATTGAGTGCGATGGCCGCACTCATGGCAACGATGCGAACGGAATCCGGATGAATGCCGGACAGGGCCTGCGGACGGGCGAACGACATGAGCCACCTCCTTCGATGTGGGTGAAGGTGTTGCATAGTTCGTACTGCGTGGCGCCAAACACGGCCGGTGGGGACCGGCGGGGATCGTGTTCAGGTCCGGGTTCAGATTAGGCAGGGTTCGCAGGGACTTGCAATAGTTTCATTTGGATGGCTATTTCGGTTAGCCCTGACCGATTCGCGGCCTCAATGCGCGACCAGCATCGGGATGTCCGATTGCATGAACAGGTAGCGCGTGGTGCCACCCAGTACCAGCTCGGACAGCCGCGAGCGGCCCCAGGCACCCATCACGATCAGGTCCGCCCCGGCGTCATGCGCGATCTTCAGCAGTTCCGGGCCTGGCGATGAAAGCGCCGACTCATCCAGCTTGCGCACGTCGGCCTTCACCCCGTGCGTGTCCAGCCATCCGCAAATATCGGTATCCGGCAGCGCGCAGGTGCCGATTTCCTCGTCGCGGCTACCGTCGATCACGGTGACCTTGCCGGCCTTGCGCAGCAGGGGCAGGGCCGAGCGGAGCGCAAGCGCCGACTCCCGGCTGCCGCTCCACGCCACCAGCACGTTTTCGCCCAGGGTCTCGACCGGTGCCGTATCCGGCACCACGAGCACGCCACGGCTGGCGCCGAAGACGGTACGCGACACCACGCCGAAACCAATGGGCGCATCGCCACGCATGGTGGACGAACGTTCCATCACGACCAGGTCATAACCCGCCGAGGCATGGGTGAGCAGGGTCACCGTATCGCCGTTGCCGACCCGCCATTTGCCCTTCAGGCCCTGGGCGGCGAGCAGGTCACCCCAGTCGCCGGCCACCGCACGGGCTTCGGTCGCCCGCTGCCGTACCGCGTCCAGTTGCATCGGCACCGCCTCGGGCACGGTGAAGGCGGCGGCGGGCATGTCGACAACGTGCATGCCATCGAGCCGGGCAGCGATACGCGAGGCCATGGCCAGGGCGGCACGCAGGCCGGCCCCCTGCAGGGGCAGGCGCGGGACATTGAGGAGGAGTTCGAGGGTCATGCCTGCATGGAACACCGCCCGGTGGCGCGAGGCAAGCCCCAGTTGCGAACCTTTCGCATCGCGCGGCGGCTTGGAGTACCCTCGGAGGTCACTTTGTGCACCGCGGAAAGAGCATGACCCTCGAAAGCGCCCAGCCGCGCTACGGCTTTGGCGAAGAACTCGCGAGCAGCCTGATACATGGCCTGGGTATCGTGCTCAGCATTATCGGCCTTGCCGTACTGGTTGCCTTCTCTGCCATGTACGGCGGAACACGCACGGTGGTGGCAAGTTCCGTCTTCGGCGCGACGCTCATCCTGCTTTACACCGCATCGACGCTCTACCACTCGGTGCCACCGGGCGGCGTTGCCAAGCGCACGTTCCGCACGCTGGACCATATCGCCATTTTCCTGCTGATCGCAGGTACCTATACGCCCTTCACGCTGCTGGCTTTGCCGGGGGCTTGGGGGTGGGGCCTGTTCGGCACGATCTGGGGCCTGGCCATCCTGGGCAGCGCGGCGGAACTGGGCATGCTCAAGCGCTACCGCAAGGCGGCGGTGATCATGTATGTGCTGATGGGTTGGGTGGCCGTGGTCGCCATCGAACCGTTGCGCGAGAACGTTGAAACGGGCGGGCTCGTTCTGCTGTTCGCCGGCGGCATCGCGTACACCGCCGGCGTGCCGTTCTACGTCTCGCGGCGCATGCCGTACGGGCATGCGATCTGGCACTTCTTCGTGCTGGCGGGCAGCGTGCTGCATTACCTCGCCATTCTTCTTTACGTTATTCCCGACGCGCCGCGCTAAGGATGGTGTAGGAGCGCGCTTGCGCGCGATGGACTGGGTCTGAAGCCTGGGTGTTAGCGGGCTTCGCCGTATCGCGCGCAAGCGCGCTCCTACACTTACCTGTTTATTTCTTTTGCTGCTCGGGGATGAAGCGCGTGCGTACGGCTTCGGCCAGCAAGTCGGGCGGGAGCAGGCCCTGGGCGATCAGGAAATCGTTGAACGCCTTGCGGTCGAATTTCTTGCCGAGCTTCACCTGGGTTTCAGCGCGCAGCTGCAGGATCCGCGAGTAGCCGTAGAAGTACGCCGTGGCCTGGCCGGGCGAGTTCAGCGTGTAGCGATCCAGCTCCTGGCGTGCCATGGGCTCGGAAAGGCCCACGTCGTTGACGAGGATATCGTGCGCACGGTCGCGATCGACGAGGCCCAGGTTGAGCATCGGGTCGAGGAACGCACGCGCCGCGCGCAGCAGGCGGAACTGCAGGGCGATGAACTGACCTGCCGGCGGCTCGTACGGCACCATCTCGGCTTCGGCATACAGCGCCCAGCCTTCCACGTTCACGCTGTTGAAAGCGAACAGACTGCGGGTGAGCGACACGCCCTGTTCCACCATCGCGGCGAACTGCAGTTCGTGACCCGGGCGGCCTTCGTGCGCGGTGAGCGTCCATGCGGCGGCTTCAAAGGTGAAATCGTCGTACATCTGCGACGCATCGCCATTGGCCGGCGGGTTGCCGGTGGTGAGCACGAACGTGCCACGCTGCCCGGTGTTGTTGATGAACGGCGGCGGATCCATGTGCGGTGCCGGCGTACGTGCGTTCTCCGCTTCGGAGGCCAGGCGCATGGCCAGCTCGCGCTTGGGCAATTCCACGATGCGCTGCTTGCGGATCGTGTCTTCGATCTTGCCAATGACGGCGTGGTACGTCGGTACCACCTGGTCCTTGGCGAGCTGTTTCTTCTTCAGCGCCTTCAGCACATCGCGGTAGTCGCCATCGGGAAGGCCCTCGGCCTTAGCCACGACCGGCGCGAGCTGCTGCAGTGCGTACGAGGTTTCCATGAACTCGAGCTCAGCGCGGCCGATCAGGTCACGCGGCGCGATGTCCAGGCCCACCTGTTCCAGGTTGTAGGCGTACAGCGGCTCGGGCAGGCGGAAATCGGTGCGCGAACGCGGCAGCACCGTCCTCTTCAGCCACGCGTTGTAATCCTTCAGCTGCTTGTCGAGCGTGGCCATCGCGGCTTCGCTGCCGGCAATCTTCTTCTCGGCGAACAGCTTGCGGATGCCGTCGACGTAGCGATCGGTATTGCCCAGCTTCTGCTCGATATCGGCTTTCACCGGGCCGAGCAGCTGCTTGTCGCCCAGCTTCTCGGTCGTGCGTGCCTTGGCCTGGTCGACCAGGGCCGTGCAACCCTTGGTCGCACCGATGTAGCAGTTGAGGCGACCGAGTGCGGCCTTGTTCTGCTCCGGCGTGCTCTCGGCGTTGAGCAGCGAGAACTCACCACTGAAGATCATCTGGCCCGCATCGAACCACGGCAGCATGTACTTGTCGTTGAGGTCGATGCCCTTGATGTTGCCATCGATCTGCTTGACCAGGATCTGCAGGTCCTGATGCACATTGGGGTCTTTTTCTTCCGCGAGGCGCTTCTGCAGTTTCTCGCGCACCTCGACCAGCGCGGCGCGCTGGCGCTTGTCGATATCCGGGCCAAGGTCGGCGGTTTTTTCGTCGTAGCCTTTCACGCCGATATCGGTGGCCGATTCCGGGCTGAAGCGGGCGGTGACATCCAGGAGCAGCTGCGCATCGGCGTTGCTGCGGGCGATCCAGGCCGGCTGTGCCGTCTCGGCATGCAGGCTGCCCACCGCGAACGTGATCGCGGCAGCGAGGGTAAGGCGTCGGAACATGTGCATCTCCCCAGGTGAGTGAGCGGAGACTAGCCGGGAGCGCCTGGGGGCGCCATGTGCCACCGGATGGGTCAGGAGAGCAGCAGTGCCACGCCCGCCATGCCCAGCATGAGAAAGGAGATGACCACCTTGGCCAGCATGCCCACGAGCATGCCGACCCAGGTGCTGACCCCGACGTGCGCTGAGCGCAGGATGCTCTTGCCCGAGGACAGTTCACCGACCACCGCACCCGCGAATGGGCCGATGATGAGCCCGGGGATGCCGAAAAACATCCCGATCGTTGTCCCGACGCCCGCGCCCCACAAGGCTCTTGGCGTGGCACCGATCTTTTTCGCGCCAAGCGACGCGGAGACGAAATCGAGCGCGACACCCACGGCGCCAACGATGCCGATGGCCACCAGCCATCCCCAGCCCAGGTGCTGGTAGTCGTCGACTGCGGCCGCCAGCCAGATCCCGCCAAAAATCATGGGGATGCCCGGCAGGAAGGGCAGGATGGCACCGGCCACACCGCCGACGATAAGCGCGGCGGCGAGCAGGTAGAGGGCGATCTCCATCAGCGGAACGCCCCGCGGTATTCCGGCTTCAGGTAGGAGAAGAACACCTCGCTGGGCACATCCACCGCCTGGGGTCCGGCCGCGTAGGCCGCTACCTGGTACGGCGGGAAGATGAAGGTGAGGCCATGCACCTTGTCATCCGGCCCGGTGAGCAGGTTGAACACGCGGTAATGATCCTTGCCGGGCGCCGTGCCTTCCTCGATCTGACGGGTATCGGAGGCAAGCGGCTCATCCTGGTCATCCAACTGGGTAATCAACTGGCGGCGCGCTTCGGAGGCAAACACGTGCTCGGCGGCATCGGGATCGGTGAACAGCTCACGGATGCCGACGACCCGATCAGCATCCTTGTCGAACGTGAAACTGTCGACGATAGGGGCGGGATGGGCGCCACCGGTGAAGGCCTGGCCATCCACCTGCACATTGATGAAGCGATCGGTACGTGCCGAAACCGCGATGTCCAGATTCAGGTCCCATGGCATCTCACGCGCTCGCTCGCGCGCCCCCGGAGCATCCAGGCTATCGAGGAACGCGCGCTTCTGGCCATCCACGAAACGATTGATCGCATGGCGCAGGGGATCCGCCTTGGGCGGCAGCTTGGGGAGCGAGAGCTCCATGGTATAGAGGCCCTCCTGGCCGGAACGGGTATCCTTATCGGCACTCGCCTGCGCGGGCGGCGCCGTATGTCCGCCGTTCGTCTGGTCGGCGCCGTCGCGGCAGGCGGCAAGCCCGGCGGTGGCGATGACCAGCGACAGGATGTGTCGCACCAGCATTTCGGCATTCTCTCCCTGCGAGGCTCGCATATTAGCGTAGACACCGCGCAGCGCAGAGGGCGTCAACGTAACGAAGGAACAGCGTGCACAACGCGATGACGGAAACGGTCACCCTGCTAAAGGCCGATGAACTGGGCCGCATCGAACGCGTGGAGCGCGACGGCGTCGTACTCATTCGCCGTGATATTGCCGCCGCGCGCTGGTGGGCGCGCTGGTTTGCGCGCCGTGCGGCCGCGCGTGAGGCGCGTGCGTTGCGGCGGCTGGATGGCGTGGATGGGGTGCCGCGGCTGCTGGCGTGGAATGGCAACGTACTGGAGCGCAGCTACATGGCCGGCCAGCCCATGCAGGTGGGCCGCCCGCTCGATGCGGCGTATTACCGTGATGCGCTGCGCCTGTTGGCGGTGCTGCACCGGCGCGGCATCGTTCATAACGACCTGGCCAAGGAGCCCAACTGGCTGGTGCGAGAGGATGGCAGCCCGGGCCTGGTGGATTTCCAGATCGCCTGGACCCGTGGCCGGCGTGGCTCGCTGTTTCGGCTGCTGGCGCGGGAAGACCTCCGCCATCTGCTCAAGCACAAGCGCACCTACGTGGCCGATCGGCTCAGCGCCCGGCAAAAAGGGATCCTGGCCCAGCCCGCCCCGCATTCGCGGCTGTGGCGGGCGACCGGGAAACGGCTTTACAAGCTCATCGCCCGGCGGATCTTCGGCTATTGGGATAACGAAGGGCAGGGGCGCATCCGTAAATAGGCGCGCCGCTTATTTTTCGACGAACGCCCGCTCGATCACGTAGTCACCCGGCTCGCGGGTGCGCGGGGAGGCCTGGAAGCCTTCGCCATCAAGCAGTACGCAGATGTCTTCCAGCATCGAGGGGCTGCCGCACAGCATGACGCGGTCTTCGGCCGGATTCAGCTGGGGCAGGCCAGTGGCGCGGGCCATTTCGCCGTCGGCGATGGCATCCGTGATGCGACCGCGGTTGCGAAATTCCTCACGGGTGACCGTGGGGTAATAGACCAGCTTCTCGCGGACCAGATCGCCCAGGTACTCGTGGTTCGGCAGCTCGTTCTCGATGTAGTTCGAGTAAGCCAGGTCGTTTACGTGGCGCACGCCGTGGGCCAGGATGATCTTGTCGAAGCGATCGTACGTTTCCGGATCGCGGATGATCGACATGAACGGGGCGAGGCCCGTGCCGGTGCCCAGCAGGTAAAGACGCTTGCCCGGCTTCAGGTCGTTCAGCACCAGGGTGCCCGTGGGCTTGCGGCTCACGATCACCGGATCGCCCGGCTTCAGGTGCTGCAGCCGCGACGTGAGCGGGCCGTCCTGCACTTTGATGCTGAAGAACTCCAGGTGCTCCTCGTAATGCGCGCTGGCGATGGAATACGCGCGCATGAGGGGGCGGCCATCCACTTCCAGGCCAATCATCACGAAATGCCCGCTCTCGAAGCGGAAGCCGGGATCGCGCGTGGTGCGGAAGCTGAAAAGCGAATCGTTCCAGTGATGTACGTCGATGACGTGTTCGGTCGCCAGTGCCACCATGGTGTGCGTTGCCTCTGAACAAATAGGGACGAAGCCACCGCGCCCCGCGCGGCAAGCCTTGGAATCAGCTGGGGAAGCGACCCGCGGGCCGCGCTGCCTGGCGCGTGGCGCCGCTCCCCCGTGGGGTGGGTGCGGGCTCAGGCCTATAAGGATACGGCATCCGGGGCCTCGTCGCCGCCAGGGTGGACTATCGCGTCTCGTCCTGGTCTAAGATCGGGCCGTCCCCCCAAGGAAGTTTCCAATGACTCGACCCGAGTTCGCACCGGGCCAGGCCTGGACCTATCGCACCCGTCCGGGTGAGGAAGCCTCGCGGGTCGTTATCCGCAAGAAGGATATCGAGCCGGAGGATGGGGAGGTGTTCCATATCTCCATCCTGGGCGTGAAGCTGCGCAACCATCGCCTGCCCGGTGGCCTGCAGCCGGCCATGCACCACGCCGCGGTGGCGCGCACCACGCTCGACCAGAGCCTGCTGGCGCACGAAGGCGATGGTGATGATGACGAGGCGTGGATGGACGGCTACGCCGTATGGCGCCAGGCGTACGACAACGGCGATGCCGGGGTCTTCGACATCCCGGTTAGCGAGATCCTTGGCTATATCGAGAGGGTGATCGCGGCGTCCGGAGAGGTGAGTTGATCCGCCGCGCGCTCGCTTGCCTTTTTCCGGTGCTGATCGCGGCCTGCGCCCACGCGCCGCCCGTGGAGCCGGCCCGGCCGGCGCCACCGCCGCGCGATGGCAAAGTCAGCTACGAAGTCATTCCTGCTGGCAGTGCCGGGGAATACCAGATGCAGGATGGGCAAAGCTCGTTCGGTGCACAGGCCATCACGAATGATCCGCCGGCGTATCCGCCAGCCCTGGTGGCCGAGAGCCTGCCGATGGTCGTGGTCCGTGCCAAGGTCATCGTGGATGGCGAAGGCAAGGTGTCGGATGTCCGCGACCTCGACGCCGGTTCCGTCGATGCCACCCACAAAGCGTTCTTCGCCGCCACCCGCGATGCGGCCATGCATTGGGCGTACACGCCTATGACCATCGTGCAGGAACACGAGGATGCCCACGGCAACTTCAGCGAATCCCGCAGCACCGCCCCCTTCAGCCTGGACTATGCGTTCCGCTTTGAGCTGAAGGACGGCAAGCCCGTCGTGACCGCCACGCAATAAAAAAGAGCGCCCGGTCCTCCCGGAAACCAGCAGGGGAGGTGCTGGTTCCGGGAGGCGGGCGCAAGCGTCACACAGGGATTGGGTAAAGCGGTTTAGAAGTCGTACGAGACCGACAGGCGCGCATAACGCGGGTCCTGCGTGATCAGCGGTACGCGGTACAGCGGGTGCGGCGTGCCACGCGACTGCCATTCTGTCGGATAACGGAACACGGCGCGCTGCTGGTTGGTCACGTTGAACACGTTGGCCGAGAACGCCAGGCGATCGCCGCCCCAGGTCGGGCGGTAGGTCAGGCCCAGGTCCCACTGGTACGTCCACGGCAGGCGGCCCTTCTCACCCGGGGGCGACGGCTGGCCGTCGCACCAGTGGTAAGCGCTTCCGTACAGTGCCGGGTCGGTCTGGCCCGGGCCGTAGTAGCCCAGGCACACTTCCGGCGCGCCCGAGGCGATCTGGAAGTTGCTCGAGAGCTGCCATTCCGGTGCGAACTGCCAGTAACCAAACGCCTTGAACACATGCGGGTGGTCGTTACCCAGCGGGCCGTTGGCGTAATCCATCACATAGCTGTTATCCCAGTCCATGCTGCCGGCGGCGCCGTTCTGGCGCGAATCGGTGCGCGACTGGCCTTCCGTGTTGCCGTACGAGCGCGAGAACACGTAATCGAACTTGCCGTACCACGTGCCGTCGAACTGGTGCTCCATGTAGAGCTCGAGGCTGTAGTACTTACGCTTGGTGGCGGGCATGCCCATTTCCTTGCGCGACAGGTCCACCGTGAACGGGTTACCGGACGGATCGAGCAGGGTGAAGGTGTTGCCATGGCCGCCGTTGACCAGGTAGCAGCTGTTGGTCGAGCCGACGGTGTGGCCCTCGGCTTCGGCCTTGGACGTGACCAGGTCGATATCGCAGAAGTCGTCGATGACGGTGTTGAGCTTGCGGTAGGTCGCCTTGGCGCCGTAGGACCAGTTCTCACCCAGCAGCTTGTCGAAGCCGAGGATGTATTCGTCCTGGTTCTCCGCCTTCAGGTTCTTGCCGGCGACCGTCCGTGGGTCGGGCGGGATACCGTACGAGTTGTTGCCCGAAACGACGCCGCTCATCTGGGTGAGGCCCTGCGGGCTACCGTCGGCAGCGATACCGGAATAGGTGTAGTACTGCTGCGTCGAGACGTAGCCTGCGGCAGCGCCCGTCGCCGGATTCAGCGGCAGGCCGAGGTAGTAACGGCCTGCGTTGGCATACACCTTGAAGCTGCCATCACCGTTCACGTCCCACGCGGCACCCAGGCGCGGAGCCCACTGCGGGCGGGTCTGCTTGATGAACGGCTCACTGAACTGGTTGTAGTCGGTGAACTGATCGTTGCGCAGACCAACCGTTACCAGCCAGCGATCGCTGACCTGCCACTTGTCTTCGATGTACTGCGCCTTCTGATCGGAGCGCACGTTGACGAGGTTATAGACGATATTGCGGCTGACGAAGTAACCCGTCTGGCCATTCGCGAACTGCGCAGGCGCGGGCACGTAGTTACGCCCAGGCGTGCTGTTGATCTCTTCGTTCGGATCTTTCTGGAAACCGTAGTTCCAGCTGTAGCCGGGGCCCGGGCTGACGCTGCCAAAGTCGAGCACCTGCGACTTGACGTTATCGATACCCGCGGAAATCGTGTGATCGCCCGCAACGTACTGCACATCGAAACGAAGGTTGTTCGACTTGTTGCCACGACCCGGCGAGCTGATGTCGGCCACCTGGGTGTTCTTGATGGCGGTGCCGCCATTCAAAGCCGGGTTCTGGTTGCCCGATCCATCCACGCGAGCGAGGGTCGGATCGTAGTTGCCGGCCTGGTCATAGTTCTTGACCGACATCTTGCCGTACTGCGCGCTGATGGTCAGGCTATCGGTAATGTAGCCCGTGTACTTCGCGTTCCAGAAATCGCCGCCGACCTTCGTGTCATTCACCGGGCCGATGGTGTTCGTGCGCGACATGTTGACGTAGTCATAGCCGTAGCGCGTACCGCTGCCCGAGCGCTTGTCACCCACATCGGTGAATTCCAGGATGTGGTTGTCGGTGATGTTCCAGTCGAGCTTGGTGTACCAGCGCGGATTTTCGTACGTGTTGGTGGACGCAGGGGTGCTGCTATCCACGGCGTTGACATTGCGCAGGCCGTCCTTCTCAAACTCGGCTGCCGCGAAGAAGAACAGCTTGTCTTTGATCAGCGGGCCGCCGGCGTATGCGCTAACGGTCGTTGCCCACTTGTCGTTCTGGCTCTTCGGCTGGTAGAGGTCACCCGCCGGTGCGGACGAGGGCGTATTCGCATAGTGCAGGTTCGGGCCAGACGCACGCGCCCAGTTCGGCTCCCAGAGAATCTGCGCACCGAAGTGCCATTCATTGGTGCCGCGCTTACCCACCTGGTTGATCACGCCGCCGTCGGAGCGACCGTACTTGGCGCTGTAACCGCCCGTGTAGATTTCCTGCTGGTCGATCGCGCCGTACGGCAGCTGGATACCGCCGGCCGCATTGAGCGGATCGGTGGTGTTGAAGCCGTTGACGTAGTACGCGTTTTCGTTCGACGCGGCACCGCCGAAGCTGGCCAGCGAACGGCCGGTATCGCTGGTGAAGCCGCCGCCGTTGTTCACGACACCCGGAGCCAGGCGAGCCACGGCTTCAGCGCTACGGCCGAGCGGCAGCTTGGCAAGCTGTTCGGAGGTGATGACGGTGCGCGAGTCGACCGAGGTAACGTCGATCGGCGGGATCGCCGTACCCGTGACGGTCACGCCGCTGAGCGAGGTGGCGTCCGCGGCCGTGGCAGCGGCCGGAGCGGCGAACGACACGTCCGTGCTGGCACCGACGCGAAGCGAAATGTTCTTGCGCGTATCGACCACCGCACCGTCGCGCATCAGCGTGACGTTGTAGGTGCCGAGCGGCAGCTGGGTAATGGAGTAGTGACCACGCTCGTCGACCGCGACTTCGCGGTGCAGGCCGTTGGTGCTATCGACGACGACGGTCTGGTTGCCGCCGGCCGGGACGGAACCGTTGAGGTTACCGGTGGTCGACTGCGCGTAGGCGGTGCTGATGCCGCCCAGACAGGTGCCCATGGCTAGCGCCAGAGCGGTCCTGCGAAACAGAAACTGGTACTTCATGCCTTCCCCGAATGGTCAATGCCGAAAATAACGGCAACACGGGGACGCAGCTGCGGGTTCGTGCCCGCGGCTTTCGATTGCTGGAGCTATGAAGAGCCCCTCCCCGCGCTCCGTCGCAAATAATCCATTTGCCTCGATCCAAATGGACTGCCCGCCAAGGTGTACAGCAGCCTAGCTAGGTTGTCCAGCGTCTTTCGAGCGTGCACGCATGGCCGTATAGCCGTCTGAACGCATTGATGCGGCGCAGCAGAAAACAGTGTAACTATGGGTATTTGTGCAATTTCATGCTACCCATCACGGTTCGCGTAAACGATTACATACCCACCGGGAAAAAGCCGAAAGTTTCTTTCGAAAAACCTCACCCGGCGGGCCGTTTTGCTCACGTCTCATGCACATTTGGATCGTGCGAATTATCGTCCCGGGCGCGATGACGCCTTTTGAGCCCGGGTAGAATTCTCAAGCTGTCCCCGTTGCCCGCGAAAAATCTGATGGGAATTCGTCGTAAAATGCGCCATGTCAGCGATTCGAAAGCACCGTGTGCGTATTCAGGGCGGTTTCGATAGGGGGCGCAAGGCGGCATAAGCCCTGGCAGGGGAATCGAAAGATAACGAAATGAGCCACTTGCCAGCGTCGCGGCAGAACATAGACTAGGCGGGTATTGGGGGAGTGGTGGAAGTCAGCCTGGCATGAAGATCGATCGCGGTAGCGGCAAGCGTGCCGGGCCGGTGATGCTCAGCGAGGTCGCCGAGCGGTTGCGCAACCCGCGCATCGACCGCATCGTGGCGAGCTTCCGCGAGCATCACGTGTCGCTCGTGCGCACCGTGCTGCTCGGCTTCATCGTGGTCTGGACCGCGGCCTGGCTGCATGGCCCGACGCCCATGGCGCTCGAGTCCCACCACGTCTTCCCCCTCGCCCTGGCCTTGTTCGTTTCCAGCACGTTCTGGATGCTGTTCGTTCGCGCGGGTTGGCTCAAGGTCACCTCCAGGCTCGATGCCATCGGTCAGGTGGCGAATTTCGCCATGGCAGCCGTGCTGCTCAAAGCGGCGTTCATGCTGGTCATTACCGTCACCGCTGTGCTGCCGTTCCTGTCAGTTGCGGTGGGCATGCGCTACAGCCGGCGCGCCTTCGCGGCCAGCGTCGTGGCGTCCGTGGCGATCCTGGCGGTGGCGGCGCCTGACGGTTACTGGGTGAACCGGCCGGCCTATGCTCTTTACGCTCTGGCGTTGACCGTTGTACTGCCGATGACGCTGTACCGCATGATCGATGCCCTGCGTGAGGTCTCCGCTGAGGCTATCGCTTCACGCGAGGCCCAGCACCGGTTCATCTCCATGATGAGCCACGAGATGCGCACGCCGCTCAGCACGGTGATCCACGCGGCATCGCTGATCGATACGTCGGTCATGAACGACGACCAGCGCCGCCTGGTGGCCCTGCTTTCGACCAGCGCGAACGCGCTGCTCCACCGCGTGAACGCGGTACTTGATGTGGCATCGTTTGCGGGCGGCAGTTTTACCTTGCGCCAGCAGCCGTTCGCCTTTGACGAAGTGCTCGCGACGGTGGGCGCCGTGTGCCGGCCCTCCGCCGCCGACAAGCGCATCGCCTTCAGCGTGGCCCGCGATGCGTCGGTGGAAGGCATTTTCATGGGTGATCCCGGGCGGATCGAGCAGGTGCTCTCCAACCTGGCATCCAACGCGCTGAAGTTCACGCCGCCGGGCGGTACGGTGGATGTCCGCGTTGAACTCACCGAAGGGGTAGGCGGGCGTGACCCCATCATCACCTGCACCGTCCTCGATACCGGTATTGGTATCGCCGATGTCGACAAGCAGCGCATTTTCGATCCGTTCCAGCAGGTGAGCGTGGGCGAAAGCCGGCGTCAGGAGGGTGTCGGGCTTGGCCTGTACATCGTTCGCAATGTGTCGGGCCAGATGAATGGTCACCTCGAGGTGACCGATAACCCGCTGGGCGGCTCGGTGTTCACCTGGCGCTTTCCCATGCCGCGTGCCGCGTACGGCGCACGCAGCATGGCGGATATTCCGCTGGTGGATCTGCTGGATGCGCACAGCGCACGCGTGCCGCCGCAGTCGTGCCTGGTGGTGGACGATAACGCCGCCAACCGCGAGATCGTCGGGCGCATCCTTGAACGCGCCGGTCATCGCTGCGTGTTCAGCGCCAGTGGCGACGAAGCACTTGCACGCATGGATCGGGATGCGTTCGACCTGATCTTCATGGACCTGCATATGCCGGGGAGTTCCGGTTGGGATGTGCTGGGCCGGATCGAGGTATTGCGCCGCACGCAGGCGGTGCCGCCCATCGTGATGCTCAGTGCCGACTCGAGCCAGGATGCGGTACGCATCGCATTCAAGGCCGGTGCGCGCGCCTACCTGACCAAACCCATCGCGGCGCAGCGCTTGCTCGATATCATCGAGACCATCGCCGCGGAGCGTTCGCTGGCGACAGCGGCGAAGGCGTGGCAGCCCGAGCTGCCCGGCATCGAGCCGCGCCATGGTGGCACGACGCCGCTGGATGAAATGCGCGTGCTGGCCAGCCCGTCGGAATTCGCCAGTTTCCTCGACCTATGCTCCACCGCATCGGACGGGCACGTGGATGCCCTGCGCGACGCGATGCTCGAGGGCGATATCGCGGCCGCCTCGGAATCGCTGCATGCCTTGCGTAATGTGCTGGGCAACCTGGGTGTGCCCGGTGCGAACCGCGTGTGCGATGACCTTGCCGTCTTGATTGACGCCGGTGGCGATATGCGTCCCGCCGTGGCCGAACTGGATACGCTGTGCCGCTCGGTTGGCCATTACGTCACCATGCAACGCCGCCAGGCTGGCGTGCCGGCAGGTAGCGCTGCGTGATATCGCTTGAGGCGCTGGCCCGGGATATCGAGGACCGCGAAGGCGCCATCCCCGGCCTGAAGCCCGATAACCAGGCGCGCATCGTGTTCCTCGACGGCGTGCCGCGGGAGCGCCGGCCCCTGGCGGTGGTTTATCTGCACGGCTTTACCGCGAGCCAGGCCGAGGGTGCCCCGGCGCACCGGGCGCTTGCCCAGGCGTGCGGGGCGCACCTGTACCTCAACCGCCTGCACGACCACGGTACGGATGAACCCATGGCGATGGCGGGTGCCACGCCCCAACAGTGGCGCGACGATGCGGATGCGGCCTTCCGGATCGGACTCGCCCTGGGCGAGCGCGTGCTGCTCGTCGCGACCTCCATGGGTGGTTCGCTTGCACTGGACCTGGCGGCGACTTATCCGGACAAGGTGGCGGCGCTTATCGCGTGGTCACCGGGCATCCGCGTGTTCGACGAGGAGCAGCTTCGCGCCGCTACGTTGCTCGAGGGGCCGGTCGTCCCGCCAGGCGATCGCACGCCGTATCAGCGGCAGTACTGGTCGTCCGTCGTGCACTCCGATGCCTACCGCGCGATCGCCCGCCTGTTTGTTGAACGCATGCAGCCGGCCAACCTGGGCAAGGTCACCTGCCCGGTGTTGTTCGGCGCATGGGATGGTGGTGCGGGGGACAGCGACACCCTGACCTCGGTGGCCGCAATGCGCGAGGCCTTTGCGTGGCTGGGCACACCGGCATCGTCCCGGCGCTTTATCGGCTATGACCACGCGGCTCATGTTCTTGCGAACCCTAACCGTTCGCCTGCCGCAGGGCGGGTGCTGGCGGATGCGCTCGCCTTTCTCGCCGAGCATCGGCCATAGGTCGAGGCGACTTGGCGGCAGGTAACCGCTATCGTTGCGGCGAGCATGTCATGGGGTGGGGAGTGCGGTTCAAACACGCGATCGCAGCGATGCGAGCGGTAGCGCTGGCGTTAGCCGGCTGGGTGGCGCTGATGGGCGCGGCCTGGGCCACGGATACCCGCGACCGCGCCATCGGGCAGTTCTATCACACGGCCTGGACCGTGCGCGAAGGCGCGCCCGGGCAGGTGACCGCGCTTGCGCAGACAGCCGACGGTTACCTGTGGCTAGGCACGCAGACCGGGCTGTATCGCTTCGACGGCGTGCACTTCGAGCGCTACCGGCCGCGAACGGGCGGTGACTTCCCCGCATCCACCGTAGCCTCGCTTTACGCGCCGCCCGATGGCGGCCTTTGGGTGGGCTTCCGTTATGGCTTCGCCAGCTTCGTCGAAGGCGACAAGGCCACGCACTACGGCGCGTCATCCGGGCTGCCGACGGCAACGATCTACGCCATCGCCGGTACGCCCGATGGGCGCTTGTGGGGTGCCACGTTCAACGGCCTGGTTGAGTTGCGCGGCAACCGCTGGACGCTTGTCGGCACCGAGATGGGCCTGCCGGGCAACCGCGCGCGCAACCTGACGGTCGATCGCGAGGGGCGGTTGTGGGTGGCCTCCGATGTGGCACTGGGGTGGTTGCCCCCAGGGGGCGATCACTTTGTCGTGGCGACGCGCGACGTCGGCAAGATCAACCGGATCGCCGAAGCACCCGATGGCACGGTGTGGGTGGCGGATGTGGATCGCGGGGTACTCCCTGCGTGGAGTGGCACCAGCGACCCGGCGGAGGCTGGCCCCACGTTGCGCCTGTCATCCTCCGGTTTGCTATTCGACCGGGATGGCGCGCTCTGGGTGCCGACCTTGGGCGAAGGCATGCGCCGCGTGCCGCGCGTGGACGCGCTTGCCCGGCAGCTGATCGACACCGAAGGTACCGCGGCACAACGATTTGTCGAGCGCGACGGGCTTACCTCGGACTACATCACCGCGGTCATCCAGGATCGCGAAGGCAACATCTGGGTGGGTGGCAGTCGCGGCCTGGACCGCTTCCGCGCGAGCCGGCTGCTGCCCGCGCCGACGCCATCGGGCGCCACGGATTTCGCCATCGTGCCTGCCGCGGCAGGGGGGATCTGGATCGGCACGAAGAACCGCCCACTCATGCACGTGCGCGCGCTGGGCGCGACCACGGTGGCGTTTCCCCAGGCGATTACGGCGGCGGCGCGGGATGCGCAAACCACCTGGCTGGGCGGCCCCAATGGCGTTTGGACGATGGATGGCGATACGCCACGGCAGTTCGCGACGTTGCCGGTGGAAGACTTTACCGGCGTGCAGGCGATCGTCGGTGACGGCCATGGCGGGGTATGGGTATCGATCAACCGGCCCGGCGTATATCACTACAGCCAGGGCGGCTGGCATCGTGAGCTGTTGCCCGCCGTCGCCAACGATCCCTCGCCGCTGGTGCTGGTGCGCGACCGTGTCAGTCGCCTGTGGATGGGCTTCGCGCGCGATACGATCATTGTTCGCGATGAAGCGGGCCGGGATACGGTGCTGGGCGCCCGCGATGGCCTGGATGTCGGCAACGTGACCGCGCTTCTGCCCGATGGCGACACGATGTGGGTGGGGGGCGAACGCGGCATCAACCTCGTCGAAGGCGGCCACGTGAATCCATTACCGTTGCAGATGGACGTGCGCGGCGTCTCCGGCCTCGTGCGCGATCGCAACGGCGACTACTGGGCAAACGCGTCACAGGGCATCGTGCGTATGTTGGGCAGTGATGTAGCGCATGCACGCCGCGATCGCGACTTCCGCGTGCCCGTCACGCTCTTCGATTCGCTTGACGGCCTGCCGGGTACCCCAGCGCAGTTCCGTCCGCTGCCCACGGCCGTGGCCGCCGATGATGGGCGGCTGTGGTTTGCCACCACCAGCGGTGTGGTCTCGATCGATCCTGAAGACGTGCCACGCAATACGTTGCCGCCGCCGGTCACGATCCGTGGCATAGCGACGGACATGGGTTGGTTTACAGCGACGGGACGGGTTCGGCTGCCGGCCAAGACCGAGCGTCTGCGTATCGTCTACACCGCGACAAGCCTTTCCATGCCAGAGCGCGTGCGTTTCCGTTACCGCATGGATGGCATCGATACGCGCTGGCGCGACGCAGGCACGGACCGCGAGGCTGTCTATACGGATCCTCCGCCCGGCCACTACGTATTCCGCGTCACTGCCGCCAATGAAGACGGTGTGTGGAACGAACAGGGTGCGACGCTGGGGATCGACGTGGCACCAGCGTTCTACCAGACAGCATGGTTTGCCGTGATCGTAGCGGTGCTCTTCGCGGCGGTCATATGGCTACTGGTGTTGATGCGCATGCGGCGCATCGAGGCGCAGTTGCGCGAACGACTGCATGAGCGGCACGCCGAGCGCGAGCGCATCGCGCGTGAGCTGCACGATACGCTGTTGCAAAGCATCCAGGGCCTCATGATGCGCTTCCAGGCGGTGGCCAACCGCGTGGCGCAGGGCGACCCGCTGCGCACATCGATGGAGAAGGCGCTCGATCGCGCCGAGATGGCGATCGTGGAGGCGCGAGATCGTGTTCGTGACCTGCGTGATCACCTGGGCGACGCCGTGCCACTGGATGTCGGCCTTGTCGAGCTGGCGCGCGCCTACGCGGAGGAGCACGCCGTGCCCGTCGTCGTCGATACGCCACCCCTATGGCGGGGGATGGACCCGCTCGCGCGCGATGAGCTCTACGGCATTGCGCGTGAGGCAGTGCATAACGCCGTTGCCCATGCGAAGGCGAGTCGTATTGATGTGTCCCTGCATCGCGACGGGACGGAAGTGGTGCTGCGTATTTATGACGACGGGCGCGGGATCGAGCCGGATATCCTCGCCGCCGGAAGGCCGGGGCATTGGGGGTTGCGCGGCATGCAGGAGCGCGCGGAAAACATTGGCGGGAACGCCTCGATCACCTCGGAACCGGGCGGCGGCACGCACGTCGTCATCCGCGTGCCGCTCGCTCGGGTCATGCCGGCTCCAGCGTGGTGGCGGCGCTGGTTGCCTGGTGCCTAGCGGTAGCAGCCGTATTGGAACTGGCCCTTCGCTACGGGGCACAGGATGGCCGCAAAGCCGCCGTTCGCCGGCACATCGAACGAGAGCGTGCCATCGGCGGTGATGTTCTGGGATGAGCGAATGACATCTCCGCGGCCCGTCCCGTCACGCACGATATCGGCGCGCCAGGGTCCCACGCCCAGCGATGACAACGGCACGCTAAGCCGACGCGCAGGACCGGCCGCGATCGCCCCAATGAACCAGCGATCACCACTGCGGCGCGCGAAGATCGCCTCTCCGCCGGGCGCACCGGAGATCAGCTTCGTTTCGTCCCACACCGTGGGAATCTGGTCCAGGAACATCAGTGCGTTCGGTCGGCGCTGGTACGCCTCCGGGCTATCGGCCAGGTGCGTCCAGCCCGATTCGAACACGATGGGCAGCGCGATCTCGTGCGCGATGCTGGCCTCCTGCTTACCGACGTCGAGCGCGACGGGTGTGTAGTCCATCGAACCGACAACGTTGCGGGTAAACGGCTGGATCGTGTTGCCTACCGCCGGCGGATCATTCTCCGCGCCGCGCACGCCTTCCATGGTCATCAGGTGCGGCCACGTGCGGGCCAGCCCGTGCGGGATGGTGCCACCGTGGAAATTCACCATGAGTTGGAAGCGCGCGGTATCCGCGAGCGTATCGTCATACCAGCGGAAGCGTGCCTGGCTGTCGGAACCCATGAAATCGATCTTGACGCCCTTCGCGCCCCAGTCCTTGATGCGTGCAAACCATTCCTGGCGCTTCGCGGCCGTGTCGAGCTTTGTCCACGGGAACCACATCAACACGTCCACGTGCTTCGCGTTCGCGTACTGGATAAGCTGCGGCGCCCACGAATCGCTCCAGCCTTCATCCAACAACACGAATGGCATGCGGTTGGCGGCGGCGAAATCCACGAAGGCTTTCTGTCGTTCGAAACTCTTCGGGCTGTCGTGGTCGCTGATCCACGACCACGCCACGCGGCCGGGCTTCACCCACGTGGTGTCCGTGAACTTCGCAGGATCGGCAAGATCATCCACCAGCGTGGATTGCGTGACGGTCGCCAGGTCGCCGGTGATCACGGTCCGCCACGGAGTGATGCCGGTGCTGTCGACGCGCGTATCTGCCAGGACCAGGCCGTATAGCGGTGAATTCGCGACGTGCGAGAGCCGGCTTCCGTCATAGCGGCCATCCGCGTTGGCCTCGGTGATCAGCACGTAGCGCTGGCCAGTGAGGAAGAGAGAGGGGTATCCGTAATCGCCCGAGGGCGCGGCCACCGCGCTGGTCTGGATGCGTTCCTTCTCGTTGCTGGGATCGTAGGGCAGCAGCCATGCGCGCGCGTCGGCAGGCAGCTTGTAGCTGGTCGCTTCGCCCGTGACAGTCACCTGGGTGGTGCCGGGGATCTCGTAGCGGAACGCCACGCCATCGTTCGCGACGCGCACCACTACATCCAGCTTCTCGCCCTTGTCGTTCCGCAGGGCGTAGCGCGTCTCGGCAAGGTTGGCGTTGCGCACCAGGCGCTTGCCCGTGGTCATCCGGTAGTTTTCAGTGAGGTTGCGCTGCGTGGTGCCGATCAGCCGCAAGTCATGGGTCAGGTCACTTCCGGCGGTGCGCAGGCCAAGCTGGGCATCGACCAGCGGCGCGCCCTGCGGATCGGTGATGCTCAGCACCGGGCGCCCGCCATCGTGGAGAACCACGGTGGCCAGGGGTGGCGTCGCGAAGGCGGGCATGGCCACGAGGGCGGTGAGTGCGGCGAGGCAATGCGGCGTCTTCATGGGGGCTCCTGGGCGGGCGTGCCGGGCGCCGAGCATTCCACAGCCAGGCGCGATCGCTCAAGGAAGACGTGCCACGCGTGAGAACCGCGTCAACGCCCGCGCCCGTTACCATGCGCGGCATGACCGATGCCCCTTGTGCCTTCCTCGATCTGCTCGAATCCGACGCTTCCTGGCGTGAACCCGGCGCGTTTCGCTGGCGTGCGGATGCGGCCGACCAGTTGGATCTGCTGTTGCTTGCCATGACGGCCGATGCGCAACGCCAGCGTGCAGAGGCGTTGCTCGGCGCCATGTCGGCGATCGACGAGGAGCTCTTCCGGACGCTGCGCGTTGCGATCGCTGCCGGCGAGGGGAGTGCCGCCCTCGCGCCCTGGCTGGATATCGGTGAGCCGGTGGGGGCGCACTACGATGCGCTCGATGCGCTGCTGGCAGGCGTGCTCGCGATGGACGAGCCTTTGCTGGTTGACCCGCGCCCGCCTGCCGATATGGTGTTCTACCAGCCGACACCGGCGCGGCACATCGTGGATGCGGTGCGGCGCACGGCGCTATCCCCGGCGGATCACCTGCTCGACCTGGGCTCGGGCCTGGGACATGTGCCTTTGCTGGCGCGAATCCTTAGCGGAGCGACGGTTGCCGGACTGGATCGTGAGCCGGCCTATGTGGCGAGTGCGCGGAAGGCGGCAGAAGCGCTTGGCCTGCCTGAAGTGACCTTCCAATGCGGCGACGCACGCAGCACCGATTACTCCCAGGCGAACGTGTTCTACCTGTTCACGCCCTTCATCGGGCCGGTATTGCGCGACGTGGTGGCTCAGATCGAAGCGCAGGCGCGGAAGCGTCCGCTACGCGTGGTAGCTCTTGGCCCGTGCACCCGTACCTTCGCCCGCCAGCCCTGGCTAACCACCAAGGATGCCAACCCCGAAGCTACCGACCGCATCGTGCTCTTCACCACCCTGTAGGAGCGCGCTTGCGCGCGATGCTCCTGGGCCGGAGCGGCAGACCTCACCGCCCGTGAAAATGCCCCGTAGCGCCGCCAACCGAAATGCTGACCCCACCCGTGGGGTGTTCGCAGCTGCCGAACGCCTGCGAAAGGCTGACCGCACCACCCTGGTAGCTGCCGCTGCCGCCATGGCTGGCGCTGACGACGCCGGTGGTCACGCTGCCGTGAACCTGGGGCTTGTTGTAGGTGGCGTCGTCGCAGCGCGGGCCATCGTCTTCCACCACATCGGCCCCGGCCATGCGGCCGCTGGTATCGCCGTAGTAGGTGCCCGGCGGGTCCTTGGGGTGGGCCGGGGTCACGGCGACGCTTTCCTTGCCGTTCTTGGAGCCGGTCGCGGCCACAGAGGACGCCGCGGCGGGCGCGGGGGCGGTGCTGGAAGCCGCCGGTACGTAATTCGAGGGCAGGTTCAGGTTAAGCGGCTTACCCGCCTCCTGCGCGGCAGCCGTGCCAGCAAGCAGGGAAAGGGCGGTAACGACGAGAAAGGATTTCATGGAGCGCTCCGGGGGACCTGCCATAGAACGCCTGGGGGAGCGTCCGGTGTACTGGGGCTTGGAACATCCCGGGGAACGGTAGTTCCCGGCGGGCCCCATCGCGCGCAAGCGCACCTACACAGTAGCCCTTATCAGGCCTCTTCGGCGGCTTCCAGGGCCGGCTCGCCAAGGCGGGCGCGCAGGGCATCGATCTCACGGCGCAGGTTGCGGTTCTCGGCCTCCAGCTCGGCGATCTGCTCCTGTAGGGCCACCACATCACCCGAGGGCTTCTCGCGGGGCTTGCGCTTGGATTCGCGGACCCGTTTGGCGGCCTGCTTCAGTTCCTGGTCGCCCGCGGTGGCGGCCGCGCGCTGCTCTTCCTCCGGCAGCGAGGCAACGGCGGCGCCCGCGCTGATGGAGAGGGTGCCGGATTTGACCGCAGCGACCACCTCGGGCGCAGCTTCCTTGCGGATTTTTTCGATCATGCCCACCTGGTTGGCGCTGATCCGGGCCTCGCGGGCGATTTCCTTGCGGCTATCGGTGGGATTGGGGCGCGGCGCCTTGGGCCGGGCCGGCTCCGAGCCCGTGGCATCGAACGGCAGGTCGTTCTCGTCCGCCTTGGCGGGCTCTTCGGCCTCGCGGCGCGCGGCAAGGATCTCGCGCTTGCGCAGGGCCAGCACGCCGCGCTGGAAATCCGAGACGCTGCGGCGGCCCAGATGCTGCTCGATCATCCACAGGTGCACGTCATCCATGGACTGGAAGCGCTCGTTCTGCACCGTCTTGAACGGGATATCGTGCTTGCGGCAGATGCCATAGCGGTTGTGCCCATCCACCAGCGTATCGCCCCACAGCACCAGCGCATCGCGGCAGCCTTCGGTCAGCAGGCTCCGTTCCAGCGATTCGTGCTCATCCGGGGTGAGCGGATCGATGTAGGCCTTGAGGTCTTCGTTGACGACGATATGCATGGGCTGGGCGCAGAATGGTGAGCAGGCGGCCGCGCATTCTAGTGCCTGCGGGTCTCACGTGCAGCGACGGGCGGGCCTTGACATGCGAGCGCGAGTCGGCCGCCGCAGCTTATGCCGTTTTCGCAAAGCAGCGCGACACCCGTCCATCATTGCCTTACCCTCGGCGGCGGGAGACACACGGGGAGGTACCATGGCAGCAAGCAAAGACGCGGCGCCGGCGGTTGATGCGGCCGCCCTGATCGACGAACGCATCGCCAGCCTTGGCGATTGGCGCGGCGAGGCACTGGCTCGTGTGCGCAAGCTCATCCACGAAGCGTTGCCCGACGTCGTCGAGACCTGGAAGTGGATGGGTACGCCGGTGTGGGAACACAACGGCATCATCTGCACCGGTGAAAGTTATAAAGACAAGATCAAGCTCACCTTCGCGAAGGGCGCTGCACTCGCGGACCCGGCGAAATTGTTCAATGCCAGCCTCGATGGCAACGTGCGCCGCGCCCTGGATATCGGCGAGGGCGAGAAGCCCGATGCCACGAAGTTCAAGGCGTTGGTGAAAGCCGCGGCGGCGCTTAACGCCTCCAAGAAAGCGGCCCGTAAACGCTAGTCCTTCGGCGTTCGCCAGGCGCGCATGGCATTGGCAAGCGCGATGTTGCCGCTGCCTTCGACACCGTTCACCGCACCCTCGAAATCGTGCGGCGTGCGGTTCTGCGAGAGCTTCCGCTTCCCTTCGAGCCGGGTGATCTCCACTTCGATGCCGACGATATGGGCGAGTTCTTCGGCGAGGTAATCCGCAGGCGCATCGCTCATCTTCCATGGCTCCGGCAGCCGTGCCTCGTGTTCGCGGGTCAGCCGCGCCACGACGCCGCGCACGTACTTCTCGTCGTCGATAACGCGGATGCGACCATGGGCATGCACGACCTCGTAGTTCCACGTCGGGACATGGCGGTGCGTTTCCTGCTTGCTCGGATACCAGTTGGGCGAGATGTAACCGTGGGCACCACGGAACACGACCAGAACGTCGTCACCATCGGCCACGTCGCGCCACACCGCATTGGCGCGAGCGACATGCGCCACCAGGACACCCGACCCACCGCGCGCCTCATCGAGCAGGAAAGGCACGTGGTTCGCATCGAGGCCGGCCGCGGTATGCGTTACCAGCATGCCGAGCGGATGCTCGCGCACGAAGCAGTGCAGGACCGCGGGATCCGATTCAGTGAAGAGGGCGGGTACGTACATGGGCAGGCTGCGTTGAAGTGGGGAGGGCGGGCTCAGTTGAGCGGGCGCACCCATAAAAACACGCAAAGGGCCAGCATGAACAGGGCGACGCCCGCATCCATGACCCGCCACGCCGTGGGATTGCGGAATAACGGGGTCATCAGGCGAGCCCCGTAGCCCAGCGCGAGGAACCACGTGATGCTCGCCGCACATGCGCCCGCGGCAAAAACCCAGCGCAGGGTGCCCGGATAACCGCTGGAGAGGCTGCCTATCAGGATCATTGTATCCAGATAGACGTGCGGGTTGAGGAAGGTGAACGCGAGGCAGGCGAGGGCAGCCTTGTACCACGCAGGCTGCGTGCCGTCGGCGGGGTTAAGGCCGCCGCCTCCACGCCATGCACGTGCGGCCGCCAACACGGCGTACACCGCGAGGAAGGCAGCCCCACCATACCTGAGTGCCTGCAGGAGCCAGGGCGCGCGCTCCACCAACGCCCCGATCCCGGCCACGCCGAGCAGGATGAGAAGCAGGTCGCTGAGGGCGCAGATGGTGACCACCATGCCTACATGTGCGCGCTGCAGGCCCTGCCTCAGGACGAATGCGTTCTGGGCGCCGATGGCCATAATCAGCCCGGCGCTGGCCGCGAAGCCAGCGAGTGCGGTGGTGAAGATCATAGGAGGTGGTCCGGGAAAGGTAGGGCCCCATGGTCGGCCCCCGCGTGGGGTTAGGCCAGCTAAAGATCCTTGGGATGATTAAGAATTGCTAATCTAGGGGCATGGATCTTCTTCATCCGCAGCTAGCAGCGTTTGCCGCCATCATCGAAGAGGGCACGTTCGAGGCCGCCGCGCGCCGGCTAGCCGTGACGCCGTCGGCGGTATCGCAGCGAATCAAGGCGCTGGAAGATCGGCTAGGCCAGGTACTGGTCGTGCGCCAGTTCCCCTGCAAGCCCACCGCAGCGGGCGAGCGGTTGCTACAACGGCTCCGGCCCATGCAGGCGCTAGAGGCCGAGGCGATGGCAGATTTCCTGCCTGAAGAAGTACGTCCTTCCCAGCTTCGCCCTATCGGCATCGCCGTGAACGACGATTCGTTGCATACGTGGGTGGTCTCCGCGCTGGCGGCGTTGCACGAGCAGTACGGTTACTTCTTCGATGTGCGCGTGGATGACCAGGACCACACGCTGGATCACCTGCGCGAGGGCGCCGTGTTGGGGGCGATCACGTCGGAGCGCAAGCCCTTGCAAGGCTGCAACGTGTATCCGCTGGGCCGCATGCGCTACCACGCGATCGCATCGCCCGCTTATGTTCGCCGTTACTTTCCCAAGGGCATGGATGCGCTGTCGCTGGCCGAGGCGCCCATGATCGTCTTTAACCGGAAGGACGAACTGCAGGCCCGGTTCATCCGTCGCGTCACGCGCGCCAAAGTAGCGCCACCGATCCATTACCTGCCGACCTCCACGGGCTTCGTGGAGGCGGCGGGCAAAGGGCTTGGCTGGTGCCTTGCGCCAGACCTGCTGGCGCAGCCCGCGCTCGCCGCCGGGCAGGTTGCGATCATCGACGAAGCGCGAGTCCTCGACGTGCCGCTCTATTGGCAATGCGCCGGTGTGCGTTCCACCACGTTGCAGCACATAAGCAACGCGCTACGCAGCGTGGCTGCCGGTGCGCTTCACGGTGATCGGTTGTAGGCCACCCAGCCACGAAACGTAAAGCCAGCGTAGTACTGCTCAACGTTTTCGAAGCCGGCTTCACGTAACAGCGCTTCATCCTGTTCGGGTGAAAGCAACGGAAGGCGCGCGCTGATTGCCACCGATGCGTTCGTTGCATCCTTCGCTGGAACGCCTGAGGCGGTCGCAAAGGCGGCGTAACGGGCCAGCCAGCGCTCCCTGGCCCCGTTTTCAAGCGGAAAGCTATGGTGGGCCACGACCAGTGGCGCGCCCGGGCGGAGCCGGCCGCGGAGCTCGCGCAGGGTGTGCAGGCGTTCGTCGGCACTGAGAAAGTGCAGGGTGAGCAGGCATGTCGCGCCATCGAACGGCCCGGACGGGGCTGTGTCGATATAGCCTTCATGGAGCACGGCTCGCGACGCCAGTGGGCCGAGCGTTGCATGGGCGAGCTTAAGCATCTCGGCAGAGGGATCGACACCGACAAACGTCCAGCCGGGCTGTGCTTCGGCAAACGCCTTCAACTCAAGCCCGCCACCGGCGCCGAGGACGAGTACCGTGCCGCCATGCGGTACCGCTTCGGCGAGGAGGATGGCAGCCATCTGCTGCATGCCATGGAAACCGGGAACCTGGCGTACGGGGCCTTCCGCATAGCGGGCGACGGCCTCGGGATCGGAGAACGACGACACGGTGCGCTCCACTTCGAGAAGTGAAACATTATAACAGTGTGTCGGGTCGCTCAGCCGAACGTAAACGAATAAGCCTGGGCACCGGGATCGAGGAATTCGATCTCGAAGACGTGGTCGGTGATGGGCGGTGTCTGCCGGATCAGCTGGTACTTGCGTGGCTGGCCGACGGCGCCGTTGCCTTTGGCGTCGGTATCCACGCCATGCGCGTCGCCCGGCGGCTTGCCGTCCATGGTGACGCGAAAGCGAAGGCTCGCGCCCTTTGCACCAACGTATCGGTTTCACCCGATGTACCAGCGCGGCAGGAATTGCGCGATCCTACCGGGGTCTAGCCTCGCGTCGACCGTACCCAACCCGTCCAGGAGGTTCCATGAAACGAGTCACCGGCATTGGCGGCATTTTCTTCAAGGCGAAGGATGCGCCCGCGTTGCGCGCCTGGTACCAGAAGCACCTGGGCATCGATGTACAACCCTGGGGTGGCGCGGCTTTCACCTGGACGGATGACGAAGGCAAGGCGTACGCCGGTTCCACCATCTGGTCCATTTCCTCCGGCGCCGATGGCCAGGTGCCCGAAGGCCAGCCTTTCACGATCAACTACCGCGTCGATGACCTGCACGCGCTGGTCAACATCCTGCGCGAAGAAGGCTGCAACGTACTCGATAAGGTCGACGACTCGGAGTACGGCAAGTTCGGCTGGGTGATCGACCCGGAAGGAAACAAGGTTGAGTTGTGGCAGCCGCCCGAAGGGCAGTAAACGTACCCGGCTGACACAGGAACGGCCACCTGATCAGGGGTGGCCGCTCCTTTGCAAATCACGCGCGCATGGTCAGCGCGCGCCAGCCTGGCTTACTCCGGCTGCACCGCGATAGCCGACGGCGCGTTGCCAACGGTGACGGTGGCCACGACCTTGTTGCTGATCGGGTTGATCACCGAGACCGTGTTCGAGCCGGAGTTGGTGACAAACACGCGACCGAGAGGGAGGCTGACGGCGAGCGAGCCCGGCGCAACGCCGACCGGAACCGTGGCGATGACCTTGTTGCTCATCGCATCGATCACCGAAACCGTGCCATCGGCCAGGTTGGAGGCATAGGCGCGGGTACCCAGCAGGCTGGCGGCGACGGCGTCCGAACTATTGCCGGTCGCGATGGTGGACTTCACCGTGTTGCTCGACGTATCGATCACCGAAACGCTGTTCGAACCCTGGTTGGCGACGTAGACGCGCGCGCCAAATGGGCCGACATCCAGTCCGCTCGGTGCCACGCCGACCGGCACGCTCGCCACGAGCTGCTTCGTGCGCGTATCGACGACAGAAACGGTGTTTTCGCCTTCGTTGGCGGTGTAGATGAACCTGCCGGTCGGGCCCACGGCCACGGCGAACGGAAGGTTGCCGACGGGCAGCGAATTGACCACCGTGTAGCTGGTCGTGTCGATGACCGAGACCGTGTTGTCATTGGCGTTGGATACGTACGCCGAACGACCATCCGGGCTGACGGTCACGCCGAACGGAAAGCCGCCGACGGGGATAGAGGCAACCACGGCGTTGGTGGCCGCCTTGATGACGGACACCGTATTGTCGCTGGCGTTGGTGACATAGACCTTGTCGCCATCCGGGCTGACGGCGACGCCCATGGGCGTGTTGCCCACCGGGATCGATGCCGTGACGACATTGCGGGTGGTATCGATCACCGATACCGTGTTGTCTACCTGGTTCGCCACATAGGCGTTCTTGTTGAAGGCAGCGGCGGGCAGCGCCACGGCAACCATCAGCAAGGGAAGGGCGGCACGAACAGCTTTGAGCGTCAGTTGCTTATTCATCCTGGAATGCCTCGGTAGTGGAATGGGGCGCAATACTTTCCCGCCACGCCCGAGGTTGCGGGCATGTCGAGCCTCGTTGCTCGGTGCCCGCGCCTGGCTGGAGCCGGCTCACACCGACTTCGTCGTTGAGCGGCGTCACACTATCGAAAGCTCGTTACCGGCTGTTTCCCCGGGCGTGACGCCGGATGTTGCACAGGCATTGCACCCCGGGGTCGCGAGGCAGTCCGTGCGCTAAGATCGGCCGATAACCGTGGGTCGTGGTTCCGTATCTATTTTCCTGGGGAATGGGATATGAAAATGCGTAGGGGATGCCTCGCACTGTGGTGGTGCCTGACCTTGGTCGCGATGCCGGCGCTTGCCGATGAGAGGCCAATCGCTCCGCAGGCCGCTATCCAGGCCACTGCCAAAGCCTCGATGGAAACGATGCAGATCCCCAGCCACGGCGGCCTGATGAACGCGCTCGTCTACGTCGCGGCAGGCGAACAGCCGCATCCCGTGGTCATCCTGCTGCACGGCTTCCCTGGGAACGAACGCAATCTGGATCTGGCCCAGGACATGCGGCGTGCCGGCTGGGATGTCCTCTTCTTTAACTACCGCGGCTCGTGGGGTTCGTCGGGCGACTTCTCGTTCGCGCACGCCATTGAAGACGTCGCCTCGGCCATCGGCTACCTGCGCGATTCCGGCAACGCAAAGCGTCTGCGGGCGGATCCCTCGCGTATCGTCCTGGTCGGCCACAGCATGGGCGGCTTCATGGCCGTGCAGGGCGCTGCCGCCGATCCGGCCATCAAGGGGATCGCCATGATTTCCGGCGCCGACTTCGCCCAGATGTTCGGGCAGCTGAAAGGCACCAAGCCGGAGGCGGTAAAAGCCATGGCGGCCGGCCTCGCCAAGGAGGGTATGGCCCCACTCAGCGGTTGTACGTCCGGGAGCCTGGCCCAGCAGGTGGCCGATCATGCATCGACCTGGTCGTTCCTCTCAAAGGTCGATGCGCTGAAGTCGCGGCCGGTATTCGTCATTACATCCGATGATGGGCTCGCACCGGCGGACAACGCCTTTGCGGACGCACTGAAAAAATCCGGCGATACGCGCGTAACGACGCTGCACCTGCCTACCGATCATGCGTACTCCGATCAACGTACGGAGTTGTCCGCTGCATTGCTGAAGTGGCTGGCGGCCGTTAAGTGAGTTGCGCCCCTAAGTGCTCTGACGCGCCGGTCTTTTGTTTCCAACCCCTTGTTTGGATGCAACTCAACGCGAGAAAAGGAGAGTCACCATGCGCACTTTGATCATCGCGGGATGGATGGGTTTGGCCACGCCTGTCGTCGCCATGGCGCAGGAAGCCGTTACCCGCACGTCGCCCATCACGACGATGGGGACGACGCGAACGGCCGAGCAATTCGTTGCCTGCATGCTTCCGGCAGTTCAGAAAGATTTCCCGGCTAGCAGCGCTAGTGAAAGCAAGGGCGGGTCGCACCAGACGCTGCTTGTTACCGCGGGACCACAACCGGTGAATGTGGCCGTGGTCGATATCGGCGATGGCGACAAAGGCAAATCATTGGTCGTGATCCATACCGAGAAGCCGCACGGTCAGCCGGGCATGGGCATTATCAAGGCGGCCAGGAACTGTACGTGACGGTAGCGGCGGTGCCGGAAGGCAAGCCGGCACCAAACGCTTGAGCGCCGGGGTTGCTAAAATGCCCCCATGCAAACCTATTGACCCCTCAGCCTTTCGCCTCACGGTAGCCCCCATGATGGATTGGACGGATTAGGGTGAATAGTTCTTTTGTTCGGAGCTGATGTGGTGGTCAATCCCGTGATCAAGTTCTACGAGACAGATAAGCCCTATGGATGCTTCTCGAATTTTTCGGCGCATCCCGTGATCATCGATGGCACGCGTTGGCCTACGACAGAACATTTCTTCCAGGCAATGAAGTTCACGGATCAGCGCGATGTCGATGCGGTCGCGGCGGCGCTCACGCCATTCGAAGCTGCGCAGAAAGGGCGCGACAGAACGCGCTCTTTTCGCGGCGACTGGGACACTGTTCGTGACGATGTGATGCTTAAGGCCCTTCGCGCGAAGTTCGTGCAGCACGATGCCTTGGCCGACGTTCTCCGCTCTACAGGCGATGCCGCGCCGGTCGAACACACGCGAAACGACAGCTATTGGGCCGACGGTGGGGATGGGCGTGGCCTTAACCGGTTGGGCGATCTTCTTGGCATCGTGCGCGGTGCGCTGCCTCCCTGGCCCGTTCCGTTCTGCCCTCCGCCATGGGTGATGCATCCCGACATCGAAGTCTCGGATATGTTTTGGCGCATGGGAGGAGGCCAGGGCTTACTCGTGGCGGGTAGCGATTTCCGGAGATCTTTGTCAGGGCTCGCACTCGATAGCTTCGACGCTTACTTTCCAGTGCCGGATGCGTGGCGCCACAGCTGGTAGCATCGCGGCCATTCGGTCGGGGGTTGTCTATGGCATACGCAGAGGAAGTATGGGCATCCCCTTTTGCCGTATTGAAACTTATCGATGCTGGTGAGAGCGTGCCAGCAGCAAGGGCCCTTGTAGGTTTGGTCCTGTACTCATGTACGTTGGAGCCAGCGCTTGAAGTTGCACTCGTGGCTGTACATTCCTCCGACCCACTTATTCGTGGAAACGCGCTGCTTAGCTTCGGCCACTTGGCTCGGCGTTTTGGTGTCATGCCTCGCGATCCCGTGTACGGCTCGATCGTCTTGGGATTGAGCGATGCTGATCCGCATATCCGTGGGCAAGCCGATGCCGCGGCTGATGATGTACAGCAGTTCTTGGGGTGGCACATGGACATGCCGTAAGGGCCGGTTTTGAGGCGATGCAGAATCGGCCCCCCCCCATCGCGCGCAAACGCGCTCCTACAGGGGGTTGTTGCTAAAATGGGGGCATGCAAACCATTGAACCTTCAGCCTTCCGCCTCACCGTAGCGGTATGATGGGTTGGACGGATCGGCATTGCCAGTGCAGCCAATAAACAAGGTCGTTTAGTACATGGAGAAGATCGTGGTATTCACCGGCGCAGGGGTGAGCGCGGAGAGCGGATTGAAGACCTTCAGGGATATGGGGGGTCTTTGGCAGCAGTACGCCATTGAAGATGTCGCCTCACCAGCTGGGTAGGCCCGAGATCCGGCTGCCGTCCTGACGTTTTACAACTAGCGGCGGATTGCCGTCATGGGCGCGAAGCCAAATGCTGCGCACGACGCGATCGCCGGACTTGAAACACAATATGATGTGGTCGTGATTACGCAGAATATCGACGATCTGCACGAGCGAGCAGGCTCGTCATACGTGATCCATGTCCATGGTGAGATCATGAAGGCGAGGAGCTCGAGCGATCCATCCCTGATCTACCCCTTGAACAAGCCTACGATCACGCTTGGCGAGCACTGCGAAGCGGGCAGCCAACTTCGGCCTGACGTGGTTTGCTTCGGGGAAGATGTAAGAAACATGGAAGCCAGTCGCGATCATTTCGCGACAGCGTCTCGAATCCTGATCGTGGGCACATCGTTGACCGTCCACCCCGCCGCTGGCTTGGTGAAGAAGGCACCGTTCTCCGCAGAGAAGTACTTCATCTCGCTAGAGCACCAGAAAGCGCCTTACGGTTTTCGCTTCCTCAGGGGGAACGCAGTGACGGTGGTGCCCCACGTCGTTGCTTGCTGGCTCGCCGGGCGCAAGCCGGTGTAAATCAGTGCTAGCAAAGGCCATTAGCTAGGGGGAGGGGGAATGCCGAAGGTAACGATTGTCGTTGATGTCGCCGAAGTGGCTCAGGTCGAAGCGGTCGACGCGTGGTTTGCTAAGTGGCGACCCGTGCTTACCCGTGTCTCCGACAACGACGGCTGCGGATGCTGTGTGAATATCTGGGAGGTTGAGGGGCCCATGGATGCGCTCCTGGAGATGCCCGAACCGGTCGTTTCTTGGCCAGGAATAGAGTGACGAGGGTATGACATGTCACAGCGGCAATCCCACAGACTGGTGCCGGTCCAACCTCACGACTACAGCGAGGAGTCTAAGGAGCAACTCCGCCAACTTTTGTTGTCCTACCCCGCTGTAACGGATGCCGACGTAGGTGAAAGGCACTTGAAAGGTGGCTACAAGACCTGGGTGAAGATGCCGTTTGATGAGTTGGAGGCGTTCCTTGTCTTCTTGAGGCGACAGGGGTGGATATCAGTCCTTTAACCATCGCCGATGCCTGTCTTCCGTTGACTTGGAATGACGCTGTTTCCCGGCTGATGTGCGGCGCATCGCGCGCAAGCGCGCTCCTACAGGGGGTTGTTGCTAAAATGGGGGTATGCAACCTATTGACCCCTCAGCCTTTCGCCTCACGGTAGCCCCCATGATGGATTGGACGGACCGGCATTGCCGGTACTTCCACCGTCTGCTGTCGCCGCATGCCCGCCTGTATACCGAGATGGTGACCAGTGCCGCGCTGGTGCGCGGCGGTCAGTTGCGCCTGTTGGAGCACAGTCATGAGGAGCACCCGGTCGCCCTTCAGTTGGGCGGCAGCGACCCGGCCGAGCTGGCTCAGGCGGCGATCCTTGGCGCCCGGGCGGGGTACGACGAGATCAACCTCAACGTGGGCTGCCCGTCCGATCGGGTCCAGTCCGGCAAGTTCGGCGCCTGCCTCATGCGCGAGCCCGAACTGGTGGGCGAGTGCGTGCGGGCCATGGCCGATGTGGTGGACGTGCCGGTGACGGTGAAGTGCCGCATTGGCGTGGATAACCAGGATGAATACGCCGACCTTCAGCACTTCACCGAGGTGATGGTGCAGGCCGGGGTGAAGATCCTGGTGGTCCACGCCCGCAAGGCCTGGCTGGAGGGGCTCAGCCCGAAGGAGAACCGGGAGATCCCGCCGCTCGATTACGGCCGGGTCTACCGCCTGAAGCAGGAATTTCCCGACCTCACCATCGTCATCAACGGGGGCATTACCACGGTCGAGGCGGTGCAGGAGCACCTGGCCCACGTGGATGGGGTGATGCTGGGCCGGGCGGCTTACCACGACCCGTTCGTGCTGGCCCAGCTGGAGACGGCGCTGTACGGCGCCCCCGTGGCCGACCGGGCAGATGTCCTGGAGCGGATGCGTATCTATATCGAGGCCGAACTGGCTCGCGGCACGGCCCTGAAGCACATCACCCGGCACATCCTGGGGCTGTACCAGGGCGAGCCCGGTGCCCGTGGTTTCCGCCGCCAGCTGTCGGAGGGCGCCCACCTTCCGGGGGCGGATTGGGGGCTTATCGCGTCGGCCATGGCCCCCCTGCGTCGGGCGGCCTAAGTTTCGTTCAGCTTCAGGCGGGGCGGCGCTCGGCATGATCGGCCCGAATCGCATGCCACCGCGCCAGACATGAAAATCACGTTCCGTCCGCTAATTTTCGCCGCCATCTGTGCCGGCGCCCCTTTTGCCGCCCTGGCCCAGCAGTCGATGACGCTGGAACAGGCGGTAGCGAAGGTGCAGAAAGATACCGGGGGGAAGGTGCTTTCGGCGGACACCCGTCTGGTCGAGCGCGGCCGCATCACCGAATACCGGGTCAAGGTCCTCACACTGGACGGGCACGTGAAAGTGGTGCCCCTTCGAACCGAAACTGCCAAGCCCCTGGATGCTTCCGCCGGGGATAACAAGGAGAGACATTAATGCGAATCCTGCTCGTTGAGGACGAAGCCCCGCTGCGCGAAACCCTCGCGGCGCGCCTGAAGCGCGATGGCTTCGCCGTCGATGCCGCCCAGGATGGCGAAGAAGGCCTCTACCTTGGTCGCGAGGTCCCGTTCGATCTCGCCATCATCGACCTTGGCCTGCCCAAGCTTTCCGGCATGGACCTGGTCAAGGCCCTGCGCGAGCACGGCCAGCGCTACCCCATCCTGATCCTTACCGCCCGCGGTAGCTGGCAGGACAAGGTGGAAGGCCTGAAGCACGGCGCCGACGATTACCTGGTCAAGCCCTTCCACGTGGAAGAGCTGCTGGCCCGCATCAATGCCCTGGTCCGCCGCGCGAGCGGTTGGTCCAAGCCGGTGCTGGCCTGCGGCCCGATCAAGCTGGATACCACGGCGCAGACCGTGACTGTCGAAGGCCGCCAGGTCGACCTCACCAGCTACGAGTACAAGGTGCTTGAGTACCTGATGCTCCACGCCGGCGAGCTGGTCTCCAAGGCCGACCTCACCGAACACATCTACCAGCAGGATTTCGACCGCGATTCGAACGTGCTGGAAGTGTTTATCGGCCGCCTGCGCCGCAAGCTCGATCCGGAAAGCGCGCTCAAGCCCATCGAAACCGTGCGCGGCCGTGGCTACCGTTTCGCGATCCCGCGCAACGAAGCGGACGAAGACTGAGAGTATCGTGGCGGCGCGGCACGACGCCCGCCGCCATGAAGGTATTTGCGAAGCATGGACAACGCTTCTTCGACCAAACGCCGGCCCCTGTCGCTGGCCGCGCGTGCGGCGCTCGCCACCGGCTTTGCGCTGGCGGCGTTCCTTGGCCTGACCGGCCTGGCGCAGAACAAGGCGAACTACGCGTCCGAGCTGTCGGCCATGCACGACCGGCTGCACAACTACGCCATCGCCTATATCACCGGTACGGACATCACCCGTGCCGGTAAGGTCACCACGCCCGATAGCCAGCCCAACCCGGATTTCTCGCGGCCGAATTCCGGGTTGTACGCCATCATCATTGGCAACGACGGCTTCCGTTGGGAGTCGTCGTCGGCGGTCACGTCCACCATGGGGCGTGATTTCGATTTCGTGCGCATGCTCTCCCCGGGCGAAACCGCGTTCGAGCCGGTGGAAACCCGCAGCGGCAAGTTGTACGTCTTCAGCTACGGCGTCTCGCTGGATAGCACGGACAAGCGCAGCGTCCCGCTGACCTTTGCCGTGGCGCAAACCGAAGACCAGTTCGAGCGCCAGGTCGCCACCTACCGGCGTACGCAGTTCCTGTGGCTGGCCATGCTCGGCATGATGCTGATGCTGCTGCAGCTGTTCCTGCTGCGCTGGAGCCTGTTGCCGTTGCGCCGCGTATCCAGCGATCTGGCGCTGATCGAGCGCGGCACGCGCGATCATCTCGATGGCCCGTACCCGGTCGAGCTGACCGTCCTTACCCGCCGCCTCAATGCCTTTATCGATAGCGAGCGCGAACAGCGCACGCGTTACCGCGATACGCTGGCCGACCTGGCGCACAGCCTCAAGACGCCGCTGGCCGTGATCCGCTCACAGCTGGAAACGGCTAACGATGCGCGCAGCCTGCGCGGCGATATCCTGGATCAGGTGCGCAAGATGGACGAGATCGTCGCGTACCAACTGTCACGCGCAGCGACCTCGGGCCGGCGCACCATCGCATCGGAAGAGCCGATCGCCGGCCACGCGGAAGACCTGGTGCAGAGCCTGGAGAAGGTCTACGCCGCAAAGAACGTGCTGTGTGAATTCGAACTCGAAGATGGCGTGGCGTTCCCGGGCGAGCAGGGTGACTTGCTGGAGCTCATGGGTAACCTGGTCGAGAACGCCTTCAAGTGGGCCTCGCATCGCGTGCTGCTTACCGCACGGGCCAAGCGCCAGGGCAAGAGTGGCCGCAATGGCCTGGAGCTGATCGTGGAAGACGACGGCCCGGGCATTCCCGATGAAAAGATCGAGAAGATCCTGCAGCGTGGTGTGCGTGGCGACGAGAAGGTGCAAGGCCACGGCATCGGCCTGTCGATCGTGCAGGACATCATCAAGGCCTACCAGGGCACGCTGCACGTTGACCATTCCGAGGAACTGGGCGGCGCCCGCTTCCGCGTAAACATCCCCCCCGCCTGAGCGACACTGCTGTTGTAGGAGCGCGCTTGCGCGCGATAGCCCGCCCGAAGCAACCCTACGGCGCAGGCGACGGCCCATAAAAATCGGCCAGCAACTTCGCCACCTTCGGCTCCGCCGCGCGCAGCACCGCGGGCTGCGAAAAATGCAGCTCGCTGGTCACCGCGAAAAACTCTTCCGGTGCCTCGGCGGCATACGGATCAATCGCCGTATCGCGCCCACCCTCTACCCGCTTCACCTGGCGGTCGAACGCCGCCTGCATCGTGGCGATCCATTCGCGCCGGTTCATGCCGACGAGCAAGGGAGGGACGCCGTTCACGGGCGCGGCGAGCATATCCAGCTTGTGCGCCATCTCGTGCACCACGACGTTGAAGCCATCCCAGGGCGCTTCGATATCCAGCTTCACATCCGCCAGCGAGAGCACCATGGGGCCGCGGTCCCACGCCTCGCCAATCAGCGTGTCATCGCGCTCGGTGACGACGCCGCTTTGCGCATCGCGATGGTTGCGCCGCACGTTGAACTCGCCGGGGTACACCAGCACGTTGGTCCAGCCCTTGAAGGCTTTGGGCCCACGGGGCAGGGCAGGCAGGCTGGCCTGCATGGCGATCACCAGGGTCCAGAAGGCATCCAGCTCAGCGCCACCCAGGGCGTGGAAGCGCTTGGTGTGCAGGAACAGCGCAGTGAGCTGGCGCAGGTAGTGCAGGCGTGGCGCATCGAGCGCCCGCGCGAGCGGAACCCTGGCCACTGCCTCTTTCCAGCGGGCGTCATCGATGGGAGGAACCGGCGCACGGAAACGCGCCAGCCACCGCTGCCAACCACGAAAAATCAGAGCATGGACCCCGGGAGCAGCGACTGCCAGCTCGGCGCCGGTGCGCGGATGGGGGCCGGGCCATCGCGGTTCGCATCGTCGGGATCGACGGTGGGCGAAGAGGAAGCGGACGAGCCGCCGCCGGAGCGGCTGGAATTGCCGGGGCGCGTGGACATGGCATCGCCACCCGTGGCGCTGTCGTGGGGCGCACTTCCCTGCGAACGGCCTGCCGAGCCTTCAAACGACGACGACGCGGCCGCCCCGCCCATGGAAAACAGGCCGGCGGATGGGTCGATGTCAGAAGCGGCGGCGGTGCCGGTGGCACCGACGAGGCACAGACATCCGAAGATGTACGGTCTGGCGTTCATCGGTAAACCCCAAGGCCCCCGGACAATACGGGGGGACGACCGATCCTCGCAGAAAATTCACAGGGGCGCCAGTGTGGTTCGTCCGCGGCGGGGCTCCTGGCCCGCGACCCGGGCGAAATCCTTTCGCCTGCCCTAGAATCAGCGGATGTCCCCGTTTCCCCCACCCCCGGCAGGGGCCGCCTGACGGCCCGACGGCACCCATGCTCGCACGCGACCTACTCGAAGCCCTTGCCGGCGGCGACGCCGTGTCCGGCGCCTCCCTGGCCCGCCAGGCCGGCGTGACCCGCGCCGCCGTCTGGAAACAGATGGAAGCCCTGCGCCTGAAAGGCGTGCCCGTCGAGGCCAAGGTGGGTGGCGGTTACCGCCTGCCCTGGCCGACCCAACTGCTCGATGCCCAGGCCATCCGCGCCGCGTGCCCGCCGGCGGTCTTGCCGCATATCGGCATGCTCGAGGTGCATTGGGATATCGACTCCACCTCCAGCGAGCTGGCGCGCCGCAACCCGGTGCTGGATGACCTGGCCTTCGTGCTGGCTGAGACCCAGTCGGCCGGGCGTGGGCGCCGCGGACGCACCTGGCTGTCTCCCCCGGGCATGAACCTTTACCTCTCGGTGCTCAAGCGCTTCGATGGCGGCTTTGCGTCGCTTTCCGGCCTGTCGCTTGCCGTGGGGGTGATGTTGATTCGCGCACTCGATGAGGTGGGTATCCGCACCGCTGGCCTGAAGTGGCCGAACGACGTGCTCGCTGGCAACGCCAAGCTGGCCGGCATCCTGGTCGAGCTCTCGGGCGAATATTCGGGCCCCTGCGCCGCCGTGATCGGTGTCGGCCTCAACATCCGCCTGCCCGATAGCTTGCACGAGCGGGCGGGCCAGCCGATTACCGATCTGGCCGCCTTGAGCGGCGGCCAGCCGCCGGATCGCAACCGCGTGGCAGCCGCCGTCATCAGTTCGCTCGCTGAAGGCTTGCGTTCGTTTGAGCGCCAGGGCTTTGCCGCGTTCGCGAAGGAATACGCCGCGAGCGATTTGCTCCATGGCCAGCCGCTGCGCGTGATCGATCCGCGTGGCGAATACCTCGCCACCGGCGAAGGCATTGATGAGCGCGGCGCACTGCGCGTGCGCAAGCCGGAAGGTGAGCTCGTCACGGTAGATAGCGCCGAGGTCTCTGTACGCAGGAGCGCGCCATGATCCTGCTGCTGGACCTGGGCAATACCCGCCTGAAGTTCGCCCTGTACGACGGCGGCGACTTCACCCATCGCGGCGCGTTCGGCTGGGATGCGGATATCGCCCATGAACTCGCCACGTTGTGGGCCGCCTGGCCACGGCCCGATCGGGTGGTCGGCGCCTCGGTGGTGGATGGTGCGCGCGAAACAGCGGTGGCCGTGGCCGCCGGGAAAGTATTTGGGTGCGAGCCCACCTGGGTGCGTACACCGGCGGAAGCCTGTGGCGTGCGCAACGCGTACGCCGAACCACAGCGCCTCGGTGTGGATCGCTTCCTCGCGCTCGTGGATGCGTGGGATGCGGGCAGGGCGCCTTGTGTGCTCGCCAGCGTCGGTACCGCCCTGACCCTGGATGCGTTGGATGCCGAAGGCCGCCACCTCGGTGGCTGGATCGCTCCCGGCCCGCTGCTCATGCAGCAGTCCGTGCTTGGCGCCACCGTGCAGGTGCGGCCGACCCAGGCCGGCGCCGTGCGCGACCTGGCCGACAATACCGCCGACGGCCTCGCCTCTGGCTGCTGGCAAGCCAGCGCGGCGCTGGTCGATCGGTTCGTTCGCCGGGCGGCCCCCCAGCTCGGCGGCGCGCCCAGCATCACCCTGGGTGGCGGCGACGCCGAGTTGCTGGCGCCCCTGCTGGAACACAGCGTCAGCATCATTCCCGATGCCGTGCTGCGTGGCCTTGCCGTCTGGGCCAGAACGCACGCCTGATCGCCCGAAAATCCCATAGAATCCAGTCGCTGCCGGTTCTTACAGGGGAACGCGCGCAGGCCCACTTCAACACGTAAGGCCACCATGCTGCTGCGTTTGCTGTTCGTACTGCTGATCGCCCTCAATATCGCGGTGGCCGCCTGGCTGTTGCTGGGCGAAAGCAGCACGCACGCCGTGGAGCCTTCGGACAAGGGCGTGCCCGAACTGAAGCTGCTGACCGAGCTGCCGGTGGCCTCGAGCGCGGCGTTGCCGGCGCGTTCGTCGAGCACCGTTGCGGCGCCTCCGCCGGCCGCGGTTTCGGCCGCTCGGGCCAGCGCTGGCGCTGCCATCGAAAAGCCGGCGACGTCTGTCGCCACGCCGCCGGTTAACGCTGCCGCCAACCCGGCACCGATGCCGCCGAAACCGGCGCAGGCGCCCGAGGCCGAAAAGACGGTGGCGGAAGCTCCCGCCCCACCGGCTACTGTCCCCACCAGCGCCAAGCGCAGCTACCGCTGCCTCGCCGTGGGCCCGTTCTCGACCCAGGTGGATCTGCGCACCGCGCGCACGGCCCTGGCCGCGCGTACCGTACGCAGCCGCCAGCGCCAGGAACAGACCACCGAATCCCATGGCTGGCGCGTGTTCCTGCCGGCGCAGGCGACACGCGAGCAGGCCCTGGCTCAGGCCAAACGCCTGGAGGCCAAGGGCATCAAGGATTACTTCGTGGTCACCGCCCAGGGTGAGCTGCAGAACTCCGTGGCGCTGGGCTTGTTCCACGATCCCGCCAACGCCCGCAAGCGGCGCGATGAAGTGATCGCGGCGGGCTTCCCGGCCCGCATGAGCGAGCGCACCGAAACCACCCCGGTGTGGTGGCTGGATGTGGTGGTGCCCGACGATGCGGGCAACGACATCCGTCGTGCCGTCCGCGCGCCCGCGACGGCTCGACCCACGGGCTGCTTCTGATAAACTCCCCGCCTTCGCCGGCATAGCTCAGTTGGTAGAGCAACCGCCTTGTAAGCGGTAGGTCCCCAGTTCGAATCCGGGTGCCGGCACCAGAATGACGAAAAAGCCCGCAGTGATGCGGGCTTTTTTTACATCGGTTACTGGTACACGAACACGGCGGGCGAATAGTTAGGCGCGAAGCCGCACGAATCGCCCTTGTTGGCGAGGACGGCGCAAGCCTGGTCTTGCGTGATCCCCGGAGGGAGGTGCGACCAAACGTCGGCAGGCTCCCAGCCAGATTGCTGATCACCTTCATACCCGGGATAGCACGGGTACGTCTGCGCGACCATGTAGGACGTCACCTCGCCGCCTTCGAAATGTTTGTTCTCGCAGCTCCAAAGCGACTGGCCGACGAAATTACCCGCAGCGTCGAAATACGCATACGAAGACATATCGCTGCGGGCTGCCATCGCCGGTGCGGCAACGCCGCCTGAGAGCACTACTGATACCACGCAAACGATCTTCATGAGAGAGCGCATGACATAGCCTCCTGCCCCGAGGGCAGCCTTGTAGTTGATTTACTTCCCCTGCTGGCGGGCGCCAGCCACTAAAGGCTAATCGGGATTCGCGAACTGAGAATGCGATCCAGTGCGCGCAATCGGCCGCAATAACGTGCGGTTGTGTAAGGCTTTCCCTACACATCTTCGGCTCCAGATCACCCCATGCGTTGCCACTTGTTTCCGTCCTCGCGGAACGTGAGTCGATCCTCGTGTTTCACGGCATCATCGATATTGATCTCGTCGATGGCTTTGCGAATGGTGGCGTGGCCATTGCAGAAGCCGAGCACAATAAGTCGCAGCAATTTTTCAGACGGGCGCGGCATGGCAGATCGGTCCTTCTCCCACATGGCAACCGACTGCACGCCGATTCCGATGAGCACAGCGAGCGATTCCTGTGAGAGCTCCATATGTTTGCGGAGAAAGCGGATCTCGGTGCCGCTCAGTGCCGAAGACTTCGTGACCAATGCGGTGGCGATTGCCTTGCTGAGCCCAGGAATGTCCGCGATCGCGACCGTCGGGCCGTACGGACTATCACCGTATCGGTAGCCGTTTGCGAGCCAGATATTGCTGAGTCCGCTGGTGAGGTAGTGATGCATAGTTACGATACCCAAAAGGCAGTGATAACGAGAACGTGCGGTTCGAGCGGATTCACCGCGACGACAAAGCACAAGTGATCGCCCGCGACGTATAGCTCTACGTCGAATTTCCAGTGGTCGTGCTCGTCGACAACGGGTGACCCTTTCAGGCTTCCCTTGCGCAAGCAATGGAGCATCTGCTCACTGGTAATGCCGCGCTCGATCATTCGTCCCTCGGCATGACGTGTGACTGCCACGTTGGCCGGATCGCAGGCGATGCTTCGCAATCGGGCCAACGCCTTTGCCGTCGAAAGTCGAAACGGAACAACCCTCCTGTTGGCCATGAGTACAGTCCGAGCGTGAAAGATCATAGCCTATAAAAAATATAGTTTTCAAAAGAGCGGCGCAGGCCAAGCTTCGATGTAGGGCAAAGGCGGCTGCGCATGTAGTCCGGCCGCCGGCCTGCCGCACTGCAACGTGGCTGTGACACCCCCCGGTGTAAACTTGCGGAATGAGAACTTTCCGCGTGTCGTTGGTGTGCGCCCTGTTTTCCCTGCCGTTCGCGGTGTGGGCGCAGGATGTCTCCCGCGATGAACTCGCGGGGCGGATGGCCTCGCACGATGTCCCCGCGCTGCTGGATGTGCGCACGCCGGCCGAATATCGCGAGGGCCACCTTGCTGGCGCCCTCAACGTCCCGGTCGACGAGGTGGCCGCTCGTAGCGGCGCCCTGGGCATCAAGCGCGACCAGGAGCTGGTCGTCTACTGCAAATCGGGCAAGCGCGCCGCGCGTGCCCGCGACACCCTGCAATCCCTAGGCTACACCAACGTGCACCTGCTGGAAGGCAGCGCCGATGCATGGCGCGCCGATGGCCGCCCCCTGGTGCATGAAAGCCCCAACCACTGAGCCTGACCATGAGCCCTACCACCCGTTCGGTCGCCCTTGTTGGCGTCCCCACCGATATCGGCGCCGGCCACCGCGGCAGCTCCATGGGCCCGGAAGCCCTGCGCGTTGCCCGGCTGGCCGAGCGCCTGTCCAAGCGCGGCATGGTCGTGGTCGATCGCGGCAACGTCTCCGGCCCGCTGAACCCCTGGCAGCCGCCCACCAACGGCTACCGCCACCTGCCGGAGGCCGTGGCATGGAATACGGCCACCCACGAGGCGATCTACGGGGCGCTCAGCGATGGCCACCTGCCGATCATGCTGGGTGGCGACCATTGCCTCGCCATCGGCTCGATCTCGGCTGTCGCCCGGCATTGCCGCGAGAAGGGCAAGAAGCTGCGCGTGCTGTGGCTGGATGCGCATGCCGACTTCAACACCAGCAACATCACCCCCTCGGGCAACATCCACGGCATGCCGGTCGCCTGCCTGTGTGGCCACGGCCCGGATGAGCTCACCCGCATTGGCGGCACCGTGCCGGCCATTTCACCCGATGTGATCCGCCAGATCGGCATCCGCTCGGTGGATGAGGGCGAAAAGCGCCTGGTCCACGAGGTGGGCATCGATATCTACGACATGCGCTATATCGACGAAATCGGCATCAAGGCGGCCATGGAAGAGGCGCTGGCCGATGTGGACGACGATACCCACCTGCACGTCAGCTTCGACGTGGATTTCCTCGACCCGACCATCGCGCCCGGCGTGGGCACCACCGTCCGTGGCGGCCCGAATTACCGCGAAGCCCAGCTGGTGATGGAGATGATCGCCGATACGGGGCGGGTGGGCTCGCTGGATATCGTGGAGTTGAACCCGGCGTTTGATAAGCGGAACCAGACGGCGAAGCTGGCGGTGGAACTGGTGGAGTCGCTGTTTGGCAAGTCGACCCTGATGCGGTAACCCCCTTGCGGCACCGTGCCGCAGGGTGGGGTCGCCCGGGGTGGGGCCTGCGGGCTACACTCAAACGGTTTCCGTCCGTTTCGTATCAAGGCCCCCATGCGTACCCGTGTCCTTACCGGTATCACCACCACCGGCACGCCCCACCTCGGCAACTATGCCGGGGCGATCCGTCCCGCCATCGTCGCCAGCAGGGATCCCAACGTGGATGCCTTCTATTTCATGGCCGACTACCACGCGCTGATCAAGGCCGATGACGCCGATCGCGTGGCCGCGTCGCGCATGAAGATCACAGCGACCTGGCTGGCCGGCGGCCTCGATCCGAACACCGCCACGATCTACCGCCAGTCCGATATCCCCGAAGTGCCGGAACTGATGTGGCTGCTGACCTGCGTCACCGCCAAGGGCCTGCTCAACCGCGCCCATGCCTACAAGGCGGCGGTGGACAAGAACGTGGCCGAGCAGGAAGACGCCGATGCCGGCGTGACGGCGGGCCTCTACATGTATCCCGTGCTGATGGCGGCCGACATCCTGGCGTTCAACGCCAACAAGGTGCCGGTGGGCCGCGACCAGATCCAGCACATCGAGATGGCGCGCGATATTGCGCAGCGCTTCAACCACATCTACGGCCGCGATTACTTCGTGCTGCCGGAAGTGCAGATCGAAGAGCAGGTCGCCACGCTGCCGGGCCTCGATGGCCGCAAGATGTCCAAGAGCTACGACAACACCATTCCGCTGTTCGATGGCGGCTCCAAGGCGCTGCGCGAGGCGATCATGAAGATCGTCACCGATTCGCGCGCCCCGGGCGAGCCGAAGGACACGGACGACTCGGCGCTCTTCACCATCTTCAAGGCGTTCGCCTCGCCGGCAGAAACCGCGGCATTTGCCGATGCCCTGCACGGCGGCATTGGCTGGGGTGAGGCGAAGCAAGTGTTGTTCGAGCGTATCGAAGCCGACGTGGCACCGATGCGCGAGCGTTACGACTCGCTGATGTCTCGCCCGGACGACATGGAAGATATCCTGCTCGCCGGTGCCACGAAGGCGCGCGCCATTGCCGTGCCGCTGCTGGAGCAGCTGCGTGATGCCGTGGGGCTGCGCACGTTCCGTCCCGCGGTAAAGGCTGAGCCCGTCATCGAGAAGGCCGCCGCGAAGGCGAAGCCGCCGCGCTTTGCCAGCTTCCGCGAAGCCGATGGCAGCTTCCGTTTCCGCCTGTTCGGTGCGGATGGCGAAGAGCTGCTGCTGTCGGTGCCGTTTGCGGATCCGAAGGCCGCCGGACAGGTGCGCCAGGCGCTTTCCACTGTCGGCGGTTCGGCCGCCACGATCGAATCGCAGGGTGATCACGTCGCGCTGTCCATCGATGGCCAGGTGGTCGCCAACGGCGCCCCCTATCCCGATGAAGTGGCGCGTGCCACGGCCGTCCTGCGCCTGCGTTCAGCGCTGGACGCACTCGCCGCCGACCAGGAGTAACCCCATGCGCTACCTTGCACTGATGTTGCTGGCGCCCTGGCTCATCGTGCTTGGCTGGGCGTATTGGGCCTATCCGAAATCCTTGCCACGCCGCGTTGCGCGGCGTGCCTTCGACGCGCTGGCATTGCTTGCGGCCGTCGTCCTTTCGATCCAGGCGGCCTTGATCGCCTACGATGCCGTCGAACTACCGGCAGCCGATCAGTTCGGACCAAAGAGCGGCGCCATCTGGCAGCAGGTGGTGCCGGCGTTGTACGGCTACGGCGCGTTCGTCGCCGTACTCGCAGTGGCGTTGATCATCCGCCACGTCATCTGGAACCCCCGCAAACGCAGCCGCCCCGTGTAGGAGCGCGCTTGCGCGCGATCGCGCGCAAGCGCGCTCCTACGACAGCGGATGTGGTCCGTGGAGCGGCTTACTTGCCGCGCAGGCGCAGCGTCAGGCCCTTGAGGAAGTTGCGCAGGAACTGATCGCCGCAGAGGCGGAAGTTGCTGTGCTTGGGCTGGCGGAAGAGGGCGTTCACTTCGCCGCGGGATACGCGGAACCCAGCCTCGCCCATGATCGCGAGAATGTCGTCTTCCTTCAGTTCGAAGGCGACGCGCAACTTCTTCAGTACGGTGTTGTTGTTGATCCGGGTTTCGACCGGTCGCGGCGGCTGGCTTTCATCGCGCCCGCGGCGGTGGATGATCAGGCCATCGAGGAAGTGGGCCATGGCCGTGTCGGGCATGGCGGCGAAGCCGGGATCCTCTTCGTCTTTCTTCAGCCAGGCCTCGACCTCTTCGCGGGTGGCCTTGAAGCCGGTGAGCGCAAGGATATCGACGACGTGCACGTCGCCCAGGTCGAGCATGTAGCGGATGCTACGGAGGGTATCGTTGTTAAGCATGGCGCCAAGGATACCGCCAAATGCCCCAAACCACGGCGATACGCTCGTGTAGGAGCGCGCTTGCGCGCGATCCACGGTTGCGGCCGGCACCCATCGCGCGCAAACGCGCTCCTACAAGAGCAGAACGCCGCCCTTTGGGGGGCGGCGTTCCGGTTGCAGCTGAACAACCAGGGCTTAGTTCGGCAGGCCCAGGTCGTCGATCATCGCCTTCAGGAAGCGCGCAGCCTCACCGCCGGTGGCGGCGCGGTGATCGAACGTGAGCGACAGCGGCATGCGGCGGTGCACCTCGATACCGCCCATCACGGCGACCACATCGTGGCTGAGCTTGCCGGCGCCGATGATGGCGACGGTGGGCGGCACGACGACCGGGGTAGCGTAACGGCCGGCGAACATGCCGAAGTTGCTCAGGCTGATGGTGTAGCCGGAGAGCTCAGAGGCCGGGATGCTGCGATCTTCCACCGAGGTGCGCAGGCGCTTGATCGCGGCACGGATGCCCGCGCCGTCCAGCACATCGGCGTTGCGCAGGGCCGGGACGAACAGGCCGTCTTCGGTATCCACGGCAATGCCGATATCCACGTGCGGGTGCAGCGTGCGGGTCAGGTCCTTGCCGTTGAACCAGGCGTTGAGCGCCGGCACGGTCTTGCACGCCACCACGATCGCGCGGATCAGGCGGGCGGTGATGTCCTGCTTGCCGATCCATGCATACAGGTCGGCATCGTCCACCAGGGTGGTCGGCACGACCTGGGCGTGGGCATCGGCCATCACGCGTGCCATGTTGCGGCGAACGCCCTTCAGCTGCTCCGGCTGGCCCATCGCTTCCTTGCCCGGGGGCGCGGTGCGGACGGCCTTGCCGGCCAGCGACACCGGCGTGCGGGTCGGGGCGGGGCCCGGTTCCGGCAGCGTCGGTGCGAGGTGCTGCGCAGCGGCCGGGCGTGCCGGGGCGGCACCCACGGCGGCGCTGCCGTTGGCCGCGGCGTTCTTCACATCCTGCATGGTGATGACGCCACCGGCGCCGGTCGGCTGCACGCGGGTGAGGTCAACCTTGAGCTTTTTCGCAGCCGCACGCACGGCCGGGACGGCCTTCACGCCACCGGCGCTGGAGACCTGTTCGGTGTGCACGGCGTTGCCGCTGACCATGGCGCCGACGACGGTGCCTTCGTCTTCGCGATCGGCGGAGGCCTTCGGCGGATCGATCTCGCCGCCATCGTCGGAGGCGACCACCTTCGACGGATCATCCGTGGCCGGCGAGCCCACGCCCTTCTTCGGGCCATGGTGGTGGCCGGTCGATTCGGCTTCGGCGCGCTGGCGTGCGTTCGGGTCGATTTCGAAATCGGCCAGGGCGGCGCCGGTCTCGATGATGTCACCCGTGGCGCCGTGCAGCTTCTTCACGGTGCCGGAGTAGGGCGAGGGCACGTCGACGACGGCCTTCGCGGTTTCCATCGATACCAGCGGGGCATCGAGCTTGATCGTGTCGCCTTCCTTGACGTGCCATTCCACGACGGTCGCGTCGGGCAGGCCTTCGCCGAGGTCCGGCAGGAAAAAGGTCTTGATATCGGCCATGGGGATAGGTTCCTCAGGATGCCGCGAGCGTGCGCTCGGCGGCCTCGACGATGCGTTCAACGCTGGGCAGGTACTTCATTTCCAGGCGGAACAGCGGGATGTGGGTATCGAAGCCGGTCACGCGCTCCACCGGGGCGAGCAGGCTGTACAGGCACTCCTCGGACAGGCGGGCGGCGATTTCGGCACCGAAACCGGCGGTCTTCGGCGCTTCGTGCACGATGACGCAGCGGCCGGTCTTGGTGACCGACTCGGCGATCGTGTCGAAATCGAGCGGGGTGAGCGTGGCGACATCGATGACTTCGGCGCTGATGCCCTTCTGGGCCAGCTCGTCGGCGGCTTCCAGGCATTCCTTCACCTGCGCGCCCCAGGTCACCAGGGTCACGTCGGTGCCATCGCGCAGCACGAAGCACACATCGAGCGGCAGCGCCTCGCCGTCATCGGGCACTTCTTCCTTGTACTGGCGGTAGATGCGCTTGGGCTCGAAGAAGATCACCGGATCCGGATCGCGGATGGCGGCAAGGAGCAGGCCGTAGGCACGCGCCGGCGACGACGGCATGACCACGCGCAGGCCCGGGATGTTGGTGAACAGGTGCTCGTTCGCCTCGGAGTGATGCTCCGGCGCACGGATGCCGCCGCCCCACGGGGCGCGCCACACGGCGGGAACGGTCATGCGGCCACGCGTGCGGTTACGCATGCGGGCGGCGTGGCAGGCGATGTGCTCCATCATCGGGTAGATGAAGCCTTCGAACTGCGCTTCCGCGACCGGCTTCATGCCCTGCACGGCCAGGCCGATGGTGAGGCCTGCGATGGTGCCTTCATCCAGCGGCGTGTCGATGACGCGCTCTTCGCCGAACTGTTCCTGCAGGCCCTGGGTGGCGCGGAACACGCCGCCGTTGACGCCCACGTCCTCGCCCAGCACCACGACGCTGTCGTCGTTGCGCATTTCGTAGGCGAGCGCCTGGGTCACCGCTTCAATAAGAGTGATTTGTGCCATGGGAAGAATTCCTTACGACTTGCGATCGAGGGAAGCGACCAGCTCGCGCTGTGCTTCGAGGTCGGCCGGGACTTCGGCGTACAGGTAATCGAACATGGCCGTTGCCGGCTGGTTCTTCGTTTCCAGGTACGCGTTCACTTCGTTGTCCATCCAGTCGTCGCACTCGGCCTTCCAGGCCTCTTCCTTCGCATCGTCCCACTTACCCTTGGCTTCGAGCCACTTACGCAGGCGCGGCACCGGGTCACGTTCCCAGGCGTCCTTCACTTCCTGCTCGCCACGGTAGCGGCGCGCATCGTCGGCGGTGGTGTGGTCGCCCAGGCGGTAGGTCACCGCCTCGATCACCGAGCCACCCTGGCCGGAACGGGCGCGCTCGAGCGCGTCTTCCATGGCTTTGCGCACGGCGATGATGTCGTTGCCATCCACCTGGATGCAGAACAGGCCGGCCGCGATGCCCTTCTGGGCCAGCGTGCCGGAACCGCTCTGGATGCGGCGGGGGACCGAAATGGCCCACTGGTTGTTCACGATCACGGCGACCAGCGGCAGCTGCTGCGCGCCGGCCACGTTAATGGCGCCGTAAAAGTCACCCTTCGACGAGCCGCCATCACCGATGGTGCACACGGCCACGCGCGGCTCCTTGCGGATCTTGAACGCCAGCGCCGAACCGGCGGCGTGCAGGCACTGGGTGCCGATCGGCACGCACCAGGCGAAATCGTGGGCCGGGGCATCCTTGAAATCGTTACCGCGCTCGTCACCACCCCAGTAGGTGTAGACCTCGCGCGGCTTCACGCCGCGGTACAGCTGGGCGCCGTACTCGCGGTACGACACGGCCAGCGAATCCTCGCGGCGCATGGCGCTACCGATACCCACGTGCGCGGCCTCGTGGCCCAGGCAAGAGGCGTAGGTGCCCAGCTTGCCGGTGCGCTGCAGCGCGATCGACTTGGCGTCGAATACGCGGGTGGAAACCATCAGCTTGTAGAGCTCGACCATGTGGTCGAGATTCTTGGCGAATGCGGGCATTTCCTTGCCGGTTTCCTTGCCATCCTGGTCAAGGTACTGCAGGTATTCAATTTCAAACTTGGCGGCGATGGACACGACTCGCTCCCAGGGGAAGGTTAGAAACGACACGCACGATTGGGGAAGCGGACGGGCCCATCCAGCGGGGCGCGAGCGGCTTATCAGGTCTTGCGAGCCGGACTAGATATCAGGGGTATTATGGCCCGGCAAGGCACGCCGCAGCATGACCCGGCCCCTACTTGGCTCAGAAACGGCTCAGTGGCGCGGTTCGCGCGCCATCCACCCATTATGTGAAGACAGTCCATGGCCCACCCGCAGCGTGACCTCGAACCCGGCATCCGCACCGATCTGGACGGGCGGCTGACCTATGGCGAGTACCTCCGGCTGGACCAGGTGCTCAGCGCCCAGCACCCGCTGAGCGAGCCGCAGCACCACGACGAGATGCTGTTCATCATCCAGCACCAGACCTCCGAGCTTTGGCTGAAGCTGATGATCCACGAGCTGGATGCCGCACTGGCGCGGCTGCGCGCCGACGACCTGGGCGGCACCCAGAAAGTGCTTGCCCGGGTCAAGCAGATCCAGCGCCAGCTTTACGAACAGTGGGGCGTGCTGGAAACGCTGACCCCAGCCGAATACCTGCAGTTTCGCGATGTCCTGGGGCCGTCTTCGGGGTTTCAGTCGTTGCAATACCGCATCGTGGAATTCCTGCTGGGGAACAAGCACGCCGACATGCTCAAGGTGTTCGAGCATGATGCGGCCGATTACGCGCGTCTTCGTGCGGTCTTCGACGCGCCTGGCCTGTATGACGAATACCTGCGTTTTCTCGCGCGCCGTGGCCATCCCATTCCGGTGGAGATCCTCGGCCGCGATGTCACCCAGCCCTGGCACAGCCAGCCAGCGTTGCTGCCGATTTTCAAGCGGATTTACGAGGACACGGCGGCATACTGGTCCGAATACCACCTGAGCGAACTGCTGGTGGATATCGAGGAAAACTTCCAGCTCTGGCGGTTCCGCCATATGAAAACCGTGGAGCGGATTATCGGCTTCCGGCCGGGCACCGGCGGTTCTTCCGGGGTGGCGTTCCTGCGCAAGGCACTGGAACAGAGCTTCTTCCCCGAACTCATCGAAGTCCGCACCATCCTGGGCACCTGAAGACGCCGCCGTGCTCGTGTAGGAGCGCGCTTGCGCGCGATCGGGTGCTGGCGAAAATCTCACTGCGGGGCGTGCACCCCATCGCGCGCAAGCGCGCTCCTACAGGGCCTCGTTTCGAGGGCGTGTTGCGGTCGCAATATTTGACGTGCCGTGCCGGTCCAGCTAAACACGCTCATCGATTCACCGCCAAGGGAAGCCATGACTTCAACCGCCCCCAGCCAGGCACGGCCCGTGCCCGAGTACCCGCAGACCATGGGCCACCCGCGTCCGTTGTGGATGTTGTTCATGACGGAATTCTGGGAGCGCTTTGCCTTTTACGGCATGCGCTGGGCGCTCACGCTGTACATCGTGGCCGAGTTCTTCCACGGCGATGCCTCGGGGCAGGGCTATGCCAGCCGCACCTACGGTGCCTACCTGGCGCTGGTCTATGCCTCGGCCATTTTCGGCGGCTACGTGGCCGACCGGGTGCTCGGCTACCAGCGTTCCATCCTGGTGGGCGCCGCGGTCATGGGCCTGGGCCTGTTCATGGTGATGGTGCCGCAGCAGGATATTTTCCTGGCCGGCCTGGCCACCGTGATCGTGGGCAATGGCCTGTTCAAGCCGAATATCTCCTCGCTGGTGGGGCAGATCTACCCGGTGGGTGATGACCGCCGCGATCGCGGCTTCACCATCTTCTACATGGGCATCAACCTGGGTGGCTTCCTTGCACCGCTGGTGACCGGCTGGATCGCTTCGGTGCTTACCGATACGCCGCTGCAGGACAACTACCGCGCGGTGTTCGCCTCCACCGGCATTGGCATGGTCATCTGCTTCATCTGGTTCCTGATCGGCAAGCAGCAGCTGAAGGGTGTGGGCGTACCGCCGCCGGAGCGTCACCAGGGCAAGAGCCTTGTGGCCGTGCTCGTGGGCATCATCGTGGCCGTGCCGCTGGTTTACCTGCTGATGGCCAAGGCTGGCGCCATTTTCATCGCGTGGGTACTGGGCGCGCTGTTTATCGGCGTGGCCGTCATGCTGGTGGTCGAGGCCGTGCGTCACGACACCATCCAGATCCACCGCGTTATCGCCATGCTGCTGCTATTCGCGTTCAACGTGCTGTTCTGGATGTTCTTTGAGCAGGCCGGCAGCTCGTTCAACTTCCTTGCCCAGAACCTCGTCGATCGCCAGATGTTTGGCTGGGAATTCCCCACCGGGTGGTTCCAGTCGGTTAACTCAGCCGCGATCCTGGTGTTCGCGCCCGTGGTCGCCCTCGCCTGGGGCCTGCTGGCCAAGGTGCGCGCCGAGCCGTCTATCCCGCGCAAGTTCGGCCTGGGTCTGATCTTCAACGCACTGGGCTTCGTGGTGCTGATGTATGCCCTGAAGAGCCTGGTGGATGGCCGTGGCCTGATCCCGTTCTGGCCGCTGGCCGCGTGCTACGTGGCCCAGACCATCGGTGAGCTGTGCCTGTCGCCCATTGGCCTTTCCATGGTCACCAAGCTCGCGCCGCTGCGCGTGGTGGGCCTGGCCATGGGTGGCTGGTTCCTGTCCACGGCCATCGGCAACAACCTTTCCGGCCTGCTGGCGGGCCACATCAGCGGCGAAAGCGGCATGACCGTAGGCTCGGCGCTGTCCGGCTTCACCTTCAGCTTCGAACTGCTGATCGGCGCTGGCATCGTGCTGTTCCTGATCGCCCCGCTGATCAACCGGCTGATGCACGGGATCAAGTAAGCCGGCGTTACCGGCGCAAGCGCCTTTTGTAGGAGCGCGCTTGCGCGCGATCGGGTTACGGCAAGCACCCATCGCGCGCAAGCGCGCTCCTACAGGTTAGAGGTGCTTAATCCAGCAGCTTGTCCAGGATCTTCTCCAGCCAGGCTTTTTCGTCCTCGCTGAGCTTTTCGAGCAATTCGCGCTCATGCGCACGGGCCAGCGGGGCGACCTCGTCGTGAATGGCCCAGCCCGCCTCGGAGAGCTGCAGCACCGAGCGACGCTTGTCGCCATCGTACGTGCCGCGGTCTACCCGGCCAGCCTCGACCAGCCGGGCCACGGCGCGGCTTACCGCCACCTTGTCCATCCGGGTGCGCTCCACCACCTGGGTCGCCGAACTGGCCGGGAACCGGGCCAGGATCGTCATCACGCGCCATTCCGTCATGCTGAGCTGGAATCGGCCCTGGTACTCGTCCGCAATGGACTGGCTGACGGTGTTGGAGAGGATCGACAGGCGATAGGGCAGGAAGTGTTCCAGCTCCAGTGGGGCGTGGGCGGGAATGGGTTCGAGGGTCATGCTGCGCCGATCCTTGCAAATGGTTACAAGTGAAACTATAAGGTGGCGGTAGACGGCGCAAGCCGTGCCCGCAGCCAGGAGTATCGCTTATGAGCGCCCAGCCCAATATCGGTATGGAAGTCACCACGTTCGAAAACCCCCAGGGTGTGGATGGCTTCGAGTTCGTTGAGTTTGCCGCGCCGGACGCGAAGCTGCTCCACGACCTGTTCCCCCGCCTCGGCTTTACCGCCGTCGCCAAGCATAAGACCAAGGCCATCACCCTCTATCGCCAGGGTGAGTGCAACTTCCTCGTGAACGAGGAGCCGAACTCGTTCGCAGCCGATTTCGTGTCGAAGCACGGCCCCTCGGCCTGTGGCTTCGCCATCCGCTTCAACCGCCCCGCGACCGACGTGCAGGCCACCGCGCTGTCGAACGGCGCCGAGAAGCTGGCCACCCTGACCGATACCCTTGCGCTCAACGTGCCTACCATCAAGGGCATTGGCGATGCGTGCCTGTACCTGATCGACCAGTACGGCGCCAAGGGTGACTGTTTCGAGGCCGAGTACGATTTCTTCCCGGGCGTGGACCGTCACCCGAAGGGCTTTGGCCTCACCTTTATCGATCACCTGACCCACAACCTGCACTTCGGCAACATGCAGAAGTGGTCGGATTACTACGAGCGCCTGTTCAACTTCCGCGAGATCCGCTACTTCGACATCAAGGGCGCGAAGACCGGCCTGGTGTCCAAGGCGATGACCGCGCCGGATGGCATGGTCCGCATTCCGCTCAATGAATCGTCGGACGAGAAGTCGCAGATCAACGAGTACATCCGCGAGTACAACGGCGAAGGCATCCAGCACATCGCGCTGTTCACCGACAACATCTATGACTCGGTGGAAGCCATGCGCGCGCAGAACGTCGCCTTCCTCGATACGCCGGATACGTACTTCGAAGTGATCGATATCCGTATCCCGGACCACGGCGAAGACGTGCCGCGCCTGCAGAAGAACAAGCTGCTGATCGATGCGGACCCGGAGACCAAGAAGAAGCTGCTGCTGCAGATCTTCACCCAGAACAACATCGGCCCGATCTTCTTCGAGATCATCCAGCGCAAGGGCAACGAAGGCTTCGGCAACGGCAACTTCCAGGCCTTGTTTGAATCGATCGAGCGCGACCAGGAACGCCGCGGCGTCCTTTAACACGCTCGCCGAACCCCCTGCAGGAGCGCGCTTGCGCGCGATGAGGTTTACGGTAACCTCCATCGCGCCCAAGCGCGTTCCTACATTGGCTTTTCGTCATCGCATCAGGACATCCCGATGAGCCACACCGACGACACCAACGGATACCAGACCGGCTTCGGCAACGAGTTCGCCACGGAGGCCGTCGCAGGCGTGCTGCCCACCGGGCAGAACTCGCCGCAGCGCGTAGCGAAGGGCCTCTACGCCGAGCAGCTCTCCGGCAGCGCGTTCACCGCGCCGCGCCACCGCAACCAGCGCAGCTGGCTGTATCGCATCCGCCCGGCTGCGCAGCATTCGCCGTTCCGCGAGCTGGCGCACGCCACGTTCCACAACCGCTTCAACGATGCGCCACCCACGCCGAACCAGATGCGCTGGGATCCGTTGCCCATGCCGCCAGCGGGTACGGATTTCCTCGATGGCCTGTTCACCATGGGTGGCAACGGTGGCCCGGCGGAGCAGGGTGGGGTGGGCATCCACCAGTACCTGGCCAACCGGTCCATGGAAGGCCGCTACTTCTACAACGCCGATGGCGAGCTGCTGATCGTTCCGCAGCAGGGCCGCTTACGCATTCGCACCGAGCTTGGCGTGCTCGATGTCGAGCCGCTCGACATCGCCGTGGTGCCGCGCGGCATCCGCTTCCTCGTGGAACTGCCCGATGGCGAGGCCCGCGGCTACGTGGCCGAAAACTTCGGCGCGACGCTGCACCTGCCCGACCTTGGGCCGATCGGTGCGAATGGCCTGGCCCATCCGCGCGATTTCCTCGCGCCGGTGGCGGCGTACGAGGACGTGGATGGCGATTTCGCCCTTATCGCCAAGTTCCAGGGCTCGCTGTGGCAGGCGGATATCGACCACTCGCCGCTCGATGTGGTTGCATGGCACGGCAATTACACGCCCTACAAATACGACCTGCGCCGCTTCAACACGATCGGCTCGATCGCGGTGGACCACCCGGATCCGAGCATCTTCACAGTGCTTTCTTCCGCCAGCGATACGCCGGGCGTGGCCAACATGGATTTCGTGATCTTCCCGCCGCGCTGGCTGGTGGCCGAGCACACGTTCCGTCCGCCGTATTTCCACCGCAACGTGGCCAGTGAATTCATGGGCCTGATTACCGGTGCGTATGACGCCAAGGCCGGTGGTTTCGTGCCGGGCGGGGCCAGCCTGCATAACTGCATGAGCGGCCACGGCCCGGATAACGCCAGCTTTGAAAAGGCCTCCGGTGCCGATGTATCGAAGCCCGACCACATCACGGGTACGATGGCCTTCATGTTCGAAACCCGCAAGGTGATCCACGCCAGCAAGCAGGCACTGGAATCCAAAGCGTTGCAGGGCAATTACTACGAATGCTGGCGCGGGCTGAAGAAGCACTTCGACCCGAACGGCTGATACAAGGACACTCATGAAACTCGCTTCGCTGAAGGAAGGCGGCCGCGACGGTACCCTGGTGGTCGTCAGCCGTGATCTCACCCAGGCCGTGAAGGCCACCGGCATCGCCGCGACCCTGCAGGCGGCCCTGGATGACTGGCACATCGCCGCGCCGCGCCTCAACGCGCTCGCGGAAGACCTCGCGGCCGGCAACGCCGGCGGCGCTTTCGCGCTCGACATGGCCGCGCTGGCCGCGCCGTTGCCGCGCGCCTACGAGTTCGTGGATGGCAGCGCCTACCTGCCGCATGTGGAGCGCGTGCGCCGCGCCCGCGGCGCCGAGGTGCCGGCCTCGTTCTACTCCGATCCGCTGATGTACCAGGCCACCAGCGCCGGCTTCCTTGGGCCGCGCGATCCGGTGGTGGTACCCAGCGAGGAATACGGTATCGACCTGGAAGCCGAAGTGGTCGTCATCACCGATGACGTGCCGATGGCGCCTTCCGCCGACACCGCATCGAGCCACATCCAGCTCGTCGGCCTGGTCAACGATGTGTCGCTGCGTGGCCTTATCCCGGCCGAGCTGGCCAAGGGCTTCGGTTTCCTGCAGTCCAAGCCGCGCTCGGCGCTCTCGCCGGTGCTCGTCACGCCGGATGAGCTGGGCGATGCGTGGGAAGGCGACAAGCTGCACCTGCCCATGCGCACGTGGATCAACAGCCACTGGTTCGGTGAAGCCGAGTGCGGCGTGGATATGCAGTTCAACTTCGCCCAGTTGATCGCCCATGCCGCGAAGACGCGCCCGCTCACCGCAGGCACCATCGTCGGCTCCGGCACCATCGCCAACGAGGACACCAGCAAGGGCGCCTCGTGCCTGGCCGAGCAGCGCACGGTGGAAACCCTGCGCGATGGCAAGCCGGCCACGCCGTTCCTGAAGTTCGGCGACAGCGTGCGCATCGACGTCACCGACAAGGATGGCAAATCCATCTTCGGTTCGATCGAGCAGGTGATTCAGAAGGCCTGATGGACCGCTTAGGGGCTGGCGGCTTCGGCCGCCGCCTCGCGATGACTCCCCATGAGGATGTCGTAGGCCACCATGACGTAGTCATCGGCCACGCCTCCGCGTGGCATGCCTTTATCAATGCGGCCGGCGGCGTCCTTGCTATACATCTGCGAGACGATGGGCCACGCGGCACTCATCTTCCGCATGAGCTCGTCGAAAGGAGAGAGCGATAGGCCCGCCATCTCCTTGATTCGATATCCCAGGTATATGGGACTGAACGGCGCAGCGGATAGATCCATCGTCGTCCCGTCGCTAGACCATACGAGTAAGGGTACGCTGTGCATTCGCTCCTGGTCGCTAGCGGTCCACGACAGTGGCGAGCTGTGATGAAGGAAGCCTGTCTGGCGATACAACAGATAGTCGTCGCCCAAGGCAGGTAGGTGGTCGCCGAACATCACGATGATCGTCCTGCGGCCGGATGCCTTCGCGTGCTCCACCATCTCGTTAAAACCGGCCACTGCGTCCCTCGCTCCGGACGCGTACGTCCGAAGCTGATCCTTTGCATCATCCGTGAGTTCGTGCTCGCTATCCGTAACGTCCACGCGGTCCGCGTATCTATACATACCACCCGTATAAGGGGCATGGCTCTGCAGGCTAACTGCAAAGACGAACTGTGGCCCAGAACCCCGATCCAACTGCGCGTTTATCTCTTGTGCAAGGGCATGGTCGTTAATGAACGGGCCGGTCATGTCCCTGTGCCGGAACATGTCGCGGTCCTCAAATGCCTGGAAGCCGAACTTCGCGTACACCGAGCGACGGTTCCAGAAGTTGCCGTCGAACGGGTGCAGGGCGGTTGCGTGGTATCCCGCTGCGCGGAAGGAATCGACGAGTGACGGTGTTGGACGATTGACGTATTGGACGTAGGGAATGCTTCCTACGGGAAGCATTCCGTTTGATACGCCGGTGAGCACTTCAAACTCGGTATTCGCGGTGTACCCACCAAAAACGGGTGAGAACATTTTTCCGCGTTGGGTAATGTCTGCCGCATTGAGCAAGGGATTTGAAAAGGTGACGCCGGGCAGGAGCGCCGGGTCCCAGAACGCCTCGCTCATCACTATAACGACATCAGGCTTCGTTTCGACAGCGCGGGGGCGGACGGACGCATCCTGCCGAGCGAGAATATTTGTTACCGCTTGCTCGCTATAGCCTACAGGCGGATGGAGGAGGGCGGCCCTGGTATTCATCAAAAACGCGATCAGCTGCCCATTCGTCATGACGTTGCGGAGCGGGTCGAAATTGAAGTTGTGTATTCCCCATGCGTCCAGCCGGTTGGCGACTGCACTGTACCGGTATCGTGCGGTGTAATAGTTGTAGTCGGGTGCGGCAACCAAGTAGGTGACGACAGTGAGCGCCAGTAGTTGCGCGGTAACAACGAGACGCCGGTTGCCCGCGCGGCGCGTCTGGTTATGACGGACAACGCGCCAGGCAAGTGCCGCGATAATGGTGATGGCCAGGGCCATGGCGACGTACGCCCATCGACCCCACATCATGTAAGAGACTTCGATGTACTGATGGGAAAGCAGGAGATCGGTGGGTATCGCGGGTACTCCGAGCTTCGCGACCTTCGCCTTGTCGGCAAAGGAAAGAACAAGGAAGGGGATGGCGGATATGGCAACGGCGGCCCAGAAAGTGCAAACGAGCTCGACGACAAAGATCGTTGTCGCCACGAACAGCACAGTTACCAGCGTCGCTATGGGGAGGCTCACTGCCCATGTCGCCGTGGCTGTCGGTCCCCGGAAAATCACCTCGCCGAGCACGACGATGATTAACGCGGCGGCCAGGTACTTCGCGAACGCCCACATTGCGTGGCCGGTGCGTCGAATGCGCGCAAGTAGTGGTGCACGGGTCGGCATCGTGTCTCGTCCTGGAGGCTTAATTGCCAACAAACGTTCATCGGCCTTCTAGCGTTGACATCATTCTGTCATATTTGAGGGGGGATGGTTTCGCATGCGCCGCCCCCTACGTGATCACGAAGCCAAAGACGGCAGGCGAGGAAGTACTCGGAGGGAACCCAAAAAGAAGGCCCGCACGATGACGTGCGGGCCCGGGTCGTGCACTCGGATTTGCGCGTAAGCGCTGCCGCTTTACTTGGCAGCCATCAGCGCCTTGGCCATGTCGAGCATGCGGTTGGAGAAGCCCCACTCGTTGTCGTACCACGAGAGGACCTTCACCAGCGTGCCGCCCATGACGCGGGTCTGCGTCGCGTCGTAGATCGACGAGTGCGGGTTGTGGTTGAAGTCGATCGAGACCAGCGGCTTGGTGTTGACGCCCAGGATGCCCTTCAGCTTGCCGTTGGCGGCTTCGTTGATGGCGGCGTCGATCTCTTCCTTGGTGGTCTCGCGCGCGGCGGTGAAGGTCAGGTCGACCACCGACACGTTGATGGTCGGGACGCGCATGGCGAAACCATCGAGCTTGCCGTTGAGCTCCGGCAGCACCAGGCCCACCGCAGCGGCAGCGCCGGTCTTGGTCGGGATCTGGCTGTGCGTGGCGCTACGGGCGCGGCGCAGGTCGGAGTGGTACACGTCCGTCAGCACCTGGTCGTTGGTGTAGGCGTGGATCGTGGTCATCAGGCCGTGCACGATGCCAACCTTCTCGTGGAGCACCTTGGCCAGCGGGGCCAGGCAGTTGGTGGTGCACGAGGCGTTGGAGATGACCTGCAGGCCGGCGTGCAGCTTGTCATCGTTCACGCCGATGACGAAGGTGCCGTCCACGTCCTTGTCGCCCGGGGCCGAGATGATCACCTTCTTGGCGCCGGCGGTGATATGCGCGCTGGCCTTGGCCTTGGAGGTGAAGAAGCCGGTGCACTCAAGCACCACGTCCACGCCCAGCTCGCCCCAGGGCAGCTTCGACGGGTCGCGCTCGGCGCAGACCTTGATGCGGTCGCCGTTGACGATCAGGTCGCCACCGTCCACCGAGACCTCGCCCGGGAAGCGGCCGTGGGCCGTGTCGTACTGGGTCAGGTGCGCGTTGGTCTCGGCATCGCCGAGATCGTTGACCGCGACGATCTGGATATCCTGGCCATTCTTCTTCGATTCGTAGAGCGAGCGCAGCACGTTGCGACCGATACGACCGTAACCGTTGATGGCGACCTTGATGGTCATTGCAAACCTCCGGGTGGATAGGGCGGATGAAGCCAAAGCGAGTGGCACAAACCCGCATGATAGCGGAACACCCGCGGAGGGTGCCGCCCAGCCCCCTTCGGATCGCAGGTTGTTGCGTTGCAGCGATATTGTCATTCGTGCCTCAGCCCGGCTGTGGCACACTTGGCCGTTCGCCCGCGACGGAAACGTTTACTGCCCCATGAAGACGCACCATAAGCGCCGCACCATCGCCACCCTGCTGGCCATCATCCTTCCCGCCGTTGCCGGCACCGCCGCTGCCTGGGGCGATATCGGCCACCGTATCGTCGCCGAGCTGGCCTGGCGCCAGCTGGACCCTTCGGCCAAGGCCGAGGTCCAGCGCCTGCTGAAGGCCGACGGGGACGACTCCCTCCCCGACATCGCCAGCTGGCCCGATCGCCTGCGCGATAACCCGGAGACCAAGGACCTGGGCAAGGCGACCAGCATGCTCCACTACGCTGATTTCCATGACCCGAAGTGCCACTACGACCCGCCGGTGGATTGCGCCGACGGCAAGTGCGTCATCGGCGGTATCGAGAAGTACGTCGCCATCCTGGGCGACCGGCACAAGTCCAATGCCGAGCGTGCCGAAGCGCTGAAGTTCGTCGTCCATTTCGTGGGCGATGTGCACCAGCCGCTCCACGCCGGTAACCGCGACGACAAGGGCGGCAACGAGTACCAGGTGCAGTTCGATGGAAAGGGCACAAACCTGCACAGCGTGTGGGATTCGAAGCTGCTCTACACCAGCAACCTGAAATGGGACGCCTACGCCGACCGCCTGGCCGCCGAGGGCCCGGTGAAGCTGCCGAAGCCGATGGCGCCGCTGGATAACCCCTACGCCCAGTGGGCCGAGGAATCCTGCCAGGTGGTCGCGCAGCCGGGCTTCTACCCCGATTCCCACAAGATCGACGACGCCTACGTGGCGAAGAACCTCCCGGTTGCCGAGCTGCGCCTGCGCGAAGCGGGCAAGCGCCTGGCCGATCTGCTGAACAAGACGCTGGACTAACCCCCCAGCGCACGCCCCCATTCGAGAACACAGACACAAGGTAAAGACAGATGACCGATATCCAGATTCGCCGCACCAAGATCGTCGCCACCCTCGGCCCTGCCACCGATGCGCCGGGCATGCTCGAGAAGATCCTGGAGGAGGGCGTGGATATCGTTCGCCTGAACCTGTCGCACGGTACCCCCGATGACCACCGCGCCCGCGCCAACGCCGTGCGCGCCGCCGCCGATGCGGTGGGCCGCGAAGTTGGCATCCTGGCCGACCTGCAGGGCCCGAAAATCCGTATCGAGAAGTTCGCAGACGGCCCGATCGACCTGCTGCCGGGCGACAGCTTCGTGCTCGATTGCCGCCCGGATGCCCCGGCCGGCGACCAGACCCGCGTGGGCGTCAGCTACTACGACCTGCCCAAGGATGTGGTCGCGGGCGACGTGCTGCTGCTCGATGACGGCCTCGTAGCGCTTGCCGTCCTCGATGTCGTGGGTTCGGAAATCCACACGCGCGTCGTCATCGGTGGCCGCCTCTCGAACCGCAAGGGCCTGAACCGCCAGGGCGGCGGTCTCTCCGTGTCGGCGCTGTCCGACAAGGACCGTAACGACATTAAGCTGGCGGCCGAAATGGGCGCCGATTTCCTTGCCGTGTCGTTCGTGCGCTCGGCGGCCGATCTGCACGAAGCCCGCCGCCTGCTGCGCGAAGCCGGTGGCGATGCCGCCATCGTGTCGAAGATCGAGCGCGCCGACGCGATCCCGGTGCTCGGCGAAATCATCGATGCGTCCGATGTGGTGATGGTGGCCCGTGGTGACCTGGGCGTGGAAATCGGCGATGCCGAGCTGCCGGGCCTGCAGAAGAAGATCATCCGCGAATCGGTCATGCGTAACCGCTCGGTGATCACCGCCACGCAGATGCTGCAGTCGATGGTGCGCGCGCCGATCCCGACCCGCGCCGAAGTGCTGGACGTCGCGAACGCTGTCATCGACGGTACCGATGCCGTGATGCTTTCCGAGGAAAGCGCCGCCGGCGCCCACCCGGACAAGGCTGTGGCCGCCATGCGCCGCATCTGCCTGGGTGCCGAGCGCCAGTTCGAGCCGCGCGACGACCTGCGCCCGGCCGCGCACACCCTCGATCGTTCCGACCAGGCGATCGCCCTGGCCGCGATGGTGCTGGCGTCGCAGATCGGCGTTCGCGCTATCGTCTCGCTGACCGAATCCGGTGCCACCGCGCAGTGGCTGTCGCGCTACCGTTTCGCGGTGCCCATCTACGCCATGTCGCCGTCGGGCGCCGCCCGCCGCCGCATGCTCATGCTGCGCGACGTGCAGCCGGTCGCTTTTGAAACCGGCAAGCTCGATCCGGCCCACACCGCACGTGCGGCGCTCCAGCACCTGTTCGCGCTGGGCAAGCTGGGCAAGGGCGATCGCGTGATCCTGACCCACGGCGACCATATCGGCAGCCACGGCGGCACCAATACGCTGAAGCTGCTGGTGATCGGCGACGACGGCATCGCGGATAGCCTGCGCGATCTGTAACAGCAAAGGGCCTGCACGTTGCAGGCCCTTTTTCTATGTGCTTGTTGTAGGAGCGCGCTTTCGCGCGATGGGTGCTCGCGTCAGACCCCATCGCGCGCAAGCGCGCTCCTACACATTCGGGGCTAGGGGCGGGCCAGGCTGCGGCCGCGGCCGATGCCGTAATAGGCGAGGCCGGCTTCTTCCACTGTGGCGGGGTCGTACAGGTTGCGGCCGTCGAAGATCGCCGGCGTGCCGAGCAGCGCCTTCACCCGCGCGAAATCCGGCGCACGGAACGCCTTCCACTCCGTGACGATAGCTAGAGCATCGGCGCCCTCGAGCGCTTCGAAGGGCCGGCCCACCAGGGCCAGGTCGGGGCGATCGCCGTAGATGCGGTGGGTTTCTTCCGCCGCCTCGGGATCGAAGGCCCGGACTTTCGCGCCCGCATCCCAAAGCTGCTCCATCAGGCGCCTGCTGGATGCTTCGCGCATGTCATCGGTATTCGGCTTGAATGCCAGGCCCCACAGCGCGATGGTGCGGCCCTTGAGCTGGCCATCGAAGTGCTTCGAAATCAGCGCGAACAGACGCGATTTCTGCGCATCGTTCACGGCTTCCACCGAGTTCAGCAGCTTGGCGTCATACCCCACCGAATGCGCCGTGCGGGCAAGCGCCTGCACATCCTTCGGGAAGCACGAGCCGCCATAGCCGGCACCTGGGTAAATGAAGTGGTAGCCGATGCGCGGATCAGCGCCGATCCCCTGGCGTACCAGTTCCACGTCCGCGCCCACGTGTTCGGCAATGTTAGCGATCTCGTTCATGAAGCTGATCTTGGTCGCCAGCATCGCGTTGGCGGCGTACTTGGTCAGCTCAGCCGAGCGCTCGTCCATCACCACCATGCGGTCATGGTTGCGGTTGAACGGCGCGTAGAGCTTGCGCAGCACGCCGATCGCGCGCTGGCTCGATGCGCCAACGATGATGCGGTCCGGGCGCATGCAGTCTTCGACCGCGTCGCCCTCCTTGAGGAATTCGGGGTTGGAGACGACATCGAACGGCACATCGACACCCCGCGCGGCCAGGCGCTCGGCCACGGCGGCACGGACGCGGTCGGCGGTGCCGACGGGAACGGTCGATTTGTTGACCACCACGGTGTAACGGTCGATGTGATCGCCGATCGTGCGGGCGACCGTCAGCACGTACTTCAGATCCGCGCTGCCATCCTCATCCGGTGGGGTGCCGACGGCGATGAACACCAGATCGCCATGGGCCACGGCGGGCGCCGCATCGGTCGTGAAATCCAGGCGGCCCTCGGCATGGTTCCGCAGCACCATGGGCTCCAGGCCCGGCTCGTAGATGGGGATCTCACCCTGCTTCAGGCGTTCCACCTTGCCCGCGTCCACATCGACGCACACCACGTGGTTTCCCATCTCCGCGAGGCAGGTGCCGGTGACGAGGCCAACGTACCCGGTGCCGAAGATCGTGACTTTCATGGAGGTCCTTGTGCGGTTCGGCGGGGACGCCGTAGCCGCCGATTGTAGTCCCCCGGCTGAAGCGAGCAAACGCGGCGCGATGCCGCCCTGGCTGGCCGGCAGGAGCGCGCCCATGTTCCGGTACGGCACGAATCCACACGCCGTGAATGCCATAGGGAGGTAAACTCATAGCCCTGGCAAATCAACGAGGGCGTCATGATCCGCACATCCTTCCACGCCGGCGCCATCGCCGCCACCGTCCTCCTCCTCGCCGCCGGCCCCGCCGCGGCGCAGAACACCCGCCGCGTTTCCCCCGATCGCCTGCCGAACTACTGGACGCTGACCAATACCCAGGTCAACGCCGATGTGCCCAACACGGGCAAGAACCTCGACCAGCCCGGCTGCGTTGCGGTCACCTACATGATCGGTTCGAACGGCTTGCCACAGAACGTCGTGGCCGCCAAAACCATTCCCGCGGGCGACCTCGCCCAGGTCGGCGTGAGCATCGTGAAGGATTTCAAGTACGCCCCATCGGGCGTCAACCGCGCGGCCGAGCCGGTGCTGACGTATTACGTCGCGGGCTTCAACCTGCCGGAGGATCCCGCGAAAAAGGCGGAGATTTACAAGCAGTGCCAGCTGCCGGGCTACCAGACCACTTGATCGTCTGACCGCGCCGCACAACGGCTTTCGCGGGGTATTCCCCTATACTCCGCCGGTTTTCGCACTAGCCCTGCCTGCGTGGCAGGGCAATACCACTACTTCCATGGAGTTCTCATGAGCATCGAAAACCTCGAAGAAATCGCGCAAGCGATGGTCGCCCCCGGCAAAGGCATCATTGCCGTCGACGAATCCGCCACGACCATCAAGAAGCGCATCGAGGCCGTTGGCCTGGAAAACACCGAGGAAAACCGCCGCAAGTACCGCCAGCTGCTGCTGACCGCGCCGGGCCTGGGTGAGTACATCTCCGGCGCCATCCTGTTTGACGAGACCATCCGCCAGAAGACCGATGACGGCCGCAGCATGGTCGAGGCGATGAATGCCGCCGGCATCATCCCGGGCATCAAGGTCGACAAGGGCACGCACCCGCTCGCCGGCTTCCCGGATGAAGTGGTGACCGAAGGCCTGGATGGCCTGCGTGAGCGCCTGCAGGAATACGCTAAGCTCGGCGCTAAGTTCGCCAAGTGGCGCGCCGTGATCAAGATCACCGACGACACGCCGACCTCGGCAGCCGTGGAAGCCAACACCCACGCGCTGGCCCGTTACGCGGCGCTGTGCCAGGAAGCCGGCCTCGTGCCGATGGTGGAGCCGGAAATCCTGATGGACGATCCGTCCAGCGTGCAGGATCTGGACACCAGCTTTGCTGTCCATAAGGAAGTGCTGCAGAGCCTGTTCGGCCAGCTTGAACTGAATAACGTCGAGCTCAAGGCCCTCATCCTGAAGGTCAGCATGGTTATCCCGGGCAAGTTCGCCCCGAAGGAAGACCAGGCGGACGCCGAAGACATCGCCAACGCCACGGTCTCCGTGTTCCAGTACGCCGTGCCGGCGGCTGTTGCCGGTATCGTGTTCCTGTCCGGCGGCCAGGGCGACCAGCAGGCTACCGAGAACCTCAACGAGATCAACAAGCTCGGCCCGCACCCGTGGCCGATCAGCTTCTCATACGGCCGCGCCCTGGTGTCCGCGGCCCTCGAAACCTGGGCCAAGGACCAGAAGGCCAATTACGCCGCTGCCCAGAAGACGGTCGTTGAGCGTGCGAAGGAAAACAGCGAAGCCGCCAAGGGCACCTGGAAGAAGCGCTAAGCCCGAACACGGGCCCCACCGGGGCGTGATTGTGTAGCCAGCCCGCCGGCCCCCACATGGGGGCCGGCGCGTTTTCGGCAACCTGTGATGTGGCGTAGGCCGGATTTTCACCTTTCGGTGCTTGCTTCGAGCCCGGCCGCAAGGTTTTATGTCGCGTGCGTGCCGTTGGGGGTTCACGCGAGGGTAAATCATGAAGTACCGCAAGGCTTGGATCGTAGGCGGCGTTGTCGTTGTAATGGTGGCTGCCTGGGGTGTGACTCGGGACAGGGTAAGCGCGGGCCATGTACCGGCCGCGCCGGAAACCACGGCAGCGGCCATGAAGGGGACCGCGAAGGCAGTTGTATCGACGCCTTTACCAGCGCAGTTGGGGCACTACACCACCCCCGCGACGACCATGACGGCCGGCGCAACTCCCGCCGATGGCGAGCTCTTTACGTATTCATCGACCGAAGCGCCGCGCCGGGAGGGGGCCTACACCTACTACCCGATCGACATCAGCGTTGACGATGCGCTGGCATCCGCCCTTTCGGGGCATCTCACGCTGACGGCGCCGGATGGTACCCGCATCGCACTGGATTACGATCGCCACATCAACCATGGGGACGGCAACTGGACGTGGCTGGGTCGCAAGCAGGGCGGTGATATTGGCCAGGACGCGGTGATTACTTTCGGTCCTGACGCCGTGGCCGGCACGCTGCCCTCGGCGAACGGGCAGTTGTTGCAGATCACGACGATCGGTGGCCGCACTTACATGGCATCCGCCGCACTCAGCCAGTTGCAGCGTGGCATTCGTGCGGGCGGTGATACCGTGGTTCGGTCTGCGGATGGCTCCGTTACGGCCTATACGCAGGAGGGGGCCATTACGGCTTCGGCGGCCGCCGCCACCGGCACAACGGTGGATGTATTGGCCGCGTTTAGCAGCGGCTATGCAACGTACCGAGGCAGTGCGTCAGCAGCGACCACGGCGATCACCAATCTCATCGCCGTGGCAAATCGCGCACTGACGAATACGAACATCACGAACATTTCGTTCCGCCTAGTGGGAACCATGCAGGTCGACTATGCGGATAACTCGGATAACGGTACTGCCCTTACCGACCTTGCAAGTGGCGCCGCGTTTGCTGCGGTCCGGAGCGCGCGCGGTACCTACGGCGCGGACCTGGTCTCCTTTATCCGCCGCTACGTACCTGGCCAGAACGGCTGTGGGCTTGCGTATATTCCGCAGCAGTCCTACGCCTCGACGGGCACCAACCAGACGTGGTCAGTGGTTGGTGATGGGTCTTATGACCTGGGCAACGGCTCATACTCGTACTGCCCCGATACGTCGATGGCCCACGAGATGGGCCACAACCTGGGTGCTCAGCACAACAAACAGCAGAATTCGACGGGCGGCCTTTACGCGTATTCCTACGGATACCGGAACGATAGCGCGGCCTTCTACGACATCATGGCATATGGTTTGTCGGGCCAAGAGGATGAACTGGTCTATTCTTCACCCGATGTCTCCATCTGCAAGGGCTTGCCATGCGGTGTAGCGAATGACGCCGACGTGGGGCGGACGCTTCGTGAAACCATGGTGACAGCGTCCGGCTTTCGCGCCACCGTGATTCCGGCGAATGGTACGCAACCCGGCCAAATCGTACTTGCCAATGGCTTGGGACGTTGCCTCGATGGTGCCGGCGGCGGCACCTCGAACGGTACTCCAATTCAGATGTGGGCCTGCAACGGCCTTCGGCAGCAGCAATGGGGCGAGAGCGCGCCCAGTGCGGCGCTGATCAACAAGGATACGCCGCTGGTGCTCGATGCCGTGGGCTATGGTTCAACAAATGGAACGCCTCTGCAGCTCTATGCACCGACCGGCGCGGGCAACCAGGGCTGGCTATTCACCAGTGCTGCGATCGTCGCAAACGGCGGCCGGATTTTGGATTCGGTTGCTCTTGGAACGAGCAACGGGACACGCATTCAGCTATGGGACGACAATGCAACGGCGAACCAACGTTGGGCGTTTGATCCCCGATCTGGTCGCATTACTAACGCTGCCGGCCGCTGCCTCGATGTGCAGGGCTTCGGTACCGCGAATGGCACACCCGTGCAGATTTGGGACTGCAACGGAACGCCGAATCAGCAGTTCACCTTGTCGACCGGCGGGACATTTGTCGGCTATGGAAACAATTGTCTGGAGGCTGCCAATGGCGGACAGGGCAATGGGACGGAAGTGCGCATGTGGGCATGTAACGGTGGCCCTCACCAGAAATGGAAACTTAGGGGCGAGGTTCGCGGTATTGCAAGCAATCTTTGCCTGGACGATCCATCGGGCGGCGGCACTAATGGGTCTCGCGTCCAGTTGTACCAGTGCCTTGGTAACGATCATCAGCGCTGGGAGTTCCAGCCCAACTGAGCGACAAAAAACCGGGCGCCGTGGGGCGCCCGGTTTTTTTGTGGCTACGTTTCAGGGGCGAAAGTCCACGCTGCCCTGATCAGAAGCGGTATTCGACCGAGACCGAGGTCATGTTCGTCGACAGGTCGAGCTGATCCTTCTTCGCATCGTAGTGGTCGTAGTTCAGGCCCAGGCTCCAGTTGTTCGTGAAGTCATAGCCCACCCCCACGCCGGCGTACCAGCTGGTCTTGTCGAGGCTGTTGCGGGTGATGTCATCGTTGCTGGTGCCGTGGCCCTTCCAGGCGTACAGGCCACCACGTGCGCTGATGTACCACTGCGGATCGATGTTGAACTTGCCGTTCACGCCTGCGGTCCAGCCATGCAGCTCGGACTTGCGACGATCCACCACGCGGTCATTGTTGAAGAAATTCTTGGCGTGGATGTTACCGAGGTCGTTGTAGCCCACTTCAACACCCAGCGCGGCCCACGGGGTCACGCCCCAGCGGTAGCCACCGTTGAGCGCGTAGCCGGTGTCGTGACCGTCGTACTTGCCCTTGTCGACCGACGTACGGCCAACGTTGCCATTCACGAACCAGCCTGCGGCCGGGTTCACGTCCTGCGCAAAGGCCGGGGCGGCAACGGCGCCAGCGGCAACAAGGGCAAGGGCGATAAGGGTCTTCTTCATGGTGGAACTCTCCTGCTTTTTATTTTTGTGGCCCGGGCCGCATGGGGGGATCGGCCGCGTGCTCCGCACGGCGGGGGTGCCGTGCTCGAATACCTAGATTGGGCCCCCTCGGATAGATTCAATACCGCTTAGTTCAGTATTAAGCCGAAGTTAAGTCTCGGTACCCGGAGGTACCGAGACTCAGCCTGTTGAAGGGGCGCTGTGTGTAGGAGCGCGCTTGCGCGCGATGGGCATTACCTCACCCTCGATCGCGCGCAAGCGCGCTCCTACAGGGTTGCTGATTAGAAGCGGTACTCGCCGGCCAGCGACAGCAGGCCCGTGGAGCGCTTCAGGTCCGGCTGCGTCGCGCCGGTGGTGTTATCGACCAGCTTGCCCGCATTCGCGTGGAAGTAGTCGTAGCTCACGCCCACACCGAAGTGTTCATTGATGTCCCAACCCGTGCCGATACCTGCGTACCAGCTGCCGCGGTTCGGGCGGCCGCCGCTCGACAGGCCAAGATCCTGACCAAACGAGTTGTTGTAGTTGTGGCCGTTATCGTTGGAGCGGAAGTAGCCGCCATGCATGGTGATGTACCACTGCGGCACGAGGTTGAGCTTCATGTTCGCACCGAGCATCCAGCCGCGCAGCGCATCACGCTCGCTCTTCTGGTTCACATCCTGGCCCGATTCGAAAACATTCTTGACCCGGTAGTTGCCGAGGTCGGTGTATCCGGCTTCAAGGCCCAGGCCCAGGTCGGGGCCTACTTTCCAGCGGTAGCCGCCGAGCACGCCGTAGCCGGTGCGACGGCCCTTTTCGCCGTGCAGGAAGTTGAAACCGTTGGTATCGCTGCCGAAGCCGCCGGTGTCGCTGCCGTTGGTACGGCCGACGTTGGCGCCGATGAACCAGTTGCCGCTGCCTACCGACTGGCTCGGCTGGTAGTTGCCGGAAACCGCGGTGTTGTCCTGTGCAAAGGCCGGAATGGCCACAAACGAGGCGCAAGAAACTGCAAGGGCAAGAGCTGCCTTTTTCATGGGAGTGTTCCTCTTATTTTCGGGGCCGGCTACCGACCAGGGGGGAGGGGGAGAGTCAGTAGCCGTGATTCATTAGAGCCGCCCGAACCTGAAGAGATTCAAAAATCGGGGTCAAAAGATTAAGGCGGGGTTAACTTCCCGGACGCGGCATGAATGTCCACGACAACGTGATACGTGATCAGCGACAATGGGCGCTTTCACTGCCCTCTGAACTGGAGAACGCCGATGACGACACGCCGCGAACGCGCCAATGCGATCCGCGCCCTGGCCATGGATGCCGTGCAAGCTGCGAATTCGGGCCACCCGGGCATGCCGATGGGCATGGCCGATATCGCTGAGGTGCTGTGGGGAGATTTCCTCCACCACAACCCGGCCAATCCGCATTGGCCGAACCGCGATCGTTTCATCCTCTCCAACGGCCACGGCTCCATGCTGCAGTACGCGCTGCTGCACCTGACCGGTTACAACCTGCCGATCGAAGACCTGAAGAATTTCCGTCAGCTCGACCACCACACGGCGGGCCATCCGGAGTTCGGCCACACCCCGGGCGTCGAGACCACCACCGGCCCGCTCGGCCAGGGCCTGGCTAATGCTGTTGGCTTCGCCATCGCCGAAGAAGTGCTCGCTGCGCGCTTCAACCGTCCGGGCCACGACATCGTCAACCACCACACCTACGTGTTCGTGGGCGATGGCTGCCTCATGGAAGGCATCTCGCACGAAGTGTCGTCGCTCGCCGGCACGCTGAAGCTCGGCAAGCTCGTTGCCATCTACGATGACAACGGCATCTCGATCGATGGTGAAGTGCACGACTGGTTCACCGACGATACCGCCGAGCGCTTCCGCGCTTACGGCTGGAACGTTGTCGTCGGCACCGACGGCAAGCCCGTCGACGGCCACGATGCCGAAGCGATCAAGACCGCTATCGCCTCGGCCACCTCGCAGAGCGAGAAGCCGAGCCTGGTGATCTGCAAGACGATCATCGGCTTCGGTTCGCCGAACAAGGAAGGCAAGGAAGAGTCGCACGGCGCCGCGCTGGGCGAGAAGGAAGTGGCCCTTACCCGCGAGCGCCTTGGCTGGAACTATCCCGCCTTTGTGATTCCGGAAGAGATCTACAGCTCGTGGAATGCCAAGGACGCCGGCACCAAGGCCGAGAAGGCCTGGAACGACAAGTTCGACGCGTACGCGAAGGAATTCCCGGACCTCGCCGCCGAGCTCAAGCGCCGACTCTCGGGCGAGCTGCCGGCAAACTGGAAGGAAGGCGCCGCCGCCTTCATCAAGAAGCTGCAGACCGAAGGCCCGGTCGTTGCGTCGCGCAAGGCCTCGCAGATGTCGCTCGATGCGTTCGGCCCCCTGCTGCCGGAACTGATCGGCGGCTCGGCTGACCTTGCCCCGTCGAACCTCACCATCTGGAAGGGTTCCAAGAACATCGCTACCGGCGGTGCCGAAGGCAACTACATCCACTACGGCGTGCGCGAGTTCGGCATGTCGGCCATCTCGAACGGTATCGCGCTGCACGGCGGTTTCATTCCGTACGACGCCACCTTCCTGGTGTTCTCCGACTACGCCCGCAATGCGGTGCGCATGTCGTGCCTGATCCCGGCCCACGCGATCCACGTGTACACGCACGATTCGATCGGCTTGGGTGAAGACGGCCCGACCCACCAGCCGATCGAGCACCTGGCATCGCTGCGCCTGATCCCGAACAACCGCCTGTGGCGCCCGGCCGATGCCGTGGAATCCGCGGTGTCGTGGAAGAAGGCCATCGAGCGCGCCGGCAACCCGTCGTGCCTGATCTTCTCGCGCCAGAACCTCGAACATAACCCGCGCACGGACGAGCAGCTCGCCAATATCGAGAAGGGCGGTTACGTCCTGTTCGAGCCGGCCGAGAAGTTCAAGGCGATCATCATCGCCACCGGTTCGGAAGTGGGTATCGCGGTGGAAGCGGCGAAGGCGCTGGGCGACCAGGGCACGCCGACCCGCGTGGTGTCCATGCCCTGCACGGAAGAGTTCGATGCACAGTCGCCGGAATACCGCGAAGGCGTGCTGCCGTCGTGGTGCCGCGCCCGCGTGGCAGTCGAAGCCGCTGCGGTGGACTTCTGGTACAAGTACGTCGGTATCGACGGCAAGATCATCGGCATGACCACCTTCGGTGCGTCGGCGCCGATCAAGGTGCTCTACGAGCATTTCGGCATCACCACCCATGCGGTGATCGATGCGGTTAAGGCTGTGGTGAAGTAAGGTCTGCACCACGCTGTGAATGAAGAAGCCCCGGGCTGGTCCCGGGGCTTTTTTATCAGTTTCGGCGCCAGCTTGAATCACACGCCGCCGTGCTTCCTGTCCCGTCCGTGTGCCGGACAACACCGGACACGCTCGTTTCATCGGTGCACAGGTCGCTCGTATGAGCACCAGGTAGCAGTGCCACCGCCGCAGCCACGAGTACCGAGCGTAAGGTCTCATCCATAAGCTTGGGCCGGGCAACCCGAGGTGGGCTTGGTTTGCGCAGACGGTCAACCTCGGCCTTTGAATGAAGCAAGGGCGGTGCCCAGTTTTTTCCCTCTGTGGTTTGAACCCCCTCCGCGGCGATAGCGAAAGAGCACAGTGTCAGTGCAATGCATAGCGTTCCCCTCATCGCTCTGGCCTGTCTTTCACAGGCGGTAACGACCGCTTGGTGTTCGAGCGGAGGGCGGCCTCTCGTGCCTGTGCCTGGCGGCGACGTATCGCCGGGCTGTCCGCAGCAGGAGACTGCCAGTCCAGCTTTGCGCGGCGGGTGAGCATCTGTTCCACGATCGGCTCGGCGCGCTTGTCTCGCGGCTTCCATTTGCGCGCATTGATTACGACGGCGGTGCCCCAGGCGGTGAGGCCGAAGACGCGGTGGCGGCCGCGCGTAGGGGTTGACCAGATCGGCGTGCCCAAGGCATTGGTGAGTACGAACTTGCCATCACGCTGCATGGTCGCGGCCACGGCGCCGGAGCCCGGGGTGCGGGTCGACCACGTGCGTGCGCCATCGCTGCTTCGGTACACGACGAAATCGCCATTCGGATCCAGCGTGGCGTAGTAGAGGTTGCTGGCGGAGTAAAGCCTTTGGCCCTTCTGCATGGTCTGGCCCGGGCCGAGTACCGCGGCGGCGGCATCGCCTATGGTGAGCGCTGAACCCAGCGCGAGCAGGAGGCATGCCATCCCGTGATGTACGTTCGTCATTCGATATCTTCCCTGGCACCGAAATTGGTGTGCGCGAAGCGTAGTGGGCCTGCGGGAACTCGTTTAGAGGTTCGCGGAGCCGTTCGGCGTCAGCCGAGTCATTGCCATGGCGTAGGCGAAATCCGATACCGGTGTGGTCGCCTGCGCAGAACGTAACCAGCGCAAGCTAAGTCCTTGCCTGGCAAGGGTCGCTCGGAGTTGTCCACACCCTTATGCAGCGGGTATCCACATCGGGTGTGGATAAGCGCGGCGGGGTCGTATCGGCCCTCTGGTACCCTTGCGCTTTTCAAGGATGGCCCGCTTCGATGACAGCCCCGCAGCGCGAAAAGCACGCCTATTTCCCGTACATCGACGGGTTGCGGGCTATCGCTGTCCTCTCTGTCCTTGCCTACCACCTCAACGGTGCGCTGTTGCCTGGTGGGTTCGCGGGCGTGGACGTGTTCTTCGTCATTTCAGGGTTCGTGGTTAGCGCGTCCGTGGGCAAGCGCGAGGCTGGTCCGCTCTATCAGTTCTACCTGTACTTCCTGTCACGCCGTTTCCAGCGCATCGCGCCGGCACTGCTGGTGTGCCTGCTTGTGACCTGCGTGGCCGCGACCCTGTTCATCCCGGATGCGTGGTTGAGCGAGAACAGCCAGCAGACCGCACGCTATGCGTTCTTCGGGTTCAGCAACCTGATCCTTGCCAGGAACGCGAACAGCTATTTCTCACCCACCGCGGAATACAACCCGTACACGCACACATGGTCGCTAGGCGTTGAGGAGCAGTTCTACCTACTGTTCCCGTTGGTGTTCTGGGCCTGGACGCTCGGGGGTAAGTGGCGCCGGCTTTCGACGGGCTTGTTCGTGGCCGGGGCGCTGGCGTCGCTTGGTTATGCCTTCCACATGCAGGCTACCGATCCGCTCGGCGCGTTCTACCTTCTGCCGGCCCGCTTTTGGGAACTGGGTGCCGGTGTCCTGCTTTACCAAGGCATGGCGTCCCTTGGCAGCCGCTTCGACCACCCGATGCCACAGCGCCACGACTGGCGACGTACGGGCCTCGGCGTCGCCGGCATCCTGCTCATCGGCTATAGCCTGGCCACGGCCACCGTGGCGCGGTTCCCTATACCCGATGCGTTCGCCGCTGTGGCCGGCACGCTGCTGGTCCTGGTGGCGTTACACGAGCAGCCGGTCACCTCGCCACTGGTTCGCGCGCTTACGTGGCGCCCGGTCAGGGCGATCGGCGCCGTGTCGTACTCGCTCTACCTGTGGCACTGGCCGGTGGTGGTGCTGTTCCGCTGGACGATCGGTCTTGACCAGCCCCTGCATCAGGTCCTCGCGGTAGCGCTTTCACTGGCACTGGCTGCCCTGTCGTGGCGTTTCGTGGAGAACCCCGTTCGCAGCTCAGTTCGGGTGCGCAACCTCCCACGCATCGCTGTCGTGGCCTGTGGGCTGTTTGCCCTTTACGCGGGACTTCACGCATTTCGTGCCATTGATCGCAAGCAGCCCGCGTGGTCATTGAGCACCGTGGCGCGTCACGCGGATGATTGGTACCCGTCCAAGCTACCTACTCGCAGTGCGCCGCCCCCGTGCGGTGTAGGCGCGCCCGGCGTAAGTGGGGTGGGCGAGGGCGTCCGCATCGAGTACGTGCGCGCCGCATGCGATCACCCGGTCACGGCGCCGCATGTCTATGCAGTGGGCGATTCGCACGCCATGGCTTTCGGTTCGCTGTTCGCTGATTACGTGCGCGATACGGGCGCGCCCGTCACCCTCTATAACAATGCGGGCTGCTCGCTGCTGAGCTTTCGGGAAGGCGCCGAGTCGACACCGCGCTGCCAGGCCAGTATCGCGGCGGTCCTTGCCGACATGCTTCCCCGGCTGAAGGCAGGTGACGTGGTGTTCCTCGCGTCGCTGCGCATGCCGCGCCTGGTCGACCAGTGGGTGCGTTACCCGCACGAGCAGGTTGAGAAGGCATGGTTCTCCGCCGAGGAAGCCGCATTTCGCGAGAAGGCCGCGACCGAGGCGCACACGCTGATGGAGCGCATGGCGGCGAGCGGCGCCTCGGTGGTCATCGAGGCGCCGAACGTGCTGTTGAACGCGCCGCTATACCGGTGCGCGGACCCGTGGACACAAACCAACCCGATGTGCCGGGCGGGTGCCTCGGTGGATCGTGCGCAGATGGAGCGACTGCGGGCACCGGTGGTTACGGCGATCACCTCATCGGAGACGGGCATTTCCACCGCCAGCATCTTCGATCCGTTCCCTATCCTCTGCCCGCGCGGTGCAACGTGCGACGGTTACCGGGACGGGAAGCCGTTGTTCTTCGACGGTGACCATGTGAGCGCGGCGGGCAATCGCTTGTTGCTGGGGCCGTTCACCGCAGTGATGCGCGCAGCCGTGCGTGGCCAGCCATAAGACATCGTTCGTGTAGAGCGAAACCCAGGCGCCTTCGACATGTTTGGTCAAGGCCTGACCAGTGCAAGCTAAGTGCTTGGCAGGACTGGATGCATCGCACTTATCCACACCCTTATGCAGGGCGTATCCACATTCCGTGTGGATAACGCCCTGGCGGGTGTGTCAGGCCAGGCCGAGAAGATCGGCGGGCTTCTCCACGATCGTCCACGCACCGGCCTGCTCGAGTTCGGCGCGATCGCCGAAGCCCCACAGGACGCCTACGCCGCGCACCTGGTTGGCGACGGCGCCTTCCATGTCGTAGCGGCGGTCGCCGATCATGAAGGTATCGGCTTCCGGGTGTGCGAAGTCCGCAAGAGCCGCCGCGACCATCGCGGCCTTTTCGCTGTGCGCGCTTTCCGGGCCGGGAGCGTACACACGATCAAACGCCTTGCCGAACGGAAGGTGCTCGATGATGCGCTCGGCGTGCGAACGGGTTTTGCTCGTCACCACGGCGAGCCGGTCGCCACGCGCGGCGAGGGCGGCGATGGCCTCGGGGATGCCGTCGTACACCTGGTGCTCCGACCAGCCGATCTCGTGGAAGCGTTCGGTGTAGGCAGCGACGGCGGCTTCGACGCGCTCGACGTCGCCGTTGAGCACTTCACCAAAGCTCACGCGCAGCGGCGGGCCGATCCACGAACGCATCGTGGCGTGATCCGGGGCTTCCGCGCCGACAGCTGCCATGGAATGGCGGATGCCGGCGAAGATGCCGACCTCGGAATCAATGATGGTGCCATCAAGGTCGAAGAGAAAAAGCATTACTTCTTGTCCGCCCGTGCCTTGAGAGCCGCCACGGCCGGCAGTTCCTTGCCTTCGAGGAATTCGAGGAACGCGCCACCGCCGGTGGAGATGTACGACACGCCATCTTCAATGCCGTACTTATCGACGGCCGCGAGCGTGTCGCCGCCGCCGGCGATGGAGAAGCCCTTCGAAGCCGCGATGGCGCGGGCCAGCGTCTCGGTACCCTTGCCGAACGCATCGAACTCGAACACGCCCACTGGGCCGTTCCACACCACGGTGCCCGCCTTGGTGATGAGCTCGGCGTAGCGCGTGGCCGTGTCCGGGCCGATATCGAGGATCATGTCGTCGTCGCCGACCTGGTCCACCGCCTTCACCGTGGCCTTGGCCGTGGGCGAGAACTCGCTGGCGACGACCACGTCGGTCGGCACCGGCACGTCCGCGCCGCGGGCCTTGGCGTCCGCCATGATCTTCTTCGCCGTATCGAGCAGGTCAGCCTCGACCAGCGACTTACCGACCTTGTGGCCTTCGGCCAGGATGAAGGTGTTGGCGATGCCGCCGCCCACGATCAGCTGATCGACGCGGCCGACCAGGTTCTGCAGCAGCTCGAGCTTGGTGGATACCTTGGATCCGGCGACGATCGCGAGGAGCGGCTTGGCCGGGTTCTCCAGCGCCTTGCCCAGCGCATCGAGTTCCTTGGCGAGCAGCGGGCCAGCGGCGGCCACCGGGGCGAAACGGATCACGCCATGGGTGGAAGCCTGGGCGCGGTGCGCGGTACCGAACGCATCCATGACGAACACATCGCACAGTGCGGCGTACTTCTTCGACAGGGCCTCGTCATCCTTACCTTCGCCCACGTTCATGCGGCAGTTCTCGAGCACCACCACTTCGCCATCGGCCACGTCCACGCCACCGAGGTAGTCGCGAACCAGGCGAACGTCCTTGCCCAGCTTCTGGCCCAGCCACTCCGCGACCGGCTTCAGCGAGGAGGCTTCATCGAACTCGCCTTCCTTCGGGCGGCCCAGGTGCGAGATGACCATGACCTTCGCGCCGGCGTCGCGAGCGGCGACGATGGTGGGCAGGGAGGCATCCAGGCGCTGGGTGGACGTGATCTTGCCGTTCTCGACCGGCACGTTCAGGTCTTCGCGGATCAGGACGCGCTTGCCGCGCAGGTCGAGGTCTTGCATGCGGATGACGGACACGGTGGGGCTCCAGCTGTGATGACAGGGAAACCCCAATTGTAGCGTCCCGGCTAGAATCGGCGGACCCACGAAGGAACCCGCATGGCCCTCGCCCTCTATAGCTATTGGCGCTCCAGCGCCGCCTATCGCATCCGTATCGCCCTGAATCTAAAGGGCCTTGCGTACGAGACGCGCCCCGTGCACCTGCTTAACGACGGGGGCGAGCACCTGAAGGCCGGTTACCGCGAGGTTTCGCCGCAGGGGCAGCTGCCGACCCTGGTGGATGGGGACTTCGTGGTCCGCCAGTCCATGGCGATCCTGGAATATCTGGAAGAGACGCGGCCGACGCCTGCGTTGCTGCCGGCCGATCCGCGACACCGGGCGCGGGTTCGCGAGCTGGCCCTGGCCGTGGGCACGGATATCCATCCGCTGGGTAACCTGCGCGTGCTGAAAGAAATCGAGGGGCGTTTTGGTGCGGACCAGGCGGCGAAGGCGGCCTGGAGCCGGCGCTGGATCGGGCAGGGCTTTGACGGGATCGAGGCACTGCTGGCCCAGGGCCCGCGCGGCACGTTCTGCTGGGGCGATACGCCGACCATCGCGGACGCCTGCCTGGTGCCGCAGTTCTATAACGCGGTGCGCTGGGAGCTGGACCTGGGGCCGTATCCGCTGATCCGGCGGGTGGTGGATAACTGCCAGGCACTGGCGGCGTTTCAGGCGGCGGCACCGGAGGCGCAGCCGGACGCACCGTGAAAAGCTTCGCGCGCAAGCGCGCTCCTACAGGGTCTTATGTAGGAGCGCGCTTGCGCGCGATAGCCAACGAAGCGATTTAGCGGTTAAACCCCAATCCCGTAAGGATCGCTCGAGGCAAACTCATTGCCCGTCGCGCCCTCGGAAAGGCGGATCTTCAACGCCAGGCCATCACGCGAATCGGCCTTGTTAAGGCACTCCTCAAGCGTGATCTTGCCTTCCTTGTACAGCCGGTAGAGCGACTGGTCGAAGGTCTGCATGCCTTCCTGCAGGCTGCGGTCCATGGCGTCCTTCACCTCGTGGATCTGGCCGCGGCGGATCATGTCGCGGATCAGCGGGGTGTTGAGCAGCACCTCGGTGGCCGGCATGCGGCGGCCATCCTTGCCCAGCACCAGGCGCTGGCTGATCACCGCGCGCAGGTTCAGGGCCAGGTTCATCAGCACGTTCTTGTGTGCCGACTCCGGGAAGAAGTTGAGGATGCGCTCGAGCGTCTGGTCGGCGTTGTTCGAATGCAGGGTGGCCAGGCAGAGGTGGCCCGTCTCTGAGAAGGAGATGGCCGCTTCCATGGTCTCCGTGTCGCGAATTTCGCCGATCATGATCACATCCGGCGCCTCACGCATCGCGTTCTTCAGCGCCTCGTGGTAGCTGTGGGTATCCAGGCCCACCTCGCGCTGGTTCACGATGGAACGCTTGTGCCGGTGCAGGTATTCGATCGGATCCTCGATGGTGAGGATGTGGCCCGAGCTATTGGTGTTGCGGTGGTCGAGCATGGCCGCCAGCGTGGTCGACTTGCCCGAGCCGGTAGCGCCCACCACCAGGATAAGGCCGCGCGGCTCCATGATCAGGTCGCGGAAAATACCCGGCAGCTGCAGCTCTTCCAGCGAGGGAATCTCGCTCTTGATCGCACGGATAACCATGCCGATCTCGCCGCGCTGCTTGAACACGTTGATACGGAAGCGGCCGGCTTCCTTCACGGCCAGGGCCATGTTCAGCTCAAGGTCGCGCTCGAACTGGGGCACCTGGCCTTCGTCCATGAGGGAATAGGCGATCTTCTTGACCATGCCGCTGGGCAGGCCCGTGTTACCAAGCGGGTAAAGCTTGCCCTCAACCTTGATGTTCACAGGGGCACCGGTCGTCAGGAACATGTCCGACGCGCCCTTGTCCACCATCAGTTTCAGGAAATAACCGATATCCACCTAAACCCCCGTTGGTTCGCATTACAATCGAGACGACGGTCTCCCGACCTTCTATATCGACAATATCTCGCAAAGCTGTAAGAGGAACGAGTGATGGTGCACAACTTGCCGTCGAACGCCCTGCTGAAGGGCCGCCGGCTCCTTGCCCAGGCCGCTCTGGCCCTGGCTTTCGCCACCTTGGCTGGCTGCGCAAGCACGCCCCCGCCAGATGGATCCATGAACCAGGCCCTGGCCCAGCTACAGGCCGCTCGCGATGCCGGCGCTGCCGATTACGCGCCGGTTGACCTTGATTATGCCCAAAGCAAGTTCCGCCAGGCGCAGGCGGCCATGGCATCGAAGAAGTATGACGAGGCGTCGGTGCTCGCCGACGAGTCGCGCGCCGATAGCGAACTGGCCCGCGCCAAGTCGCGCCTGGGCGCCGCCCGCGCCCAGAACTCGGCCAAGAGTAAGGAAAACGCGCAGATGCGCGTCGAAATGATCGACAACCACCAGAACGATACGGTGCCCATCCCGAACAACGTGCAGGAAACCGAATCGGTCCTGCCGGAAGCCACGGATAACACCCCGCCGCCGGTCGGTGGCCAGACCCAGCCGTTGAACGATAACGGCAATGGCTATATCCAGCCGCAGAACGACCAGCCGCAGCCGAACAACCAGGGAGGCCAGTGATGAAGCGTTACACGATCCTCCTCTCCGCTCTGGCGCTGGCCGTATCGGCCGGTACGGCCATGGCCGCCACCGATGACCTCGATGTTCGCCGCCTGAACACGAGCCTGGACCAGCTTTCGACCGATCCCACCCTTGGCAGCTACGCGCAAGCCGAACAGGCGCGGGCTCGCGAAGCCATCAGCCAGATGGCCCAGTTCAAGCCCAAGGACAAGGAGCACGCGCACTACCTTTACGTGGCTGAGCGCCGTGTCGATATCGCCAAGGCCATGGCCCAGTTCCAGGATGCCCAGGCCAAGGGTGCGCAGCTCGACCGCGAACACGATGCCATCCTGCTGGAAGCCAGCCGCCTCGACACCGAGATGGCCCGCCGCCAGCTGGAGCAGCAGCGCCAGCAGAACCAGATGATCCAGGAAGAGGCCGCCCGCCTGCAGCAGCAGGGCGTGGAGTACTCCCAGGCCCTGGAGCAGGCCAAGGCCGAGGGCGACAAGGCCCGCCAGGTGGCCGCCGCGCAGGCCAAGGTGGCCAACGCCGCCAAGAAGCAGGCCGCCCTGGCCGAGGCCGCCGCGCGTGCCATGCGTGACATGAACTCGTCCGATGGTGGTGCGCCGGCCAATACGCCGGCCACGGGGTCGTCCAAGAAGAAGTCGTCGGGCGGTAACTAAGGCTGCCGTCTCGCCGCCCTGTAGGTGATCGCGCGCAAGCGCGCTCCTACAGGGTGGCGGTGATTCTGCAGGGGCGTGCTCGCACGCGATGGCGGCCAACGGCCGCCGCCTTTCCCGCCCCTCCGAAGGCCATTTCCCTGCCGTGTAAACCGTTGCCCATGCAACCGTTTTTGCACGTGTTTTTGCGAATTTTCGCTCTTGCAGCCCCCGGAACAGGGGAGTAGGTTGAACTTCCCGTCACGTGAAAAACACGAGGCGGGTTCCTGCCGGAGCATGCGTTGAAGTTCACCAGGCACGCCCATCGCGAACCATCCGTTACCCGATGCAGCGTCGTGCCCGCATGGCTCCCCTCACGACCGTCCCGTGCCTCGGGGCGGCCCTAACGCGAGGAGATCTGCAATGTTCGAAAACCAGCAGCGTGACGACGTCGAGAAGTTCATCCATGCCAGCGCCGACACCCGTCGTCTCTATTCCCAACATCAGGAACTGAACAAGAAGCTCGAGGAAGCGGGCCGCGGTTGTCTACCGCTAAGCGACCGGGACCTCACCCAGATGAAGCGGGATAAGCTGCACGCGAAAGAGAAGCTCGAACGAATGTGGGAATCCTGGCAAGCCTCACGGCCACACTGAGGCCATTCACCGGTACAGGAAAGGGCGCGCATGTCGCGCCCTTTTTGTTGCGTGGCAAAAAGGGAACCGGGTGCCGATTGAGCGGTCTCGCATACATCGTTTCGCCGTAGCCTGAACAGCGGGGGATCGAACAGCCGCGTCACCCACTAGAATGGGCGCCCATCGGGTGGGGTCGAAGGGGCCCCGCCGGCAAAAACCACGGAGTTCCAATGAAGGTTCATGACAGCGTCCTCGATCTGATCGGCCGCACCCCCATGGTACGGGCCCAGCACCTGGATACCGGCTGTTGCGAGCTGTTCCTCAAGCTGGAAAGCGCCAATCCGGGCGGTTCGGTGAAGGATCGCATCGGCATGTCGATGATCGAAGGCGCCGAACGCGCCGGGAAGATCAAGCCTGGCGATACGCTGGTGGAAGGCACGGCCGGTAACACGGGCCTTGGCCTGGCCCTGGTTGCACAGCAGAAGGGCTACCGCCTGATCCTGGTCGTCCCCGACAAGATGAGCCGCGAAAAGATCTTCAACCTGAAAGCCATGGGTGCTGAAGTGGTGCTCACGCGTTCGGACGTGGCCAAGGGGCACCCGGAGTACTACCAGGACATGGCTGAGCGCATTGCTCGCGAAACGCCGGGTGCGTACTTCATCAACCAGTTCGGCAACCCGGACAACCCGCTGGCCCACGTGCAGACCACGGGCCCGGAAATCCTCGACCAGCTCGATGGCAAGGTCGATGCGATCGTCGTGGGTTGCGGCTCCTCCGGCACCATGAGTGGCCTCACCGCCTACCTGCGTGAGCACTCGCCGGATACAAAAATCATCCTGGCCGATCCGGTCGGCTCGATCCTGGCGCAGTACATCAACGAAGGCACGCTCTCGGAGAAATCCGGCTCGTGGATGGTCGAGGGCATTGGCGAGGATTTCCTGCCGTCCATCAGCGATTTCTCAATGGTGGAAAAGGCCTTTGCGATCACCGACAAGGAAAGCTTCCTTGCCGCGCGCGAGCTACTGGCGAAGGAGGGCGTGCTGGGTGGTTCCTCGACGGGCACGTTGCTCTCGGCCGCGCTGAAATATTGCCGCGAACAGACCACGCCCAAGCGTGTCGTCACGCTGGTCTGCGATACGGGTAACAAGTACCTGTCGAAGATGTACAACGATTACTGGATGCTCGATAACGGCTTTATCGAGCGCGAGCACTACGGCGATCTGCGCGACCTTATCCTGCGCCCGTATGCGCGGCGCGATACCGTAGTGGTCAAGCCGGAAGACATGCTGGTGACCGCCTACAACCGCATGAAGCTCTACGACGTCTCGCAGCTTCCGGTCATGGAGGGCGATCGCATCGTCGGTATCCTCGACGAATCCGACGTGCTCCTGCACGTGCATGCGGACGAAACCCGGTTCCGTGATCCGGTCTCCACGGCCATGATCGCTTCGCCGGAGATGATCCAGGTCACCTCGTCCATCGAGTCGCTGATGTCTGTCTTCGAAAAAGGCCACGTCGCCATCGTGGTGGATGGTGAGCAGTTCCTCGGGTTGATCACGCGCATCGACCTGCTCAATTACCTGCGTCGCAAGGTCAATTAAGGATCAAGGGGAAAGACCATGTGTGGAATCGTTGCTGCCGTCGCACAGCGTGACATTGCGCCTATCCTGATCGCGGGCCTGAAGGCCCTGGAATACCGCGGCTACGACTCCGCGGGCATGGCCATTGCCGATGAGGGCGAAATCCGCCGCGTGCGTGCCAAGGGCAAGGTGCGCGAGATGGAGGCGCTGTACGACGCCGATCCCATTCCCGGTGGCACGGGTATCGCGCACACGCGCTGGGCAACGCATGGCGTGCCCAGCGAGGTGAACGCCCACCCCCACGTCCAGGGCCGGATCGCCATCGTGCACAACGGCATCATCGAGAACTACGCCAGCCTGCGTGAGAGCCTGCAGGGCAAGGGCCGCACCTTCCATTCGCAGACCGATACCGAGGTCATGGGTGCGGTGATCGACGAGCACGTGCAGGCGGGTAAGTCGCTGCGCGATGCGGTCACCGCTGCAGTACGCGAGCTGGAAGGCGCCTATGCCATCGCCGTCATGAGCCTGGATGAGCCAGGCCGTATCGTCGGTGCCCGTCGCGGCTGCCCGCTGCTGGTTGGCATCGGCATTGGCGAACACTTCCTTGGCTCTGATGCGCAGGCGCTCATCAAGGTCACGAACCGCATGATGTACCTGGAAGAGGACGATATCGTCGAGATCACCCGCAGTGGTGTCGAGGTGTTCGATATCCAGGGCAATCCCGTCGATCGCGCCGCGCACGAAAGCGAAATCAGCGCCGATGCCGTGGAGCGTGGCGAGTACCGCCACTACATGCAGAAGGAAATCTTCGAGCAGCCGCGTGCCGTGGCCGACACGCTGGAAGGCCGCATTGGTCCGCACGGCGTGTTGCCCAACATCTTCGGCATCGATGCGGATCCCATCCTCGACAAGACCCGCGCCGTCCATATTGTGGCGTGCGGCACCAGCTACCACGCGGGTATGGTCGCGAAGTACTGGATCGAAGAACTCGCGCGCATTCCGGTCGTCGTCGAAGTCGCCAGCGAGTATCGCTACCGTGACGTCGTAGTCCCCGAGGACACGCTGTTCGTTGCCGTTTCGCAGTCCGGCGAAACCGCCGATACGCTGGCCGCTATGCGCGAATCGCGCCGCCGCGGCTACCTGGCCACGTTCGCCATCTGCAACGTGCCCGAATCGTCGGTAGTGCGCGAATCCGATCTGCGCCTGATGACCCGCGCGGGCCCGGAAATCGGCGTGGCCTCGACCAAGGCTTTCACCACCCAGCTTGCCGCGTTCGCACTGCTGGCGCTGGACCTGGGCCGCCGTCGCGGCCTGAATCACCAGACCTACCTGGATCACTGCCAGGAGCTGCAGTCGCTGCCGCGTTACATCGAGAACGCGTTGAAGAGTGAGGAGGAGATCATTCGGATCGCCGACCACTTCATCAACAAGCAGCACGCCCTTTTCCTCGGCCGTGGTGCGCAGTACCCGGTCGCGCTGGAAGGTTCGCTCAAGCTCAAGGAAATCTCCTACATCCATGCCGAGGCTTACCCGGCCGGCGAGCTGAAGCACGGCCCGCTGGCGCTGGTGGACGAGAACATGCCGATCGTGGCCGTGGCGCCGAATGGGCCGCTGCTCGACAAGCTGAAGTCGAACCTGCAGGAAGTGCGTGCACGTGGCGGTGAGCTGATCGTGTTCGCGGATGAGCGGGTGGAAATGGATACCGATACCGAGCGCCTGGCGACGGTGTTGGTGGATGGCGGTGGCGATTTGATCGCGCCGGCGGTGTTTACGGTGCCGATGCAGCTGCTGGCCTATCACGTGGCCGTGCTGCGCGGTACGGATGTGGACCAGCCGCGTAACCTGGCCAAGTCGGTGACGGTGGAATGAGCGTTCCTGCGCCGCGGCGCCTCCTCGTCACGGGGGCCGGCGGCTTTGTCGGGTCGACGATCCGCGCGGAGGCGGCGCTAGGCCGCTTCTCCGGCTGGGAATTAGTGCCCGCGCCACCCGGCCTGGATATCCGCGAAACCGACGCGGTGGCGCAGTGGGTAGCGGCTGAGCCGGCCGATGGGATGCTCCATCTCGCGGCGCAGGGCTTTGTCCCGCGCTCGTTCGAGGCTCCAGCGGAGACATTCGACATCAACGTAGGGGGCACCTTGAACCTTCTGAGGGCCCTGTCGGCAAGCGGCTTCAAAGGACGCTTCATCTACGTCAGCTCGGGCGATGTCTACGGTTTGGTGCCGGACGCCGACCTCCCCGTGGACGAACGCCGCGTGGCGGAGCCACGAAATCCGTACGCCGTGTCAAAAGTGGCGGCCGAGGAGCTGGTGCTCATGTGGCACCGCACGTTTGGCCTGGACGCCATCATTGCCCGGCCGTTCAACCACATCGGGCCGGGGCAGTCGGCCAACTTCGCCGTGCCATCGTTTGCAGCCCAGATCGTGGCCATAGAGCGCGGCGTCGAGCCGGTCATGCGTACCGGCGATATCGACACCACGCGGGACTTTACCGACGTCCGCGATGTCGTGGCCGCGTATGACGCGCTGCTGGCATCCGGCAAGGCGGGCCAACGCTATATCATTGGCAGCGGGCGCGAGTTCCGCATGCGCGACCTCATCGAGATGATGTGCGGGCTGGCCGGCGTCGAGGTGGCACTTGAGCAGGACCCGGCTCGTATGCGGCCCGCCGAGCAGCGCCGCATGGTTGCCAGCGCAGCCTTGTTGAAAGAACACACGGGATGGGAACCTATCATTCCCATCCGCGACACTTTGAATGCAGTACTGAATGATGCGAGAGGCCGAGCATGAGCAACCGATCCGCGCTGATCACTGGCATTACCGGCCAGGACGGCGCCTACCTTGCGCAGCTTCTGCTCGGTAAGGGTTACAGCGTTTACGGCCTGGCGCCGCGCCGGAGCACCGATACCTCCTGGCGATTGCGCGAGCTGGGCGTGGCCGGTGACGTCCACATGATTGATGGTGACCTGGCCGACCTGTCGTCGCTGATCCGCGCGATGGAAGAATCGCGTGCCGATGAGGTGTACAACCTGGGCGCGCAGAGCTTCGTTGGTACGTCCTGGCAGCAGCCGTTACTGACGGCGGATATCGACGGTACGGGCGCGATTCGCATGCTCGAGGCCGTTCGTATCGTTAACAAGCATGCGCACTTCTACCAGGCATCGACCAGCGAAATGTTCGGGCTGATCAAGGCCGAGCGCCAGGATGAGAACACGCCGTTCCATCCCCGTAGTCCCTACGGCGTCGCCAAGGTCATGGGCCATTGGGCGACCGTGAATTACCGTGAAAGCCACGGCATGCATGCGTCGAGCGGCATCCTGTTCAACCACGAATCGCCGCTGCGTGGTATCGAGTTCGTCACGCGCAAGGTGACCCATGCGGTGGCGTCCATCAAGCGCGGCCTGCAGAAAGAGCTCCGGCTCGGCAACATTGACAGCAAGCGTGATTGGGGTTTCGCCGGCGACTATGTCGAGGCGATGTGGCTCATGACGCAGCAGGCGGAGGCTGATGACTACGTCGTTGCCACCGGCATCACCGTGAGCGTGCGCGATATGTGCAAGCTGGCGTTCGAGCATGTTGGGCTGAATTACGAAGATTACGTTGTCATCGACCCCAAGTTCATCCGCCCTGCGGAGGTCGATGTGCTTCTTGGTAACCCGGCCAAGGCAAAAGCCAAGCTCGGGTGGGCGCCGAAGACCTCGATGGAGCAGTTGATCTGCATGATGGTGGATGCCGACATGCGTCGCCTTACCGCATGATGTGCAGATGCCGCGGCATTCGCCGTGGGGGCCTGCTTACACTGGGACATGCTGGATGAGACGCCAGGCCATCCTTTTTTCCGTGGCGGGCATCGTTGGCTTCGTGGTCGACGCCAGTGTGCTTTACATCGCGCTGTGGGCAGGCCTTGGCTACTTCGCCGGCCGAATCGCTTCATTCCTCGTGGCCGTTTTCGCAACATGGCAGGTGAACCGCAGGTTTACTTTTGCCGACGTCAGACAGCGCTCTGCGTGGAGTGAGTGGTGGCATTACCTCGCTGCCATGAGCATAGGCGGCGTGCTTAACTACCTTGCGTACAGCGCATTCGTCGTATTCATGCCGCCGGGCGATGCGAAACCCCTGCTGGCGGTTGCTGTCGGCTCGGCCGCAGGCATGCTGGTCAACTTCGTCGGAGCGAAGTTCTGGGTCTTTCGCCCTCGCTAGCGCGATTCCAATGGTGCGCATGACCGGAAAGTCAATGGGTGACGGTGGGCGGACCGAAGGCGTTCCGGACGATTCTGGTCAAGTTGAGTCCAGACGCTCCAGCGACGAGAATAGTGTCCTTTCCACTGAAGGGATGCCCTTATGAAGTGCTTCAAGGCCTATGACATTCGTGGCCGCGTCCCGGACGAACTAAACGAGGATGTGGCCTACCGCTTGGGCAGGGCGTTTGCCCGTACGGTTGGGCCCGGGAAGGTCGTCGTCGGGTACGACATTCGTAAGAACAGTCCTGCCTTTGCCGCGGCGATCGTCCGCGGCTTGGGAGATGAAGGCCGTGACGCGATCGATATTGGATTATGTGGAACCGAGGAAGTCTACTTCCAGGTATTCCATCGCCGGGTTGCGGGGGGCATCATGGTTACCGCCAGCCACAACCCTATTGATTACAATGGCATGAAGCTCGTTCGCGAAGGCGCGCGTCCCATTAGTGGCGATACGGGACTGCGCGACATCGAGCGGCTCGTCGAGTCGGATGCGTTTGGGGACCCGGCCCCAGTGCGCGGGCAGGTTGAGCGTGATCACGAGAAGTCTGCGTATATTGAGCATCTGCTCGGCTATGTGGATCCCAGCCGGTTCAAGCCGCTCAAGGTGGTCGTGAATGCCGGCAACGGTGGCGCTGGCGCCATCGTCGACCTGCTGGCCCCGAGCCTGCCGCTAGAGTTCATTCGCGTCAATCATGAGCCCGATGGCTCCTTTCCCAACGGCATCCCGAATCCATTGCTGCCGGGGAACCGGGCGGTGACGGCACAAGCGGTGCGCGAGCACGGCGCGGACTTCGGTATTGCGTGGGATGGCGACTTTGACCGTTGCTTCCTCTTCGATGCCGATGGCGAATTCATTGAGGGTTACTACATCGTGGGGTTGCTGGCCGCGCAGTTGCTGGAGAAGAACTCCGGCGCGAGGATCATTCACGATCCCAGGCTCACCTGGAACACCATCGACATGGTGAAGAAAGCAGGGGGCGTGCCCGTTGAAAGCAAGACAGGTCACGCCTTCATCAAGGAGCGCATGCGCGCGGAAGATGCGGTTTACGGTGGCGAGATGAGTGCTCACCATTATTTCCGTGAATTTGCGTACTGCGATTCCGGGATGATTCCATGGCTATTGATCGCCGAACGCATTTCGACGACACGCGTCAGTCTGAAGGACATGCTCACCGAACGTATGCGTGCCTACCCATGCAGCGGCGAGATCAATTTCGTGGTGAACGATGCGAAGGCAACGGTAGCCGCGGTAATGGCGCATGTAGCTGCCGACGAGCCCGCTCTTGATTATACCGATGGTGTGAGCGCGGACTTCGGTACGTGGCGGTTCAACCTTCGCTCATCAAACACCGAGCCCCTGCTTCGCCTCAATGTCGAAGCAAGAGCCGACAGCGCGCTTATGCAACGAAAGACCGATGAGATCTCGGCGATCATCGAGCAGGGAAGCACGGGCGGTACCGCACATGGATAACGGAAGGGCTCCGAATTTCGCTGAGCGACTCCTCCCGAATCCGGGCAAGAACGTACCCTACCTCGATGCGATACGAGGGATCGCGGTACTGTTTGTCCTTGTGCGGCACGCCTGGGGCATCGGCGGCGAACCTGATTACTCAGTCCTCGGGCATAACCTGAGCACACTCATCGTGATGATGAGCTCCGGTGTCGATTTGTTCTTTGTATTGAGTGGCGTGCTTCTTTCTGCTCGCTTTCTCAAAGCCGAAGCGCTCGGCCGACCTGCCCCAGCGTTCCTCGAGTATATGAAATCGCGCATCCTGCGCATCGGCCCGCCGTATTGGCTGGTCTTGGCGATCGTCCTGGTGCTCTACACACCTTCGATGATCCCGAACGACCGTATATGGAGCAATTACGGCGCGTTCATGGTGTTCACGCACGCCACGTTCATGCAGTCGCTTTTTATCGTCTCATTCGGGGCGTACATGGTTGAGGCGCCCTTCTGGACGTTGACGGTGGAGATGGTTTTCTACCTGATCCTTCCGTTGATGGTGCGTGCGTTCTACCGGTTCCGCTGGTGGCAAGGCGTGGTTGCCGCGTTTGCTATGTCATCGCTGTGGCTCTACCTCTGCCGAAACGAACTCGACGGGGTTGTCGCGTTTATCCGGGGACATGCATTCGGCCTCGCATACTCCGAGGGGGGCGTCCGGTTCTTCCTCTCCCATCAGATCCTCGGGTACTTGCCGCATTTCGCCATCGGTTGCGCGATCAGCACGATCCTTCAACGCCGGCCGGCAAGCATCTTCAGTGGTGAACGAGCGGGCGTCGTATATGCGCTGGCTGGCCTCGCCCTGCTTGCGGTTTCCATGTTTGTACTCGGCCGCCTGCATATCCTGGGCGGATTCTCGAACCCCGAGCTGGCTGTCACGGGGAGCGACATCACCGCGCGCGTGTTTTACTACGGCGAGTCCATGCCCTTTGCGTTGGCGTATGGCTTACTCATTCTCGGCATCGCGCTAGGTCCTCAACGCGTGCGCAATGTAGTAGCACGCCCGACCCTGACGCTGTTCGGCGTGCTCGGCTACTCGATCTATCTGATTCACATGCCGTTGCTGCGCACATTGAACGAGCACGCAATCATTGCCTGGGCGCCGGATGCGTCGTCGCATTTCATCCGGCTGTTCCTTGCGAGCCTAGTGGTGGTTGTGCCCGCGGCGCTTGGCTTGTTCCACGTGATCGAGAAGCCATCCATGGTTTGGGCGGCGCGGGTGCGGGAGAAGGGGCTCCCTCATCCCAACCTCTCCGCCACCGAGCGCGAGGGCGGTTGACCGTCAAAGGCTGAAACGACAACGCCGCACCCTACCAGCACTGACCGGCAGGGTGCGGCGTCAAGTTATCAGGACGTGAGTCAGGCGCGCCCGTAGACGTCGTCGAAACGGACGATATCATCCTCCCCGAGATAGCTGCCTGACTGCACTTCAATCAGTTCCACCGGTACCTTGCCCGGATTGCGCAGGCGATGCTTGCTGCCGAGCGGAAGGTATGTGCTCTGATTCTCCGCGAGCAGGAAAACCTTATCGTCGCAGGTGACTTCAGCTACGCCCTTGACCACGATCCAGTGCTCTGCGCGGTGGTGGTGCATCTGAAGGCTGAGCGCGGCGCCTGGCTTCACCACGATGCGCTTAACCTGGAAGCGGTCACCGTTCTCAAGTGAGTCGTACATTCCCCACGGCCGGCGAACGATGCGGTGGAGATCATGTTCGGTACGGTCGGCGGACTTCAGCGCATCGACGATCTTCTTCACGTCCTGCGATGCATCACGGCGAGCCACCAGAGTGGCATCCGGCGTTGTGACGACCACGATGTTGTCCAGCCCAACCGTCGCCACCAGATGGCGGTTGTGTGAGCGGACCAGCGTGCCGCGGGTATCGAGGCCGATCACATCACCTTCGAAGTGGTTGCCGTCCGCATCCTTCGGGGCGGCAAGCCAGAGTGCATCCCACGAGCCGATATCCGACCATTCGCAGGAAACGGGTACAACAGCCGCGCGACCGGTCTTCTCCATGACCGCGTAGTCGATGGAATCGCTGGGCGCGCCGGCGAAGGCATCGGCATCGAGGCGAATGAAATCAAGGTCGGAGCGCGCGCGCTCGAACGCGGCGCGTGCGGCCTCCAGCATGGCCGGCGCATGCTGAGCGAGTTCCTCGAGGTAGCGGTCCGCCCTGAAAAGGAACATGCCAGAGTTCCAGTCGTAGTCGCCGCTTGCGAGATACTCCTCGGCGACCTTCAGTTGCGGCTTCTCGACGAACTGTGCGACCTGGAAGGTTTCGCCCTCCAGCGCGCCACCTCTGCGGATGTAACCAAATCCGGTTTCGGGACGATCGGGCCGGATGCCGAACGTCACCAGCCAGCCCTTCTCGGCGAGCGGCTGCGCCTGCACCACGGCGTTGACAAACGATGCGTCATCGCCAATCAGGTGGTCGGCTGGCAGTACAAGGAGAAGAGCTTCGGCATCCCTGCTGAGCGCCTGCAAGGCGCCCACGGCAATGGCGGGCGCTGTATTTCGGGCAACGGGCTCAAGGAGGATGCTGGCACCGGTGACCTTTAGTTCCTGTAGCTGCTCGGCAGCGAGGAAGCGGTGATCGTCGCTGGCAACCACGATGGGGGCCGCGCTGTCCGCGAGCTGCGCGGCGCGACGCACCGTCTGCTGGAAGAGGGTTTGGTCACCGGTCAGGGACAGGAATTGCTTGGGCAGGTTCCTGCGCGAGATGGGCCACAGACGGGTGCCGCTACCGCCGCTGAGAATGAGTGGAATGAGCATGGGTGTCAGTCCGAGGTGTGTTTGATCGAATCGAGAACGCGTGCCATGCCCACACGCCAGTCGGGCAGGGTGTGGTCAAACGTGTGCACGAAATGAGCGTTGTCGAGCACCGAGTAGGCGGGGCGCTTGGCGGGTGTCGGGAAGTCGGTCGTTCCGATCGCATGCACGACAGGTAGGCGCGAAAGCATGCCGCGCTCATGCGCCGATTGCATGATGGCAGTGGCAAACCCGTGCCAGCTGGTTTGCCCGCTAGCGGTCAGGTGGTAGGTGCCCGAAAATGCGCGGCGCTGGGTGGCGCTTGCGGCAAGCCACGCGCCAATCGCAGCGATCGTGCCGTCGACGATGGTCACTGTATCAGTCGGGCTACCGATCTGGTCAGCGACGACCTTTAGTTCATCCCGCTCCGCGCCAAGACGCAGCATGGTCCGAAGGAAATTGTTGCCGACAGATGCATATACCCACGCGGTACGGAAGTTGAGGAAAGCGGCGCCACTATCGGCCAGCGCTCTTTCGCCCGCCAGCTTGCTGCGTCCGTAAGCGCCTGCCGGGGCCGTCGCTTCGCCCTCAGCATACGGCGTGTCGGCATTCCCGGCAAAAACGTAATCGGTTGAGTAATGCACCACGAGTGCATCGTGCCCTGCGGCCCACGCCGCCAGTTCGCCCACCGCGGTGGCATTCACGCGGGTGGCCAGTGCCTCATCCTGCTCGGCACGATCGACGGCGGTGTATGCGGCGGCGTTGACGATGATCGCGGGGTTTACGGAATCGAGCAGCTCTGCCAGGGATGCAGCGTCGGCAAGGTCCCCTACGCGGCCATCGCCACCAGCCGCAAGCTTGCCGTCGCGCGATGCGGCGACCACGGTGCCGAGTGACGCCAGTCCACCGTGGCTAAGGAACGTCTGGCCAAGCTGGCCGTTCGCGCCCAGCAGAAGGATGTTCAAGGTCGATACTCCGGAAGGCGTCCAGGCATTACATCGGCGAGCAGCGGTGCCTTCATGTCCTTGTCGGACAGCAGCGGCTCCGTGACTGGCCAGTCGATGCCAATAGCCGGATCGTCCCAACGCAGACCACCGTCGGCTTTTGCGTCGTAAAGGTCCGTGCATTGGTATGAAAACGTCGCGTAATCGGAGACGACGCAGAACCCGTGGGCAAAGCCTTCGGGAATCCAGAAATGACGATGGTTTTCCGCGGTAAGCATGACGCCGGCCCACTGGCCAAACGTGGGCGAGCCGCGCCGGATATCTACCGCGACATCGTAAACCTCGCCTTCAAGAACGCTGACGAGCTTGCCCTGGGGCCGCGGCCATTGGTAGTGCAGGCCGCGCAACACACCGCGCGCCGAGCGGGAGACGTTCGACTGCACAAACTTCCGGTCAATCCCCGCGTCGCGGTACTTCGCCTCGTTGTAACTTTCGTAGAAGAATCCACGGGAGTCACCGAACACCTGCGGTTCGATCACGATGCAGCCGGGGAGGGACGTTTCAATAAACTTCATCCAACGTAGCCTTGCTTGGTCAGGTTCTGTAGGTACTGCCCGTAGCCTGTCTTGGCCAATGGGGCCGCCAGACGCAGGAGTTGTTCGGCATCGATCCAGCCGTTTATGAATGCGATTTCTTCTGGGCAGCAGATCTTCAGCCCCTGGCGATTTTCGATCGTCTGGACATACTCACCGGCTTCCATCAGTGATTCATGCGTGCCGGTGTCCAGCCAGGCGTAACCGCGCCCCAGTCGCTCGAGATGGAGCGACTCATCGTCGAGGTAGCATCGGTTCAGATCCGTGATTTCAAGCTCGCCACGCGGCGAAGGCTTGAGATCAGCAGCGAAGTCCACAGCGCGGTTGTCGTAGAAATATAGGCCCGTGACGGCATAGTGGGACTTCGGGTTCGAGGGCTTTTCCTCAAGGCCAACGACCTTTCCGTTAGCGTCGAACTCGGCGACGCCATAGCGCTCCGGGTCACGAACCCAGTAGCCGAACACCGTGGCGCCATGGGACCGCGCGGCCGCCTTGCGCATGCGCTCGGTCAGGCCTACGCCGTAGAAGATGTTGTCGCCCAGCACCAGGCAGCTAGGTTGGTCGGCGACGAAATCGCGACCGATGATGTAAGCCTGTGCCAGCCCATCGGGCGACGGTTGCACCGCATAGGAAATATTGATGCCCCACTGGCTGCCGTCACCGAGCAGCCGCTGGAAGAGCGCTTGCTCATGCGGCGTGTTGATCACCAGCACATCACGAATGCCGGCAAGCATCAGCGTCGCCAATGGGTAGTAAACCATCGGCTTGTCGTACACCGGGAGAAGTTGCTTGCTCACCGCTTGAGTGATGGGGTAGAGCCGCGTGCCGGATCCACCGGCCAGGATGATGCCTTTGCTCATCGTTACGCTCCGAGACGCTCGAGGCGGTAGCTGCCATCGAGCACGCCATCGACCCAGGACGCGTTGTCGAGGTACCAGTCCACCGTGGCTCGAATGCCCGTATCGAAAGTTTGCGAAGGACCCCAGCCGAGTTCGTTCTTCAGCTTGCTTGCATCGATGGCATAGCGACGGTCATGTCCGGGACGGTCCTTGACGAACGTGATGAGCGACGTGCGCTTGCGGCCATCGGCGAGCGGGCGGCGCTCATCCAGGAGGTCGCAGATGACCTCGACCACATCGATGTTTCGTTGCTCCGCATTACCGCCGACATTGTAGGTTTCGCCCACGCGGCCCGCAGCGAGTACGCGACGGATCGCCGCGCAGTGGTCGCCGACGAAGAGCCAGTCGCGCACATTCTGCCCATCGCCATAGACCGGGAGTGGCTCGCCGGCCAAGGCCTTGTGGATGATGAGCGGGATAAGCTTTTCAGGAAACTGATACGGCCCATAGTTGTTTGAGCAGTTGGTTGTAAGGACCGGCAGCCCGTACGTGTGGTGGAAGGCACGCACCAGATGGTCCGATGCCGCCTTTGATGCGGAATAGGGCGAGTTGGGGGCGTACTGGCTGCCTTCGGTGAAATGGCCCTCGTCACCGAGCGAACCGTAAACCTCATCCGTCGAGACATGGAGGAAACGGAAGGCCTCGGCGGCGGTCGGGTCGAGCTGGCGATGGTAGTCGCGCGCCGCCTCAAGTAGGCCGAGGGTGCCGACGACGTTCGTCTCGATGAATGCGGCTGGCCCGTCGATCGAGCGGTCGACATGCGATTCCGCCGCGAAATTGACGATCGCGTCCACGTTGTGGGTCGAAAGCAAGCTGGCTACCAGTGCCTTGTCGCCAATATCCCCCTTCACGAACACATGGTTCGGGTCCCCTTCGAGGGATTTGAGGGTATGCAGGTTGCCGGCGTAGGTCAGATTGTCGAGGTTGATGACCTTCTGTCCCTCCCTGACCGCTTCGAGCACGAAGTTGCCGCCAATGAAGCCCGCGCCCCCCGTAACCAACACCGTTTTCATGCAGACGTCCAGTTTCGCAAAAGTGTCGCATTTTGCCATGGCGGCCCCGATGACCTCCACTTTTAGCTGAACGGAAGGGCAGTGGCGAAAGAGGCCAGCTAACATTGGTTTAATACCTTGCCGCCCCGTGGTTTACGATACTGGGCTTTGCCCGCGCCCTCGCGGCCCACATCGAGGCACCATAATCGCTATGTCGAAGTCGTCGTCGCCCCTTGGCCTGGGTACCCGCGCAATCCATGCTGGCCAGCACCCGGACCCCTCCACCGGCGCCATCATGACGCCAATCTACGCCACCTCGACGTACGTCCAGGCCAGCCCGGGCGAGCACAAGGGGTACGAATATTCGCGAACCCAGAACCCCACCCGGGGCGCGTACGAGCGCTGCATCGCGGATCTCGAGGGCGGGACGGCGGGTTTCGCGTTCGCGTCAGGGATGGCGGGTAGCGCCACGATCCTCGATCTGCTGGATTCTGGCAGCCACGTCATCGCCATGGATGACCTTTACGGTGGCACCTACCGCTTGTTCGAGCGCGTTCGCCGCCGCTCGGCCGGGTTGGATTTCTCGTTTGTCGACCTGAACGACATGGCCGCGCTCAAGCAAGCGCTTCGCCCGGAAACACGTCTCATCTGGGCAGAGACGCCGACGAATCCCATGCTGAAGGTCGTCGACCTGCGCAAGGTGGGTGAGTTCGCCGCCCGGCATGGCCTCATCTTCGTGGTCGATAACACCTTCTGTTCGCCGATGGTCCAGCGCCCCATCGAATACGGTGCCGACCTGGTGCTCCATTCGGCGACCAAATACCTGAACGGCCACTCCGACATGGTGGGGGGCATCGTCGTCGCCGCCGAGGCCGAAATGGCTGAGCGCATGGCGTTCCTGCAGAACTCGACGGGAGCGGTCGCCGGCCCGTTCGACGCCTTCCTGGCGCTGCGGGGCCTGAAAACGCTGCATTTGCGCATGCGGCAGCACTGCCAGAGCGCGCTCGAACTGGCACGCTGGCTCGAGACACACCCGATGGTCGAAAGAGTCATCTACCCCGGCCTGAAGTCGCACCCGCAGCATGCTTTGGCGCGCCGGCAAATGCAGGGTTTCGGCGGCATCATCTCGATTGAGGTGAAGGGCGGACTGCGCAAGGCGCGTCGCGTACTGGAGCGCTGCGAGTTGTTCGCGCTCGCCGAGTCGCTGGGCGGCGTCGAAAGCCTGATTGAGCACCCTGCCATCATGACCCACGCTTCCATTCCACCGGCTAACCGCAAGCGGCTTGGTATCAGTGATTCCCTGATCCGGCTGTCCGTGGGTGTCGAGGACATCGACGACCTCCGCAACGAGCTCGCCTACGCACTTGCCTGATATCCGCCCGGCGCTTGGCGCCCCATTCCGCCCGACGACGATCCGCCATGTCATTTGAGATGAACCACTCCACCATCCCCGCCGGGCTCCACGAAGTCGAGTCTGAACTTGTTCGTACGGATGTCGGGGATATGTGGTTTCCCATGCTGGACAAGGTCATGCGCGACCACATCCGGAGCGCCGGGGCGTGGGAGCCTGACATCGGCCGCGTTCTCAAGGATGCCATGCCCGAAGGACATGGGCGTGTTTTCCTCGATATCGGAGCCAATGTCGGCTATTTCTCGCGATTTATCGCGCAGCAATTCCCGGAAGCGACCGTTCACGCGTTTGAACCGCACCCCTTGACCTACAAAGTGCTGCGGATGAACACCTGGCAGGTCGGCTCGCGCATCTGCACGTGGCCAGTGGCTCTATCAGATGCCCGGGGTACGGTGGCACTTGCCACGGCAGCCAACAACCTCGGGGATACCAAGGGTATCCGCCCCAAGGATCGCTTGGTGGCCTCGGTGGTGGCGCCGGCCATCTCGCTTGACGAATTGCTCGGTGACCTGCACGTCGACCTTGTGAAAATTGATGTGCAAGGGGCCGAACTGGCGGTTTTGCACGGTATGCGGCAAATAATCGCAAAGTCTCCTACAATTCGGATTGTCATGGAATTTTCGCCCGGCCTCCTGCAGGCCGACGGCATCGATCCCGGTGCCGCACTGGCAGGCTTGCGGGCCATGGGTTTCGAATTAGATCTTATCCGGCCGGATGCCTTGTACGCGGCAACTGACGGGGAAATCCTTGATTTCTGCCATTCCGCGGGTCCGACGGGGCAAGCCAATCTGCTTCTCGTGCCAAGAAACTGAAAAGTCGAGTAAACGGAGATACCGATGGATAAGGCCATCATTGTTACGGGGGGCGCGGGCTTTATTGGTAGCGCGCTGGCAGCGAAGCTTGGTGCAGGCGGTCTCCCCATTGTCGCGGTCGATAACCTTCACCCACAGATCCACCCGAATCAGGCGCGGCCCGAGGCCCTCCCGGAATTTGTCACGCTCCATGTGGGCGACGTGACGAAGCCGGAAACATGGGATGAGGTATTGGCGCGCTGGCACCCTGAGGTGGTCGTTCACCTTGCGGCGGAAACCGGTACCGGGCAATCGCTCACCGAGGCGACCCGTCATGCCGATGTTAACGTTGTCGGCACCACGGCGATGCTGGACGCGTTCTCGAAGCGAGACATCAAGCCAGCCCATGTGATCCTGGCCTCGAGCCGGGCCGTTTACGGCGAAGGCGCGTGGCGCGACGGTGGCGGGCACGTGTTCTATCCCGCTCCCCGATCGCACGCCGTGCTGGCGGCCGCACAATGGGACCCCCTGCCGCCTGGCGGTGAGGGGAAGAAGGCCTCGCCCATGCCGCACAATGCCGCGTCGGTGTTCCCCGCGCCTACGAGTGTCTACGGCGCGACCAAGCTCGCACAGGAGCACATCCTCGCCGCATGGTGCGGGGCGATGCAGGTGCCGCTTTCAATTTTTCGCTTGCAGAACGTCTACGGTCCTGGCCAGTCGCCCTTCAATGCGTACACCGGGATCATCACGTTGTTCATTCGCCTTGCCCGCAAGGGCAATCAGCTCGAAATTTACGAAGACGGTGAGATTGGCCGTGACTTCGTCTATATCGACGATGTGGTCGAGGCGCTGGCCTCAGGCATCGCAAAGCCGCCCGCTGAGCGTCGCCTTCTCGATGTGGGGCATGGTGTTTCCACGACGATCCGCGAAGCCGCGGAAACCGTGGCGCGCCTGCATGGGGCACCCCAGCCCGTCGTTTGCGGCAAGTTCCGCGATGGCGATGTCCGTTGGGCAGTCGCCGACGCCGACCCGCTTGCCAGCGAACTTGGTGTGAAGGCGAAGGTTTCGTTTGAGGAAGGCGCGCGCCGGGTTGGTGAGTGGTTGATCGCCCGAGGCTTTGCATGACCGAGGTGACGCTTTCGTTCGACCGTGCGCGGGCAGGCGTATTGGTCATCGTGAACGAAACGCCGCCCGAATGGGCTCACTGCTTCCGTTCCATAGAAGAAGAAACCTCACGCACGGGCATGCCGTTGCGTGTCGCCGCCCTCGATAATGTCGCCACCGGGACGATGCTCAAGGGCGGTAGTGCATTACTGGCGAATGAGCGCAGCCTCTCGGCGGCGGCGACGGGCATGTTCCAGGATTTTCCATCCCTGGATAGCCTGCTTGTGGTGACGGCTCCCGTTGCCATACCCATGGGCATGCTCGATCGCGCTGCGGCGTGGATGGAGGATGATGGGCGAATCGCCACAGTATCGTTTCTTGCCAACGCTGCAGGCGCGCTGAGCTTTCCCTATCGCAATACGGCCAGCGTGAACGGCATTTCAGGACACGACGAGCATGGCGTGACGGCGCTGCTGCGCAGCGTGGCGCCTGACGCCGGCCCCGTGCCGCTTGCCATGCCCTCCGGGCCGGCGATCCTGGTCAGCAGGTCCGTTCTGGCATGCGTGGGCGGTTTTGTCGAGCCGCTCGACGCGCATCCGCGCGAGTCCGTCGCGGAATTTGCGCTTCGTGCCGGGCGTCGTGGTTTCCAGCATCGGCTGGACGCAGGCACTTACATTTCGGCGCTGTGGTACGAAGGGTTTCCGGCTCCGGAACCGACCGAAGACGAGCAGGCACGCTATCGCCTCCACCAGGCAGAATCCTCGTTCCCTTCGCTGTTCGATCAGCAGCGGCACACTGACCTTTCGCCTTCGGCCATCGCAATGAACGTGGCCCGCAGCAAGGTCATGGGCCTGCGGATCCTGATTGATGGCTCCTGCCTGGGGCCCATGGAGATGGGGACCCAGGTCCAGACGGTCGAATTGCTGCGCGCGTTGTCGCGTCGGTCAGACGTCGCGTCGCTAGATGTCGCCGTGCCCCATGGCCAGATGCCAGCGTATGCGCGGGACTTACTGGCCGACGGAAAGGTCAGGGTGTTCGATTCCCACGACTTGCAGTTCACCGGGGCCGAGATGGTCGACATCGTGCATCGGCCCTTCCAGCCTGACCGGCCGATCCCGTGGGACCGCTGGCGGGGCCTGGGCAAGCGCGTACTGGTGACCCTGCAGGATTTGATCGCCTATCGTATCGGCGCCTACCACCCGGACGGCGATGCCTGGTTGGCCTATAGGCACAATATCGCGGAGGCGTGCTCGCGCGCGGATGGTGTCGTTGCCATTTCCGACGACACTCGGTTCTCCATTGAAGAGGAGCGGCTCGACATAGCGCGGGAACAGGTATACACCGTGAAGAACGGTAGTAACCACCTGGACGACAGTGCCAGCGAGGAGACGCCACACTCGCTGGTGGAGAGGGGGATGATCGCATCCAACTTCATTCTCGTTCTGGGCGCCACGTACGCGCACAAGAACCGCGATATCGCCATTCGCGTATGGCAGCGGTTGCGCGAGCTCGGCCATGAGGTCGCGCTCGTGCTGGCCGGTGCCAACGTACCCAAGGGCTCGTCCGAGGCCGAAGAGACATTGGCCCGCCGTGCGGGCGACGATCTCATCGTCAGCATGCCCGACGTAAGCAGCGGCGTGCGTACCTGGCTGCTCCGACACGCGTGCGCCGTACTGTATCCCACGTCCGCTGAAGGGTTTGGTCTGATCCCGTTCGAAGCCGCCGCGATGGGCACGCCCACGGCCCATGTCAGTTTCGGGCCCCTGCGGGAACTGATCGATGATCCATCGGTCCCTCGCCAGTGGTCCGTTGATGACCTGGCCGAGTACACCCAGAAGCTTTTGATCAATCCAGGCGCTGCCAGGGAAAACATCAACCGGATCCTTCGTGGTGGTGCCTCGCTGACCTGGGACGAAACGGCCCGGGGCTTGGTCGAGGCATACCGTAATTCTCTTGCGCGTGCACCGCGCCACTAAGCAGCTACCCAACGTATGAACGACGACAGGACTACCATGAACACGACGGATCTCGACGGCATCTCGCTCGAGCAGGCGCTGATCGACTTTGAGGTCGCCAACGCCCGGGTCATCGACCTGACCGCTCGCCTGACTTCGCTGAGCAAGGAGCTGTTGCAGGCCAAGACCGAGCTCGCCACGGTGAAGCTCCGCAACTCGGCACCCGAAGGTAGCGCGCCGTACCGCGCTATCAACGTAGGCGACGTGGCGGAACTGGAGCAGTTGCGCGACAAGCTGCGCCAACTGCGCGCCTCGCGTGCGGTGCAGATCGCCAGCGTGTTCAGCGGCAAACTTCGCCAGGTTCTCGCGTGATGTCGCGGCCCCGCATCCTTCACTGCATCACCGTCTACAATGGCCGGGCATTCGTCCCTGCTGCTATCGAAAGCGCACTGCGCTTCGACAAGACGGATGCGGACATCGACATCCTTATCCTTGATGACGCAAGTCCCGAGCCGGGCTGGAGCGAAGAGCTTGCTGCCTTCTGCCGCCAGCGCGACGTCATGTACTACCGCACACCGCGAAACCTCGGCATTCCGCGTAACGTGAGCCTGGGCATGCTCACGGCCGTGAAGCGCGGTTACGACTACGTCGTCATCAGCAACTCCGATGTCATCTACCCGGCGACGCTGATGTCGGCAATGCTCCCGGTCGCAAGACAGAAGGGCGTTGGCTCGGTCACCGCCTGGTCGAATAACGTCTCGGTCTATTCGTTGCCGAACCTTGATCCCAACCAGCACCTCAAGGACCAGGGTGTCGTTGACTGGCTGCATGCGACGCTCAACGGCCACTTCGGCGATGCAGCGATGGACATCCCTGCCGGTATCTCGTTCTGCATCATGATTCCCATCGATGTGGTGAAGGATGTTGGCATCATGGATCCGTGCTTTGGCCGCGGCTACTGTGAAGAGACCGACTGGAGCCTGCGTAGTCTGGCCGCGGGATACCGAATCTGCCTGGCCCCTGGCACGTTCGTGTTCCACCACGGTCGCGGCTCCAACCTGGATGCCGGCATTGTGTCGCCAAACGCGACGACCGTTCCGGGCAACGAGGCGATCATCGACCTGCGCTATCCGCAGTTCCGCCAACAGGTGGAAGGGTTTATTCATTCCGGCATTCTTGCACGTGCCCATGAGGATGCGCTTTCGCACATCATGCGAAGTGCCGCGCAACAGTTCGGCTATTCGCTCGAGGTCGGCCCGGTCGCGGGCAATGGCACCAATGAGAACAACGTGCGTGTCTGCCTGTCGCCCGGTGGCTACAGCAGCAGTGCGCAGGTGGCTTTCCGCGGCTTCCGTCTCGATATCCCCTTTGATCCATCGGATGCCGGTGCGAGCGTGCGGGCGTATTTCGAGCGCGAACCTTCCAACATCAATGTTTTCGACCGCGGCGCCGGTTCTACCCATCATGACGAAGCGTTGCCAGGCCAGTTGCACAAGCGCAATTACCCGTCGTTTATCTGACGCATCAGCGCGGGAAGCGGGCCGCCCCGCTTCCCATTTGCGAGACCTGTAACCTCGGCCATAGATTCGGGCTCATGGAACAAACAACGAACACGCATCGTGGCAACAACTTCGATTTTGTGCGTTTGCTTGCCGCCGCCTCGGTCATGTTCAGCCATCAGTTTGCTCTCGAGGCGAAGGATGAGCCCCTGGTGCTGCATTTCCAGACGCTTGGCGGTTATGCCGTCATGGTGTTCTTCGCCATAAGTGGATATCTCATCACGGCGAGCTGGCTAGCCGATCCGCATCTGGCGCGTTTCGCAGCCCGGCGCTTGCTGCGCATCTGGCCTGGCCTGCTGTGCACGGTGTTGCTTTGCGGCCTAGTGCTTGGTCCTCTCGTAACCGACGTGTCGCTGTCCCAGTATTTCGGCGATCACCTGACGTGGCTGTTCTTCAAGACGGGCGCATTCATGGTCAGCCCGTTCCTTCCCGGTGTTTTTCCTCATAGTCCGCTTGCCGGAATACCTAACGGCGTTCTGTGGACAATTCCTATCGAGCTGAGGTGCTATGGCTACCTGGCCATCCTCGGGTTGCTCGGGTTGCTTAGACTCCGCTGGCTGACTCTTGCGCTACTCTCGGGTACGGCGATCTGGTACTACGGCGTCCATGGCGCAGAGCAAGTTTTCAATACCGAGCACACGCACCTGTTCGAGGTCGAGTACGCGACGTTCTTCTTCTCGGGTAGCTGTCTCTACCTGTTCCGCGAGTTCTGGCTGCATAGCCCGCGTAAGTGGATTGGCCTCGCGCTCTGCATCGCGGTGAGCGCGGCAGCGTATGCGCTTGGGCACGCGTTGATCGCGGCCTTTCTGCTGACGCCGTACCTGGTTCTTGCGATAGGTACGGAATCGACGCCCGTGCTGCACCGATTCGGCCGCTTCGGTGACCTGTCGTACGGCGTGTACATCTACGCGTTTCCCGTGCAGCAGACCGTGATATGGCTGACGCCAGGGCTAAGCATGGCACAGCACTTTGCAATCGAGGTGCCCATCGTCGTCGTGCTTGCATGGCTGTCGTGGCACCTGGTTGAAAACCGGGCGCTCGACTTCAAGCCTCGTCGGCCCCGGTCGCCCGCCGTGTAATCAACTCGGCGGCGTACGTCGGGTATCCCGGCGCCAAGCCAGCCACCGGTCTGCGCGCGTCCAGCGCAGTAGGCGACCGGTCCACGGGGCGAGCTTCAGTGCTATGCGCTGCTCCTGCGACAACCATGGCAGGAGTTCGCCCAAGGAAAGGCGTGACGCATCCAGACGCTCCAGTCGCCGCCGAATAAACATGGCATTGGATTGCTCGCATGCGTCGCGCACCGAGTGCAGTAGTTCCATCGCCGCCGCGGCCCAGTTGTGGGGCGCGGCGGCCAAAGGGCCGGGTACCCAGGTTGCCGGCTGCTGGAGGGCTTCCACCAGTTGCGCGGTGTCGCGATAGAAGTGAATATTCGCGCGCTGCGGAATACCTTCGGCGAGCTCCCTGAAAAGTGGAAGGTCGCGGACGTAGACCGGGCGATGGCGAGCCAGCGCATTCAGTATGGGCAGGCCAAAGCCTTCGTAGTGACTGGGAAAAACGACGCAGGACGCGGACGCGTAAAGCTGTTCCAGCGTCGCCGGATCCAATGCGCCCGAGGGGTAGGCCGAAACACCGGGTGGTGCGGCGGTCTGCGCGGACCAGCCGAGCGACATTAACGGTCGGCCGAGATGCCCCGCGGCCAGTGCGCGGGTGGTTTCATCGACGAACTTATGGGCGTAGCCATTGCCGACCACCAGGATCCCTTCGCCCGGAGCCGGTGCAACGTCGGCGCCGTATTCCGCCGCATCCAGCGAATGGCGTATGACACGAGCCGTTACGCCATCACCTGTCGGGAAGCGCTCGGTGATACAGGCAAGGGTATAGACCGAGTTCGCCACGACTGCGTCCGATGCTTGCGCCGCGAACCGCCATATCTCGGGGTCGAACGCGAGCGAAAGGTAGCCGCAATCGTAGGAGATTGCGTCGAGCAGCAAGGCCACTACCACGGGTGAGCGCGAGTAGGTTCGCCAGAGATCACCGTACACATAGGGCTGGCCGACCCGTATAACCGCCGCCACGGGAGTGCGATCGGACGGATCGATGCGCTGCACCCGGCTCAACTTATCCAGGCCGTGGAATCGCCACGCTGATTCGTGGGCCGAGGCGAGCAGGGTCACACTATCCGGCCAATGGGCGGCCGATGACGTGACCAGCGCTCGGGCGACCTCGAATGTGCCGTTGTAGTGGGCGGCCAGGTGGTCGAGATCGAAAAGTACGCGTAGTGGCCCACCCGGCGCCGGCAATTCGGACAGTAATCGCAGCGACCTGTGTTCAGCGGATCCCGCGTCCCGGCTGAGCAGCGCGGTGGCCTCCGGGAACTCAGCCGCATGGCGGGTGGCCAGCTCATCTACATGAGGGCTTGGCTCCGCATCGACCATGGCGTGGTTAGCCACGGCAAGGCGGTAGCCACTCCGGTTGATCCTTACAAGGAAGGCGAACAGCCCATCGGCAAGCGAACTCGCGGCGAAACTGTCACGGTAGTCGGCGAGGACCTCATGAGCCAGCCAGACTGCGGATGGCGCCGCCAGGGGAATAAAGTCGATTCGCGGCAGCCGTCGGGCGACGTGCTGAGACGGCAGGCCGTCGGGCCCGTCGCCCTGGACACGTGGCACGACAGCACCGATTCGGTTGGCTAGTGTCCCGACGACGGCTAGCTCGGTAAGCACGTGGTCCGGAGGCGTGTCACCTGAAACAACAAGGATGACATCGGACCGGTCGTGTATGGCTTCGTCCAGCCGCTGCACTATCGTATCCGTCGCCGCGCGTACGACGCGGTACGGGCGAACGGACGCCGGAATCATGCGGTTGCCGGACCTACGGCGAGCTGGACGGCAAGCGACGGCGCGCCGGAAAGCCCATGGACCACGTTGTTGTTGATGACAGTCAGGACGATCACGTCGTGCAACCAATGATGCTGGACGTGGTCCTCACCGGGCCCTTCGGCGAACGCGATATCAAGGGTGTATTCGCCACGTACCAGGTTCGGCATGCGCATTCGGAACTCGACCGAGACATCCGTATCGGCGGGAACCGTGATGGTTTCCTCGCGCAGGTAACTATCCGTGCTCTCGGTCATGACGTATTGGCCCTTGCGATCCTTGAGCATGAATCCAATCGCGGGGTACACCATCGGCTTGCGCGCGCGCGCAGTCACCACCAGTGAGATCTCCTCATCGGAGGTGAACTCGGTAAGCGTCTGGCCCTCGGCGTCGCGGAAGCGCGCGGAGATAATGCTCCCGCCGCCCGCGCCGAAGCCCTCGGCATCGGGACGGAAGGTAGATGCGTGATAGCGTGCGGGGTGGATGCTTTCGACCCTGAACACTTCCCTGCCATCGACGGGTTCGCTTGAGGCCGTGCCATGTGCGGACTCCGGTGCCTCCGCATCGTAGGCGAGGCTAGCGGCGGATGCCTTGCTGCGGTCGTCGTACAGCTCGCGGAGATACGTGGCCGAGATGGTCTTTGCGGGGCCGATGTCACACAGGTAGCGACCCCCGATCCGGCGGAGCAGGACGGCGCTGGCACAGAGTGCGTTAACTGCGCCCATGTCATGGCTGACAAAAAGCAGGGTGCCACCGCGACGCTGGAAATCGCCCAGGAAGCGCATGCATTTCTGCTGGAAGTAGGCGTCGCCGACGCTCAGTGCCTCATCGACCACAAGGATCTCGGCATCTACATGTGCAATCACCGCAAATGCCAGGCGTACGAACATGCCGCTGGAATAGGTCTTAACCGGCTGCTCGATGAAATCGCCAATGTCCGCAAACGCCGCTATGGCCGCGAATCGCGCGCTGATCTGGTCGGGAGTCAGGCCATAAAGCGACGCCGCAAGTTGGACGTTCTCGCGACCGGTAAACTCAGGGTTGAAGCCCGCACCCAGTTCGAGCAACGCCGCGACCTTGCCGTTGACCTCGATGCTTCCGCCGGTCGGATTCAGCGTTCCGCAGATCATCTGCAGCAGGGTCGATTTGCCTGCTCCGTTGCGACCGATGATGCCCACCGTCTCGCCACGGCGGATCTCGAAGGAGACATCTTCTACCGCCCAGAACTCCCGGTAGTAGTTGCGGCGCCCGCGCCACAGCATCTGCAACAGGCGGTGTGCGGGCTTCTCATACACGTTGTAGCACTTGCTGAGGTGCTCGACCCGGATCGCGATCTCAGATGACATCAGCGAACCCCTTGCGCACTTTCTGGAAGAAGGCGAAACCGGCGCCGAACACCACCAGCCCGAGCACGAAACTCGTGCCGAAACGGACGGGGTCGAGTCCCATGTTCCAGATGAGCACCTCACGGACCTGCTGCACGATCGGAGCGAGCGGATTCACGTCGAGCAGGCCACGAAAGCGTTCCGGCACGGCGTCGACGGGAAAGAAGATCGGCGTGAGGAACATGATGGCTGCCGTAATGATCGCGGTGACCTGTGCGATGTCGCGCAAATAGACGCCGAGGGCGGCGAAGAACCACGACAGGCCGGTGAGCAGGAGCAGCAGCGGAAGGAGGGCCACCGGAAACAGGAGTACGGTTGGGTGCGGAACGCCCGCAACAATCATGTAGAAGGCCAGCCAGACAGCCAGGCTGACCACCAGATTGAACAATGCGGTGAGGACGCTGACCACCGAGAGGATTTCCAGTGGAAAAACCACCCGCTTGACGTAGTTTGCGTTCGAAAGCACCAATTGGGGCGCCCGGTTGAATACTTCCGAAAACGTGTTGAACACAATGAGGCCGGCAAACAGGACCAGGGCGAACTCCGTTTTGGAGCCTGTCCCGCCGGGCCAGCGCGACTTGAACACCTCGCTGAAAACGAAGGCATAGATGGCCAGCATGAATACGGGCTGCACAATTGCCCAGGCAAAGCCGAGCAGCGACCCCCGGAAGCGCGAAGCGATCTCACGGGCCGCGAGCGCGCCGATCAATCGGCGGTTGCCGATCAAGGATGAGGCTAGTCCCCGGGGACCGGCGGGAAACGACTGCATAGGCGGCTAAGTGTGGCGTTTGACAAGATGTGATGGTATCGCAACACGTGGGTGCCACGGGCCCCAGTCCGGGAGGGCGTTCAGGCCCGCGGGTAGGGCGGGGCTCAGCCGCCCGGGACGCGACCGGGGCGCCGCAGGAAGATGACACACAAGAGCGCAAAGGCGGCAAGTGCGTACCGGAGCATGAAACCGGCCCGATCGGCCGAGAAACGCATGGCCCATGCGGATAGCTTGCCTACCTCAACCGGGTTGGACGTAGCGACCCAGTTGGTTGGCGAACCGTCGTGGAGAGTCACCGCCGTCGGGCCACGGCTTTTTGCCAGAATACCGCCCCACCAACCCTCGCCAACAACTGGTGCGAAGCGCCGCACGCGGCCGCCCGCGGTTGTGAGCGACATGTAGGTTGACTCCCCATCCGGGCTGCCGGCAATCAGGAAGTAGGCGTAGGGCTTCGGCGTATCAAAACGAGCACTTTGGCAATCGCCCTCGGTGGCATCACCCGTGTCCGGTGCGTAAGTGCCCATCATCGGGTCGCCATAGAGCTGCCTTGTCGTCCGGAACACGCCGTCCGTTACTACGCCAGGACAGGACGGCCACGTGATCGATATTGGGCGCCTGATATCGGGTGGCATGAAGCCAGCCACGGAAGGATCATCCAGCGTGGCGGCCAACCGGCTCGCATCGGGGTAGGGAGGCAGTCCCTTCTGCAGCGTCGCCGGATCGCGGGTGGCGAGATAGCGTTGCATCAGTGTCACTTGCTCCTTTCCAACAGCAGATCGGGCCTCCATTTCCAAAATGGAGACTGGATAGATTCTGCCGAACGAGGCGACTGCGAAAAGCATGTACATGCCGGTACCGCAACGGGCAACGGTTCCTGGCCGCCCAGCGAGGGCTAACGCGCCTCGCAGGCAGATGGCAAGGTTCGTGAGCAAGCCAAGGGCGAGCAGATCGGAGTAGCGCGACGATACGCCCGTCATGTCATGACCGCGCGAGTACGCCAGGGCAGCGGCCTGGAGGAACACCCATGCCATGATACCCATGTGAACGTAGGTCATGGGGGCGAGCGGCCTGCGCAGAATAACCCGGCGTCCTGCAAATAGGAGTGCCAGCAGGGTAGGAGCCCAGAGAAAGAGGGCGTTGTACCACTTGCCAACGGCCGGCCACGCGAGACCGACGATCAGAGCGTGTGCCAGATCGCCCATCCCCACGGCCTTGAACTGATCGGCGTAGGGGATCCTGGGCACGTAGGCATACGCGATGGCTGCCAGCAGCAGGTGGCTCCCCGCGATAACGGTGGTGGTGCGCGGTAGCAGCGTGCCGTTGATCCGGCGTACGATGACGAGAGCCGCCACCACGGCCGCGACGAGAAGTCCGGAGGCCATCGTGAATACCGCGCAAAGCGACAACCCAAACAGAATGACACAGCTGTGCCAATTGTCGCGTGCCCGGGCCGCGCAAGCGATAGCAGCAACGGAAAACCCCATAAGCACATAGAACTGGTTCTGAAATCCCGCTATCAGGTTTTCCCATCCGATGGGTGATGCGAAGACCAGGGTCGTCATCGCCAGGAAGAGCGTAAGTGCGCCGGGCGCCAGGTCCCGGGCCACCTCGCGCAGGAATACCCCCAACGAAACACAGAACACGGCCACGTTGAAAAAACACTGCACCCGCGCGTCGAATTCCCCGCTGTTGAGCTCGAACAAGGCGAGTGCAAATACGCGTGTAAAAAAGATGCGGTGCTCGTTGTGTGGCCTGAAAAGATCGGTAAAACGCAGGCTGCCATCGAGGAAAGGACGGTACAAGCGATCCACTTCCGCGTCCCATTGATCCCAGAAGGGGGCTGACGTGGCATACGTGGCGACCAGGAAGAGACGCACGGCCATTATGATCAGAATGGAAAGTGCGCAGGCGCCCAGGATGCTATACCCCCGCGGTGTTGCGTCAGCAGTTTCAAGGTCTCGCATCATGGCTCTTGTAACGCCCCGTGTTGGCGATTGGGTAGGATGGATGACTGTGTCCACTGGCACATGGATGCCACGCGCCTTATCGGAACGACAGCTTCTTGTGACCGATGTAACTGGTGATAACGGGCACCGCCACGCCCACCGCATGCGCACACAACTCAGGCTGCCACGCCCAACCGATGGCCGGTAGCAACCAGCGAGCCAGTAGCAGGCTGATCGCAAGCGTTTGTGCGACCGCAAACAGGTTCACGATCACGAACCACATCATCTGGTGATGAAGCGCGGTGGTCGTGGTGCGAAACACGAACAACCGGTTCAGGATGAATGCCGTGGTCATGCCGAGCAGGTACGCAAGCACGATGGCGGTGGCATAGCCAAGCCACAGGCTGAACACAATGCGCGAACCGAAGTTGACCGCCGCTGCGGTACCGCCCACCAGAATGAACAACGCGAATTGCGAACGAAACGGGTTGCCTGACCGTGCGGGCGGAAGCGCATCGGCCGTCACGTCACGGCCTCTTTCGCCATCATCCGGCCGAAGTCGATGCTCTCTGAAATGCCACGGTCTTCCGGGTAGTAGTGCGACGTATCAGCCACCCACAGCCCCTCGATGGGCAGCTTGCGCGGCGGAATGCTCTCCATGTATCCCGGCGGGCAGATGGGCTGGGCATAACGATAGCGGTTGGCCCGGATATCGATGAAATCGTCGTCGGTGAGCGACGGGTTGATCATCTTCAGGTAGCGGCGCACCTTGCCGGTGAACACCTCATCGGAGTCGGCGTACTTGGGATGTTCGCCAGGCATGTAGAACGGCACATAGACCACATGGTGGTCGAGTGGGCGCAGGTTCGTATATTCGACCAGGCCCGGGATATCCATGTCGTCATCGTTCGTATTCAGCCAGAAGTTCTCGGTAACCGGCTTCTTTAGCTTGGCGATGACGCACACGACCGCGACGTTCTTGAGCGCGGAGAACTCCGCCGTAATGTCTGCGGGCAGGTCAGGCATCAGGCGCGGTACGAACGGGAGAGGGATCGTGCTGATGACCTTGTCGAAGGTCTCCACGCCATTGGCGGTCTCGACACCCTTCACAGCGCCGCCTTCGATGACGACCTTACGAACCGGCGTCGAAAGGCGGATCTCGCCACCGTGCGACTCGATCCAGCCCTTCATGCCGTTCAATAGCGTGTCGGAACCGCCTTCCAGGTAGCCCAGCTTCTCCCGGAACATGCTGTAGCGGGACGTGCCGATACGGCGGATACGGCTCCAGATCCACGCGGCCGAGAGGTTATCGCTGTAGTCGTAAAACTTATAATCGAACAGGCGCTGCCAGAGCACGCGCCATGCTTCATCGCCGACCCAGCGCCGGATCCAGCTCGTGGCTTCCACATGATCGAGCGGGCGCCAGTCTTCGCGCTTTCGCTTGGTGGAAAGAAAAGCGTGCAGGCCATAGCGAACCTTGGCGACCATGCCTAGGCCCTTGAACTTCAGCAGCGCCATGGGATTACCCCACGGCTGAAGGCGCTTGTTGTACCAGTAACCCATCTTCGTTTCGGTCCAGCGCATGCGATCGGACAAGCCGAGCTCATTGAGCATCTGCAGGAAACCCGCATCCGAAATGCAGTGGAAGTGGTAGTAGCGCTCGATACTCAGGCCGTTGAAGTCAAAGCAAGCGGTCATGCCGCCGACGCGATCGTCTGCCTCAAACACCACGGGCTGATGGCCATCGCGGGCAAGCTGATAGGCAACGGCCAGGCCCATGGGGCCTGCGCCAAGGATAGCGATGCGTTGTGGCTGGGTCATATCGGAAATCCGTAGGTGCGCATCAGCGCTTCAACACGATGTCGGAGTAACGCGGATCGCAGTAGCTTTCGCGTACGGCATCAGCGAACGGTGTTTGCTTTACGCCGAACACGGCCTGCGTATCGACACCCTTGAAGTCATCGCCCGCGCTTAGAGCTTTCAGCTGGTCGGCCGTGAAGGGCGGCTTGCCGCTGAAGAGCGCATACACGCGGAGCAGAAAACCGAAGAAGCCGTACGGTATGTGCACGATCCAGGTGCGCAGGCCCTTGGCCTTCTTGATGGTATGGATGATGTCCACATAGTCGATACGCGTGTCGCCGACGACATCGTAGATTTCCCCATGGCGCTCGCGAACAATGCAGTCGGCGATGCAGCGGCAGAAATCGCGTTCATAGAGTGGTTGGCGCATGTACCGGCCATCGCCCGGAATCGGGAATACCGGTGTCTTAGCCATGAAGCGTGATAGCCAGCCAAAATGCTTGGGATCGAACCACCCAAACATCAGCGTCGGGCGCAGCACGGTGTGCCGGATGCCCGATTCAACGACCAGCTTTTCCTGTGCCTTCTTGGTATTGGTGTAGTCGTCGTTCGCTACGGACACCACGACGGACGAGCTGATGTGCACCAGGTACGGTACGGCATGGCGCTTGATCGCATCCAGGACGATTTTCGTGGCGTCGATGTTGTTGCGAATGAACTCTTCGGGATACTTGCTGGTGATCTGTGCATGCAGCTGCACGACACAGGCCGCATCTTCAAAGGCATTCTCCCACTCGCCGGCGACCGCGACGTCGGCCTCGATGGCCGTTACATCCGGGTGCAACTCGCGCAGGATGCCCATGTTATAGGCATGCTTATCGATGGCCACGAGGTTGGTGAAGCCCTGTGACTTCAGCTCGACGATGAGGTTCTGGCCGACGAGCCCGGCGGCGCCGGTGAGTACGATTTTTTCGTGCTTGGCGGGCATGGCTTAGAGGCTGACTCGCTTGAAGATGAATTCCGGGACGGAGCGGATGATCGTCATGATGATGAACCAGAACCACGGCAGGTAAGCGACGGGCTTGCCCTTGTCGGCCGCTTTCACAATGCCGGCGGCGACGGCCTCCGGCTTGGCCCACAGGGCGCCCTTCTTGAAATCACGCGTCATGGGTGTATCGACAAAGCCGGGCTTGATGGTCACGACATCCACGCCGCGCTTGGAGAGGCGCTGCCGCAGCCCACCGAGGAACGTGCTGACGGCGGCCTTGGCCGAGCCGTACAGGTAGTTGCTGGCACGGCCGCGATCGCCGGCTACCGAGGAGATGACCACGATCGTCCCGCGGCCGGCGGCTTCCATGCGATTGGCAAGCAAGGTGAGCAAGGCGAGGGTGGACGTGGCGTTGGTGGCGAACTCCGCCATAGCGGTGTCTACTGACGCTTCGCACGCCTTTTGGTCGGGCAGCGTGCCGTGCGCGATGAGCACCACATCCACATCGCCCAATGCCGTCCAGGCGGAATCGAGGACGGTCTGGTGGCGGTCAAGGTCATTGATATCCAGGGCATCGCGGCCCACATCAGCCGCGCCGCGGATACGCAGGTCTTCGACGATGGTGTCCAGCCGTGCTGGCGTGCGGGCAACCAGGTGCAGACGCGACCCTCGCTCGGCATAAATGCGAGCGGTGGCTTCCGCGATAGCCGAGGTGGCGCCGATGATAAGAACTCGTTGCATGATTACTCCATGACCCTGCGCCAGAAACTTGATGACATGCCCGGGTCGATGAACCGGGTAAACGATTCCCAGCGTGGGAAGTACCGGCGGAACCGCTCGCCTGACATGCGTGCGTCCTTGGCCGGGTAGACCGCGCCCCCCACACCATCCACGATGGCATCGAGACGATCGAGCAGCGCGAACGTGGGCGCACCGCCGTTAGGGAAATCGAGTGCCAGCGTGGCGCCTGGCCGGGGAAACGACAGTAGGCCACGCGAGGGGCGCTCGCCAAATTGTTTAAGTACTGCGAGAAACGAGCCGCCGCCGCCCTCGGCAATGGTCCGTACCAGTTCCGCCATGGTGACCTCGGAGGCCTCCGGCGGTACGACGCACTGGTATTGCAGGAAACCCCGAGGACCGTACATCCGGTTCCACTGGGCGATGCCGTCCAGCGGATAGAAGAATGGCTCGTAGTGCGTGGTGGCGTGCACCACCGGCTTACGCTGACGATGATAATAAAGCTGGTTGAACGCACGCAGGCTGAGCGGGTTCACAAGCGATATGGGCGGCGTCATGGGCATGGACAGGTGGCGGCTGGACGCGGCAGGGCGCCTGTCGGGGCTGGCCGGGGCATGGTTGCCGCGGCTGAAGAGCCCCCGGCCCAACGCCTTCCCACGTGCCGCACAGTCAATCCAGGACACCGTGTACTCGTAGTCGCGATCGGACGCCCTGGACAGATCGAAGAAGGCATCCAGATTCGCGAAGCGGTGGCTCTCCGTCGACATCCATGGCCCCGCGACGCGACGAAGCTGGATCGTCGCCCAGGTAACCACGCCGGTCAGGCCAAGGCCGCCGATGGTGGCATCGAACCATTCCGGGTTTTCGTCAGGAGAACACAGAAGCCGTGAGCCGTCGGTCCGTAGCAGCTCAAACGCGAGCACGTGGTGGCCGAAGGATCCCGCGCGGTGGTGGTTCTTGCCGTGGACGTCGTTGCCGATGGCCCCACCCACGGTGACGAAGCGCGTTCCCGGGGTTACCGGCAGGAACCAGCCCTGGGGCACGACCAGGTCAAGGATTTCGGAGAACAGCACGCCCGCTTCACAGGTGAGCACGCCCGTGGCCGGATCGAAGGCCATGAAGTGATCGAGCCCGCGCGCGGCGAGCAGGATGCCGCCGTCGTTGAGGCAGCTATCGCCGTAGCTGCGTGCGTTGCCCAGCGGCAGCATGGGCTGGCTGCCGACAGGCAATGGTGCATGGCGGTCAGACAGGTGCAGCACGGTTTCACGCGTGATCGGGTAGCGCCCCCAGGAGCGTCCTGCCGCAGCCATCAGATCGCCAGTGCCACGATCACGGCCGCGATAAGGCCAATGATGCGGCTAGTGCGGTCCATGACGGCAAAAACGACGGGGTCGTCGTGCATGACGCCGCGGTGCGCGATAGCCCAGGTTCGGCTGATCCAGTAGAGCAGCAGGGGACACAGCATCCACAGGTAGTGCGGGTGCTCGTAGAGCTTCATGCTGGCGGTACTGTCGACATACAGTGCAAGGACCAGGACCGCCAGGTAACCGCTGGAGGCGCCCAGCGACTGGATGAGCGGAATGTCTTCAACATCGTAGCCACGTCCGCTGGCCTTGACTTTGCCTTTGGCTTGCAGGCTGAGCAGCTCAACATAGCGCTTTACCATGGCCAGGCTGAGGAAGATGAACATCGAAAAGGCGAGCAACCAGAACGAAGGCTTCGTGTGGATGGCGGCCGTGCCGGCGAGTATGCGCGTTGTATACAGCGTTGCCAGCACGACCACATCCAGCATCATGATGCGCTTTAGCTGGAACGAGTAAGCGGTCGTGAGGATGTAATAGCCGAGCAGCACGGCGACAAACTGGTGCGAGACAGCAAACGCAAGGCTGAAACCGGCGATCAGCAGCACTACGGCCAAGATGGGGCCAGCGATCAGTGGGAGCGTGCCGGCAGCGAATGGGCGATGCCGTTTACGATGATGCTGGCGATCGGAAGGCAGGTCCAACAGATCGTTTGTCAGGTACACGCTGGAAGCGCACAGCCCAAAGCAGAAGAACGCGAGGACGGTCGTCACGACCGCATCGATCTCAAGGACGCGATGGGCTGCGAGCAGTGGCAAGAACACAAGGACGTTCTTGATCCATTGGTGCACGCGGAGCGCTTTGGCCCAGGCACGGAGACCGCCATGCTTTACCTGGAACCTCTTTTCCACGGACGTAACGCGCGCGGCAGCAGACGAGAGTGACTCGCCGTGCTCAACCACAAGTGCGCCGCGCGCGTGCTTCCACACGGCGAGGTCAACCGGTGCGTTACCGATATAGTCGAATCCCTTTTCGCCAAACCGTTCGACCAGTACGCGTGCCTTGTTGGACCCGGAGAGATTGACGTTGCCGTCGCTGGCGATCACATCGTCGAACACATCGGCGTGCGCTGCCACGGGCGCGGCGAGCTTCATGTCGGAGGCCGTGCAGAGCACGACCTGTCGCTCGGCACGCTGTTGGCCGAGCCACGCGAGTATTTCGTGGTTATACGGGAGGGCTGCGGGGTCGATATCGACTCGCAGGGCAATCTGCTTCTTCAGATGGGCCTTGCCGCGCAGCAGCCAGCCGAGCATCCAGAACAGCGAAAGCGGCTTTTTCGCGAGCAGCGCAAGAGCTGACTCCACAAGCAAGTCGGACCTGATCAGCGTGCCGTCAAGGTCGACGCATAGCGGAGTGCCGGCCCGCGGCGCGTGTTCGTTATTGACAGCCATGTTTCCCCTTCCTTTAAATCCCCGCCGGCCGATCGGCGGCGGGGCGTGTACGACCGAGCCGTTGGGCCCGGTATTCCATTAGCCTAGCGCCGCTTCCAGCTCAGGCAGGATCTTGAACAGATCCCCCACCAGGCCGATATCCGCAATCTCAAAAATCGGCGCCTCCCCATCCTTGTTAATGGCGACGATGGTGCCGGCGTCTTTAATACCCGTCAGGTGCTGGATAGCACCCGAAATGCCCACGGCAATGTACAGCTCCGGAGCAATAATCTTGCCGGTCTGGCCGACCTGCATCTCGTTGGGCACGTAGCCGGCATCCACCGCGGCGCGGGAGGCGCCCACGGCTGCACCGATCTTGTCGGCGAACTTGTAGATGATCTCGAAGTTCTCCTTCGAGCCCACGCCGCGGCCGCCCGAGACTACCTTGGGGGCGCCCTGCAGGTCGGGGCGGTCGCTCTTGCCCTGCTGCAGGTTCACGAAGCGGGTATGCGAGGGCAGGGCGACATCCAGGCTGAGCGCCTCGACCTGGGCGTTGCCGGTGCTGGCCGCGGCCGGCCAGGAGGCCGTGCGGATGGTGGCGACCACCGTGGAACCGGCGTCCACTTCGACGGTGACGATGGCATTGCCGGCGTAGATCGGGCGCTTGAAGCTGTGCGGGCCTTCCACGGTCATGACGTCGCTGACCTGCGACACGCCCAGCAGGGCGGCCACGCGCGGGGCGAGGTCCTTGCCAAAGGTTGTGGACGGGGCGAAGACGTGGGTGTAGCCGGCTGCGGCCTTGGCCACCTGCGGCGCGATCACGGCCGCCAGGGCGTGGGCGTTCTCGGCGCGGGCCACGGCCAGCACTTTGGTCACGCCGTCGATCTTCGCGGCTTCAGCGGCGATGGCGTCCGGGGCATCCGAAAGGACGATGACGTCGATGGCATCGGGCTTGGCGGCGGCGGCGGCGCTCACGGCGCGCGCGGTCGAACCGTTGAGCTTGCCGTCCAGGTGCTCGGCGATAACGAGAATCTTGCTCATGCTATGTGCTCCTGTCCGGCTGCTTTACAGCAGGCCCTTCTGCTTGAGGGCCGCGACCAGCTCGGCGGCATCGTTCACCATCACGCCCTTGCTGCGCTTGGGCGGCGCGGCGAAATGCGTGGTCTTGATGTGATCGGCGGCGTCCACGCCGAGCGAGCCCAGCTCGATGACATCGATGGGCTTGGACTTTGCCTTCATGATGTCCGGCAGCTTGATGAAGCGCGGCTCGTTCAGGCGCAGGTCGGTGGTGACCACGGCGGGCAGGTCGGCTTCGATGGTTTCCAGGCCGGCATCGACCTCGCGGGTGACCGTAGCCTTGCCGTCGGCGATCTCAACCTTGCTGGCAAACGTGGCCTGCGGGCGGTCCCACAGGGCGGCCAGCATCTGGCCGGTCTGGTTGGCATCGTCATCGATAGCCTGCTTGCCCAGGATCACCAGGCCCGGCTGCTCCTTTTCAACGAGCTTGAGGAAGGTGCGGGCGGCCGTGAGCGGCGACACGGCATCGGCGGTCTGCACGTGGATGGCGCGGTTGGCGCCCATGGCCAGGCCGTTGCGCAGGTGCGCGGTCAGATCGGCCGGGCCGATGCCGACCACGATCACTTCCTCGGCTACGCCCTTCTCGCGCAGGCGCAGGGCTTCTTCCAGCGCGATATCGTCGAATGGGTTGGCGGAAAGCTTGACGCCATCCGTGACGACGCCGGTGCCATCGGGCTTGACCTGAATGCGGACGTTGTAGTCCACGACGCGCTTGTAGCCGACCAGAATCTTCATTCTCGGTTCCTGTGTGAATGCCCGTTCAGCGAACGGATGTCAAAAGTGGGCCCGTAATCATAGCGAATCTTGCCCCTTGCCTCCTGACGCGCCGCGGCAGGAGGGGCCGGCCTTAACCGCGCCGGGCGTAGGGGTAAGGGGCCGATTCCGGCTCAGGGTCGCCAGCCAGCGAGGCGGCGGTTACGGTGCGGAATGCCTCGTGTGCCGCTGCGAGGGTAACAACCCGTTCCACGGCGTGGGCCATGGTGCCGTCGACCTGCCCGGCTTCGGGGGCGAAATCGGCCTCGGAAAGGGGCGCATCCAGCAGCGGGATGAGGGCTGACAGGCGGCACCAGAACATGCTGCCTGCCACGAATGTGTCGTTCTCGACATCCGGGTCCGGTATCCCCATCAGCGAGCACAGGAACTCTACGTTGCCGGTGTTGGCTCCCCAGTAGAAGGCCAGTGGCTGCACATGGCCCTCAGGCGCCACAACGCCGATATCGAGGTTGGATGACAGACCCTCGAGGATGGTCTTGGCACGCGTGGGGGCGGCGAGCCGCCCCACGAGCTCGGCGCGCCAGTCCGCGCCGTCATTGCGGTGCGCCGAGCGCTTGGTGTGCAGCTTCAGGACGATTTCCTCGCCCTCGTCGAGCAGCCGGCGGCCAACGCGCAGGAACGGAAGAATATCCCGGCCGCGGTTCGGAGCGACCTCTAGTTCCGCGTCGAGCGAAAGTCGGGCCACCTCGGCCCGGACCGCCGCTTCCTTCTCAGAAGGAACGGTAAGCACAACACGGAAGGCAATACCGGTTTCACGAAGTGTGCCCACAAGCTCTTCGAGCAGCTCCGGGTACCATACGTGGATCACGGCGCACGGCCGCGCCTTGGGTGCAGGGCGCGGCTGGAACGACTGGCGGATAGCCCCCAGCCAGGCGTAGCCAAGCCGCGAGTCGGGTTCGAGTACCGCACCTTCCGCCCATTCGTTCCAGGCGTTGACGAACACGAGCGGCGCATCGGGTGCGCGCCTGCGTGCGGTTGCCACGGCGTGGCGTGCCCATGTCTCGAATGCCCGGGGCGTGGCGTGGACGTAAGTCCGGCCGCGACCGCTGCGTCGGGCCTCATTGTCCCAACCGGGGTTGATGCCTGGGTAGAGCGTGTACGCCGGATCAGCGGCCGCCATGGCATGCTTCGCCAGTTGCCGCCAATCGAGTATCTCGCCGGTGTACGACGGATTGATCAGCCGGTGCGTAGCGGTAATGGGCGCAAGGCTGGTGTTGTTAGGAGGGAAAGCAGCCGCCGCATCGAAGCCGATTGTTGCGGGGTCGACATTGTCGAAGCTTTGGACATAGACGAGGTGCAACTCGCCAATGCCGTTTTCCCTGCACCAAGCCCTCCAGCGGGCTGCCGTGGCCTGGGCGTTCGGTAGTAATCCAGGCCGATAGACCATGAGCATCGGCTTTCCGCCGACGCGCAGGTAGCGGGGATCCTGTAAATAAGGAGCAACGTACTTGATGAAGGCCAGATCATCGTCGGCGCTATGCGCCTGTCCGATGAGGACGTCGTTGGCGCGACCGTCCCAGCGCCGTGACCAGTTTTCGTTCGCCCAGCAAAGGGTGATCGGAAAATCGATGGACGGGTCGTCCAGCCATTGCCGCAGCGGTGTCTCAAGTAGGGTCTTCCCTGCGAACCAGTAAAAATAAGTCGCGAAGGCGCCCACGGCATAGGCCTTCGCCATGGCGACTTGTTCCCGCATGACGTCAGGAAGGCGAAGATCGTAGAAGCCGAGATCACCGGGCAGGCGTGGCTGCGCGTGCCCTTCGAATTGAGGCAGCGCGCGCGTGACGTTGCGCCATTCCGTGAAGCCCTTGCCCCACCATGCGTCGTTCTCGGGGGTGGGATGGAACTGAGGTAGGTAAAACGCCACCATCGTTGCGGGCGGGGGCGCTGGAACCGACGCGTGGCTGAAGCTCACGTGGCCGAGCAGCCTATGACCTGCATGATCGAGCGCACGATACGATGAAGATCCGGCGGCCTTACCCGAAGGGCCATCGGGGACCAGATCCGCATGACGGGCCAGGAAGCGTTGGCGTAACCGGTCGCGTGCACTTACGGGCATTGGCACTAGCCGAAAGCCGAAGCGCAGGGTGTAGAACAGCAATTGGCGGAGTGTTGGTCGGCCCATGATCAAGCGATGACCTCACGTAGGGCTTGCTGAGCGGCCGTCGCGGAAAAATGATTGCGCACATTTTCTAGCGCGTGGTCCGATAGCGCCATCCAAAGGGTTTCGTTGCCCACGAGCCGCCGATAGGCCTGCGCGAAGTCATCAGGCGTGTGGGCCACCAGGACATCCACTCCATCCACAAGCTGCATGCCTTCGGTGGCAACAGAGCTGCCAATGACAGGCAACCCGTGGCTCATGGACATGTTGACCTTGCCCTTGACGCCTGCGCCAAAGCGCAACGGAGCAATCGATGCGAGGCATCGCTCCATCAGCGGGTCGAGATCTTCTACGCGGCCGAGCATATCGAGACCCGTAGCAGAAAGCTCAGCCTTCGCCTCGGCGGGAACATCTCCCGCGACAAAAATCCGAATCGAAGGATCAAGGCGACGTAGGGCGGGCAGAATATCGCTTGCCATCCACCGCATGGCATCTGCGTTAGGCGGATGACCATAGCCACCCACAAAGAGCAGATCGCGGCGGTGCTCAAACCCGTTGGCTCGCCCATAGACGTCGTGAATGTTGGAGAGCAGCAGCACGTGCGCAGACGGTAGCAGGCCTGCAAGCAGGTCGCGCTCGAAGGCACTCACCACGAACGTCGCATCAGAAGTCGCGATGAGCTCGAGTTCCTGTTTGCGCGTCGACTGTGCATGGCGGGACAGGCTTGCGCTACCAGCCTGCTCGGCAGCGCGCTCTTCACGGAGGAAATGCAGGTCCACCGTATCGAAGACGACCCGTGCCAGCGGCGCATGTTTGCGAACGAAACCCGCGTATTGGTGCGCAACGGTATGCCGACAGAGGATCGCGGCATGAAGTTCACCGCCGTGTTCCGCGATCCACGCCGGGATGCTGGGCGCGGACGGCCGGGCAGCCACCTCGATGCCCAGCGCGCCCAGGGTAGCTATCGCGCCTTCGCTAGCCACGCCGTCATCCGGCGCGAACACCACGTGCCAGCCATCGTTCACGAGGATGCGCATGATGGAGATCAACCGGAGCGAACCGGAGTCGCGGGAGGCATCCGGTGTCATGATGTCCGCTACGAGGATCGTTCCACGGAATGCGTTGCGATCCATCGTGGCCAAGGGCGTGCCGGGAACCGGCTGATTCGCAAGGGTGGCGGCCCATTTTTCAACCAGTTTGTGCTGGTTGATCGCCTGATGGCGTTTCATGCCGAGGTCGGGTTCGCCGACGGAGCTGATGCCCTCCGCATGCACTACGACACTGCCAGGCACGAAACGTACCTTGTAACCGGCCTGGCGAACGGCGAGCGCGAGGTCCGCGTCTTCGTAGTAGCCAGGCGCGTAACGCAGATCAAAGCCACCGACATCGTGGAAGAGCGTCTTGGGGATGGCCAGCGCGGCGCCGGAAACGTAATCCATGGGCCGCACATAGCGGTAGGCCGGGAGTCGTCGCGATGCGAACCGGCCGCGATTCCACGCGGTGCCGTCGCTGAAAATCCAGGCGCCGGCCTCTTGAAGGCGACCGTCCGGATAAACCAGCTGGCTCCCCGCAATACCAGTATCAGGGAACGTCTCGAAGACCTGAAGCAGGGCATCCGCCCAGCCTGCGGTGACCTGCGTGTCGTTATTCAGGAACAGCAGCGTGGCACCCAGCGCCGCGTGGGCGCCTGCATTGCACGATCCGACGAAGCCGAGGTTTTCGGCGTTCTCAAGCAGGCGCAGCCCCGCCACATGGCGCAACACGAGGGCCGTGTTATCCGGCGAGGCATCGTCGACGACGATGACTTCGAATGGCACGGCCGGCGGATGGTTTGCTATGGAGCGCAGGCAAGCGAGGGTGTATTCCACCTTGCCGTACACGGGAACGATGATGGAAAGCTCTGGCGTTCTCGATGCGGGCAGTTCGAGCAACGAGTAGGTCGACTCAAGGGGGAGCAGGGCGAGCGTGTCGTCCTCGGCTTCGCGCGGCACCAGGCCCTGCGTAATGCGCTCCAGCGTGCCGCGCCAGCCACGCAGCGCAATGCTCATGCGAACGCGTTGCAGAATGGACCGAAGCCGCCGGTACCGCCAGGAAAGTTGATCCGACACAATACGCTTCAAAGGTTCTGATAATTCGGCCCAGACCCGCCCTCAGGCGTGACCCAGGTAATGATCTGGTACGGATCCTTGATATCGCACGTCTTGCAATGCACGCAATTGGCCGAGTTGATCTGCAACCGCTTGCCCGCCTCGTCGTTCACGATCTCATAGACACCCGCGGGGCAGAACCGCTGGCACGGATTACCGTACTCAACAGTGCACTGCTCGATACAAATAGACGTATCAGCCACCTTCAAATGAACCGGCTGGTCTTCGTCGTGCTCGGTAGCCGCGAAGTACACCGACGCCAACCGATCGCGCGGCGCCAGGGTCCGATCCACATAATCCTTCTTCGGCGCCTCGTACTGGCCCAGCTTCTCCAGCGACGACCAGTCAGCGTGGTTCTTCAGCGTCCACGGCGAGGCACCGCCGGTAAGCGTCTCCCACGCCGCATTGATCAGCCCACGCCACAGCCCCTTGTTGAAGCCCGGTCGGATATTGCGCACCTTCTTGAGCTCAGCGACGACAGTCGAGCCGCGTAGTGCAGCGTCCCAGCCAGCCGGATTCAGCTGCGACGCCACCAGGTGCTCGGCGGCCAGCATGCCCGAGGCAATTGCCTGGTGCGTGCCCTTGATCTTCGGCACGTTCACAAGCCCGGCCGAATCACCAACAAGGATCGCCCCCGGCATTTCCACCTTGGGCAACGACTGGAAGCCGCCTTCGATGATGGCGCGCGCGCCGGCCGAGACGATGGTGCCGCCCTCAAGCAAGCCCTTCACGTTCGGGTGGTGCTTGAACTGCTGGAACGCTTCGAACGGGGAGAAGTTCGGGTCGGGATAATCGAGGCCGACCACGAAACCGACCGCCACCCGATCGTTATCCAGGTGGTAAAGGAAGCTGCCGCCATAGGTATCGTTCGCGAGCGGCCAGCCGGTGGTGTGCACCACCTTGCCCGCTTCGCCGCGGCCTGGAGGGAGCTGCCACAGCTCCTTGATGCCGATGCCGTAGGTCTGCGGGTCACTCGCCGCGTCGAGGTCGAACTTCTTGATCAGCGTTTTGCTGATATGGCCGCGGCAGCCTTCGGCCAACACGGTGACCTTGGCCCGGATGTCGATGCCTTCGGTGTAGCCCGGCTTATGCGTGCCATCGCGCGCAATGCCCATGTCACCGATGCGTACGCCGTTCACGGCGCCGCTTTCATCGAACAGCGCCTCGGCAGCCGCATAGCCCGGGAATACATCCACGCCCAGCGCCTCGGCCTGCGGGGCCAGCCACGCGCACAGGGCGCCCAGGCTGACGATCACATTGCCGTGGTTGTTCATCTGCGGCGGAGCAATGGGCGCCTTGATGCCCGACTGGTGATCCCTGAGCCACCAGAACTCATCCTTCGTCACCGGCACACAGACCGGGGGCGGCGCCTTGCGCCATTCCGGAAGCAGCCGGTCGAGCGGGGCGGTTTCAATCACCGCACCCGAAAGGATCTGCGCGCCAATCGTCGAGGCCTTCTCGATGACGCACACCGAGACCTCCGGATTGAGCTGTTTCGTACGAATCGCGAACGCGAGGCCGGCAGGGCCGGCGCCGACGACGACGAGGTCGTATTCCATGGTTTCGCGTTCGCTCATCGCTGGCTCTCGAATCTGGCTGGCAGGATCAAACGGTTATTGTCCTGTTTCCCCCCAACCCGGGCAAATCGCCGTTTGAAACAGGCCGCCCAGGGGGATTGCACGTCTTTCACATACGGGGTTTATAGTCGTCTCCAAGCGCAAGGAGATTCCATGAATACGATGTTGCCTGTCACCGCCACGGATATGCGCCGGGCCTCGCTGCTGCAGATCATGCACTGGCTGGCGATCGGCCGGGCGCAGCCGCAGGCCCTTTCCGATGCCTACCAGGACGCGATCGAGCGCCTGAACCCCGTCTTGAACGCCTACACGGATGTCAGCGTATCGCTAATCCAGGAGCAGGCCCTGGCCGCTGACCGGCGCCGCCGCGACGGCGTGATGGGCCGTCTGGACGGTCTGCCGATCGCCATCAAGGATAATTTCGATGTGGCCGGGGTACCCACGCGCGCAGGCATGCGGCGGCGCACCGTGGTGCCCGAACAGGATGCACACGCCATCGCGCGGCTGCGTGCCTCAGGTGCCGTGCTGCTTGGCAAGACCAATATGGATGAAGGCGCGCTCGGCCTCACCACGAATAATCCGTTTTATGGCGCAACGCACAATCCGCATCGCCTGGGTTACACGGCCGGCGGTTCGTCCGGCGGTGCCGCTGCGGCGGTGGCCGCGGGCATGGCGGTAGCGGCCATCGGCTCGGATACCCTGGGCTCGATCCGCGTCCCCGCCAGCTATTGCGGCGTGTACGCGCTGAAGCCCACCCACGGCGAGATCTCGGCCCGCGGCCTGGTGCCGGCCGCCCGGCGCCTGGATGCCGTGGGCTTGCTGGCGCGCGGCGTGGACGACCTCACCGTGCTGCTACAGACCCTGGCAGGCTACGACGCCGACGATGCGCGTTCGCGCCGCCGCCGCGTGGCGTTCCAGCCGCCCGATTGGGAACCGGGCAACCTGCGCACCGGTTTTCTGCCTGACCTGGCGTCGTTGGGTGTCGAACGCGACGTTATCGATGTATTCGACAACGCGCTTTCCCAACTGAAGGGCGAGTTGGGCGAACGTCGCGCCGTGGATTTCTCCGACTGGGATTTCGCCCGCACGCGCCGTGCCGGGTTGCTCCTGATGGAAGCGGAGATGCTCAACACGTTTGCCGACGAGCTGGCCGATGAGGCCTACCCGGTATCGCCCGGGTTCCGTCAGATGGTGGACTTTGCGGCGAAGAAATCCGCGGCAGACTACGTCGCGGCCGATCTCGTGCTCGATGCCGCTACGCTGAAGATGCGCCGTCTGTTCGCCCAGGTCGATGTGCTGGTCATGCCGACCACATCGCAGGGGGCGTTCCCTCTGGATCAGCCCGCACCGGCATCGCAGGCGGATCTTTGCAGCTTCGCGAGTCTCGCGGGCTGCCCCTCGGTAAGCATTCCCATGGGCACGCTGCCCAGTGGTTTGCCCATCGGCATGCAGCTGGTCGGTGCGCGCGGTTCCGATCTGCGCCTGCTCGAACTGGCGGCGGTGTGCGCTTCGTCGCTCGATGCCGAGCCGGCGTACCCCGTCGAACCCAAATAACCCGCTTTCTGTAGGAGCGCGCTTGCGCGCGATCCGGCGTGCCGCAAGCACCCATCGCGCGCAAGCGCGCTCCTACAGTTCAAAGCGGCGCGATTATTTGGCGGGCGCGGCCTGGTAGGTCCAGGTTACGACATCCCGCGACAGCTTATCCATCGCCCGCCCGAAGGCCTGCACCACCTGTGGCACCTCTTTGCCATCCACCGGTTCCCGAACCTCAAACCGCTGGCTGGCCACGATCTGGTGCTTGCGCGAATTGGCCAGCATGGCATCGAAGCGGATCACCACCTCCGGTTTGCCGCCTGCGTAGTCCGTCTGGAAATCAGAAAGGTTCCCACCAAGCTCATAGTCGGCGGCCAGGTTGCTGTCATCGGTGCTCAGCGCCGTGACGCGGCCGCTGTCGCGGAACGCATCGGTCAGGCGGTCACGGAACACATGGGGCGCACTGTCGTTCCAGCGCGCGCCCGCATACACGGTAATTGTGTTGTCCGACGGCACCACGGCAATGCGTGCGTTATCCAGCGAGCGGGGAGCGTTCGGCGTGGCGACGCGCAGGCCCCATGGCACCGGCGCGGCAGCGGCGGCGGTGGGGCGGGCGCCCGGGGCGGCCGGCAACGTATAAACGCTGGGCTGCTCCGCCTTCGGCAGGATGGAGCAACCCGCGAGCACGGCAAGCATCACAACGGGGAGGGTGAACCGCATACGGCTCATGGGGTGAACTCCTTGGTTTTCTCGCGCCCGAACAGGTAGCCGCTGGGGTTTTCATCCAGGCGCCGCGTGATCGAGCGCAGCGATGAGAGGGTGTCGCGCAGTTCGCGCAGGGCTGGCGCCAGGTCGCCCAGGCTGGCGGCGCCGCCGTTCAGGGCATCGCTGTTGTCGTTGATCAGGCGATCGATCGAGGCCATGGAATGTTCGAGCGACGCCATGGCGCGCTGGGCACTTTCCAGCGTGGCCTTGCCCTGGCCCTGGACCAGGCCGTTGGCGTTGTGCACAAGATCCTTGCTCTCGGCCAGGGTTTCGTTGGCCTGCTTCGTCGCCACGTCCAGCTGCTTGATCAGCGAGCGGATGTCCTCGCGCTCATCGGCGATCACGCCGGTGGTTTTGTCCAGGTGATCCAGCGTGCGCTCGATCCGGTGCACGTTCTCGGGCGATAGCAACTCGCTGGCGTGCGCCGCCGCCTGGTTGATATTGGTAATGAGGTCTTCGCTGTTGGAGAGCAGCTTGGCCAGCTGCGAGGTATCCGCATTAATGATGGGCACCTCGCCATCATGCCCCACCAGCAGCGGGCTGCCGGGCGAGCCACCGGAAAGCTGGATGATCGCCACGCCGGTCACACCGGTCAGCGCGAGCTTGGCGTGCGTATCCTTGCGCAGCGGCGTATCGCCACTCACGCGGATGCGCGCGAGCACCCGCCGCGGGTCATTCGGGTCCAGCCGCAGCTGGTTCACATCGCCAAGGCGGATGCCGTTGTACTGCACCGCGGAACCCCGCGACAGCCCGGTGACCGCCTCGTTGAAAACCACGTCGTAGTAGTTCCACTCCTGGTCGGAGTGCGCCTTGGCCAGCCACACCCCGAAGAGCAGGCCGCCTATGACGATGACAAGGGTGAAGATGCCGATCAGGATATGGTGCGCGCGGGTTTCCATGTGTCAGTCCTTGCCTTGGCGGGCGGCGAAGGTGGCCGCGCGGCCGCGCGGTCCGTTGAAGTACGCCTGCACCCAGGGATCATCGGTGCGGGCCACTTCATCGATCGGGCCTACGGCGAGCACGCGGCGCTGGGAAAGCACGGCGACCCGGTCGCAGGTGGAATACAGCGTGTCCAGGTCATGGGTCACCAGGAACACGGTGAGCCCCAGCGCATCGCGCAGGGTGACGATGAGGCTATCGAAGGCGGCCGCACTGATCGGGTCGAGCCCGGCCGTGGGTTCATCGAGGAAGACGATTTCCGGATCGAGCGCGAGCGCGCGGGCCAGTGCAGCACGCTTGATCATGCCGCCGGAAAGCTGGGCGGGCCATTTACGCCCCGCATCCACGGGCAACCCCGAGAGTGCGAGCTTCACGCCGGCCAGTCGGGTGGCATCCGCGCGATCGAGCTTCGCGTGCTCGACCATGGGCAGCGCCACGTTCTCGGCCACGGTCAGTGAGGAGAACAGCGCACCGCTCTGGAACAGCACGCCGAAGCGGCGTTCCACCAGCGAACGTTTCTCCTCGGGAAGCGAGAGCAGGTTCTCACCGAACACGCGCACCTCGCCAGAAACGGGACGCACCAGGCCGATGATCGTCCGCAGCAGCACGGATTTGCCGGTGCCCGAACCGCCGACGATGCCGATGATCTCGCCGCGGCGCACATCCAGGTCCAGGTTCTCGTGCACGGTCTGCGTGCCGAACCGGTTGGTGAGGCCGCGTACTTCGATGACGGTTTCGGTGCTCACCAGCCCATCTCCATATAGAAGAGGGCCGCCACCGCATCGAGCAGGATCACGACGAAGATGGATTGCACCACGGCCGAGGTGGTGTGTTCGCCCACGGACTGGGCGCTGCCGGATACCTTGAACCCCTCCATGCAGCCGATCACCGAGATCATGAAGGCGAACACCGGCGCCTTGGCGATACCGACCAGGAACTGGCGCAGCTGCATGTCCTCCTGAAACATGTTCAGGAACATGGAGGGCGACATCTTCAGCGTGGCCAGGCAGACCACGCCGCCGCCGACAATGCCTGCGATCATGGCGACGAAGGTGAGCAGGGGCAGGGCGATGAGCAGGGCCAGCACACGCGGCAGCACCAGCAGCTCCACCGGGTCCAGCCCCAGGGTGCGGATCGCGTCGATCTCTTCGCGCGCTTTCATCGAGCCGATCTGCGCCGTGAACGCGCTGGCCGTGCGGCCCGCCAGCAGGATGGCAGTGAGCAGCACGCCGAACTCGCGGAGGAAGGCGAAGCCGACCAGGTCGACCGTGAAGACGCTGGCGCCGTACGCGGCCAGGGCGGTGGAGCCCAGGAAGGCGACAACGGCGCCGACCATGAAGGACAGCAGGGCCAGGATGGGCACGGCATCCAGGCCGGTCTGTTCCAGGTGGGACACCAGCGCGGTGACCCGCCACCGGCTGGGGCGCAGGACAGTGGAGGCGAATCCCTGGAGGGTGATGCCGATAAACCCCAACAGCTTCGCGGTCTGCTTCCAGAACGAGGCCACCGCGCGGCCAATTCGCTCCAGCATCACCACGAACCCGGCGTCGCGCTTACGCGGCACGCCCTTGCAGTACGTATCGATCGCGTCGCCCACGGTCTTCAGCAGGGCACGCCGCGCCGCTGGCAGGGCTTCGTCCTGGGCGAGCGCCTGGGTGCGCGAGCTACCCAACAGTTCGGCGATAACGAACGCACCGGAGGTATCCATGGCATGGACATCGTGGATATCCACCTGCACCCCGGCGCCCAAGGAGCCGGCCAGTTCATTCGCCCGCTTCTGCAGGGCCTCGTAGAAAGGCAGGGTCCAGTCCCCCCGGAGCACGAGACGCTCGCCGCCGGTATCGCGGGTGAGGGTGACCGTGCCGGGCAGCGAAGGGGTGTCCATGGGGCCGAAGGCTAGCAGGAAGATGTTGCGGCGCGCTTGGACTTGACGCTCGCTCCCGGGATAATGCCGGGCTGGCCCCCATGCCCTGTCCCCTGAAGGTAAGACGATGACCGATAAGACCGAACTCAACGCCACCCACCGCGAGCTCGGTGCCCGCATGGTCGATTTCGGCGGCTGGGATATGCCCATCGCCTACGGCTCGCAGATCGAAGAGCACCACGCCGTGCGCAACGACGCCGGCATGTTCGATGTGTCGCACATGACCGTGGTGGACCTCACCGGCGAGAAGACCCGCGATTTCCTTCGCAAGCTGGTCGCCAACAATGTCGACAAGCTGGCCAAGCCGGGCAAGGCCCTCTACACCTGCATGCTGGACGAGACCGGCGGCGTCATCGACGACCTGATCGTCTACTTCCTGCGTGAAGATTTCTTCCGCCTGGTGGTGAACGCGGCCACCCGCGCGAAGGACCTGGCCTGGATCGAGAAGCAGGCTGGCGCCTTCGGCGTCAGCGTCCGTGAGCGCCCGGAGTTCGGCATGATCGCGGTGCAGGGCCCGAACGCCCGCGAGAAGCTGATCGGCCTGCTGCCGGCGGAAGTGCAGGAGAAGGCCCGCAAGCTCGGCAAGTTCGCCGCGCTGGAAACGGAAGGCCCCGATGGCATGCCGCTGTTCCTGGCCCGCACCGGCTATACCGGTGAAGATGGTTTCGAAGTGGTGGTGCCGAACACCCGCGTGGTCGAACTGTGGAACGCCTTGCGCGAAGCAGGTGTGGCGCCGGCTGGCCTGGGTGCGCGCGATACGCTCCGCCTCGAAGCCGGCATGAACCTCTACGGCCAGGACATGGATGAATCCGTGTCGCCGTGGGAAGCCGCACTGGCCTGGACCATCTCGCTCGACGAGGGCCGTGACTTCATCGGTCGTGCCGCGCTGGAGAAGCACAAGGCCGATGGCGTGAAGCGCGTGATGGTCGGGCTGGTGATGGACGACAAGGGCGTGCTGCGCCATGGCCAGAAAGTTCTCACAGCCGCGGGTGAGGGCGAGATCCTCTCGGGCGGTTTCGCCCCCACTCTCGGCAAGTCCATCGCGTTCGCGCGCGTCCCGGCTGGCGAACTGGGCGATGTGCGCGTCGACATCCGCGGCAAGGAAGTGCCGGTGCGCGTGGTGAAGTTCCCGTTCGTGCGCGATGGCAAGCCGATGGAAGGCATCGCCGGCTGATCACATACATATATATACGTATGTGAAAGAGAGGGCGGCCCAGGGCCGCCCTCGTTGTTTCCGCTTCAGCCGATGGCCACGGGCTTCAGCGTGACCTTGGCGTTGCGGGCGGCACCTAGGCGATCCTTGTAATACTCGCCGCGCTCGATCGTATAGAAGGAGTCCACATAGTCGTGGTCGTCCTTCAGCCAGCTGGTACCCATGCTGTCCAGCACCGAGTCGCCAATCTTGCTGACCAGGCTGAGCGCCGCGGCAGTCCGGCCCGAGGCGACCGCCAGCACCTTAGCCGCCGCGTCGCTGATATCGCGCACGACGGAGTCGCCACCTTCCGGCGCTGTCGGCGACTCGCTTGCCGGACCCCTGGCTTTGTCCTTGCCGGGTGTGTTCGATGGCGCGCCCGGAATGATCAGGCTGCCGAGGTCACCGACCGACCCAACCAGCGTGCGGGCAAGCACGTTGAAGTCCAGGTCGCCGTCGCGCTCGAACAGATGGATGTTCACATAGCGGGATGCGAAGTCACTCCAGTGGACCAGATCCATGTTTGGCGTACGCGGCTGGTTTGCCGCAGTGAGGAACGGGAGCTGGCGGACCGTGACCTTGGGCTGGCCATCGACACCGACGCCCGAGATGACGGCGAAGATCTCCGCGTCGCCTTTTGGGAACGATTCCTTCGCATCCTTCAATTCGATGCGCTGCAGGACCGTGAGGGTTTCTTCACCGGGGGCTTCCGTGCGCGGCGTATGTGCATCCATGGCAATTCCTTGTGGGTGTGGGGGAAACATCCGCCGGCTGGGCGGATGTGGCCAAGACTTTGCCGAGCGCCGGGCCTACGCTCTGTCGGTCGGTTCCGACGCGCGCGTGCGAATGTGACGTGTCAAAAGTCCGTCGCCGACTGCGCTCCCGTCGGGCAGTGACTGATGGCACGGGCTTGGCGCCCGTGCGACGCAGGGCGCTTCCGCATCGCGCCCGGACCGGTACAATTGCGGCTGCTACCACCGCCCCCTCCCGAGAACGAGGCATACCCCATGAGCGAAATTCCAGGCGATCTGCATTTTCTTAAGTCCCACGAGTGGGTGCGCATCAATGATGACGGCACCGCTACCATCGGCATTTCCGACCACGCCCAGGGCGCACTCGGCGATCTCGTGTATGTCGAGTTGCCGGAAGTGGGTAGCACCGTCGAGGCGGGCAACGACAAGGGCGTTGCGGTCGTCGAGTCCGTGAAGGCCGCGTCGGATATCTACTCGCCGCTCTCGGGTGAAGTCGTCGAGGTGAACGAGAAGCTCTCGGACGCACCGGAAACGATCAACAGCGACGCCTACGGCGAGGGTTGGATCTTCAAGATCAAGTACTCCGACCGGAGCGAAATCGACGACCTCCTGGGTCCCGATGATTACAACGAACTGGTCGAAAACGAAGACCACTGACGGTCGGTCGGAACGTTCGAACCTGGTGCCGGTCGTCTTCGACCGGCATTTTTTTGTCCGCGGCACCCCTTTGGGGAAAATTTTTTTTGGCCGCCAGTCGACTTCCGTTCATCCCCGCGAAGCGCCCTTTGAGGTCACCCGGCGGCACGCCGATTGACCGTGCAACAACTCGACGGTCGCGCATACGCGTTTCGCAAATCGGTTCACGAAATGCCTTTATTCAAGGTGTTTTTGTAAACGTGCGAATCGTTGAAAATGATTCGCGAGCAAACGGAAAATCGATTGGACGAGGTCCGCAAACCTCCCTCCGGTTATCTCCCGACGCCCTTCGGGGTCGCGTGATCTAGCCGCAAGGTCTTCAATCTAGAGCCAAAATTTATTGACAGCGGATTTGTTCAGGAATAGCTTTTGCGTCAATTGACGGGGAACCCGGAAATGGAAACTGATAACTTCATCCGACCGTATGTGGAGCACGGTTCGAAAGCGGGAGCGGTACGCAAGATCACGGTATCGATTCCGCTGCACATCCTCCGCCTGCTTTCTGATGAACGCACCCGCCGACAGGTCAACAATTTAAGGCACGCGACGAACAGCGATTTGCTGGTTGAAGCGTTCCTACATGCTTTTACTGGGCAACCACTGCCAACTGATGAGGAGCTGAGACGAACCATGGCCACTGCCAAGAAAGCCACTGCCAAGAAGTCGGCCGCCAAAAAGGCGACCAAGAAGTCCACCACCAAGCGCACGGCTGCCCGCAAGGCACCGGCGAAGAAGACTGCGGCCCGTAAGGCTGCGGTGAAGAAGACCGCCCGCAAGGCTGCGGTCAAGAAGACCGCCCGCAAGTCGGCGGTGAAGAAGGCTTCGACCCGTAAGGTCGCTGCCAAGAAGGCCGTCAAGAAGGCCGTCCGCAAGGCTGCGCCGAAGAAGGCTGCAGCGAAGAAGACCGTCCGTAAGGCTGCCGCGAAGAAGGTTGCCCGCAAGGCGGCTCCGCGCAAGGCTGCTGCAAAGAAGGTTGCCGCTGCCAAGGCTCCTCGTGCGACCAAGGCGGCCAAGGCCCCCAAGGCACCGAAGGCCGTCAAGGCACCGAAGGCTGCGTAAGCAGAGCACCACCTTCTAATAAGAAAGCTGTTAGCGAATTAGCTCCCCGCGGTGCCCAGCGCGGGGAGCCACTTCGAAAATTGACCCCGGCCTGGCCGGGGTTATTCATTTCCGGCGCGGGCGCATATTCCTGCCCCCGGAAAACCTCCTAGGCCCTTGGGCTGGATTCACGCCCCCATTACGGTTACCTTTCAGGCCACGCGCTGCGTGGGACGGGGGGTCCCATGCGTCAAGCCATCAGGGGGCGCGCGTTCATTCCGGAGTCCAGTCCCGCCGCCATGGATACCCGTCATCGATTCCCGATGCGCCACCGCATGCGTGGTGCCATCAATCCCGTCACGCTTGCCGTCCTCATCATCGTGGTGGTGTTGGGCGTCGCTGCGTATTTCCTCATTATCAAGCCATACCACGATGCCAACGTGGACCTGACCCAGCAGGGCGCGACCAGCGCGACCAAGCCGGGCGCATCCCATGAGGCACCGCCGGCGAACGTCGATGCGCTCAGCGTCGACCAGCTCCTGGCCGAAGCGCGTACCGCCATGAACGACCAGCGCCTGGTCGCTCCGGCAGGCAACAACGCCTTCGAGTTCTATATGAAGGTGCTGCAGAAGCAGCCGGGCAACGCCGTGGCCGCCGATGCGCTGCGTGAAACCTTCTCGTACGGCGCCGCCGCGACCGAGCAGACGATCAACGCCCGCGACTTCAACGAGGCGCAGCGCGAGATCGATCTGCTCGCCAAGGCCGATCCGGCGAACTACACGCTGACGATCCTGCGCTCCAAGCTCGATGCGCAGCGCAAGACCCTCGACCGTGAGCAGCAGCAGGCCCAGGATGCGCAGAAGGCGCAGCTTGCCCAGCAGAATGCCGCTGCGACCGCCAAGGCCCAGGCCGAGCAGCAAGCGGCGTTGGCGGCGGAAGCGCAGCGCCAGCAGGCGGCGCGTGACCAGGCTGCCCGCGTGGCACAGCAGCAACAGGCCGCGCAGCAGCCGGTCGCCGCTCGCCCTGCCTCACCGACGCGTACGGCCGATGCAGAAGCGATCACCGATGCCGTGCTGGTGCGCCAGGTGAACCCGCGCTACCCGACGGCGGCGATGCGTTCGAACCAGGAAGGCTGGGTGGACGTGGAGCTCACCGTGGGTACCGACGGCACCGTCAGCAATGTGAACGTGGTGGATGCCCAGCCGAAGCATATCTTCGACCGCTCGGCGATCGATGCGGTGAGCCGCTGGGAGTTCAAGCCGGCCATGCGCAACGGCGAACCGATGACGGTGACGCTGCGCCGCAGGTTGCAGTTCAACCTGGGCCGGTAAGAGAAACGAGCGCAAGAAAAAGGCCCCCGCAAGGGGGCTTTTTTTTCGTTCGTCGTCTACTTCCTGGGCATTTTTGCGTCGGGCATCGTCGTCGGTTCATTCGCTGACGCGAATGCATGTGTCATGCGGCGTACGCCGCCTTAGGCTTGGGCGGTGGAGGAGGCGGGGGTGGGCAGGCCCTTGGTGCCGCCAGTCGCGGACCTTCGGACCGGGCCGTAGGCACCCTCATCGCTACCATCGATGCGTAGCGCGGCCCTCCGCTCATGTCGGCTCCAAGGGCCTGCCCACCCCCGAGTCCACACGGCGCGTTTCGTGCCGCACAAGCCCGCACACCGTAGCCGCGCGCCCTGTAGGAGCGCGCTTGCGCGCGATCAGCCAACAAGGCGGTGATGCAACACCGCTCGCAGGATCGATGCGCCCCGGTACGAACGCGCGATGGCACGCCGTGAAACCCGAAATTCACGCCCGAAGGCGCAAAGCATCGGCGCTGTGTGGTTACAGCGGTGACGGGGGTGACGAAGGTGACCACGAATGACACGTCGTCGCCAGCGACCACTACGGTCGTCGCGCCGTGAGTCGGTTTGCCGAGCTAGCGCGCGGAACGGCGTCACCGCCTTGTTGGCTTTTCGCGCGCGAGCGCGCTCCTACAGGGCGTGGCGCACATATCAGTGTTTTGCTGCGTGCTTTCCGGCAAGCAACCTCATCGTGGGGTGCGCGGGTGGGCAGGCCCTTGGGGCCGACATGAGCGGAGGGCCGCCTGGCGCTTCGCGTTTCGCGATACGGGCGCCTACGGCCCGGTCCGAAGGTCCGCGACTGGCGGACCCAAGGGCCTGACCATCCGCGCCTTCCTCAACCGGACAAGCAGGCGGCGGCGTAAGCCGCTAGATACACGCATTCGCAAAGCGAATGAACCGGTTCAAAAGCGCCGGCTGCGCCCGCGCCCCCGGAAATGCCCGATGAACCTTTTCTTGTTGTGAGAGCGAGCCTTATTTCTTTTTCTTGGGAGCCGCTTTCTTCTTGGCCGGGGCGGCCTTGGTCTTCGTCGCCGCCTTTGCCGGCGCCTTGGCAACGGGCGCCGTGTGCACGCTGCCCTCCACGCCGGCCCAATCCACGTGGGGCAGGCCGAGCAGATCGTCGAACACCATGGGCATCAGGCCCGCCGGGATCGGCGCGGCCGCATTCCACATGGTGACCACGCCCGCGTGGTATTTCGGGAAAAAGCCGATCATGGTGCGGTACCCCGAGACAGCACCGGCGTGATAGACCAGCTCCTCGTTGGCATACGTGAAGACGCGCCAGCCAAGCGCGTAGTGCGCATCGGTCACGCGTGCGCGGCGCCAGGGCTGCGAGTGTTCTTCGGACGGCGTGGCGACGCCTGGAGCATGCAGTACATCCAGGGAAGGGGTGGGCAGCACATCGGGGCGGCCACCCATCTGCGCCATCAGCCACTGCTCCATATCGCGCAGGCTGGCGTTCACGCCGGCGGCGGGCGCCACGCGGTAGTACGCATCGTTCGGCTCGTACGGGATCCAGTTGTGCGGGCCGCCACGGTGCGGGCGTGCCCAGCTCTTGCTCGCCTCCAGGGCATCACGGCCGTAGCTGGCGGTGGTCATACCCAGCGGCGCGAAGATGCGCCGCTCCACCTGGCGGAAGAAATAGTCGCCAGTGGTCGCGTAGATCACATCGCCGATCATGCTGAAGGCGACATTCTGGTAGCCGTAGCACGCGCCGACCTTACAGGAGAGGTCTACCTCGTCGAGCTTGCGGACCAGTTCCTCGTAGGGCGCATCGGCCTCGAGCATCGCATCGTACGTGTTGCGCGGCAGGCCCAGGCGCTGGCCCAGGATGTCGCGCACCGTCGCTTGTTGCGCCGCCTGTACATCCTTCAATTTGAAGTAGGGCAGGGTATCGGTGAGCTTGGTATCCCAGTTCAGGAAGCCATCGCGGACCAGCACGGCGGTGACACCCGTGGCGAACGCCTTGGAGAGCGATGCCAGGCGGAATACCGTTTCCGGTGTCGCTGGCTCCTTCGTCTTGGCGTTGGCGTAGCCGATGGCGCGCTCATAGACGACCTTGTCGTCGACAATAATCGCGGTGACGATCGCTGGCGCGGCGTCGCGCGCTTCGGCGGCATCGAGCCAGCGTTTGTAGTCCTCGACGGTCTGCTTCACGCGATCGGCGGGAATCTTCGCCGCTTCCGGATCCACGTGGACGACGGGTGGTTTCGGCGGGGGTGCCGCGAGGGCGGCAGGGACGGCAAGTGCAGCGGCAAGCGCGCAGGCAAGCAGGGAGGCGGAACGAAACGGCATGCTATTCTCGCGGCACATCAGGCGTGGGGGCACGCCGCGGAGGGAAGGGGACCATGGCACTGATCGTGTTGCTGATCATCGTGATTGGCATTGTCGTGTACTTCATCGGCATCTACAACGGACTGGTGACGTCGCGTAACGGCTACAAGAATGCCTTCGCGCAGATTGACGTTCAGCTAACACGCCGTCACGACCTCATTCCCAACCTGGTGGAAACCGCCAAGGGCTACCTGGCCCACGAGCGCGGCACGCTGGAGGCCGTGGTGCAGGCGCGAAACGCCGCCGTGGCGGGCCTGGCGGCGGCAAAGGGGCACCCTGGCGAGGCTGCTGCAATGCAGCGCGTGGCGGAAAGTGAAAATGCCCTCGGCCAGACCCTTGGCCGACTGTTCGCGCTTCAGGAAGCCTACCCGGACCTGAAGGCCAACCAGACCATGATGCAGCTTTCGGAAGAACTTGCATCGACCGAAAACCGCGTCGCGTTCGCCCGGCAGGCCTACAACGACGCCGTGATGACCTATAACAACCGCCGCGAGACGTTCCCGAACTCGCTGGTGGCGGGTGGCTTCCCGGCCGCTGAACCGCTACAGATCGAACAGCCCGCCATGCGCGAGGCACCGAAGGTGTCGTTCACGTAAGGGCGGCGCGCGCGCATGGATTTCTTCCAGCGCCAGGAACAGTCGCGCCGCATGGGGCGCTGGCTCGTCGTGCTGTTCATCCTGGCCGTGCTCGGCACGGTGCTCGCCGTGGACGCCGTGGTGTACCTCGCCGGCATGATCTTCAGGAAGCAGACACCGCCGTGGTTCTGGGCCGCTTGCGCCACGCCGGCGGTGCTGCTCGTGATCGGGGTGGCCATGGCGTGGCGCATGGGCAGCCTGTCGGCGGGTGGCGCCGTCGTGGCCAACGATCTTGGTGGCGTGCCGGTGGATCCCGCGACGGCGGATCCTTCGCTGCGGCGCCTGCGCAACGTGGTCGAGGAGACCGCGATCGCCGCCGGCATGCCGGTACCGCGCCTGTTTGTCATGGAAGGCGAGGCATCGATCAACGCGTTTGCCGCGGGCTATGGGCCCGACGATGCCGCCATCTGCGTCACGCGTGGATGCCTGGACCAGCTCAACCGTGATGAGTTGCAGGGCGTCATCGGGCATGAGTTCAGCCATATCCTCAATGGCGACATGCGGTTGAATATCCGGCTCATGGGCTTGCTGTTCGGGATACTGGTGCTTTCGGTGGTCGGCCGCGAGGTCATGAGCTTCACCGGACGCGGCCGCGACAATTCGGTGCGGGCGGTGGCGTTGCTCGGCCTGGGCCTGTGGCTGGTCGGGTCGATCGGCTTGTTCTTCGCGCGGCTCATCCAGGCGGGTGTCTCGCGTTCGCGCGAGTCGTTGGCGGATGCGTCCGCGGTGCAGTTCACCCGGCAAACGCGGGGCCTCGCTGGCGCCTTGAAGAAAATCGCCAGCCTGCCTGGCGGCTCGACACTCACGTCGCCCAAGCGCGCCGAAGTCGCCCACATGCTGTTCGGCGAAGCGTCGGCGGTGACCTCTTGGTTCGCCACCCACCCACCGATCATCGAACGGATCAGGGCGCTCGATCCTGCGTTTCGTGAAGCGGATCTCGCCGACGTGGCGGCTGCGGCCGCCGCGCATGCCGACGCTGGCGTACCCGACGAAGACGTGCACGCAGCCACACGTGGTTTTGCCGCGCCCCCTGCTGGCGGCGTTGCCTACGCCACCGCTGTCGCCAGCCGTGTCGGCACGGCCGAACCGCGTGACCTGGAACACGCGGGTCATGTGCGCGCTGGCCTGCCGGCCGCGCTCGTGGCGGCGGCGCACGATCCGGCGAGGGCTCGCGCACTGGTGCTGGCGATGCTGCTGGCGCCGGCGAGCCAGGCGGATATCCACGCCCAACAGGTGAACGCGCTGCGCGTGGTGCTCGGTGAGGCGGACGTGGGCCGGCTCATGGAGCTGCAGCCGCTGGTGGCCTTGCTCGCACCCGCGGCACGCCTCCCGCTCGTCGATATCGCCGCCCCCGCGTTGCGCACATTGGCCTCGCAGGATCGCGAGGCGCTGCTGACCCTCGTTCGCGAGTTCGTCATGGCGGATCGCCAGGTAGACCTGTTCGAGTACGCGTTGTCGCGCCTGTTGCGCGCGCGCCTGGTCGGCATGGGTGACCCGCGCGCCGCCGCCCGGCCGGGTGAGCGTAAGCTGCGCGATGCACGCGAGGCGTACAGCCGTCTTTGCGCTGTCGTGGCTACCTTCGGCAACCCGGACCCGGTGGCCGCGCAGCGTGCGTGGCAGCTCGCACAGCGCGAAGCCTTCGGCGAGACGGGAGCCGCCATGCCTTCCGTGCCCGATTGGCGCATGGCCTTCGATGGCGCGGTGATCGAACTCTCGCGCTGCAACCCTGCATCGAAAGAACTGGTGGTCCGTGGCCTGTGGCTGGCCATTGCCGCCGACGGGGTGGTGACGGTGGCCGAGGCCGAGTGCCTGCGCGCCATCTGCGCCAGCCTGGGCTGCCCGCTTCCGCCGGAGTTCGTGGACGAAGCGCGCGGCGCATAACGCACGTGCTAGGCTTTTGCGGCCTCCACCGGAACCGCCGGCCACCGTGAACGTTCGCCGATCCCCGCTGGGCGAGGGCGCCACCCTGGCGCTTTCGATCATCGCCTTCTTCTTCGTGATGACCTCGTACTACGTGCTGCGCCCCCTGCGCGACCAGCTCGTCGGTGCGGTGGGGTCATCCTCGCTGCCCTGGTTCTACGCGGTCGTGCTGGTCACCATGCTGGCGCTTACACCGGTCTTCGGCTGGCTTGTCGCGCGGTTCCCGGGCCGGCGGGTCGTGGCCACGAGCTACCTTGCCTTCATCGCCTGCATGGTCGCCTTCATCCCGGCGTTCGTCGCGCAGGACACGATAGGCGCGAAGACGCTGGGCGTCGTCTTTTTTGTCTGGGTAAGCGTCTTCAACCTGTTCGTCGTGTCGCTGTTCTGGAGCTTCATGGCGGATATCTTCCGCAGCCGCCAGGCACGCCTCGTCTTTCCGTTCATCGCCTTCGGTGGCATGGGCGGCGCCCTGTTGGGCCCGCTGATCACGCGGCTGCTGGTGGAGCGAATCGGCGTGCCACCCATGTTGCTGATTTCCGCCATCACGCTGCTCGCGGCACTCGGCGCGCTGATGGCGCTGTCCTCACGCCCTGGCGATGCCGGGGCTTCGCACGGCGAGGCGGTGGGTGGCTCCATCCTCGAGGGCGCGAAGTCGGCGTTCACGCAGCCGTTCCTGCGCTACATGGCCATCCTGATGCTGCTCAGCGATGGCATCGGCACCATGGCCTACGCGCTCGTCGCGGACTATGCCAAGGCCCACTTCACCGACAACGCGGGCCGCACCGCGTTTTACGCCAGCCTGGACCTGTGGGTGAACGGCCTGGGCGCCATCATGCAGCTCACGCTCACGCCGCTGCTTCTGCGCGGCCTGGGTGCGGTCTGGGCGATGGTGGTGCCATCGCTGGTGAACTTCGCGCTGCTGGCGCTGCTCGTCGTGTTCGGGCCGGCGGATATCGGCGTGATGGGCTTTACGGTGCCGCTGATCGCGGTGGTAATGATCGGCAGCCGCGGCATGACCTACGGCATGATCAAGCCGGCATCGGATTCGCTGTACACCCGCATGCCGCGCGAGGCGCGCTACAAGGGCAAGAACTTCATCGAGACCGCCGTGTGGCGATTCGGCGACCTTGCGGTCACGAGCGCGCTCACCGCCGCCCGCATGGCCGGCGTGGGCATCTCGACCATCGGTCTGGTCTGTGCCGGTGTCGCCGCCATCGCCACGGAAATCGCGCGCCGCGCGGCTACCTCGCCCGATCTGCTGCCGGAAGATCGCGACCGCTAGCTCGTGATGTAGGCCTCGAGCTGGTTGATCGTTTCCTTCTGCTCGTCGATCGTCGCCTTCACCAGGTCGCCGATGGAAACGACCCCGACCACGCGGCCGCCATCCAGTACGGGCAGGTGGCGCAGGCGGCCGTTGGTGCACAACCGCATGCACTCATCCACCGTGGCATCGGTCGCCACGGTGATGACGCTGGCGGTCATGATGTCCGCGACCGGCGTGTCGCGCGATGAGCGGTCCTTCAGGATGACCTTCCGCGCGTAGTCACGCTCGGAGATGATGCCGACCAGTTCGCTGCCTTTGATCACCACGAGCGCGCCGACATTCTTCTCGGCCATCTGCTGCACGGCCTCGTAGACCGACGCATCGGGCGCGACCGCGAATACTTCCTTGCCTTTGGCTCCCAGGAGATGCTTGACCTGCTGCATGCTCGACTCCCCGGATGGGCGCGGCGCGGATCGCCGCGATAGGCTGAGTCTACGCCTGCCCGGCCCGGGGGGAGTCATGGCCGGGTGAAGGGTGGCCGGTGCCGCGCCGATCCTCCACGTAGTAGAGCGGACGGCGCTTGGATTCGGCGTAGGTGCGGCCTACGTACTCGCCGATGATCCCCAGCCCCATCAACTGGGCGCCCCCCATGAAGAGGATGACGACGAGGAGCGTGGGGTAGCCGCGTACCGGGTCGCCCCAGATCAGCACCTTCAGGATCACCCACAGGCCGTAGAGGAAGGCGACGCCGGCCGCCGACATGCCCAGCCACGTCGCCATGCGCAGGGGGGCGACGGAAAACGAGGTAATGCCTTCGATGGCGAGATTAGTCAGCCGCCAGTAGTTCCATTTCGTGTCGCCCGCAAGGCGCGCATCGCGGTGGTAGCGAAAGGACACCTGGCGGTAGCCGATCCACGCGAACAGCCCTTTCATGAAGCGCTGGCGCTCACGCAGCTCGCGCAGCGCCGCGACCGCGCGCCGTGACAGCACCCGGAAATCGCCGGTATCGCGTGGCATCGGGTTGTCGGAAAGCCGCTCCATGACGCGGTAGAACGCCGCGGAGGTAAAGCGCTTGAAGCGCGTCTCGCCCGCCCGGTCCGCGCGCGTGGCGTACACCACGTCGTTCCCTTCGTGCAGGCGGGCGACGAGATCGGGAATCAGCTCCGGGGGATCCTGCAGGTCGGCATCGATCACCACCACCGCATCGGCATCCACCGCATCGAGGCCGGCGGTCATTGCCGCTTCCTTGCCGAAGTTGCGTGACAGCCGCAGCCCGACAACGCGCGGATCGGCCTGCGCCAGGCGATCGATGATCGCCCAGGTGTCGTCCGCACTGCCGTCATCGATGTAGATCACCGATGCATCCACGTCCATGCCATCGAACACCGCGGCAAGACGTCCGTGGAAGCGTTCGAGGACGGCGGTTTCGTTGTAGGCCGGCACGATGACGGCGAGTGAAGGCGGCATGGCAGTGCTCATCGGACGCGGCCTGACACGGGCGCGGGGCGGCTAAGGTACGACGGGCCGCCCAATTGGGCCATCTGCTGCGAGATCCATGCCGTGCGGCGCAGGACGTACGCGCTGGGCGCATCGACACGGAACCGGCGCGGGTTGGGCAGCACCGCGGCGAGGCGGGCCGCCTGGGCCACCCCCAGCCGCGAAGGCGGTACGTGAAAGAAGGTATCGCTCGCCGCACCAACGCCGTACACGCCGTCACCCAGCTCCACGGTGTTCATGTACACCTCAAGGATGCGCCGCTTCGGCCAGGTCGCCTCGATCAGCACGGTGAAATAGGCTTCCAGGCCCTTGCGGATGAAGCTGCGCCCATTCCACAGGAACAGGTTCTTGGCGGTCTGCTGGCTGATCGTGCTGGCGCCGCGCAGCCGTTTGCCTTCATCCGCGGCATCGATCGCGTCCTGGATCGCATCCACGTCGAAACCATGGTGGAAAGGGAATTTCTGATCCTCACCCGCGACCATGGCAATGCCCACCTGCGGCGAGATTTCATCCCAGGGCACCCAGCGATGGCGCAACGCGAAGCCCTTCTCGCCGGTGAGAACCGCCTCAACCCGGCGCTCCATCATGAACGCGCTGGTCCACGGTGGCACGAAGCGCAGCACCAGTACCACCAGCCACGACAGGGCCAGCCAGGCAATGGCCAGCAAGGCGACGAGGCGGACGATGCGGCGGAGCAGCGAGCGGGGCGTCGGGGGCATGGCGGCGCGATGGCGAAGGATGGCGCAGTATAAGGGCCAAAGGCGCCGGGCTTGTCGCATGCGCGGTGCGCCCCCATCTTTCGTCGGATCACCAGGAGGCTACCGTGACCGATTCCCTTGTCGAAACCCTCGTTTCCGACGACGTGCTGCACCGCTTCATGCTTGAGAAGGCGGGCGTGCGCGGCGTGCTTGTGCGGCTGGGACACAGCTGGCAGGAAATCGCCTCGCGCGTGGATTACCCCGAGGGCCTGCGCGATACGCTGGGCCAGGCCGTGGCAGCCAGCGCGCTGCTCACCGGCAATATCAAGTTCGAAGGCTCACTCTCCCTTGAGTTCAAGAGCCAGGGCGCCGTGCGGCTGCTGTTCGCCGAGTGCACCGACCAGGGCCGTGTCCGCGGCCTTGCCCGCTTCGACGCCGAAGCGGTGGACGATGCCGTGGCAGGCGATGCCGTGAAGCTTGGTGCGCTCGACGAGGCGATGCTCGCGATTACCGTGGGCCATGCCGAGAAGGGCCGTTACCAGGGCGTGGTGGAGCTGGCTGCGGATGCCTCGATCAGCCAGGCGTTGGAGAGCTACTTCGACCGTTCAGAGCAGTTGCCCGCGCGCATCGTGCTGGCCGCGAACGGCACCCACGCCGTGGGTCTGATGCTGCAGCCCGTTCCGGGCGAGGGTGGTCACAGCGCGGCCGATGCCGATGACGACGCGTGGAATCGCGTGGGCCAACTCACCGCCACGCTGGGGGCGAAGGAGATGCTGGAGACCTCGCCCGAGCAGTTGCTCTATCGCCTGTACCATGAGGAATCGGTGGGCCTTTACGATCCGCGCGCGCTCGCGTTCGGCTGCACCTGCTCGCGCGAGCGTGTGGAAGGCATGCTCCGTGCGCTGGGCCGCGACGAGGTCGAGGAAACCCTCGAGGATCGTGGCGGCGAGATCGAGGTGGTCTGTGAGTTCTGCGCCACGCGCTACACGTTCGATCGCGTGGATGCGGAGCAGGTACTCTCCGGCGCCGATAACCCGCCGGCGCCTAATACCTTGCAGTAAGAGCATCGCGCGCAAGCGCGCTCCTACAGCAGCCCGCGTTGTAGCTACGTAGCGGGATGTTGCAGGAGCGTGCTTGCACGCGAAAAGCCAACAAAGCGGCGACGCGGGATCCTAGGCGTCCAACGACAACGGCGACCCCAGCCATTTGCTCGCCGGCGCCGGCTGGGCGAACAGGAACCCCTGGCCAAACCGGCAGCCAATGCGGCGCAGGGCACGCATCTGCGATTCGGTTTCGATACCTTCGGCGATCACCTGCATCCGCAGCGAATTGGCCAGCGCCTGGATCGCACGTACCACGGCCGTGCTGTGGCCTTCGCTTTCCTCGGCCGGCAGCTCGATGATGAACGAGCGGTCGATCTTCAGGGTCTCGATCGGGTACTGGTGCAGGTAGCTCAGCGACGAGTACCCGGTGCCAAAGTCATCCAGGGCCACGCCCACGCCGTGCTGGCGCAGGTTTTCCAGGATGCGCTTCACCTGCGCGGGGTTTTCGAGCAGCGCACGCTCGGTCACTTCCACGCGGATGCAGCGGGCAGGTACTTCGTGCTCGGCAAACAGATCGAGCAGGCGCTGGTCGAGGTTGGGCGAGCGGAAATGGCTGCCGGATACGTTGATGCTGATGAAGCCTTCATCGCGCGTGAGCGCGCGTGCCTGGCGCGCCACCTGTTCGAAGATCTGCCAGTCGATGGCTTCCGCGCAGCCGGTATCTTCGGCCACGGCAAGGAATTCGGCGGGCGGGAGCAGGCCGCGCTCAGGGTGGCGCCAGCGCAGTAGCGCTTCATACCCCACCACGCGGGTGTCCTCCAGGTCCACGATGGGCTGGAAGAACGGCACGAATTCATTGCGCGCGATAGCGCGGCGCAGGTCGCCTTCCAGCTCCAGCAGCAGCAGGGCCTCGCGGCGCAGCCGGTCATCGAAGACGGCGGCGCGGTGGCGGCCCTCGGCCTTGGCGCGATACATCGCCGAGTCCGCATCGCGGAGCAGTTCTTCCGGCCGCGTGTAATCCTGCGTAGGTAGGGCGATACCGATGGAGGCGGAGGTGAAGATCTCCTTCGCGCCCAGGCGGAACGGCGTCTGTAGCTGCGCGATGATGCGTTCGGCGATATGGGTGGCGGCCTGCGGATCGGTAATGCCTTCCACCAGCACGGCGAACTCATCGCCGCCCAGGCGGGCCACCACATCTCGGGTCTTCAGGCAGGCGCGCACGCGGCCGCCCACCTGGAAGAGCAGGTCGTCGCCCACCAGGTGGCCCACGGAATCGTTGATCACCTTGAAGCGGTCAAGGTCGATGAACAACACCGCGAACAGGTCGGCCGGGGTCTCACGGTAGTGGTTCAGCGCCTGCTCCAGGCGTTGCAGCAGGAGCGTGCGATTGGGCAGGCCGGTGAGCGAATCGTGCAGGGTTTCGTACTTGAGCCGGCGCTCGACGCGCTCACGCTCGGCGATCTGTTCGCGCAGGTCGCGGTTGGCCAGGGCCAGGGCGCGGGTGCGCTCGGTGACGCGCCGTTCGAGGCTGGCGTACGCCTGCTTCAGGGATTCGGTGGTGTACTTGCGCTGCAGCGCGTTCGCGATGTGGTAGCTCACGAAGGTGAGCAGTTCCTGGTCGCGTGCGCTGTAGGTATGTTCCGGGGTGTAGCTCTGCACCGCGAGCACGCCCATCGATTTTTCGTTCCAGATGAGCGGCACGCCCAGCCAGTGCAGCGAGCGTGCACCGCTGGTGGAAAGCACCTGGTCGCGGTTAAGGCGATCGATTTCCTCGCGATCGGCGAGCAGGGCCTTGCCGTTGCGGAGCACGTATTCCGTAAGGCCGCGGCCCAGTTCGCGTGGTTCACGCACGCCATCCAACTCGTCGACCGAATACGGGAACGTCAGCTTGTTCTGGTCTTCGGAAAGCAGCGCGATGTAGAAATTGCGCGCATAGAGCAGTCCACCGATAACCCGATGCACGGCGGCGTAGAAATTTTCGATACTGTCGGACGTGTTTGCGAGTTCCGCGATACGGAACAACGCCGCCTGCAGGCGTTCGCCACGCTGGCGCTGAAGCACCTGCTGGCGGAGCACGCGGTTTGCTTCGCGCAGGGCCGCGGTGCGCGTGGTCACGCGCCGCTCCAGTTCCTCGTGTGCCTGCCGGCGCTCCAGCGCCGTCTGCACGTGCTGCGCCACGTAGGTGAGCAGCTCGCGGTCGTTCTGCGTATAGCGGGTATCCGGGCGGTAACTCTGCACCACCAGCGCACCGACCACATCGTCGCCACGTTTCATCGGGACGCCCAGCCAGTCATCGCTGGGCGGGCCGATAGGCACGCGCGGGCCGGGCAGGTTCTTTTCCAGCTCGGTGCTGGCGCCCATCATCGATTTGCCACTCTTGAGCACATGCCAGGTCAGCGTGTTCTCAATGGCCTCGATGGGGCGAATGCCCTCTGGATCCGGGATGTCCGGATCCACCGAATCGACGAAGTACGGGAAGCGCACCGTGCGGTTCTGCGCGTCGTACAGCACGATGAAGAAATTCTCGGCGTACATGAGGCTGCCCACGATGCCGTGCAGGGCGCTCATCATGTCGTTCATGTTGTGCTCTGCACCCGCCTGTTCGGCGATGGCATAGAGCGCGCGCTGCAACCGTTCGGCGAGCGCGAGGCGCGAGATGGCTTCGTAAAGGTTGGCGGTCTCGGCAAGCTGGCGCAACCGCGCCGAGGCCAGCCGTCCCAGCCAGCCGATCATGTCCGCCCACGAGGCGGCATCCTGTTCGCTGGTATGGAGTTCGAGGAAACGCTCGGTTTGCGGATCGCTGCCCAGCTCGACCACCTGCAGGCCATGCTCGGGCTCAGCCAGTGCTTCGCGCCATGCGATCCGGGCCTCCGGCAACAGGCAGCGCGCGAACGCCTCACATTCGTTGCGAACGCTCTCGGCGTCCGCCGCACGCAGCAGCCGCTCCACGGCATCGTGCAAGGGCTCGATCTCGCCGGAACCGGGCGCCTGCAACGAGGGGCTTTGGGATGGAGCGATAGTCATCGCCTGCATGGTTTCCGGTCGTGGTCGGTTCAGTCTATATGCGATCAGGCCGGGGCGCGACGGGCCCACGGGGCGCCAGTCTCACGCGCCCTGCGCCAGTCATCCATAGAACACCCCCGTGTTTAGTCATAAACGGCAGGTAATCTTTTTTCTTAAGGTGCCCGCCTCGGGGTGTTAGTAAAAAGTAAAATGGGGTATGCTCCTACCATCCCGCCAAGGCTGGTGCGGGGGGACGGGGAAAGCCAGCCATTTGCCTGAAACGGTCCTTATGCGTAAGTCCTTGCTCACCACGCTTCTGTTCATGCCGCTCGTCGCGGCAGGGCAGGTCGTGCCGGTGGGTTCGGACACATCGCCGGCTCGCCTGCTGGCGGCGCCCACCGAGGGTGATGGTGGCCAGACGGCCGTGCCGCTATGGCGCAGCCAGGATGGCCGTACGCTTTCCGCCACCTCCGATGAGCGCACCGACCCGACCAGTTCGCTGGCCGTGCGCCCCGTGCAGTCGGGCCCGTTCCTTTCCAGCGGCCTGCAGTACGACCTTGGCCCGCGCGTTTCCGCGCACGCCAACGTCAGCAACCAGGGCTGGATCAATTCTGCCGAATCCTGCGGCACGGCCGCCGCCGCCGCGCACAGCGATGGCCGCTGCAGCTCGCCGGGTACGCCGCCGCGCATTGTTGGCAGCGAAGTGGGTGCCACGTACCGCGGTTCCGGCTACAGCCTGGGAATTGGTCTGGGTTCGGCACGGCCGAGCGGCGCCAACGTTGCGCTGCCGCGCGTCGTATCGGGCCTGACGACGACCTCGGGCTTGCCCTTCAGCGCGCTCTCGTCGAGCACGGAACTGAATGCGCATGGCCGCCTTGAGCTTGGCGGGCGCAGCGGTATCGATCTGGGTGCCAGCGTGGGCCGCGTTCGCCTCACGCCGGGCAACCTGCTGGGCATCGGCGCGGTCGACCAGAAGTCGCTTAGCCTGGGTGTCGATCGTGGCCCGCTGTATGGCGCGATCACGGGCCGCACCATGCAGCCGGAGGCCGGCGCGGTGAACGCGCTCAATGGCGACCGCCGCTGGAACGCCATCGACCTGGGCGTCACCTTCCGCCTGCCCTGGCGCGGTGAACTCTCCGTCGGCGCGCAGAACGTGTGGTCGTCGGGTTCGGGCGAGGCTCCCAGCGGGCCTAACCTCCGCGAGCCGGATCAGTCGCGTACACCGTACGTGCAGTACCACCAGGATCTATAAAAAAAGCCGCGGATTCCGCGGCTTTTTTTCTAAGGAACCCACCGGGAACGTGTCAGTTCCCGCCGCGGCGGATCTTCACATCACCGCTGAAGGCTTCCAGGTGGATGTGCCCGGCGCCCGAACCGATCGTCGTCTTCAGCTCCTTGCCCGGGCCATCGTCACCCTTGGTCGGGTTGCCGAAATCGCTGCGCAGGTCGCCGCTGAAGGTCGATGCTTCCAGCCGCGCCGACGTGTTGCCGGGCAGGCCCAGTTCCACATCGCCGCTCATCGAATCGACCGTGAGCTTGCCGCCATCGGCGATGCCGCCCTGGATCTTCGTATCGCCCGATACCGTGCTGAAGTTCGCGTCCTTCCAGGGACCGCCACCGATGGTCATGCGCCCGGAAACGGTCTGGGCTTCGATCTTGTCGGCGATGGCCGGCGCGGTGATATCGCCCGAGACCGTCTGCAGGTCGGCCTTGCCCGCGCTACCGGCCAGATCGATCGTGCCGCTCACGGTCTGCATGCTCACTTCCGGGGAGCGCAGGCTGGCGCGGATGCGGCCGCTGACCGAATCGACCTCGACCTTGCCGCCATCCAGGCCATCAATGCTGACCGGGGCGCTGACCACGTTGATGTCGAGCTGCACCGATTTCGGCACGCGCACGTTCAACACCGTGCTGCCCATGCGGGTGTCGTTGCCCCAGCCGCCGAACCAGCCGTTCTTGCCACCGTTGGCTTCGACATGGATATCGACATTGTTGGCGTCGCCCTCGAGCTCGAGCGGCTTGGCGCCATCGGCGAGGGTGCCGGTGACCTGCACCTGGTTCTTGTCCCAGGCGGTGACGGTGACTTCACCCTTGGTGTTGTCGATGGTGATCTTTGCCGTGGGCCGGATGTCTTTCGACAGGTTGATCGGCGTCGAGGCGTACGCCTGACCGATCGACAGCGCCAGCAGCAGGGGAGTGATGTAGAGCGTTTTCATGGAATGGATCCTGGCGGTTGTCGCGGTTTTAGCCGGCCTGCTTGTCGATGGTGCGCAGGCGGTCACGCTGGCGTTCGGTTTTCTGCAGCAGGCGCTGGAGCGCTTCGGACTGCGGGGAATCCTGCATGGCCTGGGTAAGTTCCATGCGGGCAGCATCCAGTTCCACTGCGGCGCCGGTAAGGCGCGGGTCGTTCGGCTTCCAGTTGGTGTGGGCCTCGGCCACGGCATCGGTACCACCCGGTGCCAGGTGCAGGCCGATACCGCCGCTGAGCACGGCCACGGCCGCGATCGCAGCTGCCATCAACCAGGGCTGGGCGCGTCGGTGGCGCGACGGCGCCGCCGCGATGGGGGCTTCATCGAGCCGGGCTTCGATGCCCGCCCACAGGTCGCGCCGGGGCGCGACCGGGCGGTTGAGCGAGCGCATCTGGCGCAGGTAATCGAGTTCGTTCATGACCTTTCTCCCAGCACGCGGCGGAGCAGGCCGCGCGCACGGTGCAACTGTGCTTTTGAGGAGCCCACCGCCATCTGCAATTCGATGGCGATTTCCTCATGTTTCCAACCTTCCACGTCGTGTAGCACGAGGACGGCACGGGCCCTCGGGGGCAAGCCCGAGATGGCCTTTTCCAGTTCGTCGCGCTCGATCGAGCGCAGCGGATTATCGGTATCGGTGATTTCGGGCAGATGTTCGTCATCGACGATGCTGACCGGATCGGCGTTGCGGGCGCGTATGGACATCAACGCCACGTTCACCGCGAGGCGGTAGACCCAGGTGCCAAAGGCACTCTCGAAACGAAAGCTTTCCAGCTTCTGCCAGGCGCGGATGAAGGCTTCCTGGGTGAGATCTTCCGCCCGGGCGTGGTCGAACCCGGCCAGGCGGAGGATGGCGCCGTACACCCGATCGGCGTGGCGGCGGTACAGCACCTCGAACGCTTTGCGGTCGCCCGCCATGGCGGCGCGCACGGTGTCGTCATCCGACACGGCGGCGGGCAGCTCAGGCTGCATGAAGGAAGTGGCGGCGAGGCATAGGGCGTTCATCTTGCCAGCTTGGATGCCGGCTGGGGACAAACGGTTTAACGGGGCGCCAGCGTCGATGCGCGCCCGTGTGTGACATGGACCCATTACGTCGCCGTGCGCGGGGCCCCCGGGCTCTTGTAGGAGCGCGCTTGCGCGCGATGGGTGCTTGCGGCGGGGCCCATCGCGCG